>Ga0099791_10000340_pt1 | contig 16737 bp, 20 predicted proteins | sample Rivendell_Oct201_7_FD_77318 | JGI IMG/M metagenome (GOLD analysis project Ga0099791, IMG submission 77318) | Vadose zone soil and rhizosphere microbial communities from the Eel River Critical Zone Observatory, Northern California to study diel... | ecosystem: Environmental > Terrestrial > Soil... | reverse complement strand
TGGGCGTGCGGCGTCCGACGGCGTGTCTGTGCCCTGGATGGCGCGGGGGGAGGCGCCGGCCCCCCCGACGGCCCCCCCGATTGCGTGGGGTGGGGCACGGTCCCCCCCAACAACCGCAACTCCACCTTCACGGCGCATACCTTGTACTCGGGGATCTTCGACACTGGATCGAACGCCGCGTTCGTCAGGAAGTTGGCCGCCGAGTCCTGGAGCTTGACGAACGGCACGAAGATCGCGCCCGGCCGCACGTCGGAGCACACGCGCGCGTCTCCCGTCAGCTCGCCTCGTCGCGACGTCACGCGCACGCCGTCCCCGTCACCGATGCCGAGGCGTGCGGCGTCGACCGGATGGATCGCCACCTCGAGCCGCGGCGCGAGCGCCAGCAGGCCCTCGACCCGGCGCGTGATCGTGCCGCCGTGCCAGTGGTACAGCAGGCGGCCCGTGTTGAGAATGAACGGATAGTCGGGATCCGGCAGCTCGGCGGCTTCCACCGTCTGGATCGCCGGAACGAACTTCCCCTTCCCGCGCGGGAACGACTCGGCGTAGAGGAAGCGCGTCCCGGGATGATCGGCCGTCGGACACGGCCACTGCAGCCCGCCTTCGCGGTCGAGACGCGCGTGGGAGATGCCGCCGAGGAACGGCGTCAATCGCGCCATCTCGTCGAAGACGTCGGCGGCGTTCGCGTAGTCGAACTGGCCGTCCACGCGCACCCCCAATCGGCGCGCCACCCGCTTGGCCAGCTCGCCGGTGATCCACCAGTCGGCCCGCGCCTGGCCCCGGGGCTCCAGCGCCTTGCGCACACGCTGAACGCGCCGCTCGGAGTTGGTGAACGTCCCTTCCTTCTCGGCGAAGGCAGCGGCGGGCAGGAACACGTGAGCGCGCTCGGCGGTCTCGTGCATGAAGAGGTCCTGCACCACGAGCCAGTCGAGCTGGCCGATGGCCTTCTCGGCGTGATGCAGATCGGGCTCGGAGAGCAACGGATTCTCGCCGACCACGTACATCGCCCGCACGTCGCCGCTGAGACACCCCTCGATCATGTCGGTCACGACGAGGCCCGGCGTGTCCGGCGGCCGCACGCCCCACGCGCGCTCGAACTTCGCCAGCGTCTCCGCGCCATAGCTCTGGTAGCCGGGAAGGTTGGTCGGGATACAGCCCGCGTCACCGCACCCCTGGACGTTGTTCTGCCCGCGCAGCGGGGAGATTCCCGCGCCGGGAAATCCGAGCTGGCCGGTGACGAGCGAGAGGTTCAACAGCGTGTGCGCGTTGTGAATGCCGTTGATGTGCTGGGTGATGCCCATCCCCCACACCAGGCAGGAGCCGGCAAACGGCGGCCGGGCGTACCAGCGCGCGGCCTGGGCGATGTCCCGTTTCGGCACACCGGTGACGCGCTCGGCCTGCTCGAGCGTGAACGGCTCGAGCGACTGCCGCCAGGTCTCGAACCCTTCGGTGCGCGCGCGGACGAAGTCCAGATTGGCCAGGCCCTCGTCGAGGATCACCTTCGCCATCGCGTTGAAGAGGGTCACGTCCGTGCCCGGTCGCTGGGCGATCCAGAGGTCGGCCTGGTTGACCAGCTCGATGCGCTTCGGGTTGACCACGACGATGCGCGCACCGTGGCGCATCGCGCGCCGGAAGCGAATCGCGATGACGGGATGATTCGCGGAGGCGTCGGCGCCCACGACCATGACGCAGCCGGCCTCCTCGTAGTCGACGTACGAGTTCGACGTGGCGCCCGAGCCCATCGAGACGAGCATCGCCTCCACCGACGGGGAGTGACAGAGCCTCGTGCAGTGATCGACGTTGTTCGTGCCCATCACGACGCGCACGAACTTCTGAATCACGTAGGCGTCCTCGTTCGTGGCCTTGGCGCTGGCCAGGGCGCCGAAGCGGCGATGATGCCGGGCGAATCCATCGGCGGCGAGGTCGAGCGCCTCGTCCCACGAGGCCTCCCGCCAGCGGCCGTCGACCTTCACGAGCGGCGTCGTGATGCGATCGCGCGCATGGACGAACCCGGTCCCGAAGCGGCCCTTCACGCACAGCGTGCCCAGGCTCGAGAGGTTGGCGGGAGCGTCGTCGGCCATGACCGCGAGTCGACCATCGGCGCGGACGTCCAGGCCGATCCCGCAGCCCACGCCACAATAGGGGCACGTGGTCTCGACGCGCCGGTCGATCGGCGCCGGCGCCTCCTTCGGCCTGAGCGCGCCCGTCGGACACGTCGCCACGCACTGGCCGCACGACGTGCACACCGACGACGCCATGGTGCCATCGCCGAACACGCCGACCTTCATCGCGTGGCCGCGTCCGAGCATCGCGATCGCGCCGATCTGCTGGACGTCGTCGCAGGCGACCGTGCAGCGGCCGCAGAGGATGCACGCCTCGCGGTCCAGGACGAAGAACGACTTGGTGTCGTCGGGCTCGAACTGGTGGAGTGACGCGAACGACCCGTTCCTGACGCCATGACGTTCGCAGGCCCGGCCGAGCTGACCGAAGCCGTCGCGGCCAGATCCCGACGTCAGCATCGAGCGCGTGAGATCGAGCACGGTCTGCCGAACGCGCACGACCTCCGGATGCGTCGTGCTCACGGCCATTCCATCCCGCGCTGGCAGATGACACGCCGCCGGCGTACCCCGCTGGCCCTCGACCTGGACGAGGCAGGTGCGGCAGGCGCCGAGCGGACTGCGGTCGGGGTCCTTGCAGAGCTGGGGCAGCGGGATGCCCAGCGCGTTGACCGCATCCAGCACGGTCGCGCCGTCCGGCACCTCGACGGGGCGCCCATCGATCGCGAGCTTCATCGCGAACGTATTCTAATGGATACGGCGAGTTCTGCCCCGACACGTCTGCCGGCGCGCCAGCGCGACGGTCTCCAGCACGTCTTTTGCTCACGACGTTTCGAAAGGGAGGAGGCCATCGTGGCGGGGCTGGGGCAAGATGAGCAGCGGCATGGCCACGGTGGTTGGCAACTTCGAGAACATGGGGATTCCGATGCCCGGGATCGCCGGGCCGCTCATCGTCAGCCTGAAGCTCGTCGGCGGCCTCCTGATCTTCCTGCGGGACCGGGAAGGGCTGCCGTGGACGCACTGTGGTTGCAAGAAGACGACCGCGCACGCCACCAGATCATGGAGCGCGCGGTCTGAACGCTCGGCGCGCGAGTCAGGCGGCCGGTCGCCGGACTCGGCGAGGGCGATGGGAAGGAGGATGGCGCGCGCGAAGTAGAGCGCGGCGACGATCAGAGCGCTGCCGGGCCAGACCAGGAGCGAACGAGGCACGTGAGCGAGCCCCACTGGCCGTGGGAACCATTTTACCTATCAGCGCACCGCTTACATCATTTCCCGCTTTCCCGTCCTCGCATTCGTGCCATACTTGGTTCTCCGTCTGTGATGAAAGACCTTACGGCGCCGACCAACAGTCATCGCGTCAGTGGCCTCGTCGACGTTCTGGATCGCGTCCTGGACAAGGGACTGGCGGTCGCGGGTGACATCAAGGTTTCGCTGGCGGAAGTCGAGCTGCTGACGATCCGTATCCGGCTGATCATCTGCTCGATCGACAAGGCCCAGGAGATCGGGCTCGACTGGTGGAAATACGACCGACATCTGTCACCCGGCCGGGATGGCAGCAATTCCGAAGAGCTCCGGAAGCAAGTGAAGGAACTCGAGCGAAAGGTGGCTCTGCTTACTGCGTCGCCGGCCCCGCCCCGAACCCGCGAGCGACGGAGCAGCAGGAGCCGGAGACCTAAGGACGCAGGAGGATGAGCAATGCCCGTTGAACGGACAGCCGGCGGCACGAGTCTCATCGACGTTCTCGATCGTGTCCTGGACAAGGGCATCGTCATCGACGCCTGGGTCCGGGTCTCCCTCGTCGGCATCGACCTGATCACTGTCGAGGCGCGCGTCGTGGTGGCGTCTATCGACACCTACCTGAAGTACTCGGAAGCCGTCGGGCAGGTCGTCCCGGCCTCGCGACACGCCGTCGACAACCGCAGCCAGGAAGCGCTCATCGAGGAAAACGCGGCGCTGCGCGCTCAGCTCGCCGCGAGCTCCGCGAGCTCCAATGGCAGAAGGCAGCGGCGTCCAGCGCAGGTCTAATCGGTGAATCGGCCCGTCGCGATTCGCGCGACGCCCGGCCCGACTGGCCGGAGCGACGCAAGGCTTGCGCTCGCCGAGTTTCTGCTCAAGTGTGAGGTCGTCCACGAGTGCGCCCAGTGGTCGCTCGACTGGCTGGGCGAGCACGGAGGCGTGCGGCGGGCCGCCTGCTTCCTCGTCGATCACGATGGCGGCGAGCTCGGAGCCGTCGCCGTGTACGGCGCGGCCCCGTCGACCATTTCGCGGATGACGATCTCGCTCGATCAGCGCGATCATCCGCTGGTCGCCGCGTTGCGGATGAGCAAGCCGATCCAGCTCTCGCCGGAGACCTTCGGGCCACGCCTGCGCCGTCCACCGTTGACCGGGTCGGCCCCGTTCCTCGTTCTTCCCCTCGGTCACGCCAACGAAGGCGCTGACGATGCCCCCGGGCTCATCCTGTTGAGCCCGGCCTCGCCCGACGCCTTGCGCGAGGCGACCTGGCTCGCCGGGATCCTCGGCCGGCACCTCACCCGCCTGCGCGCCGTCGAGCAGCGGGCCGCCGCCCAGCGCCGGCTCGAGGGCGAGCTGGCCCTGGTCCAGGGCATGATCAACACCGTCCCCGACCCCATCCTCTTGACCGACGTCGAAGGCCGGGTCGTTCTCGCCAATGCTCGAGCCGAGGCGCTGCTGGTGGCTACCGAACGCGAGAGTGAGGGCCGGCGCCGCGCCATCGCGCTGAACAACATGCTGTTCTCGGCCGCCCTCACCGGCCGCGCTATCCAGCGAACGGAGACCCAGCGCCGCGAGCTCCTCCTCGTCGACCCGGTCGACGGTTCCGATCTCCTCTTCGAGCTGATCAGCGCCGTCACGCACGAACCGACCGGCAACATCGTGGTGGTTTCCGTGCTGCGCAACGTCATGGACCTGCGACGGGCCGCCGAAGAGATGGAGGAGAACTACCGGAAGCTCCGTCTGGTCGAGGAAGAGGTCCGCGCCGAGCGCGATCGACTCGATCTCATCATCGATTCGGTGGCCGATCCCATTCTGGTGACCGATCCCGGCGGGGTGACGCTGCTGATGAATGCGCCGGCCGAGAAGCTCTTCGCCGCCGTCAGCGAGGCGCCCAGCGAAGTCCTCGTGCGGGTCCAGTCGAACGACGCGCACTTCTCCTCGTTCCACGCCAACGTGCTCTTCGCCAGCGGCGCCACGCGCCACACCGGGGAGATCAGCCTGGTGAACCCGGAGACGGGCGAATCGTTACCCGTCGAGGCCGTGGCCGGCAAGGTCTTCTCCCAGCAGGGTGAGCTGATCGGCATCGTGACCATCCTCCACGACCTGACCCAGGCGCGCGAGCGCGAGCGCCTCTACGCGGAGCTCAAGCGCGCGTCCGAACAGCTCGAGGACAAGGTTCGCGAGGCCACCGCCGAGCTGGTCAGGCAAAACGAGTTGCTGCGCCGGCAGGCCTTCCAGCTGGAGCAGGCGTCGGCGCTCAAGTCGCAGTTCCTGGCCAACATGTCCCACGAGTTCCGGACGCCGCTCAACGCCATCCTCGGCTACACGAACATGTTGCTCCAGGGAATCAGCGGCGAAGTTCCCCCGCCCCAGCGGAAGAGTCTCGGTCGGATCGACTCCTCGGCCCAGCATCTCCTCGCCCTCATCAACGACATCCTCGATATCTCCCGCATCGAGGCGGGCAAGATGCCCATCCACGTCGGCGAGTTCGCCATTGCCGACCTCGTCGGAGAGATCGTCGCCGAGGTCGAGCCGATCGTCTCGCGCACCAAGCTCACGCTCATGCGCGAGATCGACGCCGACCTGCCGCTGGTGGAAACCGACCGGGCCAAGGTGAAGCAGGTCGTCATCAACCTCCTCACCAACGCGCTGAAGTTCACGCCGGAGGGCTGGGTGAAGATCGCGGTCAGCTATGACAGGGAGAGCGATCGGGTCGTCATCGCGGTCAGCGACACCGGCATCGGCATCGCCGACGAAGACCAGGCGCGGATCTTCGAGGACTTCACCCAGGCCGACTCGTCGTCGACCCGCGCCTTCGGCGGCGCCGGCCTCGGTCTGAGCATCTCGAAGCGTCTGGTGACGATGCTCGGTGGCCAGCTCACGCTCACGAGCAAGGTCGGCAAGGGTTCGACCTTCACCCTGACCGTACCCAGGAGCCTGAAGCGCCGATGAAACGATCCAGGCGCGCGGGCACCGACGACTCGACGAAGACGGCCGACCGCCCGCCGCTCGTCCTGCTCGTGGACGACTTCCAGGACAACCGTGAGATGTACGCGATGTATCTCGAGCACGCCGGGTTGCAGGTCGCCGAGGCCGGCAACGGGCACGAAGCGCTCGATCAGGCCTTCCGCCTCCTGCCCGACCTGATCGTGATGGATCTGTCGCTGCCCGGGATCGACGGCTGGGAGGCCACGCGACGGCTCAAAGCCGACGAGCGGACGAAGAAGATTCCGGTGGTGGCCCTGACCAGTCACGCCCTCGAGGGGTACTCGGAGGGCGCCCGGGCGGCCGGCTGTGACGCCTTCGTGACGAAGCCGTGCCTGCCCGAACAACTCTTGAGCGAAATTCGGAAAGTTCTGGCTGCGCCCTAGGACGGCGGGGGATCTTCATGGCGAACTCGAAAACCGGAGGCAAGATGCGGGGCAGTACGACGAAGAAGACGAAGCCGGCCGTGGTCGAGACGCGTCGCCCATCGCCGGCCCGGGCAAAATCCACTCCGCCGGAGACCGGCGGCGATAGCCTCGGGAAGTACGTCTACTGCGTCATCCAGGCCGACGATCCGCAGCGCTTCGGTCCCATCGGCATCGGCGCCAAGCCGTCCGAGGTCCACACCATCAACTACAAGGACATCGCCGCAGTCGTCTCCGACACGCCGCTCGAAGTCTACGATCCGACCCGTGAGAACGTGCTGGCCCACGAGAAGGTGAACGAGGCGGTGATGCGCCAGCGCACCGTCATCCCCATGTCCTTCGGCACGGTGTTCAAGACCCGCGACGACATCGTGGAGCTGCTGCGGGGCGCCTACGACGCGTTTCGCGACGTGCTCAACAAGATGGAGGACAAGCTCGAGTTCGGCCTCAAGATCCTCTGGGACCGCGACGTCATGATCCGGGAGATCGAGAAGCAGGACGAGGACGTACGCCGGCTCAAGGGCGAGATCGCGACCCAGAAGGGATCGACCTACTTCGCCCGCGTCCAGTACGGACGGCTCGTCGATGCCGCGCTCGGCACCCTCAGCGAGCGCTACGTGTCCGAGATCTTCTCCGAGCTCCGCGACGTGAGCGTCGCCTCCCGGGCCAACAAGGCCATCGGCGACAAGATGATCCTGAACGCCGCCTTCCTGGTCTCTCGCGATCAGGAGGCCGCGTTCGACAAGAAGGTGAAGGATCTGGGCGCGCGCTACGACAAGCTGACGTTCCGGTACACCGGGCCGTGGCCGCCCTACAACTTCGTCAACATCCGCCTGAAGCTCGAGCGCGCCAAGGACACGAAGTGATCATCCTCGACTCGCTGCTCATCGGCGGCATCAAGTTCGTCCTGGGCAAGCTCGCCCAGGCCGTCGATGCCGAGATGAACGACGAGGGCCGCCTGCGCGAGGAGCTCCTGGCCGCGCAGATGCAGTTGGAGCTCGGAGAGATGAGCGCCGAGGAGTTCGCCGAGCTCGAGCGTGCGATTCTCGCCCGGCTCCGCGAGCTTCGCGCGGACGCTGGCCCCTCGCTCTCGTCGCCCGACGTGAAGGTGACGGGGGTGGAGGCGCGCGCCTGGGACGAGGAGTAGCGCCGCACTATCACTTCGTCGGTGGCAAGGGCGGCGTCGGCAAGACGACCTGTGCCGCCGCCCGGGCGGTCGCCGCCGCCGACTCCGGCCGACGCGTGTTGATCGTTAGCACCGACCCCGCACATTCTCTCCTGGACGTCTTGAACTTGGGGGGGCCCCTGCGGCTTCCCCACTTGGGGGGGCCCGTACCGCTCCCCCCCAAACCCCCCTCTACGCGCGGGGTGCGACCACCGCTCCCCCCCAAACACCGACCGGGGGGACCCGTGCCGCTTCCCCCCGGACCCCCCTCTTCGCGCGGGGTGCGACAGTCGAGTCCGCCGCGCAGCAATTCGCTCGTCAGAATTCCGACGCGGCGTGGGGAGCTCCGGATGGTGGAGCTCGATGCCGACGGCGCGTTCCGGCGCTGGATGGGACCGCGCCGACAGGCGCTTCGTACGATCGTGGCTCGCGGGACCTATCTCGACGACGACGACATCGATCGGTTCCTGGCCCTGTCCCTGCCCGGCGTCAACGAGCTCATCGGTCTCGTGGAGCTCGAGCAGCTGGTGGCGCGTGCGCCGTGGAACGACGTCGTCGTGGACACGGCGCCCACGGGGCACACGTTGCGGCTGCTGGCCATGCCCCAGGTCCTGGGACGGATCGCGGGCGTGCTCGACGGCATGTTGGCCAAGCACCGCTTCCTGGCCGAGAGCCTCGGCGGCGAGTACCGTGCCGATCCCACCGATGCGCTCATCACCGAGATCGAGCACGAAAGTGCCGAGCTCGGGGCGTTGCTGCGCGATTCCAGGCGCTGTGCGTTCTCGTGGGTGCTGCTCCCCGAGGTGGCGGCGCTCGAGGAGGCGTGTGACGGCGTGCGAGCCCTCGAGGACGCGGGCATGACCGTCGCCGAGATCATCGTGAACCGCGTCGCGCCGCCAGCGTCTGGCCGCTGCGACTTCTGTAGCGCGCGGCGCCGCAGCGAGGCCGGCGTGATCGCCGCGACACGCGCCACCTTCCCCGAGCGTTCGCTCGTCGCAGCGCCCGATCTTGGCGCCGAGCCGCGAGGCGTCCCCGCGCTTCGTCGGTTCGCTCGAACTATCAAGTTGGGGAAACCCCTGCGGCTTCGCCACTTGGGGGGACCCCTACGGCTTCCCCCCAAACCCCAACTGGGGGGACCCGTTCCGCTTCTCCCCAGACCCCATCACTTGGGGGGACCCGTTCCGCTTCCCCCCAACCCCCATCACTTGGGGGGACCCGTACCGCTTCCCCCCAAACCCCCCTCTTTGCGCGGGGTGAGACAAACGCAGAAGAATGATCACGGGTGGTTGGAGGCGCTGGCGCCGAGAGGGTTGAGGCTGCTCGTCGTCGCGGGCAAGGGCGGCGTGGGCAAGACCTCGTGCGCGGCGGCGCTCGCTCTCGCCCTGGCCGAGCGTGACCACGATCAGCGTGTGCTCCTGCTCTCGGTCGACCCCGCGCACTCACTCGCCGATATTCTCGAGTTGGGGGGACCCCTGCGGTTTCCCCCCAAACCCCCCTCTTCGCGCGGCGGGGACACAACCGTCACCGTTGCGGGGACGTCGATCGCGAATCCGGTCAGAGTGGACGGAATCGACGTCGTGGAGCTCGACGCGCAGGCCGCGTTCGCACAGCGTCGCGCGCGGTATCGCGACGCTGTCGACGAGCTCTTCGACGGGCTGCGCGGCGGCTCCAGCTTCGACGCGACCTTCGATCGCACCGTGGTCCAGGACCTCGTCGATCTCGCGCCATCGGGACTCGACGAGGTCTTCGGCATCGTCGGCGTGATCGAGGCCCTCTTTCCTGCCGCCGGCGCCGCCGGTTACGACGTCGTGGTGCTCGACACGGCGCCCACCGGGCATGCCCTGCGCTTGCTCGAGATGCCGGCGTCGGCCCTCGAGTGGGTCCACGCGCTGCTCGCGATCCTGCTCAAGTATCGAAAGGTCATCGGCCTCGGCGAGTTCGGCGCCGACCTCGTCGAGATCGCACGCGACTTGCGACGACTCAAGGCGTTGCTCGGCGAGCCGCGCCAGACGCGTGCCGTGCTCGTCACGCGCGCCGCCGAGATGCCGCGACTCGAGACGGCGCGACTGCTCGCCGCCCTGACGCGGCTGCACGTATCCGTCGGCGGGATCGTGGTCAACGCCCTGACGCCGCCGGGGTGTCCACACTGCCGCCGCGCGGCGACCGCGGAGTCCCGCGCGCTCGACGCGCTCCGGCAGGCGCGGCAGCCGCCCAAGCGGTGCGCTATCATTCTGGCGCCGGCCGAGGCACCTCCGCCGCGCGGGGCCGCCGCGCTCTCGCGCTGGCGTGACCAGTGGATTCCGGACCGCCGATGACGGACGCGAACGGCACCGCCACCTACGTCTACTGCCTGCTGAGCGCGCGGCGCTCGCCGCCGCGGGCCCGCGGGCCGCGTGGTCTCGCCGGGACCGGGCCCGTCCGCGCGCTCGATGTCGACGACGGGTTGCGCCTGATCGTCGCCGACGCGCCGTTGAGCCGATACGGCAGCGAGCCGATCGAGCAACACCTGCGCGACCTCGGCTGGGTCTCATCGTGCGCGGTCGCCCACGAGCGTGTCATCGAGCACTTCGCGCGTCACGGGACCGTCATCCCCATGAAGCTCTTCACGCTCTTCGCCGGCGACGAGCGCGCCGTCGACCACGTGCGGCGCTCCCTCAAGCGCGTGCGACGCGTGCTGACCCGTGTCAGCGATCGCGAGGAGTGGGGCGTGCGCCTGCGGCTCGACGAGCAGCGTGCCCTCCGTCAGCGCATGGCCACCGCGGCCAAAGCGCCGGCCGCCGCCGGCGGCACCGCGTTTCTGCTGCGCAAGCAGCGAGAACGCCAGGTCGTGCAGAACGTCGCCAAGGATGCCCGGATCGAGGCCGATCGGCTCTTTACCGCGCTGGCCCATCGCGCCGACGACGCGCGCCGCCAGACTCCGAGCCAGGCCGGCACCGGCGTCAGCGTCGCGCTCGACGCGGCGTTCCTGGTGCCGACCAAGCGCGCCGCGGCCTTTCGAGCCGCCGTGAAGTCTGCCGCCGCGACGCTCGAGCCTCGCGGCTTCGACGTGACGCTGACCGGGCCCTGGCCGCCCTACAACTTCGTGGGTGACCCGACGTGAAGAAGGCGCGCGTCAGCAAGGCGCAAAAGATCCTGGCCGAGGCCGACCCTTCGCTGCTGGATCTCGTCGATCACGTCCTCAACAAGGGCGTCTTCATCGAAGGCGAAGTGATCCTGGGGCTGGCCGACGTCGACCTCGTCTATCTTCGGCTCTCGGCGCTGTTGTGCGCGGCCGATCGCCTCGCCAGGCCATGAGCCTCTATCTCTATGCGCTCGTCGGCCGGCCCGTTCGCCGGCCACTCGGTCGCGGTCTCGGCGGTGAGACGCTGAGGCTGATCGAGGTCGCCGGCCTGCTCGTCGTCGCCGCCCGCGTCGGCGACGCGCCGCGAGTGACGCCGACCGCGCTTCGTCGTCACGACGCCACGGTGCGGCGCCTCGCCGGCCGCACCGACGCCGTGCTGCCGATCCGGTTCGGCACCGTGGTCGGTGACCGGCTCGCGCTGGCGCGCGCGCTGGCGCCGCGGGCCGCCGGGCTACGCGAAGCGCTGGCGCTCGTCGCCGGCCACGAGCAGATGACGCTGCGTGTGTACGGCGAGGCCGTGACGACGTCGGACGAGAGCGCCGCCGAACCGGCGGGCGCCGGCCAGCGCTATCTCGCGCGGCGCCTTCGCGCGCGGCGCGCGCCCGAGGTCGATCCGGTCCGTCGCGCGCTCCGCGGACTCGTCAGCGCCGAGCGGATCGAGCGCCACGAGCGACCGCCGTTGCTGGCCAGCGTCTACCACCTCGTCCGGCGCGGCGACAGCAAGCGCTATCTGGCCGCGGTCGCCGCGGCCAGCGCTCGGCTGGCCGGCGTGCGTGTGAGCCCGAGTGGTCCGTGGCCGGCCTACGCGTTCGCGCCGGACGCCGTGGCGTGAAGAAGCGCCGCACGACACCGCGCCGCCGCCCGGCCAGCCGGCCGCCCCTCATCGCCCGTGAGGTGCGTGACATCGAAGCGCTGCGCGAAGAGCTCGAGCGGCGCGTCGACGGCGTGACCTCGCGCTGGAATGCCAATCCCGAGGACGTGCAGCGGTCCGTCGCCAAGCTGGTGCTGACGCTCGTCGAGTTCCTGCACAAGCTGTTCGAGCGGCAGGCGCTGAGACGCATGGAGGCAAAGACGTTGACGCCCGACCAGACGGAAGCGATCGGTCTCGCGCTGATGCGTCTGGAGGAGACCATCCAGGACATGGCCAAGCGCTTCGATCTCGCTCCCGAGGACCTCAACCTCGATCTCGGTCCGCTCGGGCGCCTCACCTGACGCACCGCGGAAGCGTGACCCGCACCACTCTGGGAAAACTTCTTCACACACAGCGTGCGTGGCTCGTCAGCGAAGCACGATCGGACGCCGGGTTGCAGCGTGGCGGTCGTCTTGCACGCGTTTCCCCCACTCCTGGCCGCCAACGTCAACGCTGGGAGTCTGGAGGGGCGATCGATGCGAGCGCCAGAATCTCTCGATCAGTTGCGCGCACTCGGTCGGATGGTCTGGCTCGGCCCCGCCCGTGGCTGGGTGGCCGAACCCGAAGAAGTGATGGGAGCCCTATCGCACGATGGCTTTCAAGAGGTAAAGTACGAGACGGCGCGCCTCGCGCGGCGGCCGCCGGCGGGCGGCGTGTGGCAGGGGCTGAATCCGCGCACCGGCGCGGTGGCTTCGGCGATCTGGGTTGCTCGGGCGCAGTCAGAACGACCGCTGATGTTCATCGACATCGACGGGACCGCCATCACGGGATGACCGCGCGGAGATCAGGCATGGATGACTGGTGGTCGGTGGACGACGAAATCCTCGCCTGTCTCGCGGTGAATCCCTACCTCACACCAGCCGAGCTCGGCCACAAGCTGGGCATGAGCGAGCCCGCGACCAGCTCGCTGCTCGCGCTGCTCGCCGCCGAGGGCAAAGTCCGGCTCCGGACGGTGGAACGCGCCGACTCCCCGGATCGTTAGTACACTGGCGTGGCGTTAAAGCCACGCCAGAGGGGGTCACGTCATGCGCACCACACTCGTCCGGGGGTTCGTCCTCGCGCTGCTCGCCGGTGTCATGCTCACCGGGACGGCCGGGGCGCTCGGCGTCGGAGACAAGGCGCCCGAGTTCGCGCTGCCGGCCGCGGGCCAGCAGCAGCCGGTGAAGCTGAGCGATCTGCTCGGCAAGGGGCCGGTCGTCATCTACACGGCCATCCAGGTCTTCACACCGACGTGAACCAAGGAGATCGCGGGCTTTGAAGCGGCGCTGCCGCAGTTCAAGGCCCTCAACGCCCAGGTGGTGGGCGTCAGCGCGGATCACGTCGCAACCCTCAACGCGTTCGTCAAGGAAAACCACACGCAGCACCTGCTCCTCTCCGACTTTCGCCGTCAGATGCTCCCGCAGTACGACGCGATCGTCACCGACGAGAAGAGCCCGATCTACCGCTACGCCAAGCGCGCGTACTTCATCCTCGACAAGAACGGCACCGTGAAGTTCACCAAGGTGATGGACAACCCCCTCGACCTGCTCGACGCCAACGAGGTGCTCCGGCAGATCAGAGAGTCTGGCGCCGCCTCATGAACACGGTGATCGGCCTGGCGCTGGCGGCGGTGCTCGCATTCGCGACTGCCGCCGGCGCCGCCGGTCACGACTTCGCCGCGGTCGGGTTCCAGCCCTACGACCCGCCGAAGCCGGCACCGGCCTTCGCGCTTCCCGATCTCGACGGCAAGACCACGAAGCTGGAGGACTTCCGGGGCAAGGTGCTCCTGCTGTTCTACTGGGCGACGTGGTGACCGACCTGCCGGGAGGAGTTACCTTCCGTCAACCGGATGTACAGCGAGCTCAAGGCCAAGGGCCTCGAAGCTCGGCTGATCGCGTTTCGCGAGAGCGCCGACCTCGTTCGCCGCACGGTGAAGGAGCGCGGCTACGTCGTTCCGTCGCTGCTCGACGCCAGCGGTGACGTCACCGGCCGCCTCTACGGCGTGTTCGGCCCGCCCACCGTGTATTTCGTCGATCGCCAGGGGCGACTGCTGGCTCGCGGCGTCGGCCCCCACGACTGGGCGTCGCCGGCCACGCGCGCGCTCATCGAACGCCTGCTGAACGGTAGCTGAGCGACGCGCCACATCACGGCGCGACCGTGATGCGGCCTTCGACGGTGGCGGTCACGAGTCCGCGGGCGCGGACCGCGCGGCTGATCGTCTCGGCGATCAACTCGCGCGTCACGCCCGTCCCGTTCGCCAGCATCCCGTAGCCATCGCCCCCGCTGTAGACGAAGTCGCTCGTCGCCGCGGTGTACACGGTGTCGTCCGGCGCGATGGAAGCGCCGCCCGTTCGCGTCACGGCCACGACGCGGCGGCCGGGCGGCCGGCGCGGATCGAACGTGTAGCGCAGGCCCGAGACCTGCAAGAACCGTCCGACCCCGTTCTGGAATCGGCCGCCGACCCAGGCTCCCTGACTGACGCCGTTCTCGAGGGCCGCCCACAACGTGCGCCCGCTGACGCGAAACGTGACCGCCACGTTGTTGAATGGGAAGACCGCGTGGAAGTCGCCCTCGACCACGTCCCACGGCGGCCCGGCCGCGTACCCGATACCGGGACGGCGCAGCCGACGGTCGGCCGGCTGGTACGTGGACGGCACGTCGTCGCGCAGAGCGCCTGACACGTCGAACGCGAAGTCCGTTCCGTAGGTGGCGCGGAGGGCGTCGGTCTCGAGGTTGCCCAGGCGCGACTCCTCCTGGCGTGAGCGGTCGAGACGCACCGCCGCGGCGCCGACGGTGACGTCGAAGAGCGGCCGGCTCCGCGCGTGATATTCCTCGATCAGCGCCTGCACCGTGGGATCGGGGCGCACGGCGTCGGTCCACGGCCGCTTCTGAACGGCGGCCTTGCCCACGACGGCACGGGCACGGCGATCGTAGTCGACGGTGACCACCGCGTACTCCACGCCTTTCGAGCGGTTCTCCACGACGAGCACGCCGTTGATCACCGTGTTGACGGTCATGTCGGTATGATCGCCGATGAGGACGTCCACGCCGCGTGCCCCGCGCGCCATCTCCACGATCGCGCCGCGCGGCGTGCCATCGGGGGCGACGGCGATGGCGCCCACGTGGGCGAGGACGATCACGACCTCAGCGCCACGGGCACGGACCGCGCGGGCCTCGGCGTTCATCGCGGGCACCGGCGGGAAGAACTGGAACTCGCCGGTGCGGCCGACGGCGACGACGGCGGGCGTTTCCGGGTTGCCGATGCCGACGACACCGACCTTGATCCCATGGAGCGTGGTGAGCCACGACGGCGGCACGAGCCGGGTGCCGTCCGCCGCGACGATGTTGGCGGCGACGTACGGGAAGCGGGCGTGCGCCATCAGCGCGCGCAGGTGGCCGACGCCCCGGTCGAAGTTGTGATTGCCCAGCGTATCGACGTCGATGCCCATGAGGTTCGCGGCCAGCACGGCGGGGACGTCGTCGAAGAACGCCGACAGCGGCGGCGTGGCGCCGAAGGCGTCGCCGGCGGTGACCACCAGCGTGCCGCCGGGATTCGTCGCGCGCTCGGCGTCGAAGTAGGCCTTGAGCGCGGCGGCGCCACCAACCTGGCGCGTCTGACCGCCCTCGACGACGCTGACCGGCTCGATCTGGCCGTGCCAGTCGCTGATGTCGACGATCGTGATTCGCGCGACGTCGGGCGTCCCGGGCTCGAGGCGCACGCAGGCGGCGAGCGCCAGGACGTAGGCGAGGCGGAGCACGAAGGTGCGTCGCACGCTGGGCTAGGCGCGCGTGAAGAAGAGGGCCCAGGTCGCGCGCAGCGTCCACATCGAGAGCATGAAGCCGCCAGCGACGGCGAGCGCGACACCGCCCACCAGCCTCACACGTTCCTGCAAGACCTGGGTCCGGTGGTCGCCGCGCGCCATCAGCGTGCCGGCGACGGCGAGTGGAACCACGAGGCCCAGGCCGTACGCCATCAGGGTGACCGCGCCCAGCCACGGGCTCTGGCTCGCCGCGACCCAGCCGATGATCAACGCGTACGCGGACAGTGGGCTGAAGATGGCCATCGTCGCCCCGAAGGCGACCGCGATGATCAGCGCGCGGCGCGACAGGCTGCTCGTGCCCGGTCCCGTCGGCATGGTGCGGACCTGGGGCAGCAGCGGTCGGATCACGCCCAGCTCACCGAGCGCGACCACGAGCGCGAGCACCCCGACGACCGTCAACGCGATCGACGCAATGGCCTCGCGCGCCCACGGCGTCGTCACCTTCGCCGCCACCGCGGCGCCGGCCCACGCCATGGCCGCGCCGAAGGCGCCGAGCACCACGACGAGCGCGGCCGTGAAGATGCCGAACGTCCTCAGCCACTGCCGTTTCGTTTTCGCCTCCTGAACCAGGGGCGTGATCGTGAAGATCATCGGCGTCCATCAGGGGACGCAGATACGACTGACCCCCGACGTGAAGGCGAGCAGGACGGCGACGGAGGCTGTCACCACCGGGACGCGGGGATCCACGAACAACCGGATGAACCCTTCGTAGGCCGCCTTGAAGCCCGGCCAGTTCCAGGCGTATCCGAGCACTGCGCCGCCGAGCGTGGCCACGACGAACGCGGTCGTACGAGCGCGCATGCATCCTCCTCGACGCCTCTCACGGCGTCTCACCGTCCCACGATGCCAGCTCAACGCACAATGTTAGATCAGCGCCGGCTCGGCTCGGGCCCGACGCGAACGATCACCTTGCCGAAGTTCCGGCCCTCGGGCAGGCCGATGAGCGCGCGCGGCGCCTGCTCGAGCCCATCGACGACGTCCTCACGATAGCGGACGCGGCCCTCCCGCACCCAGCGCGTCATCTCCGTCAGGAAGTCGGCCTGA
>Ga0099791_10000339_pt1 | contig 16737 bp, 17 predicted proteins | sample Rivendell_Oct201_7_FD_77318 | JGI IMG/M metagenome (GOLD analysis project Ga0099791, IMG submission 77318) | Vadose zone soil and rhizosphere microbial communities from the Eel River Critical Zone Observatory, Northern California to study diel... | ecosystem: Environmental > Terrestrial > Soil... | reverse complement strand
GCAAAGCGCGTCTTGGCGACCAGCAGGCAACCCGCCGTATCCTTGTCGAGCCGATGCACCAGGCGCGGGCGCTGACCGCTTCTATCGCGCAAGGCGTCGAGCATGCCGTCCACGTGCCGCGTGGTGCCGGAACCGCCCTGCACGCTAAGCCCCATGGGCTTGTTGAGAACGAGGACGTCGTCATCCTCGTGGAGCGTGATCGAGCGCAGAAACGCCCCCGTCCGTTCTTCCGCTTCGGTGAGGTCGACCGTTTTCGGCGCATCGACCCGGAGCGGCGGGATGCGCACGGACTGCCCCTCCGCCAGCCGGTCCTTGCCGTCGACCCGCTTACCGTTGACGCGCAGCTCGCCTTTGCGGATCACGCGCTGGATGTGGGAAAACGACAGCGACGGAAACCTCGCCTCGAGAAAGCGGTCGACCCGCATGCCGGATTCATCGGCGGTGACCGCAACGGTCTGGACCCGCGTGGCCTCCTGGGGGAGCGGAGCTGGCGCGGCGACCTTGCGCACCGTTGACGGTCGTGCCGGACGTGGCGCAGCCGTACGCGTTTCGGACTGGCGAGATGGCGTGCCGACGCCGACGCCACCGCGCTGGCGTCGAATCCGCGGTTCCATCGGCATGTCGCGACCCCGATCGCGCCGGCCCTTGCGATCATGATCGCGCGGGCCGGCGAGTTGCCGTCCGCCCCCGGGCTGTCTGGGTCCACGTCCTCTCGTCACACACCACTCCATCGCCCCAATTCCAAATGCCTTCACGATCAGCCATATATATCATGCTGAGGATGTCCACCGTCTCGCCTTCGACGCGATAAACAATGACATATGGCGTGCCCGGAACCGCCAAAAGCCACATCCCTTTCGTTATGCCGGGCCGTCCCGACGTGGGGAGGGTGAGCAGACGGCCGGTGACTTCCGCAATCCGGAACACGAAGCTTCTCGCGGCTGCCGGATCACATTTGGATCTGAATGCGTATATCAGCTCGAGGGCCCTGAGGGTATCTGCGTTCCAACGCAACTTCATCGCTAGAGCTCCAACACCATGCGGCCCCCCTTATGGGTCATCCGCGCAAACACTTCGCGGACCTCCTCATCGGTCGCGAAACGACCATGGTTGGCGGCATCGCGCTCGATCTTGGCAATCCTTCGCGGCGACAACCGCACGTCGGGGCTCTGTTGATCGAGGGATGCCAGCAAAACCTCGGCGACCTCCCTCTGGCGAGGGTCGGGCAGCGACCTGACCCGCTTTAAGACTCTCTGCAATTGCTGATTCATCCGTTCCTCCACCCGTGGCGGCACGTCAGACCGCCACGCTCCCTAGAGCGGGTTGACTTCTCGTCGAATCGTCATTCGCTCTTGATTTATTGTCGGAGCATGATCTTTTCCGAAAACCGGTTCCCACTTTTCGGGATCATGCTCTAGGTACCTGCCGAAACGCGGAGGGCTTTCTCCAAATCATCCGGGTGCTGGAGCGTGGCGATAGGAATTATATTAGATAATATAGGACTATTCATATGGAGTCAAGTGCAGCCGCGGCGCCGTGGTTCTGCTTTGCCTCGGATCGCCGCGGCATGCCGCAGCGACGGCTGATGTGAGGGGTCAGCTAAGAACCTGTGGCGCGGGTTGAGCGGGGCCGGCGTTGCCGAATTAACGGCACGGTCCTGGATTTCGCTGGCCGTCAATCCGCGCTACGCTTGCTTCAAGCCCAAGCGGCTACCGGTAAACCCTCCGGCCCCGTCAATAGAGAGATCGCGATGAAAATACTCGCTGCAGTCCTGGGAACCACCATGCTCGTGTCGCCGCCGCTTCACGCCCATGCCCAGTCCGCCGCTCCCAAAGTGGCCGACGCCAAGCCCGGCGATGTGCGCGTCATCGCGACCGCCGCGATCCGGGACCCGCTCAACGCCGTGCTGAAGCAGGCGGAGGCGGTGATCGGCAAGCCGATTGTCGCGGAATACGGCTCGGCACGGGGCAATCTGAAAGACGAGATCGTCAAAGGTCAGGATTTCGAAGTCGCGATCCTGCTGCCGGATGTCGATGACGAAATCGAGGCCGCCGGCAAGATTGCGCCTGGCCGGTTCGAAATCGCCCGCGTACCGGTGGCGTTGGGACTGCGCGGCGAGGCTCCCGATCTCGACGTCGGCTCACCGGCCGCGGTCAAAGCCGCGATGTTGAACGCGAAATCGGTGAAGTACGCCCCGACCGGCGCGGCGCTGATGACGGTCAAGAAAATCCTGTCGACGCTCAACATCGCCGACAAGATTCACGATTCAAGCACGGTGCGGGCAGAAGTGCCGCTCGCGGCCGGGGAATATGAAATCAACATCTATCCCCTGAGCGAGATCATTCCCAACAGGAGGCTCAAAAATCTCGGCGCGGTGATTGCGCAGTTGCAGGTCCCCGCCGTCATCGAGGCGACGGTCGGCAAGAACGCCGCCGATCCGAAAGCGGCGCTCGCTCTGGTCAAGTTCCTGCAAGGGCCAGCGATCGATCAGGCGCTGAAGGACTACGGCATGGAGAAGGGGCCATATCGATAAGTAGGCGGGGACCGGACAGTTCTCAAGCTCACGCAACACTCGCTTGCTTCCAGGCTGCCTGCTGGGCTTTACCTGGGCCGGATTTTCACCGGCGGACCGCCTCAGCATTACTGGCGCCCTTATTACTGGCGCCTTGCTCAATCCAGGCGACGCTCCGCTGCACTGAAACGCCGCGGGCCGTCGGGCCGGTACCGACCGGCCTCAAAACACGGGCGATCCCAGGGTTCCGGTCTCCGCATGCGCGTGGGCGCGCTATCGACGCCGACCAGATGCTCCTTGCCCTCCGCTTCAGCAAGCCGCCGCGGCCGCAGTTCAGGCCGCCCCCGTCCGCCACTGCATGGCTTGGCACTCTGCCGGCCGCCACCCAACTGCCTCGGTCCCTGCTGACCGCGGACGGACACGCTCCATCCGCCACCTCTCGAGCGCACCACTGCTTATCGCTCTTTTTTCGACTCCTTGCTTTTTCGCATGCTCTTCATGTTCTTGCCACCTCGCGAGTTTTTGGTCTTCTTCGCCGTCCCGTCTGCATTAATTTTCTCATGCAACAACTTGAGAACTGAACCGCTGTAATCCATATTCATTCCGCGCGTACGATCGCAAAATGATTTTAACACCTCAACAAATTCAAATTTATCCGCAGCGCTACATTCATTTTTTCTCAATATGCTCTTCGCTGCTTCATATAATCCTGTTCTTTCAATATCCCAGCTTTTATACATGTCATCTAAATATCTTGATGCACTAATTCCTAAAACTCCTATTATTGTTTTTGGATCGTTTAGCTGGTACTCCTCTGCTGTTTGCAACAGCAGGTTCAACCCGTTGATTAAATCGAGTACCCGGCGCTTTAAATCTCTAACGTTAGTTGCCATGAACATAGTCGGTGAGAACTCGCTGCTGTATTCTAAAAACATAAACCGATATCCGAGGCTGACCTGCAACGCTCTAAGCAGCAGAGTTGTTAAAGGGTCACCGTGGTCTTTATGACGCAACATTTCTACCACATAAACATGAAACCGCGCGTCATTGCTATAAAACAATGCGGTCCTCGACGTAAAGACCCTGAATATTCTTTTTCTGTCAAACGATAATATAATACTATTATCGATAAAATCGGCTCGTTGCGCCGGCGAAATCAACTCCGCAAGCGCCTCCCGCCACCCAAACACTATGTCATCTTCCGCATTTGATGCAAAATCCGCCCATTTATATTTCCTGCCGGGCGCATCTGACAGCCCAAACGCATCATAACACGGCCCCTCAATTCGTAGAGTTGCATTCTCAACTAGCTCGTACTTGCTCGCACGTTGCCAGCTAGGCTGAACATCGATTATTAATTTGCTCTTCGGCTGAATTACTGATCTTTCCCTGCAACGCATGTTTTCGAATATTTCCTTGCAGAGACTGCGCGCATGGCCTTTTAATATCGTGGCTCTTTGTTCGATTCTAGTCATCGTAGCAGACGTGCTTGTAGGCCTCGTCTGGTTGATGATATCTTCAATATCACTAAGGAGCTTAAAAAGCATTCTATCTGGTGCATTTTCTTCGCCGTCATTGTACAAATTATTGACATTTTCCTCGAAATTTGTGGCGTCGAAACGAACGGCGCACAAATTGGCTGGATCAATATCTATTCCTTCAAATTCGTTCATAGTTTCCGGTGCATGCGGCAAAACAGCAAACGGAATCATGCGGCGATCCACGCTGTTAAACCTCGCCATCTTTGGCTGCGAACGCGTCGAGAATGAAAAGCTTCCAATTTCCTGCCCTGTGAAGGAATGACTGGGCTTCATTTGACCCGTCGCAATAGCAATGAGGATGTCAGTCTCGGCAATACTGTCGTCGACAAGCCGCCTCCAATTCAGCCCGCTCGGAAACTCGCTCATCATCGTAATCTCTATCGCATCAACAAACGCGGCGCGAAGCGTTCTTGCGAGCGCCTCCGAAATTTTGTCATCCTCAGAAGCATAGCTGAGAAATATGTTCAATGAATCGCTGTTGGAATAAGGCATAACGTGCCTCGCTATCGGCGTCTCGAAGCCCAGAACCGCCTCAATAGGCCATGCACTCGTCGTCGAGCACGGCCGCATAAAATGGCGAGAAACCCCTGATTTAGTTTCCTGCACTCGGTGGACCCGCATCGCGGGGGTCGCCTAAGTCATTGTTTCAACTCATGTTCCTAAAGATGCGTGCATGCCTTGGTGACAGTGCAATAAGCCCTACTGATTTCGCGGTTTTTCAGAGACCCCCTCTATACACCTAACATGAGGCGGGTGAAATCCCAAGCCACAACCATTGTTCAAGATTTGATGTCAATTCCATAAGACCACGAAGGAGCGCGATGGGTTGCGTTTTTAATCCCCCCACTCCCGCCGCAGCTTCGCCCAATATTCCAGCCGCTTCCGGATCTCGCGCTCGAAGCCGCGCTCAGGCGGGTCGTAGAAACGCCGGCGGCCGAGCGCCTCGGGGAAGTAGTCCTGGCCGGAGAACGCGTCGGGCGCGTCGTGATCGTATTCATAGCCTGCGCCGTAGCCTTCGCCTTTCATCAGCTTGGTCGGGGCGTTGAGGATGTGCTTGGGCGGCAGCAGCGAACCTGCTTCTTTGGCGGTGCGCATCGCCGCTCCGAAGGCCGCGTAGGCGGCGTTCGATTTCGGCGCGGTCGCCAGGTAGATCACCGCCTGCGCGATCGCCAGTTCGCCTTCCGGGCTGCCGAGGAAATCATAGGCATCCTTGGCGGCGTTGGCGATGACCAGTGCCTGCGGATCGGCCAGCCCGATGTCCTCGACCGCCATCCGCACCACGCGCCGCGCGAGATAGAGCGGGTTCTCGCCGGCGTCGAGCATGCGGCAGAGATAATAGAGCGCGGCATCGGGATCGGAGCTGCGCACCGATTTGTGCAACGCCGAGACCAGGTTGTAGTGCCCGTCCTGGGACTTGTCGTAGATCGGGGCGCGGCGCTGCAAGATTTCCTGCAGCTTGGCGGCATCGAAGATTTCGTCGCGGCGGGCGGCGCGCCACGCGTCCTCGGCGAGGGTCAGGGCGGCGCGGCCGTCGCCGTCGGCCATGCGAACCAGGGAGGCGCGGGCTTCGGCATCAAGCGGCAACGGTCGGCCCTCGATGGTCTCGGCTCGCGCCAGCAGCTGTTCGATCGCGGCCGGATCGAGCGGCCGGAACACCAGCACGCGGGCGCGCGACAGCAATGCGGCGTTGAGTTCGAAGGAGGGGTTTTCCGTGGTCGCCCCGACCAGCACCACGGTGCCGTCCTCCACCACGGGAAGAAACGAATCCTGCTGGGCCCTGTTGAAGCGGTGCACCTCGTCGACGAACAAGAGCGTGCCGAGCCCGGTCTCGCGCCGCGCCCGCGCCGCGTCGAACGCCTTCTTGAGATCGGCGACCCCGGAAAACACCGCGGAAATCTGCTCGAAATGCAGCGCCGTCGCATCGGCCAAGAGCCGCGCCACCGTGGTCTTGCCGGTGCCGGGCGGCCCCCAGAACACCAGCGATCCAAGCGTGCGGGTTTCCAGCATGCGGGTGAGCACGCCGTCGGGACCGATCAGATGATCCTGGCCCACCACGTCGGAAAGCTTCTGCGGCCGCAGCTTGTCGGCCAGCGGTCGCGGCGCATCGCGATCCAGTCCGGCGGCCGCGAACAGCCCTCCTCCTTCGTGGGTGCGCCGCGCCTTCATCCGGTGATAACGGCGGAGATCTGCTGCCCGCCGCGTTGGATCGTGAGCCGCCACACCCGGCTCGGCTGGCTCACGGCGCGCACCAGATCCTGCGTGGTCTCGATCTTGGCGTTGTTGACGACTAGCACGACGTCGCCCTTTTGCAGGCCGAAGCTCTGCGCCATCGATCCGTTCTCGACATCGGTGACAACGACGCCTTTTGAATCGATGTCCATCCGCAATTCGTCGGCAAGCGCCGGCGACAGGTTCGCGACTTTGGCGCCGAGAAACGGCGAGCGCGCCTTGATGGGGGTTTCCTCACGCGGGGTTTCGGGCGCCGATTCGAGCGCGACCGCAAGCCTGACCTCCCGGCCGCTGCGCAGGACGCCGACATTGGCCTGGCCGCCCAGCGGCTTGGTGGCGAAGCGATAGTCGAACGCATTGACGTCGTCGACCGCCTGGCCGTCCACCGAAACCACCAGATCGCCGGTGCGCATGCCGGCGCGGGCGGCCGGGCTCTTGGCTGCGACGCCCGACACCAGGGCGCCGACCGGCCGTTTGAGGCTGAGGCTTTCGGCGATCTCCGGCGTGACCGCCTGCAGCCTGGCGCCGAGCCACGGCCGCCGCACGACCGCACTGCCGCCCTGGGCGGAAGCAATCACGCCGCGCACCATGTTGGCCGGTATGGCAAAGCCGATGCCCTGGGAGCCGCCCGACCGGGAAAAGATCGCCGTATTGATGCCGACCAGGCGGCCGCCGAGATCGACCAGCGCACCGCCCGAATTGCCCGGATTGATGGCGGCGTCGGTCTGGATGAAGAATTGGTAGTCGGTGATGCCGACCTGGGTGCGCGCCACTGCGGACACGATGCCATGGGTCACGGTCTGGCCGACACCGAACGGATTGCCGAGCGCCAGCACGATGTCGCCGACTTGAAGCGCGTCGGAATCGCCAAGATCGATTGCGGCGAACCGTTCGCGGGTGTCCTTGAGGCGCAACACCGCCAGATCGGAATGCTGATCCTTGAGCACGATGTCGGCCTCGAACTCGCGTTTATCGGCAAGCGAAACCTTGATCTGGTCGGCATTTTCGATGACGTGGAAGTTCGTCACCACGAGGCCGGCCGGGTCGACGATCACGCCGGAGCCGAGCGAGCGCTGGACCTGCTCGCGCGGGCTGCCACCGCCGAAGAAGCGCCGAAAGATCGGGTCATCGAACATCGGGAAGCGATTCTCGACCACGCGGGCGGCATAGACGTTGACGACTGCGGGCGCCACCCGCTTCACCACCGGCGCATAGGACAGCCTGATCTCGCCGGGGGAGGACGGCACGCGCACCTCCTGGCCCATCGCAGGCCCCCAGGCGAGAATGACTAAAAGGCTCGCAACCAGCCGGGAAGTCATGGGAATAGCTCCGAATCCATACCAGCCCAAACGGCCAAACTATGGAGGATATAGAATCTATATAGAGCGCGGGATACGGGACTTGAAGTGCGGCGGTTGTAGGACCGCGGGTAGCCGCCTGCCGCTTCCCCCCATGCGAGTGCGGGGAAGGGGCAGGCGGGCGCATCAAGATAAGGGCGTGTGCTGGTCATTCTGCTCCCTCTTCCCGCTTGCGGGGAGAGGGAAGGGTTGCAAGGCTGTTGCAAGGCCGTCGCTTAACTTAGCGCCAACGGGCGAGCACCCGCACGAGGCGCTGTCCTAAAATGCACAGCCCCTGTCAACCCCCTTTCAGCCTGACGAAAAAACAGCTATGTTCGATCAACGACGGTGCAAACGCATCTCAATAATCCACGTCAGGTTGGAAAGGGCGCCCTCAGATGAAAAGCATCTCGGTCTCGGTTATTGCATTGGCCGTCGCGACGGTCGGTTTCACCTCCGCAGCGCAGGCTCAGCAGCAGGCGAGGAAATTGTTCTTCGAGGGCGACATCGTTCGCCACGCCCTGCCGAATCAGGCCGGTCCGTTCTGCGTCCTGGTCAATCAGTACAAGCGCAGTGAAGCGGTGGCATTCCGCATCCGCGTGCTGCAGCCGAACGGCGAAGTGGCCGACGACAAGGTGCTCAAGAGCGTAGTGGTGGAGCTGGGCAATGGCCAGCGGCTGCCGGCCGGGTTCAAGCCTCATGGTAATCCACCGACCGATTATTTCTGGTCGATGTTCTGGACCATCCCGGCCGATCATCCGACCGGCTCGATCGGCTACAAGGTCATCGCCACCATGAATGACGGCTCGACGGTGGAATGGAAGCCGTTCAATCGCCCGACGACCGAATTGATGGTGGTCGCCGGCGATCCGGAAGTGAAGAAATAATTAACGCTCTCAAGAGGTCATCAATGAGCTTTGGCAGCGGCCGGCTGGCCGGGTTGTCGTGTGCGTTGGTGTTGCCCGTCGTGGCCTCACTGGCGCTGATGTCCCAACAGCCGGCGGCCGCGGCCCCTGCTGCGGCCCTCGGACCGCAAGTCGAGGTCGGGGAGCCAGCGAACGGCTACGTCGGGCGGCTTGACGTATCTCCGACGCACGCCCCGGCCGGGACACCGGTAACGCTTTCCGCCGAGGGTCTCCCGCCGGGCCAGGAATTCCAGCTGGTGTGGAATACCGCCAGCGGCGCGTGGAAGGTGACCGAGGCCGAGTATCATGGCCGCGAATTCACGCCGGTCGCCTACGAGATCGCCAGGGCCAAGAGCGATCAGTCCGGGCGCCTCTCGGTGAATTTCATCGCGCCGGATGACCACGGCTTCATGCACGACATCGTGCTGCAGCAGGGTTCCCGCCTGTTCACCCACGTCGGCTTCAACCTTGACATGACGGTGGAGATTTCGCCGAAGAGCGGACCGCCGGGCACGCCGATCAAGGTCGACGTCAAAGGCATCGGCTACCGGTTGCTCTATAACTCCTGGGATGTGATCTACGACAACAACTTTACCGGCTGGATGTCGTCCGTCACCACGAAGGGGACGGCGAGCTTCACCATTCCGGCGACCGGAGGGCCGGGTGTCCACATCATTGAAATAATGCACGGCGAGTTGACGTTTCCGTATCGCAATCCGGAACAGAATCCGGCGCCGGGCCGGCCGCGCTTTGTGTTCCAGTTCGCCGTCACGGATGGTGCGCCGGTGATTCCGGCGCCTCCGGGTGAGCAGGCGCAGAAGGTGGTGCGCAGCCTGCCGCCGCAGGGCGAGCTGGTGGCAGCGCCGCAATTCTCCGGCGTCGGCGAGCCAGCTTTGGTGCGCGGAGAAGGCTTGGAGCCGGGCAAGAGCTATCGGCTGAACTGGACGCGGGTGGTCGGCAACCGCATGACCGGCCAGGGTTGGGAGGAAATATCAAAGACCATCGCGGAAAGCCGGGCGGACGGCGCCGGACGAGCGGAATTCCGTTTCACGACGCCCGATGATCTCGGCGGCACCCACGGATTGTGGATCGATGCCGGTGCTAAGAAAAAGATCGGGTCCTATTGGATCAAGCCGACCGCATTGCCCATGGACGTGACCCGCGGGCCGGCCGGGACGACCTTCACCATTCATCTCAAAGGCGTCGGCTGGACCGAGACCGCCAACCTCTACAACGTCGTCTACGACAACAGCCACACCGGCTATGTTTGCGCCTTCAACAGCCAGGGCGATGTGGAGATCATCATGCGGGCAACCGGCGCGCCCGGCATGCACTATATCGATCTCTACCCCGGCATCTACAAAGGCGCCGAGACGCGGCCAAACAATTTCCGCATCCCGCAGCTCACCTTCGCGGACGACCACCCCGGCGAGGATTTGCCGGCGTTCCACTTCGCTTTCGAAGTGACGCCGAGCAATCAGCGCGCTGAGCTCAAGTAGGCACACGCTAACTGACGCGCATCCGGGCATCTCTGTCAGGACGCCCAACGATATAGGCGTCCCGGAGCCATCCCGCCGACACACGCCTCGGGTGTTGTTCGTTTGTATGTGCACCAAGCGCCAACACCGTTTCGAAAAAGCTTCCCGTCCCAACAAACCGCAATTGCGCCTGCCCGACCATTGACCGGCTGAGGGGTTTCCCCTTGAGTCATTGCCTCGTCCATTCCTGCGCAATCAGCCCCCATACGAACAAGTTCCCACTGCGGACCACCCAGTCTTGGAGAGGCTTGCGCATCGGCTCCGGTCTTTTCAATGCGTGCGACCCGCGTGGTCAGAGAGTCGACCTTCGCCTGCAAATCAACGAATTGAGCAGGCATCGCATTAAGCGAAGTAGTGCGGGTTTGGTCATAAAAAAATCAAAACACCGGTTCCAACCACTTCAACAATGAGGGCGAGGAAAAGTCTTTTCGAATAGTACTGATGGTCCTTAACAGTACCACCGCCCAGCTTCAGAATGCCGATCAAGGCCAAAAGACTAATAACCGCGGTGCTGACGAACACAGCGACACACGTCCAAAGGATAACGGTAATTGGGCTCATTTCCCCCGCTCCGGAGCTATTGCCTCCGACAACATATTAGTTCGATATTTTTTGAAGCTATATCGTATCTGATTGGCACTGGCAGGGCCATAGGATGGGTTGAGCGCAGCGAAAACCCATCTCGGGCCTATCCGCGGTACGATCGTTGATGGGTTTCGCTCCGAGGTTGAGCAAGAATTCGTTCTTACGTCGAGGCAGTAGAACGACTTCGCTGATCATTCGCGGTCTTGGCCAAGAACATTCTCGCTCCCCCTCGGCTCCAGAGACACGGGAGAATCCTCTTCTACGATTCGAGAGGCGACCAAAATTCCTGCTCAGCCTCTCCGCTCAACCCATCCTAAGGTCGGAGTCAAAGGGACGCCCGCGGTCCCGGGACTACGCCGCGGCCGGCGCTTCCGCGGCCTTCTCCTCAGGCTGGCCTGAGTCGAGGCCCTTGGCGGCGACGTCGCGGTCGACGAATTCGATCACCGCTACGGCGGCGTTGTCGCCGTAGCGGAAGCCGGCTTTGACGATGCGGGTGTAGCCGCCGTTGCGATCCTTGTAGCGGGGGCCCAGCACGTCGAACAGCTTCTTCACCATGCCGATATCGCGAAGTTCCGCGATCGCCTGGCGGCGTGCATGAAGGCCGCCCCGTTTGCCCAAGGTGATCAGCTTTTCCACCACCGGGCGCAGATCCTTGGCTTTCGGCAATGTCGTCACGATCTGCTCATGCTTGATCAGCGCTGCGCACATGTTGGCGAACATGGCCCGACGATGCTCGGCCGTGCGATTGAACTTGCGATAGACCTTGCCGTGACGCATCGTCGTTACTCCGTTTTCCCTGAGCGCGCCCTGCTAGCTCAATAATGATCCTCGAACCGCTTGGCGAGTTCGTCGATATTCTCGGGCGGCCAGCCGGGCACTTCCATGCCGAGATGGAGCCCCATCTGGGCAAGCACTTCCTTGATCTCGTTCAGCGACTTGCGGCCGAAATTCGGGGTTCGAAGCATTTCGCCTTCGGTCTTCTGAACGAGGTCGCCGATGTAAACGATGTTATCGTTCTTGAGGCAGTTCGCGGAGCGCACCGAGAGTTCGAGTTCGTCGACTTTCTTGAGGAAGGCCGGGTTGAAGGCGAGATCCGGAATGGCCTCCGTGATGCCGACTTCCTTGCGGGGCTCTTCGAAATTGACGAACACGTTGAGCTGGTCCTGGAGAATGCGCGCCGCATAGGCGAGCGCATCTTCGGGCGTAACGGCGCCGTTGGTCTCGATCTGCAGCGTGAGCTTGTCGTAGTCGAGAATCTGTCCCTCGCGGGTGTTCTCGACCCGGTAGGACACCTTCTTTACCGGCGAATACAGGCTGTCGACCGGGATCAACCCGATCGGCGCGTCCTCCGGCCGATTGCGCTCCGACGGCACATAGCCCTTGCCGGTATTGACGGTGAATTCCATACGGATCTCGGCGCCTTCGTCGAGATGACACAGCACCAGTTCCGGATTGAGAATCACGATGTCGCCGACGGTCTGGATGTCGCCCGCAGTGACGAGCGTCGGACCGGTCTTCTTCACCACCATGCGCTTGGGGCCATCGCCCTGCATCTTGATGGCGATGTCCTTGATGTTGAGAATGATGTCGGTCACGTCCTCGCGCACGCCGGCGATCGAGGAGAATTCGTGGAGGACGCCGTCGATGTGCACGGACTGCACGCTTGCGCCCTGCAAAGAGGAGAGCAGAATACGCCGCAGCGCGTTACCGAGCGTCAGTCCAAAGCCGCGTTCCAGCGGCTCGGCCACCACGGTCGCGGAACACTTAGAATCGGGTCCCGGCGTCACATGGAGCTTGTTCGGTCGTATCAGTTCCTGCCAGTTCTTCTGGATTGTCACTTCATCACCCATCGCGTTGAGCAGCACGCGTGCTGTTCGCGCAACCAACGGCGCTTCATGGGAAAAATCCGGCGTGGCGCCAAACGCCTGCCGAATCAAGGCTACACGCGCCGGCGCTTGCGCGGCCGACAACCGTTATGCGGAATAGGCGTCACATCGCGGATCGACGTAATCGTGAAGCCGGGCGCCTGCAAGGCACGCAATGCCGATTCACGACCCGAGCCCGGACCCGCGACCTCCACTTCAAGCGTGCGCATGCCGTGCTCCTGGGCCTTGCGCGCAACATCCTCGCCCGCCACCTGGGCCGCGTACGGCGTCGATTTGCGCGACCCCTTGAAGCCCATGGTGCCGGCCGACGACCAGGCGATCGCGTTGCCTTGGGCATCGGTAATCGTGATCATCGTATTGTTGAATGACGCGTTCACGTGGGCGACGCCAGAGGCAATGTTCTTGCGTTCCCGCCGCCGGACGCGGACAGCTTCTTTACCCATTCTCAACCCTTTCGCGACCCGCCGCAGCGGACCTCACATAATCCCCGCAATTACTTCCTCTTGCCGGCGATCGCCTTGGCTGGACCTTTGCGGGTCCGCGCGTTGGTGTGGGTGCGCTGGCCGCGAACCGGCAGACCGCGCCGATGCCGTAGACCCCGATAGCAACCAAGATCCATGAGCCGTTTGATATTCATCGCCGTATCGCGTCGCAGATCGCCTTCGACAAGATAGTCGCGATCAATCACTTCGCGGATTTGCAGAACCTCCTGGTCCGTGAGCTGGGACACCCGGCGCTCATCCGGAATCCCGACTTTTGTGACGATCTCCCGGGCCTTCGAGGAGCCAATGCCATGAATGTATTGGAGCCCGATCAGGACCCGTTTGTTGGTCGGAATGTTAACACCAGCGATACGGGCCAAGGCCGTTACTCCATTTGCCGACTTCTGTGTTGCCGACTTTTGCGTCGTGCGCCTTCCCTACCCTCCCGGCATGCGGGGGAGGGGTAGGGAAGGGCCAGGTTCCTATCGTCCACTGCCGCACTGTCCCCACCCGATCCGCCCCCAAAGGGGGCGGGATGGGGTGCAGGCGGATCCAACATCATGCTCAGCCCCGCATAAGCACAAGCGCGACGCGTCCCTCGACCCAGGGCCTAGCGTCGTTGAAGAATTCTTTGACAGGGTGCGGAGTATTTACGGTCTCCATCGCGATCCGTCAACCTCTCCGCCCACGTTTCTTCGCCCCGGGGCCGCTTTTTCCGCCTGTGGGCCGGTCTGGTTTGGTAGGGGCTCTGCCGCCGCGCTTGACGACGACCTTTATTCCCGCCTTGGCGCTCGTCTTGCCTCGCCTTGCGACAGCCGGTGTGGCCGGTGCCTTGGCAGCCTTGGTCGCTGCCTTGGCTTTGGGCTGAGCCCCAGCCTTGACTTCAGACCTGGCTTCGGATTTGGCACCCACCTTGCCACGAACCGCCGCCGCCGGCTTGACGGCGCCAGGAAGGGCGGTGAGCACCGGCGGCCTCGCCGGCCTGCGGGCACTTCGACGTTGCGCCGCCTTGCGGGCCGCAGCCGTGCGCGGCGCCATCGGCCGACGCCGCGCCGGCACTATGGCGGCCCCGTCGAGAGTCTGGTCCAAAACCGCCGCAATGGCGGCGCTGACGTCCTCGATCGAGGCCATGCCGTCTACCGTCTTGAGCATGCCCTTGCTGGCGTAGTACCCGGTCAGGGGCGCGGTCTGGGCTCGATAGGCGTCAAGGCGTTTCTTGAGGCTTTCCGGGTTGTCGTCGGGGCGGAGTGGCTCACCGCGAGCCCTCATTTTGGCGACCCGATTTTCGATCCGCCCGAGCAAAACGCCCTCGTCGACCTCGAGCTCGATCACCGCGTCGAGGGCAAGCCCTTTCTGGCTCAGCATACGGTCGAGCGCCTCGGCCTGGGGCACCGTCCGGGGGAACCCGTCGAGAATGAAGCCGTTGCGCCCATCGGGCTCGGCGATGCGATCGGCCACGATCGCAACCACGACATCGTCAGGCACCAGCTCGCCGCGGGCGATGACGTCCTTTGCCTTGAGGCCGACCGGCGTTGCGGCCCTCACGGCGGCGCGCAACATGTCGCCCGTCGACAGCTGAACGGCGCCTAATCGTTCCACCAGGCGTTGCGCCTGGGTGCCCTTTCCGGCCCCTGGTGGGCCCAGCAGAATCAATCTCATAGCGCTACTACTGCCCCCGTCGTCAAAGGCCGCCCCCCGCGGCCCTGCTCGTCATCGGCGTCGACCCCGCAGCTTCGATCTCTTGATCAGGCCCTCGTACTGATGCGCCAAGAGATAGCCCTGGATTTGCGCGACCGTGTCCATCGTTACGCTGACCACGATCAACAGCGAGGTGCCGCCAAAATAGAACGGCACGGCCGCATAGGAGATCAGGATTTCCGGCAACACGCAGACGATCGCCAGATAGGCGGCGCCGATCACGGTGATGCGCGACAGCACGTAGTCAATGTATTCGGCGGTCCGCTCGCCGGGCCGGATGCCCGGGATGAAGCCGCCGTGTTTCTTGAGATTTTCCGCAGTTTCCGTCGGGTTAAACACGATCGCCGTATAAAAGAACGCGAAGAAGACGATCAGCGCCACATACAAAACGAGAAACAGCGGCCGCCCGTGACCGAGCTGGGCCGTGATGGCGGCAAGCCAATCGGGAATCTGACCGGCGTTGAAGTTTGCAACCGTGGTCGGCAGCAGCAGCAGCGACGACGCGAAGATCGGCGGAATGACGCCCGACGTATTGAGTTTTAGCGGCAGGTGCGACGATTGCCCCTCGAACATGCGGTTGCCGACCTGTCGCTTGGGATACTGGATGAGCAGGCGCCGCTGCGCCCGCTCCATGAAGACGATGAAGGCAATCACGGCGACGGCCATCACGGTCACCACCAGGATCAGCCCGGTCGAGAGCGCGCCCTGGCGGCCCAGTTCGAGTGTGCCGGCGATCGCAGATGGGAGTTCCGCGACGATGCCAGCCAGAATGATGAGCGAGATGCCGTTACCGATGCCGCGCGAGGTCACCTGCTCGCCGAGCCACATCAGGAACATGGTGCCGCCGGTCAGCGTGATCACCGTCGAAATGCGGAAGAAGAGACCCGGCTCGGCGACGGTTTGACCGAAACCCTCAAGCCCGACGCTGATGCCATAGGATTGCACTGCGGCCAGAAACACGGTGAGATACCGGGTGTACTGGTTCATCACCTTGCGGCCCTGCTCGCCCTCCTTCTTGAGCCGCTCCAACTCGGGCGATACCGTCGTCATCAACTGGATAATGATCGAGGCGGATATGTACGGCATAATATTGAGGGCAAAAATCGCCATGCGGTGAATGCCGCCGCCGGCGAACATATTGAAGACGCCGAGAATGCCGCCCGCATTGGTCCGGAAGATCTGCTCCCAGGCGGCCGGGTCGATGCCGGGCAACGGTATATATGTACCGAGCCGATAGACGAGCAACGCACCGAGCGTGAACCAGATGCGCTTTTTCAGTTCCTCGGCCTTGGCGAGCGCAGAGAAATTGAGGTTGGCTGCCAACTGTTCCGCTGCTGAGACCATGGTCCTGGCTCCCGAACGCCTAATATATTCCCGCTGCCGCGCCTTATCGGCCGGGTTATCTACGGAACATGGAAATAATGCCCGCGCTTCGCAAGACCGGCCTCACGCCGCGGTGTCGGCAGATTTTGCGGGCGCCAGCACCTTGACGGCTCCGCCCGCCTTCTCGACCGCTGCAATTGCTGATTTGGATGCGCCATGGACGGCAAACTGCAGCGCCACCTTGATTTCACCCCGGGCGAGCAGCCGGACGCCGTCCTTGGCGCGCCGCAACACCCCGCCCCGAACCAAGGCCTCGACGTCGACCGTATCTTTGGCGTCGAGAGCGCCGCGATCGACTGCGGCCTGGATGCGGTCGAGGTTCACCTCGTTGAGTTCAAGCGCGAAGATGTTACTGAAGCCGCGCTTCGGCAGCCGCCGATGCAGCGGCATCTGGCCGCCTTCGAAGCCCTTGATGCGCACGCCTGTACGCGCGGTCTGGCCCTTGCCGCCGCGACCGCCCGTCTTGCCCTTCCCGGACCCGATGCCGCGGCCGACCCGCATGCGCCCCTGGCGGGCCCCCGCATTGTCGGAAATCTCATTAAGCTTCATGGCGTATTCCTTAGCAGATGACGGATGACAGATGACGGATGACAGATCAGCGACGACGGACACTTCCTGTCATCTGTCCTCTGTCCTCTGTC
>Ga0099791_10000338_pt1 | contig 16791 bp, 17 predicted proteins | sample Rivendell_Oct201_7_FD_77318 | JGI IMG/M metagenome (GOLD analysis project Ga0099791, IMG submission 77318) | Vadose zone soil and rhizosphere microbial communities from the Eel River Critical Zone Observatory, Northern California to study diel... | ecosystem: Environmental > Terrestrial > Soil... | reverse complement strand
GCTCCACCCTTCATCGCGGTGACGCTCGACCGGACATCGCCGTGGCCGGTGATGAAGACGATCGACAACCGCCGCTCCGCGGCGCGGAGCGTCTCCTGTAGATCGAGTCCGGTTTGGCCGGGCATGCGCACGTCCAGCAGCAGGCAGCCGGGACCCTCGAAGTGAGCACGGGCGAGGAAATCGCCCACCGAGGCGAACGCTTCCACCTCGTAGCCGGCGGCCTTGACTAGCCGCGCCAGGCTCTTGCGCACCGACGCGTCGTCGTCGACTACGAACACCACCGGCCCGGTCGGAGCCATCACGGTCCTTCCTGGCCGGTCGGCAGCGTGAACGAGAACGTGGCCCCGCCCTCCGGATTGTTCCGCGCTTCCACCCGGCCTCCGTGCGCCTCCACGATGGACTTCACGATCGCTAGCCCCATCCCGAGCCCATCGGCCTTCGTCGTGTAGAAAGCGTCGAAGACGTGGCCGACATCCGCCCGCTCGATGCCGGACCCGGAGTCGTGGACCGTCACCGTGACGCTTCCGGTGCCATCGCAGGCCGTCCGAAGCAGGAGATCCCGCCTCCCGACCTCCGAATCTCGCATCGCGTCGAATCCGTTCAGGATCAGGTTCAGGATGACCTGCTGCAGCTGCACCCGGTCGGCGTACACTCCCGGGAGGTCGGGGGCCAGCTCGAGCCGGATCCCCACGCTTCGAAGGACGGCGTCGCCGGCCACCAATCGAGCGACCTGGCCGACCAGCTCGCTCATGTCGACGCTCGACCTCTCGAGGGTGCCCTTCTTGAGGAAGCCCCGTAGCCTGCCGATGACCTCGCTCGCGCGCTTGTCGTCATCGACGATGTCGTCGACGATGGCGCGCACCTCGACCAGATCGGCCTTGTCCGCGTCGAGGATGCGTCGCACCGCCTGGGCATTGGCCAGGATCGCGGTCAGGGGCTGGTTCAGCTCGTGCGCCAGCGAGGCGGTCAGCTCCCCGACCGTGGAGACCCGTCCGATGTGGGCGAGATCCTGCCGGAGGCGTTGCCCTTCCATCTCCGCTCGCCGCCGCGACAGGGTATTGGCAAACACCTCGCCCAGAAGCTGGAGTCTCTGGACGAACTCGTCCCGCCAGGCGCGCTCGCCCGCCACCGCGCTGAACGCGAGGGCGCCGATCACGATGCCCTCCACCGTCAACGGGATCGCGACCTGCGACTTGACGCCCAGCCGGCGATAGGTTTGGCGATCCACCGCCGCCTCCACTTCCGGCAGCTCCCCGACCTGGGTGAACCGGACCGTGGCTCCGCGTCGTAGCTGGGCCACGGTCCACGGAATCTCTCCGAAGCCGAGCGCCACCGGTTGCGGATCCATCCCCTCGGCCGTCCACCAGTGGGTGACCCGCGCGGTCCGGCTGTCCTCGGAGTACTCGGTCAGAGTGCTCCAGTCCACCGCCAGGAAGTCGGCCATCCGACGCAGCGCCCGCTCGATCTCCCGATCGACGTCGGGGCCGGACACCCGGCTGAAGGTGGCCGCCTGCTCCGCGAGTAAGGTCTCGAAGCGGAGTCGCTCGCCGAGCGACAGCTCCGCCCGCCGCCGCCCCGTGCGTTCGATCAGCAGCCCGGTGCTGAGCACCGCCAGCGCGACGACCAACGCCCCCGCCCCGACGATGTTCCAGCCGTACAGGTCCCACAGCGAGGCGTCCTGGTATCGCACGATGCTGCCAGCCGGGAGCCGGGCCGTGCTGAGACCCCAGCGCCGGAGCTGGCGCTGGTCGAACATGTAGGCGGTCCCGCTTCCGTCGACGACGGGAAGCGTCCCCGGCCGCTCGCCGCCGAGGACCCGCACCGCCAGCTCGGCCGCCCGTGTCCCCTGGCTCTCGAAGCTGGTGAGGCGTCCGCCCACGATCCCGTGGCCCAGGTGAGTGGCCGACCAGCTGTAGACCGGGACGCTCGAAGCGCGAGCGATGAGGGACACCGCCTCCGGGTCGGTGAACAGGCGTCCCGCCTGATCCCGAAGCAGCGACACGAATAGCACGATGGTGTCCTTCGGGAGCGCGGCCACTTCGTCGAGCAGACCCCCGATCGGCCGGCCCGCGAGATACCTGATATCGACCCGCCCACGGTACCGCGCTAGATCGTGGGCGGCCGCGGCCTGCAGGTTCTGGTCGGTCGCCGACGTCCCGCTGATCACCACCGCCCGCCGCGTCTCCGGCTGGAGGGCGAGCGCGGCGTCGAGCGTCGCCCCCCACTCCGACGGCAGTCGCACCCCGGTGATGTCGGAGCCGAGATCGAGCCCCGCGACGGCATCCAGGTTCGCGGCGCAGAAGACCGCCGGCACGCCCGGGAAGAGCTCCGCGCGGTGGCTCAGAAAGAACCGCAGGGCCGGAAACGCCACCGGCATGATCAGATCCACTCTCCGACTCGCGTACTTCTCGCGGAGAAGCGCGATCACCTGGCGCTCGTATTGCTCATCCGTCGCCCGGGCGAGGTCGAGGTACTCGGTGTACAGGCTGACCTCGCCGTCCGGGTCGAGGGCGGGGCGGATGGCGTCCTCCACCGCGAGGATCTCCGGCAGCAGCCGCGCCTCCGGATACAGGAGCACCACGATCCGGGCCGGTCTCACCACGCGGGCCGGACTCGAGGGCGCACCGCAGAGCAGGGCGAGTAGGGCCACGAGAAGCACTCTTCCGCCTGGGCGCCCATGCTTGGAGAGAGACATCAGGCTCGACATCTGATCGCGACTGTAGCGTTACCCGGACTCTCCGCCAATGCGACCAAAGTCCAGTACGCGGGCAGGCCCGTGATGGGACCAACGTCCACTAGGCGGCTCTCCCCCGGGCTGCTAGCGTGACGGCCAGAAGCTCCAACACGGGAGGAATCCATGCACTTCATGCTCTTCATCCTGATCGGGTTGATCGCAGGCGCGCTGGCGGGACGCGTGGTCAGCGGCCACGGCTACGGCATGATCGGAGACATCGTCGTCGGGGTCGTCGGCGCCTTCGTGGGCGGCTGGATCTTCGCCACCTTCCTGGGCGTCGGGGGCGGAGGCTTCTTCATCAGCCTCTTCATGGCGTTCGTCGGCGCCGTGGCCTTGCTGTGGCTGATCCGCCTGCTCGTCCCGGGCCGAGCCTAGAGACCGCCCGATGAAACCCGCCACGCTCGTCGCCATCGTGCTGATCGTCCTGGGCGTTCTCGCCCTCGCCTACCAGGGCATCACCTACACCACCCGCGAGAAGATCGTCGACCTGGGCCCTCTCAAGGCCTCGGTCGACAAGCAGAAGACGATCCCCCTCCCCCCCATCCTCGGCGCGGTCGCGCTGGCCGGCGGCGTCGTTCTCCTCGTGGTCGCGAACAAGCGAGGTTAGAGCCCATGCTTCGATTCCTGGCCGGAGCGATCACCGGCGCACTGGCCGTCTGGATGTGGGGCGACGAGCTACACGGCTACCTGACCGAGAAGACCCGGGGCGTGCGGACCAGGACCGCCGACCAGATCCAGGCCCTGGCCACCGCAGCGGAGCAGATCGGCTCCACGCTTCAGAGTGGGCAGGAGGCGATCCGACCGTCCGAGGACGCCCGCCTCGCTCGCCCGGCGGCGCGCTGACCTCTCCCAGCAGCCCCGCCGCTAGAGCTCCCGCCGAATAGGCAGGGAGAGTACCTCGAGCAGCCGGTCCACCGCGCCCCGCTCCCGCCAGGTCTGAGGGTCGATCCTGCGGGCGTACACGAGATCGTCCGTGAACACCTTCTCCAGCCGCACCGCCACGTCGTGGCTGTACACGACGAGGTTCACCTCCTCGTTCAGGGCGAACGAGCGCGTGTCCAGATTGGTGCTCCCGATCGTCGCCCACCCACTGTCGATCACCATGGTCTTGGCATGCAGCAGGCCCGCCCGGTACTCGTAGATCTCGATGCCCGATTCGAACAGCTCGCCGAATCCCGCCCGGCTCGCGTGCCGAACGATCCGGTTGTCGATCGCCCCCGGCAACAGGAGGACGACCCGAACGCCGCGCTTGGCCGCCTCCGTGAGGGCGCGGGTCATGCGGTCGTCCGGAAGGAAGTACGGGTTCGTGATGTAGATCGACTGCCGTGCCGACGACATGGCGAGCAGGAACATCGTGTACATCGAGAAGCTTCCCTCCGCGGGAGATCTGTGCACCACCTGAGCGGTCACCGATCCGCGCGAGGCGGGACGCGAGAAGTACGCTCCCCCGCCGAGCACGTTGCCGGTCGCCTCGAGCCAGTTCTCGACGAACGCGCCCTGGAGCGAGGCGACCGCGGGACCCTCGATGCGCACGTCGGTCTGCCGCCAGTAGCCCTTCTTCCGCCCGTTGCCGAGCCACTTGGGGCTCACTCCGACTCCCCCGGTGAATCCGACCCGGCCGTCCACGACCAGGATCCGGCGGTGACTCCGGTTGTTCTCCCGCCCGAAACCGAAGGGGCTGAGCAAGACCAGCGGGCTCAGCGGCCGGAAGGTGACGACCTCACAACCCGCCTTCGTCATGGTCTCCCGATACGCCGCCGGCATCTCGAAGGCGCCGAACCCGTCGAGGAGGATATGAGCCCGTATCCCGGCCCGGCAGCGCTCCGCCAGGGCCGCCGCAATCTGCTCCGGCATCTCGCCCTGCTCATAGAAGTACTGCGCGTACGTGATCGTGCTCTGGGCGGAGCGAATGGCGGCCAGGATGGCGGGGAAGATCTCGTCGCCGTTCAGCAGCAGATCCACCGTGTTGCCACCCGCGACCCGCGTCGTGGTATACGCCTCGATCGTCGGGCCGAACGCCGGGTCTCCCATGGCGAGATCCGGCAGCGCGAAGTGCGACTGCACCCGGGCGCACGCCGACGAGGACAGGCCGAGCAACGCGACGGTCATGAGCAGTCCGACGGTCCGTCGGAACATATTCCATGCTTCCGCCTCCATGGTGCCTTCTCCTGTGCGTGCCGGGGTCGTGCGAGTTGTCTTCCATGGTAGATCCGGGAACCGGCCGGAACTATGGGACCTTGGTCCCCGGGCTTAGGTCCACTAGGCTCACGCACTCCCACCGTCTACAGTTGACTGACGACACCTGCTACGTCGTGGACATTCCATGAGACGGGAGGAAAGGACGATGCGTCATTTGAGATTTCTCACCACCTTCGCGTTCGCATCAGTCGCGATCCTGGTCGCGCCGAGCTACGTGGCGTCCCAGACGACCACCGACAAGATGGAGCGGAAGGCCAGGAGCGCAGCCCGGGAGGTGAAGGCCGAGGTCACCGACTCATGGCTGACCGCCAGGACAAAGATCGCCCTCTACGCGGACGAGCGGGTCAAGGGCGGGCAGGTCAGCGTGGAGACCGTCGATGGCACGGTCCGCCTCCACGGCAAGGTCGACTCGGACGAGGCCAGGACGGCGGCCACTTCGATCGCGGAAGGCATCGAGCATGTCAAGGCCGTCAAGAACGATCTGCAGGTCGTCGCGAGGGCTGACCGCAAGGCGGTCGACATCTCCGACAAGGACATCACCCGCCAGGTCGAAGCCCGGTTCGCGAAGACCAATCAGCTGACCAAGATCGATGTCCGGACGGATGGCGGCGTGGTCATGCTCACCGGCGCGGCGCCGAACATCGGGGCCAGCGCCCGCGCTTCCGAGCTGGCCCGCGAGGTTCCGGGTGTCCGTTCGGTCAAGAACGAGCTGACCCTTTGAAGGGGAGAACGCAATGCACATCATTGGATGGATACTCTTCGGTCTGGCCGTCGGCATCGTCGCCAAGCTCCTCATGCCGGGGCGCGATCCGGGCGGCTTCTTCATCACCGCGCTCCTCGGCATCGTGGGATCGCTCGTGGGCGGCTTTCTCGGTCGCCTGCTCGGCTGGTACGGGGACGGCGACCCGGTGGGGTTCGTCATGGCGGTCATCGGCTCGATCGTCCTGCTGGCCGCGTATCGCTTGACGATGGGACGGACCGCGCGCGTCTGAGACGTCCCTCCTAGTCTCCGCTCTCGGTGAGGCGAGTCGGCCTCGCCGAGAGCCACCGGTCGGCGGGCGACAGATCAGTGCAGCTCGGCGAAGCTGATCACGATTCCCTGAGGGTCCGACACCTCGAAATAGCGCTCGCCCCACTCGGCGTTCCGCGGCGCGGTCGGGCGAAGGCCCTTCTCGACGAAATGGCGGTGAAGGGCGTCCACTCCGCGAACCCGGAGGATGATCCGATTCCAGGGATTGCCAACCTGCGTGGGCACCTGGCGAAGGTTGATGGCACTCTGCCCGGCCCGCATGGTTGTGAAGGACGCCTCGGGCCCGCCGTAGGAGACCTCGAGTCCCAGCTTCTCGTAGAACGCTACCGACTCCGACATCTCGAACACCGCGACCGTCACGGCGCTGATGTGGTCGATCGACCACGCCGCCCGATCCCCGGTCAACGGCCGCGGCTCAGGCGAGGAGAGCGGTGAGGGCATCGCGATCGACGACCTCCTTCTCGATCAGCACCTTCGCCAGCACCTCGAGTAGGTTGCGCTTCTCCTTCAGGGTCGTCTGGACCCGGAGGTGGGCGGCCTCGAGCAGCCGGCGCATCTCGGCGTCGATCATCCGGGCGGTATCCTCGCTGTACTCCCGATCGCCCGGGCCCGGGCCCCCGAGGAACAGACCCGAGCGCGGCCGCTCGAACGTCCCCAACCCCAGCTCATCGCTCATTCCGTACTGGGTCACCATGTGGCGCACCAGGTCGCTCGCCCGCTGGAGATCGTCATGGGCGCCGGTGGAGACGTCGCCGAAGATGATCTCCTCGGCCACCCGCCCGCCCAGCAGCACGTCCAGCCGGTCCAGGAGCTCCGCCCGCGTCATCAGATAGCGGTCCTCCGTCGGCTGCTGCTGCGTATACCCGAGCGCGGCCACCCCACGCGGGATGATCGAGATCTTCGACACCTTGTCGGCGTGCTCCCGGGATTCGGCCACCAGAGCGTGACCGGCCTCGTGGTGGGCGACGATCTCCTTCTCCTTCGGGCTGATGATCCGAGATTTCCGCTCGAGCCCTCCCACGATCCGGTCGAGGGCCTGATCGAAGTCCGTGAGATCCACCGCCTCCTTGCCCTCCCGCGCCGCGTGGAGCGCGGCCTCGTTGACCAGGTTGGCCAGATCGGCTCCCACGAAGCCCGGGGTCCGGGCCGCGATCAGAGAGAGGTCCAGATCCGGAGCCAGCGTGACCGCTCGCGTGTGCACCCGCAGAATCTTCTCTCGTCCCTTCAGATCGGGCCGGTCGATGACGACCTGCCGATCGAAGCGGCCCGGGCGCAGGAGGGCGGGATCGAGGATCTCCGGCCGGTTGGTGGCCGCGAGGATGATGACCCCGGCCTGGGTGTCGAAGCCGTCGAGCTCGGCGAGGAGCTGGTTCAGCGTCTGCTCGTGCTCGTCGTGCCCGCCGAAGCCGGGACGGACGCCCCGAGCCTTGCCCACCGCGTCCAGCTCGTCGATGAACACGATGCTCGGTGCCTTCGTCTGCGCCTGGGCGAAGAGGTCACGCACGCGCGCCGCCCCGACCCCCACGAACATCTCCACGAAGTCCGAGCCGGTCAGGCTGAAGAAGGGAACCCCCGCCTCACCGGCGACCGCCTTGGCGAGCAGGGTCTTCCCGGTCCCCGGCGCCCCGACCAGGAGCACGCCCTTCGGGATCTTGCCGCCGAGTCGACGGTAGCGCTCCGGGCTCTTCAGGAAATCGACGATCTCCATCAGCTCGGCCCGGGCCTCGTCGATGCCGGCGATGTCGTCGAAGGTGACCCCGGTCTGGTGCTCCACGTACACCTTCGCCCGGCTCTTGCCGATCGACATCAGCCCGCTCTGGGGATTCATCCGCTTCATGACCAGCATCCAGAGCCCGACAAAGATCACCGCGGGCAGGATCCACGACAGCAGCGTCGCGATCCACGTATTCGTCACGTGTCCCGTGAACCGGACGTGGGCGGCCTCGAGCTCCGCTACCAGCCCCGGGTCCTCGACGCGCGTCGTCACGAAGTTGGGCGAGCTCGTTTCCGACCGCTTGATCGCCTCGATCTTCTCCTTCGAGAGAACACCCTCGAGGCCGGTGGGCGAGAACGTTCCTTCGATCGTGTCCCGGTACAGTCCGAGCTCGCTCACCTTCCCGGCCCGGAGGAGCGCCTTGAACTCGCTGTACGACATGCTCTCCGGGTGCGGCACCAGGAGGAACGCCTGGATCCCGAACAGCGCCAGCATCGCCCCCACCGTGTACCACACCGAGAACGTCCGCTGCTTCGGCTCCATGAGACGGCCTACGGCCCGACGATGAAGATCTGGATCAGCAGAGTTATCCACACCGCAGTGGCGAACGCGGCCCATTCCTTCATGCCCGTGATCTCCTGGAGAAGGTCGGGACCGGGCCCCGACCCTCCCCTCATGTGCTACCGGCTCAGCGCTTCTCGGTGCTTACCGGCACCCCGAGCTTCGCGCTCGTGTCGCCATCCAGCCGGCCGGTCGTGGTCAGGTTCTGGGACTTCTGATAGTCGCGGAGCGCCGAGACCGTCTTCGGTCCCATGACGCCGTCCGCCGTCCCCGGGTCGAATCCCTTGTCCTTCAGGGCCTGCTGCATCCCCATCACCTGCGCGTGCGAGCTCTTCGCCGTCACGCGCGTCCCGCTACCCATGGCCGCGGCGTAGGTCAGCTCGTTCTTGACCATGCGAACGCCCGGCACGCCCGGCGCCAGCTGGGAGGCGCGGGCACTCACACCCACGCTCGCCACCGTCCCGGTGAGGATGACCGCCCCACCATCGGTGCGCACGTCAACCTTCTTCATCTGCACATCCTTCGACAGGCGGCCTTCCACCTGGCCCGTGATGTCCTTGTCCGAGACGTCGATCGCCTTCCGATCGCCGGGCGGCACCACCTGGAGATCGTTTCTCACACTCTTCACGCTTTCGACCGCCTGCGCCACCGCGCCTGCCGCCGCCTTCGCGTCGTCAGAATCCACCTTGCCGCGCAGGGACACTGCACCCTTGACCGTCTCGACGCTCACCTGCCCACCCTTGACCCGGTCATCGCCGTACAGCGCGATCTTCGTCTTGGCGGTCAGCCACGAGTCGCTGATCCCGACCTTGGCGTCCTGGGCCGCCCCCTTCGCCTTCTGTTCCATATTGCCGGTCGTGCTCTCCGCCGCCCTCACCTACGTCGGCGCGGCCACGATCGCCACCGACGCACACACCAAGAGACCCATCATTCTCGAACTACGCATTGTTCTTGCTCCCCTGTCTGTCAGTAGTTGCTATTCTCGAGCCACTATCCGATCCGGAGATATCCCAGGACCGCGAGCACCACGACCACGACCCCGATGATGTAGAAGATGTTCGACATACGCTTCCCCCTTTCCGCTTGCCGTAACCCTAGTCTTCATGGATCAGCCCGCCTAGTGGACCTAGGCCCCATACCGGCTCCGCGCGGCTGTAGCTCCCCTGCGGCTCCCCCCGTAGTTCCCAAGGTGGGCCAAGGTCCAATAGGCACGCGACTCGATCGAGACTAGGCTTCTCTTGAAGGGATCGGCGCCCTCGCCCCGGTCAGAAAAGGAGCTCCGATGAAGCGACTCGGATTGGTCATCATGTTCGCATTCCCGCTCGCGCTGCTCGCATCCGGATTCGCCCTCGCCGCCGACGACTCGAAGGTGAAGGCCGCCACCGAACAGGTCGAGCGCGGGGCGAAGAAGATCCCCGACGGCAAGATCGGGGAAGGCGCTGGAGAGACGGCCAAGGGCATCGGCAACACGGTCACCGAAGGCGCGAAGTACAGCGGGGAGAAGCTGAAGGAGGCGGGGAAGGCCGCCGAGCCACCCGCGAGAACCGCCTGGGGCGACACCAAGGACGGCGCGGTCAGCTTCGGCCACAGCGTCAAGGGGTTCTTCGCGAACCTCTTCTCGAAGTGACGCCCGTGATCCGGGTGCTGGGGCTCCTCCTGGCCGCGGCCCTCTCGAGGGTCGGAGCCCTGCCCGAAATCCTCTGCGGTTGTACGGAGGTGCTGAAGAACTTCGCCTGAGGCCGACCTAGCGCAGAGGCCGGCGGCTAGGCGCGTCGCACCGTCGGGTTCTGCAGCCCGAGGAGATCGTGCGCGCGGACCGCGATGGCGCTCTTCACCTCGGGCTGCGCGGGGACGATGTAGAAGCGCCCGGCGCGGATGCCCTGGACGACCTGCTCCGCCACCTCCGAGGGCGGATAGCCGCCCGCCAGCTGATCACCGAGGCTCTGCCCGAAGGCCTGCGCCATCGGCCCCGCCTTGCCTTCCTCGGCGAGCACGTCGGGCCGGTTGCGCGACGACCGCATGATGTTCGTGTCGATCAGCCCGGGGCACACCACCGACACCCCGATCGGCGAGCCGGTCACCTGGGCCTCCTTGTACATGGCCTCCGACAGCGCGACCACGCCGTGCTTGGTCACGTCGTACACCGACATGAACGGGGAGGTGGTGAGCCCCGCCATCGACGCGGTGTTGACGATGTGCCCCTCGTCGCCCCCGGCCAGCATGCGGGGCAGGAAGGCGCGCACCCCGTGGATCACGCCCCACAGGTTCACGTCGATGACCCACTGCCAGTCCGCGAGCGTGTGCTCGTGCACCGCACCGATCACCGCCACCCCCGCGTTGTTGCAGAGCACGTGCGTCGCGCCGAAGGCGGCGTAGGTCTCGCGGGCCAGGCGCTCCACGTCGTCGGGCTTGGAGACGTCCACCCGCAGCTCCAGGGTGGCGGGAGCCTTCTGCCGCACCGCCGTCGCGGCGGTCGCGAGCGGTCCGGCCTCGATGTCGGCCATCACCACCTTCATGCCCTCGGACGCGAAGCGCTCCGCGAGCGCGAGCCCGATCCCGCTCGCCGCGCCGGTGACCACCGCCACCTTTCCTTGGAGATTCTTCACGGGTGCTCTCCCTTGCCCGCCGGCAGGCCGGACGACGCGGCGAGCTCCCCCCAGAGGCGGGCCAGATCGTCCGGGCTCACCGGCTCCCGGTCCGTCCGCGCCGTGATCCGCGTATAGAGCGCCCGGCGGACGTACGCCCGGTACGGCGCGGGCAACGTCATGAGCAGCGCGACGAACGCGTCCTGCAACTCGGGCGGCCAGCGCCGCTCGTGGGCGTCACGGGCGGCGCCGAAGTCGAATGGGCCGAGCGGGCCGGCGGCGGCGCGGCCCGCGGCCCGAAGTGCGCTGGTCGCGGTGGAATCGACTACGCCGTCCGCCATCACCACCCCATACGCTGCGCGCGCGTGCTCCGGCGTCACGAGGCCGGCCTCCACGTCGGCGGCCACCGCCTCGATCGGGCGCTCCAGCGGATCGCCGTTCCCGCCGCCGCCGGGTGTCCGCATGCTCAGCACGTCGCCCGGCTCCAGCGCGAGCAGGTCGATCTTCGGCAGCGCGCGCTCGCCCGGCGTTCCCGGGTTGAGCACGGCGCGGCCGGTGACCCCGGCGCGGCCGCCGGCCACGCCCCAGGGGGCGAAGCGGAGCCGCTCCATCCCCCGCGCGGTGACCTGTCCTTCGGGCCGGAACACCTGCATGTCGAGCCGCACCGCATGCCCGCCGCGCCAGCGCCCGGGCCCGGCGGAGTCGGCGACCAGATGGAAGCGGCGGATCAGGATGGCGGGCACCTCGACCTCCAGCGTCTCCACCGGCGTGGTCTTGAGGAAGCCGAGCGAGGCGTCGCAGCCGTCGATCCCGTCGCGCCCGGGGCGACCGCCGCCGCCACCGATCATCGGCTCGATCACGGTCACGTGGCGCCGCCCCGCCTCGAGATCCGGCAGCGCGAGGGCGACCATGCAGCCCTGGCCGCCGCTCGCGGCCGGGATCTCGGCGGGCAGCGCGCGGGCCAGCGCGCCCAGCACCGCGTCGTAGATGCGCAGCACGGTGGCGTAGCGCACCCCGCAGGCCGCGGGGAACTGGGGATTCACCACCGACCCGACCGGCAGCGTCATCCGGATCGGCCGCAGCACACCCGCGTTCAGCGGGATGCCGGGATCCTTGGTGATGAAGTAGTTGAACAGCGCGATCGCCATGAACGGGTGCGCGCGGCCCCCGGTCGGGACATTGAGCGCGGAGCCCACCTGCACGTCGCTGCCGGTGAAATCCAGGTGGATCTCGCCGTCGCCCACCGTCATCCCGACGTTGAGACGGATGGGGATGTCCGACACCACGTCGTCCTCGATGAAGTCGCAGAACTGGTAGCGGCCGCGGGGCATCCGCCGGATCAGCGCCTCGACCTTCCGTGCGGTGTAGTCGATGAGATCGTCCATGCCCTTCAGGACGGTATCGACGCCGAAGCGCCCGATCAGCGCGTGCACGCGGCGCTCGCCGGTCACCAGGCCGGCCACGAGGGCCTGGAGATCGCCCCAGTTCTGCTCGGGGATGCGACAGTTGGCCAGGATCACGTCGAGGAGGTCCCGGTTCGGCTCTCCGCGCACGAACAGCTTCTTCGGCGGCAGGCGGAGCCCCTCCTGGAAGATCTCGGCCGCCCGCGGCGAGATGCTGGCCGGCACCATCCCGCCGATGTCCGAGCAGTGGAGAAAGCCGGCGCCGTGGCCCACCAGCCTCCCCTCCCAGAAGATCGGGCGCACCAGGTGCAGGTCGGGGAGATGGGTCGCGGCGGCCGCGGAGCCGTAGGGATCGTTCGTGATCACCACGTCGCCCGGCTCGAGCGGGCCGACCGCCTCGAGGGTCCGCGCGTAGTTGATCCCGGCCATGCTTGCCACGCCGAGCTCGACCGGATAGGCGAAGAAGTCCCCGGCCGGAGTGATGAGGCCGCAGGTGAAGTCGGCGGTCTCCTTCACGAACGTGGTGTGCGCGGTGCGCTCGACCGCGTAGGCCATGTCTTCCACCGCGCCGTGCAGGTAGTTCCGGAGCAGCTCGAGGGTCAGGGCATCCAGTCGCATCACGCCTCCCGTCGGATGAGGAGATTGCCGAACCGATCGACCGTCGCGGCGTCGCCGGCCGGGACGAGCACGGTGGTGTCCGCCTGCTCGACGATGGCCGGCCCGATCACACGATCGCCCTGGCCCAGGCCCGCGCGCTCGTACACCTGGGCCTGGGCGGGGCGGCCGTCGAGCCAGATCCGGCGGGCCCCGGTCGCCTTCGCCCCGGTGCCGACGGCCACCTCGACCAGTGGAACCCGCGGCCTCACGCCGCGGAGCTGCACTCGGAGATTCACCACCTCGACCGGCGCGTGTGGGTCGGCGTGGCCGAAGACCCGCTCGTGCGCCCGGTGAAACGCCTCGAGCAGCCGGTGGCGCCCATCCGCCGCGAGCCACTCCGGATGGACCGGCACCTCGATCTCGTAGGACTGGCCGACGTAGCGCATGTCCGCGCCGTGCCGGAACGCGACGCTCTCCACCTCGATGCGGTGCTCGTCGACCCACCCGCGCAGTAGGGCCTCGAGCCCGCGCTGCTCCCGGGCGAGCGCGGCCAGATCGAGCGCGGCGAGGCGGCCGTGCACCGTCCGCACCGCGTCGTTCAGGACGTCGGTGGTGATGGCGCCGAGGGCGCAGAGCGTCCCCGGCGACCGTGGCACGAAGACGGTGGGGATGCCCACGTCGTGGGCGAGGAGGCTCCCGACCAGGGGTCCCGCACCGCCGAAGGCGACCAGCGCGAAGTCGCGCCGGTCGACGCCGGCGCGCGAGAGGATCTTGGTGGAGGCGGCGTACATGTTCGACACCGCGACCCGCACCGCGCTCTCCGCCGCCTCGTGCAAGCTCATGCCGAGCCGGTCCGCGAAGCGCTGGACCGCCTCCTCGGCGAGCGTGCGGTCGAGCCGCATCCGCCCGCCCAGGAAGCGATCGGGGTCGAGGAAGCCGCACACGAGGAAAGCGTCGGAGAGCGTGGCGTCCTTGCCGCCGCGGCCGTAGCAGGCCGGCCCGGGACTCGCGCCCGTGCTCTGGGGACCCACCTTGGGCACGCCGACCTCGTCGACCCAGGCGACGGAGCCGCCCCCCGCCCCGATGGCGGTGACGCCCACCACCGGCATCATCACAGGGATACCGCCGATGTGTTCCGCCGTGCTGTAGCGCGGGCGGCCGTTCTCCACCACCGCAATATCCGCGCTCGTGCCGCCCACGTCGAGCGTGATCAGGTTGCCGAGGCCGGCCGCGGTGGCGACGTAGGCCGCCCCGATGACCCCGGACGCCGGGCCGGACAGGAGCGTCGACACCGTCTGCGACCGGGCCGCCGCCACCGGCATAATGCCGCCGTTGGACTTGGTCACGTAGGGGACCGCGGGCACCCCGCGCGTGGTCAGCGCCGCCTCGAAGCCCTCGAGGTACCGGCGCACCTTCGGCTGCACGTAGGCGTTCATCACCGCGAGCGCGGTGCGCTCGTACTCGCGCGCTTCCGGCCACACCTCGTGCGAGGCGGTCACCGGCACGCCGGGCGCCGCGGTCTCGGCCAGGGCGCGCGCCCGGCGCTCGTGGGACGCCTCGCGGTAGGCGTGGATGAAGCTGATCACGAGCCCCTCGACGCCCTGCGCGGCCAGCCGGTGGGCGGACGCGGCCACGGCGGCCTCGTCCAGCGCGGTATCGACCCGGCCGTCGGCCCGGAGGCGCTCCGCGATCTCAGCGACGCGCGCGCGGGGGATCAGCGGCTCGGGACGGCCGCCGTAGAAATCGAGCGGGTTCGGCAGGCGGAGACGCTGGATCTCGAGGATGTCCCGGAACCCCTCGGTCACCAGGAGGCCGAGCCGCGCGCCGGTGCGCTGGATCAGCGTGTTCACCGTGATCGTGGTGCCGTGGACCACCACGTCGATCGCGCCGGGATCGATGCCCTGCTCACCCGCGAGGCGGTCGAGGCCGTCCTCGACGGCCCGGGCGAAGTCCGGCGGCGTCGACGCCACCTTCAGGCCGGTGACGTGGTGGGTCTCCGTGTCGTAGAGCGTGAAATCGGTGAAGGTTCCGCCGATGTCGATGCCGAGCCAGTAACGCCCCATCTCGCGCGCTTGTCCTCCAGGACCTGCCCGCCGGCGGACGGCGCGGGCTCGAGCAGGATAGCGGGACCCGGCGGGCCCGGCAAGCGGTCCGCTCAGAGTCGGGCGTGCATGGCGGCCAGCGCCTCGTCGTGGAGCAGCGCATTGCTGGCGAGCACGGTGGTGCCGTAGATCCCCGCGTGCCCGTCGAGGTCGGTGAGCCGCCCGCCGGCTTCCTCCACGATCACCTTGATCGCGGCCACGTCCCACGCCTTCACCGTCGTGGAGAGCGCGATCTCCCCCTGGCCCTCGGCGACCCAGAGGTAGGCCGAGTAATCACCGAAGTCGCGCTGCACCTGGGTGCGGTCGACCAGGGTCAGGAAGCCGTCCCAGTAGCGGCTCCGGCGCAGGAAGTTCAGCGAGGAGTGCACCACCAGCGCGCGCTCGAGCGCGTCCACCCGCGACACACGGATGCGCTCGCCGTCGCGGAACGCCCCCTGCCCGCGCCAGGCGGTGTGCAGCACGCCGGTGACCGGCTGGAAGATGGCGCCCGCGGTCACCACGCCGTCCTCCTCGAGCCCGATCATCACCGCCCAGGTCGGGATGCGCCGCACGAAGTTCCGCGTGCCGTCGATCGGGTCGATGATGAAGCGGCGGTCCCGCGGGCCGGCCTCCCCCAGCTCCTCGCCGAGCACGCCGTGATCGGGGCAGCGCCCGCGCAGCACGCCCACGATCGCCCGCTCCGCCGCGCGATCCGCCTCGGTCACCGGCGATCGGTCGGCCTTGAGCGTCACCTCGAACCCGCGCCGGTAGTGCTCGAGGGCGACGGAGCCGCCGGCGCGCGCCGCCTCCACCATGGCCTCGAATCGCGGATCCACGGCGAGAGCTTACCGCTCCCTGCTTCGGGTCATTCTATGACCTGATCCGCTTGCAGGAGGACCGACGGTGGGATCGTGAGGCCGAGCGTCTTCGCGGTCTTGAGATTGATCACGAACTCGAACTTGGTCGGCTGCTCGACCGGCAGGTCGGCGGGCTTGGCGCCCTTGAGGATCTTGTCGACATACGTGGCCGCGCGCCGCCACAAATCGTGAAAATCAGTCCCGTAGGACATCAGAAACCCATCTTCCGCCCATCTTCTGACGGTGCCGATCACCGGTAGCCGGTTCTTCATCGCGAACTCTGCGATCCGTTTGCGGTGAGACGCGATGGCCGGTTCGGCAATGACGAGCAGAGCCCCGGTGCGGCGCTCCTTCACGATCGTGGCAAAGGCGCGCTCGATGTCGGAAGGCTCGGGTCCCTTCACCTCCACCGGAAGGACCGTCAGGCCCAGTGAGCGGCCGGTGGCCTGGACAGCCGCCAATTGGAGCAAAGCCTCGGAACTGCCCGGATCGAAGAAGACCGCGACAAGAGATGCCGATGGGACGACCTCCTTGAGTAGCTCGAGCCGCTTGGGGACCAAATCGGCGTGAACGTCCGAAAGCCCGGTGATGTTCCCGCCGGGGCGCGCCAGGCTCGCGACAAGCCCCTCGCGAACGGGATCGGGGGCGACCGTGAAAACGATTGGGATCACGCTGGGAAGCTTCTTCGGCTGGAGCCACGCACCATAGACGACCAGGATGTCGATCTTGAGACGGAGGAGCTCCGCGGCCAGCTCGGGGAGCCTTTCAGAGTGTCCTGCGGCATGGCGTTGCTCGATCGCGAGGTTTTGACCCTCTACATAGCCCAACTTGCGCAGCCCGTCCCGAAACGCGCCGACCCAACTCCGGTCAAACTCAACCTGGCTCACGGAGAGATAACCGATCCGGTACACCTTCCCCGCCTTATACTCCTGCGCGGCGGCGGCGCCAAGCGGCGCCCACGCTAGGACGAAGCCCGTGAGTAAGCGGCGGCGTGATATCACCGTGCATCCTGAGTCGCGGAGGAGAACAT
>Ga0099791_10000336_pt1 | contig 16850 bp, 17 predicted proteins | sample Rivendell_Oct201_7_FD_77318 | JGI IMG/M metagenome (GOLD analysis project Ga0099791, IMG submission 77318) | Vadose zone soil and rhizosphere microbial communities from the Eel River Critical Zone Observatory, Northern California to study diel... | ecosystem: Environmental > Terrestrial > Soil... | reverse complement strand
GCTCCCTCCGATCGAGCGTGGGTTCTTGCGCAGCAAGGACGACGAGATCCGCCGCGACGTAATCCAGGGCCTCATGTGCAACTTCTACCTCGACGTCCACGCGATCGAGCGCGCGCACGGGATCCGGTTCGCGGAGTACTTCGCGGACTCCCTCTGCGAGCTGGACGAGGGGCCCGCGAAGAACGGATTCGTGAAGCGAGACCCGGGCCACATCCAGGTCACCGACCCGGGCCGCCTCTTCGTCCGGAACATCTGTATGGCGTTCGACGCCTACCAGAAGCGCCATGAGGGCGAGAAGCCTGTGTTCTCGCGCACGGTCTGAAGACCGGGATCCTCCTCCTCAACCTTGGCGGCCCGGACACCCTGGACGCGGTCCGTCCGTTCCTCACCCGCATCTTCACCGACCGCGAGATCATCCGCCTTCCAGGGGGAGCCATCGGGCAGGCGGTGATCGGCAGGATGATCGCCAACAAACGGACGCCCGAGGTGCAGGAGAACTATCGAAAGATCGGAGGCGGCTCGCCGATCGTGCGCTGGACCACGCTCCAGGCCCGAGGCATCACGGAGCGGCTTCGCGAGCGCGGCCACGACGTCGTGGCGGCGATGGCCATGCGGTACTGGAATCCGACCACGGAGCAGGCGCTGGACGAGCTCCTGGGCGAAGGCGTGGATCGGCTGCTGGCCCTCACCCTCTACCCGCACTACTCCATGGCCACGACCGGCTCGAGCGTGGCGGAGCTTCAGCGCGTGATGAGGCGGCGCGGGATCCGGCTCCCGCTCGACCGCATCGACCAGTGGTACGACCATCCCGGATATCTCGACGCGTTGGCCCATCGCGTGCGCGTGGCGCTGGAGGTCCATTTCCAGGGAAAGCGGCCCACGCTCCTCGTGAGCGCGCACGGCCTGCCGAAGCACTTCATCGACGCGGGCGATCCGTACTGCGAGCATATCCGGATCACGATGGAGTGCGTCCTGCGCCGCCTGCCCCCGATGCCGCACGTCCTCGGATATCAGAGCATCGTGGGACCGGTCGAGTGGATCGGGCCGAGCACCGACCAGGTGATCCGCGATCTCGCGCGGGATCAAGTGAAGGACGTGCTGGTGCTCCCGATCAGCTTCGTGTCCGACCACGTGGAGACTCTCTACGAGGTCGATCTTCTCTACGGGGACCAGGCGCGCGCCCTCGGGATCACGAACTTCCGCCGCGTCCAGTCGCTCAATGATTTTCCGCCCTTCCTGGACGCGCTCGCGGATCTGGTCGAGACCAGGCTGCGCACTCCGGCCGCTCGTTCCGCTTGAGTTCTCGGCTCCACCGATGAAGGTCGCGGTCCTCGGCGCCGGATTCGCCGGACTCACGGTCGCCCACGCGTTGAAGCGCGACGCGTCGCGGCGGGGCGTGGATCTCACGGTCGAGGTATTCGAGGCGGGGGCGCGTGCGGGCGGGCGGATCCGCACGACGAATGCCGAGGGATTTCTGGTGGAGTGGGCGGCCGATGCCTTTCAGACGGGGCCCGGGCCGGCCCAGACCCTGATCCAGGATCTCGGGCTTGCGGGCGAGCGGGTCGAGGCGTCGCCCCAGGCGGCACGCCGGTACGTGTTCTCGCGGGGCAAGCTCCACCGCTTCCCCAGCGGGCCCGGCTCTCTTCTCCACTTCTCGGCGATCTCTCCCAAGGGGCGCCTGCGCGTCCTCGCCGAGCCCCTGGTGGCGAGCCGTGTCGCCCACGAGGAGTCAGTTCTAGACTTCGCCGCCCGGCACATGGGCGAGGAGGCAGCACGCGTCGTGGCCGGCTCGTTCGTCCGCGGTGTCTACGCGGGCGACGCGGCGAAGCTCTCCCTGGATGCGTCCTTCCCCAAGCTGCGGGAGCTGGAGAAGAAACACCGCTCGCTCGTCCTGGCCATGGGCAAATATGGAGGGACGAAGAATCGATCCGGTGCGAAGAGCAATGCGGGACCGCGCTCCCTCTGGTCCCTGAAGCGAGGCATGGGCTCTTTGGTGGAGCGCTTGGCGGAATCATTGGGCGCGGCGATCCACCTCGAGATGCCCGCGCTCCGGCTTAGCCGAGCGCCGGAGTACGCCGCCACGACACCCTTCACGATCCGGTTCGCGAGCGGCGAATCGCGGAGCTTCGACTCGGTCATCGTGGCGACTCCGGCCTCCGATGCCGCGGCGCTCCTGCGCGGGCCCGACATCGAAGCCGCCAACGCACTCACCGACATTCCCCACTCCGGCCTCGCCGTCGTGGCGCTCGCCATCCGCGACGAGGCCTTCCGCACGAAGCCCGACGGCTATGGATTCCTGGTCGCGCCCGGAGAGGCGCTTCCCGCGCTGGGCGTGCTCTTCGAATCCAATCTCTTCCCCGGACGCGCGCCCGAGGGGTTCACGCTCGTGCGCGCCTTCCTCGGCGGCGTGGACCGCCCGGAGCTGATCACGCTCCCGGACGCGAAGCTCATCGGGCTGGCGTGCGAGTCGCTGGACCGGACGCTTGGCCTGAAGGGCGGGCCCGAGCGGACGTGGGTGATGCGGCAGGAGCGCGCCATTCCCCAGTACACGCTGGGACACCGCGAGCGGATCGCGTCGGTGATGAAGCGGATCGGCGCCTTCCCGGGCCTCTACGTGGCGGGGAACGCGTATCGCGGGGTCTCGGTGGGCTCCTTGGTGGAGGACGCGGACCGCGTCGCGGGCTGGCTCCTCCACGCCGCGCGGTAGGAGTTGCGTCTACCTGCGGATCGAGGAGAGTAATGCCGCGGCAAAGATCAGGATCGATCTCGCACGACTAGCGGTTCAGTGGGTGGCACTCGCGCGATTTTGGGAGGGATTTTACTTCCTCAGACGCGACATGAAGTGATTTGTCCGCGAGAGCGGCGAGCGCCACCCTGTCACCAGAATTGAGCACAGGGCGATCCCTGCGGCAATGCAAGCTAGGGCCCTAGCGATTCTCGTCATGCCTCAAACTCCTCTCCGACCCGGCTTGTACCGACATATGAGAAGGTAAGGGCACTCATAAGAGAATCTACTGCCCGTTGAAACGTTTGCTCGTCAGTTTTCGTTTCGCTGAAGTTTGCCACTACCCTATCTCTTATTGCTATTGCGAGATCCGGGCGTGCTGGTTGCCAACCCTCCAAGACATAGTCATCCAATCGAATGGGAATAAGGATCGTTTCCCCACCTTCGCGGGCCTCGCGAGCCAAGGTCTCCTCAATCTCATTCAACACGCCTGGTCGGTTGAGAGACTCGCGGGAACACACCAGTACGACTCTCTCGTGCGTGTTGACCCCCGCACGCATCACTCGGTGGAGCTTGGCACCCGGTATAGCATCCTCGCAGAAGAGGAACGCGTCTACGCCCCTTCTCTTGAGCTCCGCCTTCAGCATGGACCCGAAATCCTCGTCCGGCTTTCCGCAAATGATGAACATCGATGGGCGATCCTCCGCGATCGATCTGTCTGTTACTTCGCGGAATGCTGCTGCACGCTGCTGTCGACTCAGCAAGACAAGATTCGATATGCGAAGCACGAGATCATCGGAAGACCAGGGCACTGTGATGTAGTCGTGTGCTCCGACTTGGAGACCCCTCGTACGATCGTCCCATCCAGCTGATGCTGTCAGAAAGATGATCGGGATATGTGCTCTGAGGCTGTCCGCTCGTACACGAGCGCAGAAATCGAAGCCGTTTCCGTCAGGCTGCTTCGTGTCCAGCAGAATAAGATCCGGCGTAATCGATCTCAGGGCGGATAGAGCGACGCTTGTTCCAAGGATTTCGGTCGTTTCGAAGCCGGCATGCTGAAGGCTCACGGCTGCGAGGGAGGACAGTCTAGTATCTCCTAGAACTATTAGGACATGCCCTTTTGTGGAGCTATCACCGCGTAGACCTCGCTGTATGGCATCAAGCTCTTGTCGCTCAGTATCGGTGATGGCTAGGGGCTCAGTGCGCATCGCTTTCCGCACCGTTGCTATTAAGTCAGGAATGGACCCCGGAATGTTGTACGGATACACGGCTTCCATCCGGAGCATATCCTCCGGGATGTCCTCCCATTCGCTGTACCACACGATGATCGGCACATCGCGAGTGGCGGCAAGATTGCGGATGGCGCGGACAAGTTCAGTGTTCTCTTTGATCCGGGACGGGCTCCAGTCAATGACAATGAGGCGAGGAGCAGACTGGACCACGCTCTGGATCGATGAGTGCTTCGGAACAATTGGTTCAAGACCCAACTCCTCAACTGCCTGAGCGGCAGCGGGGTGTTCGTCTTCGCTGATGATGACAGTGCGAAACCCCGTCGGCGATCCCCCCTTCGTACGGAAGCTCATACTGTGCAGGCCGTCGCTTCTGGCGGAGTGACCTTCACTTCCCCTCGTACTCGCAGCGCGCCTCGCAGGTCTCGTGGACGGTGATCTTAGCGAGCGACAGAAGCGAGGGCCGGAGCCGCTCCCAGATCCACCGCGCCAGATTCTCGGACGTGGCGTTCTCGAGCCCCTTCACCTCGTTCAGATAGTAGTGATCGAGCTGAACGCGAAGTGGTTCCACCAGCCGCTTGATCTCCGCGTAGTCCAGGAACCATCCCGTCGCGGGATCGACCTCTCCCTCCACGGTGACCTCAACGCGGAAGGAATGCCCGTGGAGGCGCCGACACTTGTGCCCTTCCGGCGCCTTGGGGAGGAGGTGGGCGGCCTCGAAGGTGAAATCCCGGGTCAGTCGAACCTGCACGCGAGCCTCTCCGGATTGATGGCGGGCGATTCGATCGCGGCGCTCAATGCAGCCCGATGGTCTTGTGGGTCTGGGGAATCAGGCGAGCTTCCGGATATCGCTCCCAGGGCCACCACTCGAAAATGCGCCGCGCGTCGCCGCGCTCGTGCTCGGGCTGGAGCACGATCGCGCCCTCGTAGCGAAGCTCGTCCAGGAGCCGCACCGCGTCCTCCAGATCCTCTCGCGTCTGGAGCACGAACTTGAGCTGGCGGCGCGGTCCGGGAAGCTCGAGATAGCGGCGCAACGTGGGCGCCTGCGCCTCGACGACGTCCCCTTCGAACGTCTCGGCGCTCCGGCCCTTGGGCGCCACAGTCCAGAAATCGATGGGGTCGAAGAGCTCCTCGACCACGCGCGCGCCGCTCGTCTCGATGGACACCCAGTAGCCGGCGCGTTTCAGCTCGCCGAGGAGCCAGAGCAGTCCCTCGCGTGGGGCAATCACCGGCTCCCCCCCGGTGAGACAGACGCGCTTCGTGGCCGGGAAGGAGAGCACTTGATTCCGAACCTCGTCGGGCGTCATAACGTCATACCTTCCGACACCGGTGTGGGTCAAAGCCTCGGGCTGGTCGCACCAGACGCATCGGAGCGGACATCCATAGAAGCGCACGAACGCGGTGCGTTCGCCGACGTGAAGACCTTCCCCTTGCACGGAGAGAAAAATCTCGTTAATCCTGAAGCTCGGCAAGCCTTGCATGGGGGAATGATAGCGCTTCCGGGCAGCAGGCCGTAAGAAGCCCGGTCCCGCGACCGATCCCCCCGGCGGTGGGCAACCTGGCGGGACGCCATTGACTTACGGGCATTTTCTACGTAGAGTTGCTGACCTTAGTGTAGGGGCGCTCACGCGCCAAGGAGGAGCAAGGAAGCCCATGGCCAAAGCAAACTACGCGAACCTGCCCATCAATCACCACGAGACCCCGATCCGGCTCTTCAAATCGGATGTCCTCGAATTCTTCACCCACATCCATCCCGTGACGGTGCTGGTGCTTTTTGTTCCTGTCGCGGTCTACTTCATGGCTCGTGCCCTGGAACACGGCGGAGCCGTGGCGCCGGTGTTCCTCGCCTATGTCGCCGGGATCTTCGTCTGGTCCCTGAGCGAGTACCTGCTCCACCGTTTCGTGTTCCACTTCGAGCCCAAATCGGAATTCCTCCAGAGCGTGTGGTACCTGATCCACGGCGTCCATCACGAGCAGCCGCAGTGCAAGACCCGGCTCGTGATGCCTCCCATCCTGAGCATCCCGTTGGCGCTCCTCTTCTACCTGCTCTTCGAGGTGGTCGTGGGAGTGTTCCTCGGAATGCCGCGCATGAGCGGGCCCGTATTCGCGGGGTTTGTCACCGGGTACCTGTGCTACGACATGATGCACTACGCGGAGCACCATCTCTCGATGCGCTGGGGCTTCCTGAAATACCTCAAGCGCTACCATCTTCGCCATCACTTCAAGAATCCCGACCACGGCTTTGGCGTCAGCTCCCCGGTCTGGGACGTGGTTTTCCGGACGAAACCCAAGGACCCCTGAGCTCCAGGGGATCCCGGCTGCCCCAGGGTCCGCCCCCTGGCGAGCCCCTTTTCATCTTCCAGCTTCGGGTCGGCGGACTATACTAGCGCCGTGGAAGCCCTTGTCGCCGCCGTCGGGAACCGGGTGCGCCGCGTTCTGGAGGTGGTCCAGGACGTCTCGCTGTTCTGCTACTCGGTGCTCCGGTCGGCGTTCTTCCCTCCCTTCTACAAGCACGAGATCATCGAGCAGATCCATTTCGCGCTGGTCGGATCGCTCTTCATCGTGATGTTCTCCGCGCTCGTCGCGGGCCAGGCGCTGGCGATCCAGCTCGCGCGCGAGCTGGCGAAGACGGGCGCGAAATCCGAGCTCGGACACTTCATGGTCATCTCCTCGGTACGCGCCCTGGGGCCCGTACTCACCGGCATCGTGGTCGCGTCGCGCATGTCGGCCGGGATCACGGCCGAGCTGGGAGCCATGAAATCCAGCGATCAGATCGACGCGATGGTCGCGTTCGGGACCGATCCGATGAAGCGGCTCGTGGCCCCGAGGATGATCGGACTCTGGATCGCGCTTCCGGTGCTCACCATCATCGGCGACACGCTGAGCGTCATCGGCGGCGGATTCATCGGCCTGACCTATCACGTCACGCTCGATTCCTATTACCACGGCGTCGGCAAGTACCTGACGCCGGCGAATCTGCTCGTCGGAATGATCAAGCCGGTCTTCTTCGCGATCCTGATCACGACCGTGGCCTGCTGGAAGGGACTCACGTCGGAGGGTGGCGCCAAGGGGGTCGGCGTCGCCACGACCGAATCGGTGGTCATCTCCTCGGTCGGGATCCTCGTCACGGACTTCATCTGCACGAAGCTCATATTCAGGATCCTGGGCTGGTGAGTCCGTGATCGAGTTCCGAAACGTCGATTTCTCGATCGACGGACGCCCCATCCTGAGCAATGTCTCCTTCGTCGTGCAGCAGCGGCAGACAAGGGTCATTCTCGGCCCCTCGGGCTCGGGGAAGAGCACCATCTTGAGATTGCTCATCGGGCTCTGGGTGCCCGACGCGGGGAATATCCTCGTCCACGGCGAGGACATCACCCAGGCCGGTCCCGATCGGCTGAGGGAGATCCGGAAAGCGATGGGGATCGTCTTCCAGCACGGCGCCCTCTTCGACTCGATGACCGTGGGGGAGAACATCGGCTACACGCTGCTCGAGGACAAGCATCCCGAGGACGAGATCGAGGAGGTCGTCGCGAAGTATCTGACGCAGGTCGGACTCCACCCCGAGATCGGAGACCGCATGCCGGAGGAGCTTTCGGGAGGCATGCAGCGGCGCGTCGCGATCGCGCGCGCGCTTGCGGCCCGCAACCCCGGGGTCTTGCTCTATGATGAGCCGACGACGGGGCTGGATCCACAGAGCGCCGAACGAATCACCGACCTGATCCTCCACCTCAGGGACACGATGGGCAAGACCTCGATCATGGTCACCCATGATATTGCCGATGCATTCAAGGTAGGAAACCGGATCACCGTCTTGAACGAGGGCCGCTCCGTGTTCGAAGGCACGCCGGAAGATCTGAACGCAGCTCAAGACCCGTTCATCGCGGAGTTCCTCGAGCCGTTTCGGAAAGCGGTGGCAGCGGCATGCCAGCGCATGGACGAAGGCGGGCCCTCCGCCGGGGCGCGATTCCGACCCGGCACGCCGCGGCCCCAGCCGGGAGGAACTTCGTGAAACGGACGGGGCGCGTCCCCTTCATGAAACTCCAGATCGGCTTCTGGGTGCTGGTCGCATTCGGCCTTCTCCTGTGGGCCACGTTCCAGTCGGGGACCATCAAGTTCTTCAGCCGGGAAGAGCAGATCCACCTCGTCTTCGACGGCGTCGGAGGATTGGAGGAAGGAGCCACGGTGCGGCTGCACGGCGTGCCGGTCGGGCACGTGCGCGACATCTCCCTCGACAAGAGCGGCAACAAGGTGATGGTCGAGCTGGGAGTGAAGCCCGGCACCAGGCTGAGGCTCCACCAGGGCGCGAGCGCGCGCATCACCTCCACCGGCTTTCTCGCGGAGCTCTACGTGGAGCTCGACGGCGGCGATCCCTCGCGGCCCCGGATCGATCAGGATTCCGAGATCGCGGTGAGCCTCCCTCCCGATCCGAATGCGGCCATGAAGAAGGTGGAGGCGATCACCGACAGCCTCCAGGTGCTCCTCGGGAACTTGAATACGGTGGGCAGGGAGATGGGGAACGGGCGCGGCACCCTGGGCCGGCTCGCGCGCGACGAGCGCCTCTACCAGCAGCTGCTGGAGCTGAGCCGGAACGCGAATGTCCTGACCGCCCGTCTCAGCGAGACCCAATCGCAGATCTCCAGGGAGTTCACGGCGGTCACCGTATCCCTGGATAGCCTGGTCCAGAAGATGCAGACCGGGCAGGGCACGATTGCGCAGCTCGTGAACGACGGCACGCTGCACCAGAGGCTGGCATCGAGCACCGCCCGCGCCGATTCGATCCTGGGCGCGATCGCGCAAGGTAAAGGAACGTTCGGAAAGCTCTATTCGGATTCGACGCTCTACGAAGATACGAAGCAGCTGATGGCCTCGATGAAGCGGCTGATGGCGGAGATCGAGAAGAACCCCAAGAAGTACTTCAAGTTCAGCTTCTTCTAGCCCACCCCCCAGCAGACCCCATTGCAGGCGGGTAGAGGATCTACACCCAACCCGCCTCTCGATACCATCGCGCCGTTTCCCGGAGGCCCTGCTCGAGGCTCGTGGCGGGCGACCATCCCAGCTCGGAGCGAATCCTCTGGGAGCTCAGGATCCAGTCTCCCGTCGTGATCTCCCGGATTTTCTCGCGCGAGAGAAACGGCGGCCGGCGGGTCAAGGCGCCTGCCAGCTCTCCGGCAAGGCCTCCCGCGTGGAGCACGAAGCCCGGCAGGAACACCGGCACCGCCCAGGTCCCCAGGGCACGGGCGATCTCGTCTCCCGTCTCGTCATAGCTCACGAGGTCGGGCCCTCCCACGAAGTAGACCTTTCCCACGGCTCGGTCCTGCGTCAGCGCCTCCCAGACAGCGCGCGCCAGGTCCACGGCGTAGACCAGGCTGAAGCGGCGCGTCCCGGGAAGCCGCGGGCGGATGTGGCACTTCACCGTGCGGAAGTATCGGAGAAACTCCTTCTCGCGGGGGCCATACACGACTGGCGGCCGGATGGCTACGGCCGGGAGGCGATCCGCGGCGCGCATCACCAAGGTCTCTCCCTGGAGCTTCGTGCTTCCGTACGTGGAGACCGGACGCGGCTCGAGGTCCTCCGTGACCGGGGTGCCGTTCCAGCTCGGTCCGGCGGCAGCCTGGCTCGAGATGTAGAGGAACCGCCGGGGAGCGGGTGAGGTACCTAGGGCCGCGCCCAGAATCAGCTCCGTGCCGAGGACGTTCGCGCGATGGAATTCGGCCGCGTCCTTGGCGCGGGTCAGCCCGGCCGCGTGGACGATCCAGTCGGCCCCCGCGACCGCCGCGTCCAGTCCCTCGGGATGGCAGACGTCCCCTTCCGCGATCTCCACCGGCTTTCCCTCGAGCCATCGCCTGGAAGAGGTGGATCGCAGGAGACAGCGCACGCGCGCGCCGCGGCGGAGGAGCTCGTCGACAACGTGGCTCCCCACGAATCCCGAAGCGCCCGTGACGAGCGCCAGCGGAGCCGTCACAGACTCCGCTCGTAGATCCGGTAGGTCTTGTAGCGGTCCCCGTTCACCGCTTCGATGAGCCCGTTGATGAGATCGTTGTCCTCGAGCGTCCAGCCCACCTCGCACGAGGTGTATCCGCGCGCCTGGCTCACCACGGCGGCCCGGTGGACGAGCGCCGCGTCGATGCCGCGCCTGCGGAATCCCGCCTTCACCCCCAGCGCCATCAGTCGAAGCGTGCGAATGCGCGGGAGGGACCAGAGGAGGCGCACGATTCCGAAGGGGAAGAGCCTTCCATGGAGGGGCTTCAATGCAACGTTCACGTCGGGGAGCGCCAGCGCGAACCCCACGGCCTCGCCGTCGATCTCGGCGAAAAGCGCCAGGTCCGGGACGATCGCCGGCTTGAGCTGCCCCGCCATGTGATCGATCTCGTGCTCGGTCATCGGGACGAAGCCCCAGTTCTTGTCCCAGGCGGAGTTGTAGATCACCTTCACTCGCTGGAGCTCCTCGTCGAAGCGCTTCATGTCCAGGGGCCGGACGTGGATGCGATGGCGCTTCGAGCACTTGAGCGCGATCCGCGTCACCTGGGCAATCTCCTTCTCCGGCGACGCGGGGATCGGGACCTTGAACGCGTAGAGGTCCTTGGCCTTCTTCATTCCGGCCGATTCCACCCACGCGGGGTAGCTCGGCGGGTTGTAGGGCATGAGGATGGTCGGCGGCTCCTCGAAGCCGCGGATCAGGAGCCCGCAATCATCATTGGTGGTGAAATTCATGGGCCCGCGCATCACCGTGGCGCCGCGCTCCCGGCCCCAACGCCCGGCCGCGCGGATCAGCGCGTCCACCGTCTCCCCCGATTCCGCCTCGAGAAAGCCGAACGTGGCCTGCCGCTCGCCGTGCACGGAATCGTGGTTCCGGTCCACGCTCGCGGCGATGCGCCCCACGTCGCGGCCGTTCTCACGCGCGAGGAAGTAACCGGCTTCGGCGTGCTCGAAGTAGGGATTCTTGCCCGGAGTCAGGCGGGTCTTCTCGTCGGAAGGAAGCGGCGCGACCCAGTTCGGATCGTCCCGGTAGACCTGGTGGGGAAAACGGATGAAGCGGGAGAGGTCCTTCGCGCTTACGACGGGGACGACATCCACGGCATCCCCGGGCGCGTCGTGGCGTTTTCCGCGGAGGCCAGGGAGAGATCCATCTCCGCGTCGACCTCCTTGACGATCCGCAGAATCGTATCGAGCTGATGATCTTCGTGCGTGGCCATGTAGGAGGTGCGCAGGAGATCGCGCCCCGGCTGCACGGCGGGAACGATGATCGCGTTCACGAACACGCCCCGATCCAGGATGCGGCGCCAGACCTGCATCGTCTTCACGCGGTCGCCGATGAAGATGGGAACGATGGGCGTGCCGATGCCGACGCCGACCTCGAGCCCCATGGCCTGGAAGCCGTTCCGCATCTTGTCGGAGATCTCCTTCAGCCGCGTCCGCAGCTGCGGCTCGTGCTCGATGATGTCCAGCGACGCCAGGGCCGCGGCGGCGCTGGCGGGCGTCACGCTCGCGCTGAAGATGAGCGCCCGCGCGTGGTGCCGGAGGTAATCCATGACCGCGCGCGGTCCCGCGATGAACCCACCGAGCGAGGCGAAGGACTTGGAGAAGGTGCCCATGACCAGGTCGACCTGGTCCTCGACCCCGAGCATTTCCGAGGCGCCCGCGCCGCGGGTCCCGAGAACGCCAAAGCCATGCGCGTCGTCCACCAGGAGCCTCGCGTGATGCTTCTTCGCCACCTTCACGATCTCTTTCAGGGGCGCGATGTCCCCTTCCATGCTGTAGAGCCCATCCACCACGATCAGCTTCCCCGCCTTCGCGGGAATGGAGCTCAACACCCGCTCCAGATCGCGAACGTCGTTGTGGCGGAACCGCTTCACGTCGGCGGCACTCAGCCGCGCGCCGTCCACGATGCAGGCGTGGGCATCCTTGTCCAGCACCACCACGTCCCCCTTGTCCATCAGGGCCGAGATGCTGCCGAGGTTCGTGAGGTATCCCGTCGAGTAGACGAGGGCCGCTTCCTTGCCCGTGAATTTCGCGAGGCGCTCCTCGAGCTGAACGTGCAGCTCGAGCGTACCGTTCAGGAATCGCGAGCCGTTGTTCGAGGTCCCGAAGCGATGCAGGGCGTCTTCGGCGGCGCCGATCACTTTGGGATGCTTCGTGAGACCCAGGTAATTGTTCGAGCCCGCCATGATGATGCGGCGGCCGCCGATGGTTACCTCGGTGCCGTGGTTTTCCGCGATCGGAAGAAAATAGGGGTACATGCCAGCGGCCTTGGCCAAGCGGTGTTCTTTGAAGCGATTACACTTGTCGAATAGATCCACGCGTTCCCTGGGTTGTGGCCGTGAACTTCGCTCGCGACTCAGAGCGTGGAAAACCGGGGTAAAGGATCGCAGGGGAGATTAGCCGAATCCGGAAAGGTCGTCAATGTGCCTTGATCGGAGCCTTGCGGAGGCCTACTATCCCGCCGTAGCGCTGGGACTTAGCCACTTTCCCGCACGGAGGCTTCCATGTCCACGCTGGTCCGGATTCTGATCGCCCTGATCCTCTTCTCCGCCCCCGCGGAAGCCACCTTTTCCATCGTCGCGCGCGATCCGGAAACCGGGGACCTGGGGGTCGCGGTTCAATCCCATTATTTCTCGGTCGGTCCCATCGTTCCCTGGGCGGAGCCCGGCGTGGGCGCCGTGGCCACGCAGTCGCTCGTGGAAGTGAGCTACGGTCCGCGGGGCCTTCAGATGATGAGCAGCGGCCGGGGCGCGAAGCAGACGCTGGACGAGCTCCTCTCGCAGGATCCGAACAAGGACGTGCGGCAGGTGGCGATGATCGATTCGCGCGGCGACGTCGCGGCGTGGACCGGGAAGAAGTGCATTCCCGCGGCGGGCGATCACGTCGGAGCGCAGTATTCGGTGCAGGCGAATCTCATGTCCAACCCGAACGTCTGGCCCGCCATGGCGCTCGCGTACGAGAACACCGAGGGGGATCTGGCCGATCGCCTGCTCGCGGCGCTGGAGGCGGGCCAGGCGGCGGGAGGGGATATTCGCGGACAGCAGTCCGCCGCGATCGTGATCGTGAAGGGCAAGCGCTCGAACAAGCCGTGGGCGGACCGCATCATGGATCTCCGGGTCGAGGACAATCCCCGGCCGATCGCCGAGCTCAAGCGTCTCGTGAAGACCTGGCGGGCCTACCGGAACGTGGATCAGGGAGACGCGTACGCCACCGAGGGGAAGATCGAGGACGCGATGAAGGCGTACGCCGAGGGAGCGCGCCTGGCTCCGGGGAACGACGAGATCCTCTTCTGGCAGGCGGCTTCGCTCTGGCAGCTCGGCAGGGAGAAGGAAGCGACGCCGCTGTTCCGGAAGGTATTCGCGCGCGACCATCGCTGGGTGGAGCTGCTGCCACGGCTGGTTCCCGCGGGGCTCTTGAAGGACGACCCCGAATCCATCAAGCGCATCCTGGCGCTCGCGCCGCGGCGCCGCGGATGAGCCGCCTCTCCGGCTTGCATCGGCGCATCCAAACCATCACAATGCGATCACACCTTTCGATGCAGCACCCTTCTGGAGGAGAGGTATGACGGAGCGCACCACAGCCGCCCCAACACCGGGATCGAGCCCCGTGCCGTACGTCCCCGGGCTCGCCGATGTACCGGCGGCGCGCTCGAGCATCTGCTTCATCGACGGCGACCAGGGAATCCTGGAATACCGTGGATTGTCCATCGAGTCGCTGGCGGAGCACAGCACGTTCGAGGAGACGAGCTACCTCCTCCTCTGGGGAAAGCTCCCCAACAAGACCGAGCTGGAGAAATGGAGCAAGGATCTCTCGACGAATCGGGACGTCCGGTTCCGTCTGATCGATCTGCTGAAGACGCTCCCGGACACCGGGCATCCCATGGAGGCGCTCCAGGCCGCGATCGCGGCACTGGGGATGTTCTATCCCGACCGCGACCCGATGAACCCCACCGACCGCTACAACTCCGCGGTGCGGATCATCGCGAAAGCTCCGACCCTGGTCGCGGCGTACCACCGCCTGAGCAGCGGCAAGGAATACGTGCCGCCGCGCGAGGACCTCGCGCACGCGGAGAATTTCCTCTACATGGTCGCGGGAGAGGAGCCCGAGGCGGACGTGGCCCGCGTGATGGACATCTCCTTCATCCTCCACGCCGAGCACTCCATGAACGCCTCGACGTTCGCGGGGCGCGTCACCGCATCCACCCTGGCGGATCCCTATACCGTGGTCACTTCCGCGATCGGAGCGCTGACGGGCCCCCTGCACGGTGGCGCCAACGAGCAGGTGATCCACATGCTCCAGCAGATCGGCGAGGTGGAGAAGGTCCGGCCCTACATCGAGGATCTGATCCGGCGCAAGGAGAAGATCATGGGCATCGGGCACCGCATCTACCGGGTCAAGGATCCCCGTGCCCTCGTGCTTCAGAAGCTCGCGGCGCAGATGATCGCGAAGCGGGGCGTGGATCCGCTTCTCGCGGTCGCGCAGGAGGTGGAGAAGGTGGTCGCCGAGCATCTCGCGGCGAAGAAGATCTATCCCAACGTGGACTTCTACTCCGGCGTCGTGTACGAGGCGATGGGAATGCCCGCTTCGCTCTTCACGCCCATGTTCGCCATCGCCCGCGTGAGCGGGTGGCTGGCGCACTGGCTGGAGCAGCTGGAGGACAACCGCATCTATCGCCCCTCGCAGATCTACACCGGCACGCACAACGAGCCCTACCTCCCCATCGAGGAGCGTGTCTAGCTTTCCAGAATCCTGGATGCTGGACCGGCGCTCCACCGCACGACATTCCGTATGTGCACGCTGATCCTCGGCCTGGGAATCCTGGGCCCGGAATCCCTGCTCCTGGGAGCCAATCGGGACGAGTCGCCGCAGCGGCCCTCGGAAGAGCCCGGAATCCTCGTCGCATCTCCCCGCGTGGTGGGCGGACGCGATCTCGTCTCCGGCGGCACCTGGCTCGCGATCCGCGAAGCCCGATTCGTGACGGCGCTCATGAACCGGAGACCCGTCCCGGGCGATACGCGCGATCCCAAGACCTTCCGCTCGCGAGGACTCCTCTGCCTCGACGTGGCCGCGCAGGGTGGAGTCCCGGACGCGTCCTTTCTGGACGTTGCGCTGCGGCTGGTGGAGCGGGACGCCTACGCTCCGTGCTCCCTGGTGGGTGTGGGGCTGGACGGCGAGGCCTGGGTCCTCCAGGCGGGAATCGGCGCGCCTCGTCTCCAGCCGATCGCCCGAGGATGGCACGTGATCACGCATCAGGACCTGGACGACCTGGGAGAGCCCCGGACGCGCTGGATCTACGAGGACATCCGGGAGAAACGCCTCACCACGCTGGATGAGGCCGTGGAGCTGATGTCCGGGTACCTTCGCTCCCACGGCCAGGGAGGAGTCCCGGAAGTATGCCTCCACCGCGATACCTTCCCCACCGTGTCGAGCAGCCTGATCGCTCTCGGGGAGGGCGGCCCGCGCTACCTTCACGCGCAGGGCGCGCCGTGCATGACCCCCTATCGCGACGAGACCGCACTCTTGTCGTGAAGGCAAGGAGGCGCACGTGACCGAGAGATTTGTCGAGCTCAGCTTCTACGGCTATTTCGTGCTCTTTCTCCTCGTGGAGTTCGTGTTCACGCGGTTCCGGCTGGGCGGCGGTGCCGGGGCCTCGAAGGAGGATCGGCGGTCCTTTCTCTTCTTCTTCGTCGCGCCGTTCGTGGGCATGGTTCTCTGGATCATGCTTCTCAACATGGGCCGCGTTCCGGCCAATCCGTCCTGGCCCCAGTGGATCCTGGGCGTGGCGCTGGGCCTCACGGGATTCGCGGTCCGGATCATCGCCAAGCAAGCGCTGGGGAAATTCTTCACGGTTCGCCTTCAGCTCGAGCAGAACCACGAGCTGGTGGATCAGGGCATCTACGCCTCGGTTCGCCATCCCCTGTATCTGGGATTCATCCTGGAATGGATGGCTCCGCCCTTGATCCTGGGAAGCCCCGCCGGATTTCTCTTCGTCACCCTGCCCATCCTCGTCGGCGTGCTCCTGCGCATCCCGCGCGAGGAGGATCTGCTCGTGGAGGGGTTCGGTGAGAAGTACCGGAGCTACATGGGGCGCACGAAGCGGTTGATTCCGGGCGTGTGGTGACGCGGGCAGAGAAGCCAATCTGAGGAGCAGCTTCTCGCGTCTGGGAGCGGGTTCTCGCCATCGAATCCCTTTTTTCCGGTATCATTCGGGCTTGGTGAAACCCACGATCGCCCACCAATGGGCGTCGCGAATGGCCCCGTCGAGGAGGCACTCATGGTTTCTCGTCGCAACGTCATACTCCTGCTCGCCGTTACCGCCCTTCTGATCACCGTCGGAAATGCGCAGGCCTACACCAGTGCCGGACTGCACGGAGGCTTCAGCTCCAGCCCCGACCAGTTCGTCATCGGTCCGCACCTGAACCTCTCGGCGGTCGGAGAGAACCTCTACATTGTTCCAAGCGGCGAGGTGGGATTCGGGGACAACGTCCTGACGCTGGCCTTCAACGGCGACCTGCAATACCGATTCGTCACGCGCCGGAGCAAGGTGCGCCCGTACGCGGGCGGCGGCATGAGCGTCTTCTTCTTCGATCCGGACGGTCCGGGAAGCAGCAACACCAACCTGGGCGTGAATCTCCTCGGCGGGATCTTCTTTGGCGAGATGAACCGGCGTCCGATGTTCCTGGATTTCAAGGTGGGGCTGACGAACGAAGTGCCGGACTGGAAGCTTCAGTTCGGCTTCAATTTCTAGCCGATTTCCACGCTGAAGCTCAGCTCCACCTGCTCGGGCGCCAAGCAGCGCTTGTCATCGCAGGGCTGGAAACGGACGAGCGCCACGATGGGTGCCTTGCCCCGCGGGGCGTCCGGCTCGGCCTGGATGGTAACGCGGATCGTGATCTTGCCCACATAGACCGGAATCG
>Ga0099791_10000335_pt1 | contig 16873 bp, 13 predicted proteins | sample Rivendell_Oct201_7_FD_77318 | JGI IMG/M metagenome (GOLD analysis project Ga0099791, IMG submission 77318) | Vadose zone soil and rhizosphere microbial communities from the Eel River Critical Zone Observatory, Northern California to study diel... | ecosystem: Environmental > Terrestrial > Soil... | reverse complement strand
GTCGAAGCCGGCGATACCATCCCGTCGGACGGCGAGGTGATCGAGGGTATCGCCTCGGTGAACGAGGCGGCCATCACCGGCGAATCCGCGCCTGTCATCCGTGAATCGGGCGGCGACCGTTCGGCAGTCACGGGCGGCACTCAGGTGCTGTCTGACTGGATCAAGGTGCGCATCAGTGCGGCTCAGGGGTCGACATTCCTCGATCGTATGATCAAGCTCGTCGAAGGCGCCGAGCGACAGAAGACGCCGAACGAGATCGCGCTCAACATTCTGCTTGTCGGCCTCACCATCATCTTCGTTTTTGCGACGGCGACGATCCCGAGTTACGTCGCCTATGCCGAAGGCACGGTTTCGGTCGTCATCCTGGTGGCGCTCTTCGTCACGCTGATCCCGACGACGATCGGGGCGCTGCTTTCGGCCATCGGCATCGCCGGCATGGACCGCCTGGTGCGCTTCAATGTGCTCGCCATGTCGGGCCGGGCCGTCGAGGCCGCGGGCGACGTCGATACGCTGCTCCTCGACAAGACCGGCACCATTACGCTTGGCAATCGCCAGGCGACCGAGCTCAAGCCGATGCGCGGCGTTACCGAACAGGAGCTGGCGGATGCGGCCCAACTGGCGTCGCTCGCCGACGAGACGCCCGAGGGCCGTTCCATCGTGGTGCTCGCGAAGGAGAAATACCGCATCCGCGGGCGCGATCTCGCGGAGATCGGCGCCAACTTCATTCCATTCACAGCCCAGAGCCGGATGAGTGGCGTCGAGGCCGGCAGCTCGTGGGTGCGCAAGGGCGCAGTCGATTCGGTCCTCAATTTCCTCAACGCCCCGGTGGCTGCGGCCGGCCCCTCTGCGGCCGTTCGCGCGTTACAGCCGGCCGTCAGTACCGAACAAGTACGGGAGATCAATGCGATTGCCGACGCCATCGCCAAGTCCGGAGGCACGCCGCTTGCGGTGGCGAAGGACGGTCGACTGCTCGGCGTCATTCACCTCAAGGATATCGTCAAGGGCGGCATCCGCGAACGCTTTGCGGAGCTGCGCCGTATGGGCATCCGCACCATCATGATCACCGGCGATAACCCAATGACGGCTGCCGCAATTGCGGCCGAGGCCGGCGTCGACGATTTCCTCGCCCAGGCGACCCCGGAAGACAAGCTGCGGCTCATTCGTGACGAGCAGGCCAAAGGAAAGCTGGTGGCGATGTGCGGCGACGGCACCAATGATGCGCCGGCGCTGGCGCAGGCCGATGTCGGCGTCGCCATGAACACCGGTACCGTTGCGGCGCGGGAAGCCGGCAACATGGTCGACCTCGACTCGAATCCGACCAAGCTGATCGAAATCGTCGAGATCGGCAAACAGCTCTTGATGACGCGCGGCGCGCTGACCACATTCTCGATCGCCAACGATGTGGCGAAGTATTTCGCCATTATCCCGGCGATGTTCCTCGCCTTTTATCCCCAACTCGGAGCGCTGAACATCATGAAACTGTCGACCCCGCAAAGCGCGATCCTTTCGGCGATCATCTTCAATGCATTGATCATCATCGTGCTGATCCCGCTCGCGCTCAAAGGCGTCGCCTACCGTCCGATTGGAGCCGGGCCGCTGTTGCGCCGGAACCTTCTGATCTATGGCCTCGGCGGTGTGACCATTCCGTTTATCGGCATCAAGGCTATCGATCTCGCGGTTACGGCCCTCCATCTGGCGTAAAGGAGAATACCCATGCTGCGAGAAATTCGTCCCGCCATCGTATTCATCGTCGCGCTGACGCTGATTACCGGCGTGGTTTATCCGTTCGCCATCACGGGAATCGCCCAGGTCATCTTTCCCTACAAGGCGCAGGGCAGCCTCGTGGAGCGCGACGGCAAGGTGGTTGGGTCAGCCCTGATCGGCCAGGAGTTCACGAGCGAAGCGTATTTCCATGGCCGGCCATCGGCGACGACCGCCCCGGACCCGAATGACGCCACCAAGACTGTCCCGGCTCCTTACAACGCGGCAAATTCGGGAGGCTCGAATCTTGGACCGACCAGCAAGGCGCTGATCGAGCGCGTCCAGGGCGACATTGAAAAGCTGAGACAGGAAAATCCTTCGGCTCAAGTTCCGGCCGATCTTGTGACCTCGTCCGGCAGCGGACTAGACCCCCATATCTCGCCCGAAGCGGCCCTGTTTCAGGTCCCTCGGGTTGCCAAGGCCCGCAATTTGCCTGAAAATCGGGTCCGGCAGCTTGTCGCCGAAAGCACGAGCGACCGCTTGCTCGGTCTCCTCGGCGAGCCCCGCGTCAATGTGCTCGAACTCAACTTGGCGCTCGACCGGGTGGCGGCGCGTTAGAGCGGATTCCGGTGAAATGGGACCGCATTGCGCTCACCAACTCTGCTTTGGTTCCTTCGGTTTCGAGTTAGGAGAGTTGATGGCCGATGGCCAATCAGCGGCGCAAACCTGAACAACGACCCTCGCCGGAGGCGCTGCTTGAAGCTGCCCGGCGCGAGGAAGGACGTGTCGGCAAGCTGCGAATCTTTGTCGGCGCTGCGCCTGGGGTCGGCAAGACTTATGAGATGCTCCAAAGCGCGCGGGCCCGGATAAAAGACGGCTATGACGTCATTGTCGGGGTGGTTGAAACCCACGGCCGCAAGGAAACAGAGGCGCTGCTGGAGGGTCTCGAAACCGTACCCCGCCAGCGTGTCGAGTATCGAGGCCAGTCGCTGGAGGAGATGGACCTCGATGCCATCATCGCCCGCCACCCGCAGATCGTTCTGGTCGACGAACTCGCCCATACCAATGCCCCCGGCAGCCGTCACCCGAAGCGCTATCTCGACGTCGAAGAGCTGTTGAGCCACGGCATCGATGTCTATTCCACGGTGAATATTCAACACATCGAGAGTTTGAATGACGTTGTGGCCCAGATCACCCACGTCCGCGTGCGTGAGACCGTTCCGGATTCGGTATTCGACCGTGCCGACGCCGTCGAGCTCGTTGATCTGACGCCGGACGATCTGATCCAGCGTCTCAAAGAGGGGAAGGTCTACGTCCCCCGGCAGGCGGAGCGCGCCCTCGAGCATTTTTTCTCTCCCGCCAATCTGACGGCGCTGCGCGAGCTTGCCCTTCGCCGGACGGCGGATCGGGTTGATGAGCAATTGCTCACGCAAATGCAGGCCGGAGCCATTCCGGGGCCCTGGGCCGCGGGCGAGCGCATCCTCGTCTGCGTCAGCGAGGACCCCCGGGCAGCCGGCCTCGTGCGCTACGCCAAACGGCTCGCAGACCGGTTGCATGGCCCATGGACGGCACTTTACGTCGAGGGCCGGCGCAGCTTGCAGCATAGCGAGGAGGAGCGCGATCGCATCGCCGATACGCTTCGTCTTGCCGAATCGCTTGGCGGAGAGGCGGTTACGATCCCAAGTGCTGAGCGCAAGATCGCCGACGATGTGATCGGCTACGCGGAGTCTCACAACGTTACCCATATCATCATCGGCAAATCCAGCCGTTCGCGATGGTTTGAGATTTTGCACGGCTCGGTCGTGCACGAATTGGTGCGGCGATCGGGTAACATTAGCGTCCACGTGATCGCCGGCGATGCTGTCGGCGGGGAACCGATCCCGAAAAAGACGGTACGGACGGACGACGGCGCCGAGACCTTCGATCTGCGACGCTATCTCGTCGCGTTGATGGTCGTTGGGGTCGCGCTCGGCGTCAGTGAGGCAATCCAGCCGTGGCTCGGTATCGAGAACGTGGACCTCGTGTTTCTCACCGCGGTGGTCGGCGTAGCGGTGCGCTACGGATTATTGCCATCGCTGGTTGCGAGCATTGCGGCATCGCTGTGCTACAATTTTTTCTTCCTGCCGCCAATCTACACGTTCACCATCACCGACCCTACAAACGTGGTGGCGTTCTTTTTCTTCATCGTCATGGCCGTTATCGTGTCCAATGTAGCGGCGCGCGTACGCACTCAGGCGGTCGCAGCGGTGAGCCGGGCGCGCACCACCGAGTCGCTCTACGCATTCAGCCGCAAGCTGGCAGGCGCTGGCACGCTCGACGACGTGCTCTGGGCGACCGCGTATCAGGCGGCGTTGATGCTCAAGGTTCGCGTCGTTCTGCTACTGCCGGAAAATGATGCGATTGCCGTCAAGGCCGGTTACCCGCCGGAGGATACCCTTGATGAGGCCGATTTGGCTGCCGCCAGATGGGCGTGGCAAAGCGACCGGGCCGCCGGGCGCGGGTCGGACACGTTGCCGGGAGCAAAGCGCCTCTTCTTGCCTATGCATACGGGCCGTGGCGCCGTCGGGGTCGTAGGCCTCGATAGCGACAAATCCGGTCCGCTATTGACCCCGGACAGGCGGCGTCTCCTCGATGCATTGATGGATCAGGCAGCGCTCGCCATCGAACGTGTTCGTCTGGTCGAGGATCTCGACCGGGCGAAACGAACAGTCGAAACGGATCGCTTGCGCTCGGCGCTGCTGACGTCGATCTCCCATGACCTCAAGACGCCGCTCGCCGGAATCCTCGGGGCCGCAAGCGCCCTTCGCGGCCTTTCAGGCGCATTGGATGAACAGGCGAAGTCCGATCTCGTTGCTACGATCATTGATGAATCCGAGCGCCTCAACCGGTTCATCGCTAACTTGCTTGATATGACCCGGCTCGAATCGGGGGCCATCGTGCCGAATTCGGCTCTCCATGACCTTGGGGAAAGCGTCGGCAGCGCCCTCGAACGGACGAGCAAAATCCTCGCTCGGCATCGGGTCGAAGTGGACCTCGCGAAGAATTTGCCGATGGTGGAAATCGATCCCGTCCTGTTCGAGCAGGTCCTGTTCAACCTCTTGGACAATGCTGCTAAATACGCTCCGCCTGGAACCACTGTTCGCATCCAGAGTTGGCGGGACAGGGACTCGATCGGCTTGCAGGTGCTGGACGAGGGCGACGGTATTCTGCCCGGCGACTTGGAGCAAATCTTCGACAAGTTCTATCGTGCCCGCAAAGTCGACCAGGTGCGGGCAGGCACGGGACTTGGTCTCGCGATCTCACGGGGCTTCATTGAAGCCATGCATGGAACGATTTCGGCAGCGAATCGGACCGACCGCACGGGCGCGGTGTTCACGATCAGGCTTCCGGTTCCCACACAGTCCCAACGACTGGACACCGCCGCATGAGCGCTGCTCCGGCCAAGGTCCTTGTGGTCGATGACGAACGGCCGATCCGCAAGCTCCTGCGCATGGGGCTGACCACGCAGGGCTATGAAGTTCTGGAGGCTCCCGACGGCAAGACGTCCTTGGAGCTCTTGGCGCAGAAGCCGGATCTGGTTATTCTCGATCTCGGATTGCCGGACATGCAGGGCCTCGACCTGTTGAGGACGATCCGCGCTCGCAACGAAAGCGTACCGATCGTCGTTCTGTCGAGCCGTGGCGATGAGGCCGTCAAAGTCGATGCACTCGATCTCGGAGCTGACGACTATGTGACGAAGCCTTTCGGCATGGACGAGCTCCTTGCCCGGATGCGCGCCGCGCTTCGGCACCAGCTTCACGTGCAAGGAGAACGTCCGATTTTTCGTGTCGGCGATCTCACGGTCGATCTCGTCCGGCGCATCGTCAAGGTCAGCGACCAGGAGATCAAGCTGTCGCCTAAGGAATACGAGCTCTTGCGCGTGCTCGTTCAACATGCCGGCAAGGTGCTGACGAACCGATTTTTGCTGGGGGAACTGTGGAATAACCTCACGGACCCACAATATCTTCGTGTTTATGTCCGACAACTCAGGCAGAAGATCGAGGCCAACCCTGAACGTCCGCGGTACATCCTGACGGAGACAGGGATCGGATATCGCTTGCGCGCAGCAGACTGAGCAATGATCCTCCACTTATCCACCCGAATTGTTCCCGATCACCGCAATGTGGCGGGCAGGCTTGGAGCACATTTCGCTGACATTCATCCAGCGTCATTGCCGTCCCCGGACTTGATCCGGGGATTGACCCGGCAATCCATCTTCGTGCGAAGACGATGGACCCACGGGCCAAGCCCGCGGGTGACGGTCAAAGGGTGGATCAGCATCACGGAAACGCGTTCGCCATGGAAATCAAAGAATTCCTTTTGCCAGCCGATACTTTGATCAAAGCGCACGGGACCGACAAGACACGCTTACTGCAGGAATTGGCTGCCCGAGCAGCCGCAGCTCTCAATTTGGATGCCAAGCTTATTTCCACGGAATTGCTGAAGCGCGAAAACCTGGGATCCACCGGGACAGGCGGCGGTGTGGCGATCCCCCACGCTCGGATACCGGATCTGAAGAAACCGTTCGGCACATTGGTGCGTCTCAAGCATGCCATCGACTTTGACGCAATCGATGGCAAGCCGGTGGATATCGTCTTCTTGCTTCTCCTCCCGGCGCAGCCCCCAGGCGACGCCCTCAATGCTCTGGCAAGCGTCGCGCGGAGGCTCAGAGACCCGGAATCGGTTCAGCGTCTCCATCACGCCGCCAACGATGCGGAGCTGTACGGCGCAATATTGTGATGGACCGGAGAAGTAAGCGCGCGCCTGTGCTCTCACGAGCCGTTAGAAATCCACCGCCTCGCTCGCCGCAGCGCCCCTGACCGGCGACGCCGGCACCGGCGGCAGGGCGACACCGGGATCACGGAAACGGTTGACGATGGGATAACGCCGATCGCGGCCGAAGTTCCTCAAGGTCACTTTCACGCCGGGCGCGGCCTGGCGGCGCTTGTATTCCGCCAGGTAGAGCATGCGCTCGATACGCATCACCATGTCGCGATCGAAGCCGGCGTCGATGACTGTCGAGATCGCCTCCTCGCGCTCCACCAGCCGTTCGAGCACAGCGTCAAGCAGGTCGTAGGGCGGCAGCGAATCCTGGTCCGTCTGATTCTCCCGCAGCTCCGCGCTCGGCGCACGGATCAGAACGTTTTCCGGGATGACACGTCCCGCCGGTCCAAGCGCGCCATGGGGCCGCCATGCGTTGCGCAGCCGCGCCAGGCGATAGACCTCGGTCTTGTAAAGGTCCTTGACGGGATTGAAGCCGCCGTTCATGTCGCCATAGAGCGTGGCGTAGCCGGCCGACATCTCCGACTTGTTGCCGGTCGTCACCACCATCAGGCCGAACTTGTTGGAGAGCGCCATCAGGATGATGCCGCGCGCCCGTGCCTGCAGATTTTCCTCGGTAACATCGCGCGGCAGGCCGGCGGTGAGCGGCGCCAGTGCCTTCTCCAGTCCTTCGACAGCAGGGGCGATCGGCACGGTGTCATAGTGGATGCCGAGCGCCTTTGCGATCGTGGCCGCGTCAGCGAGCGATTCCTGCGACGTGAAGCGGTACGGCATCATCACGCAACGCACCCGCTCGGCGCCCAGGGCATCGACGGCCATCGTGGCGCACAGCGCCGAGTCGACGCCGCCCGACAAGCCGATCACCACGCCCGGAAACCGGTTCTTGTCCACGTAGTCGCGCAAGCCTAAGACACAGGCCGCATAGTCAGCCTCGTCGCCGCTTTCAATCGGCGCAATTGATCCGGCTCGAGCGCGCCAACCGGCCGCGGTGCGCTCGAAGGCGATCGTCGCGACATCCTCGCGGAAGGCCGGCAGCTGCGCGGCGAAGCCAAGATCGGGGTTGAGCACGAAGGACGCGCCCTCGAAGACGAGCTCGTCCTGGCCGCCCACCTGGTTCGCGTAGACAAGCGGCAGGCCCACCTCCTTGACGCGGGCCACCGCCACGTTGAGCCGTTCGTCGATCACGCCGCGCCGATAGGGCGAGCCGTTCGGCACAAGCAGGATTTCCCCACCGGTCTCGCTGATGCATTCCACCGGCCCCGGTCCCCAGATGTCCTCGCAGATCGGCACCCCGATGCGCACGCCGCGAATGTTCATCGGGCCGGGCAGCCGACCCGGCGCAAACACGCGCTTCTCGTCGAACACACCGTAATTCGGCAGGTCGACCTTAAACCGCAGACCGGCGACGCGGCCGCCGTCAAGGAGAGCCACTGCGTTGTAGAGCTTGCCGTCCTCGACCCACGGGGTGCCGATGACCATCGCCGGCCCGCCATCGGCCGTATCGCGCGCCAGCGTCTCCACGGCGGCACGACACGCGGCCTGCAGCGCCGGCTTGAGCACCATATCCTCCGGCGGGTATCCGCAGATGAACAGCTCGGGCAGCAGGATGAGATCGGCGCCGGCCGCAGCGGCCCTGGCGCGGGCGCCGCGCGCCTTCTCGGCATTGCCGGCAACGTCGCCCACAATTGGATTGAGCTGGGCGATGGTAATGGCAAGCCGGTCGGGGACGCTCATGGCAAATCATCTAGCGCCTGTCCGGCAGGGCGGCAATCCCGGGAGCGGGTAGCCCGGATGGAGCGAAGCGTAATCCGGGGCTGAACTCTCCATTCCCGATCGTCACTATCCGATCGTCCGATCCCGGATTACGCTGCGCTCCATCCAGGCTACAAGTCGCCCCCGCGCTCCCGGACTAAATCGCCGCCGCAGCCGGCACCGACAGGCCCCGGCCGAGGCGTTCTTTCTTCAGAAGCTCGGCAAGCAAAAACGCGAGCTCGATCGACTGCTCGGCGTTCAAGCGCGGATCGCAGAAGGTGTGGTAGCGATCGTTGAGGTCTTCTTCGCTGATGGCGCGGGCCCCGCCGGTGCATTCCGTGACATTCTGGCCGGTCATCTCCAGGTGGACGCCGCCCGCATAGGTGCCTTCCGCCTGATGAATGGCGAAAAACGATCTGACCTCGGAGAGGATGCGGTCGAACGGCCGGGTCTTGTAGCCGGAACCGGACGCGATGGTGTTGCCGTGCATCGGATCGCATGACCACACCACCTCGCGCCGTTCGCGGGTTACGGCGCGCACCAGCGGCGGCAGCAGGTCGCCGACCTTTTCGGAGCCCATGCGGCAGATAAGCGTGAGACGCCCGGGTGCGTTCTGCGGGTTGAGGACGTCGATCAAACGCAAGAGGTCGTCGGCCTTCAATGACGGCCCGCATTTGAGACCGAGCGGATTGCGGACCCCGCGGCAGAACTCCACGTGAGCGTGATCGAGTTGGCGGGTGCGATCCCCGATCCACAGGAAATGCCCGGACGTTGAGTACCATTCGCCGCTGGTGGAATCGATGCGGGTCATGGCCTGCTCATGGCCGAGCAGCAACGCCTCGTGGCTCGTGTAAATATCGGTAGTGCGCAGCTCCGGGTGGTCTTCGAGATCAAGACCGATGGCCTGCATGAAGCCGAGGGTCTCTGAGATGCGGTCGGCGAGTTCGGTGTAGCGGCGCGACTGCGGGCTGTCCTTGACGAAGCCGAGCATCCATTTGTGCACGCTGCCGAGATTCGCATAGCCGCCCTGGGCCAGCGCGCGCAGCAGGTTGAGCGTCGCTGCGGATTGGCGATAGGCCTCGATCTGGCGCCGCGGATCGGGCGTGCGCGCGGCCGCCGTGAACTCGATGCCGTTGATGCTGTCGCCGCGATAACTCGGCAGCTCGACGCCGTTGCGTTTCTCGGTCGGCGATGTGCGGGGCTTGGCGAACTGGCCGGCGATGCGGCCGATCTTGACCACCGGCAAGGCGGCCGCGAAGGTCAATACCACCGCCATCTGCAGGAACACGCGAAAGAAGTCGCGGATGTTGTCAGCGCCGTGCTCGGCAAAGCTCTCGGCGCAGTCGCCGCCATGAAGCAGGAAAGCTTCGCCGGCCGCCACCCGGTCGAGGTGCTTGGTCAAGGTCCGCGCCTCGCCTGCAAATACCAGCGGCGGGAAGGAGGCGAGCTGCTTTTCAACTTCGCCCAAGGCGGCACGGTCCGGGTAATCGGGAACCTGCTGGATCGGCTTGTTCCGCCAGGTGTCAGGCGTCCAACGCTCGGCCATCACTTGCTTCTCCGCGATATCAGGCGGCCCGGCCCCTGCCTTATCGCCCATTTCTCGTCATTACCCGCTGTCTCGATACGCTTATACACAAAAAGAACACGCTATACACGAAAAGGAACGCCGCACGAGCACGAAGGTTAACACAGCCCCGCGAGCTCGCGGATACCGCCTAATCGTCGTTCCCCGGAGGTGCGGAATATGCGCCTCCTGCTACCCCGCCGCATGATTTCCGTAGCGCACGGTCGGCTCGCGCATCGTCACCAGTTCCTCCGCTGCGGTTGGATGAACCGCTATCGTGGCGTCGAGGTCGGCCTTGGTGGCGCCCATCTTAACCGCAACGCTGATGAGCTGGATCATCTCGCCGGCCCCCTCGCCGACGATGTGGACACCGACCACCCGGTCGGCGGCGGCATCGACCACGAGCTTCATCAACATCCGGCTGTGACGGCCCGACAGTGTCGCTTTGAGGGGCCGGAACGTCGACCTGTAGACGTCGACCCGCGCCAATCGCTCCCGCGCCTGGGTCTCGTTGAGGCCGACGGCGCCGACTTCGGGGTCGGAGAACACTGCGGTGGGGACGTTGGTGTGATCGACGATGGTGGGCCGGCCGCCAAACACCGTATCCGCGAAGGCGTGTCCCTCGCGGATCGCGACCGGGGTGAGATTGATCCGGTTGGTGACGTCGCCGATCGCATAGATGTTAGGCACCGACGTGCGCGAATAGGCGTCGACCGCGATACCGCCGAGCGGCGCCGTTCTGATGCCTGTCTGCTCGATGCCGAGATTGGCGATGTTGGGCTTGCGGCCCACCGCGAACATGACGCGATCGGCGCTGATGGTGCGGCCGCCTGTCAGCGTGACGGCATAGTGCGCGGCATGCTTGTCGATCGCGGTGACGAGCTCGCCGACGATCACCTCGATGCCGCGCATCTCCATCTCGGTGCGCACGTGGGAGCGTACGTCGTCGTCGAAACCGCGCAGGATGTTTTCGCCGCGGTACACGAGCTTCACGCGCGATCCGAGGCCCGCGAAGATGCAGGCGAACTCGACCGCGATGTAGCCGCCGCCCTGGATCACGATTTCGGCCGGGAGTGCCGGCAGATGAAACGCATCGTTCGACGAGATGGCGTGCTCGAAGCCCGGAATCGGGTGGCCGGTAAACGGCGCCGCCCCGGTCGCGATCAGAATGTGACCGCAGCGCACGCGCGCTCCCGAGGCAAGGAGACGAACGGTGGTCTCGTCCTCGATCACGGCGCGGGACTTGACGATCTCGACGCCGGCCTTCTCCAGGTTGGAGCGGTAAACGCTTTCGAGCCGCGCGATTTCCTTGTCCTTGTTGGCAATCAGGGTCAACCAGTCGAATGCGGCCGGCGGCACCGTCCAGCCGAAACCCGCCGCATCCTCGAATTCGTGGGCGAAACGCGACGCATAGACCAGGAGCTTCTTGGGTATGCAGCCGCGGATGACGCAGGTGCCGCCGATGCGATACTCCTCGGCGATCATCACCCTGGCGCCGTGGCCGGCGGCGATCCGCGCCGCCCGCACACCGCCGGAACCGGCTCCGATGACGAACAGGTCGACGTCGTTTACAGACGCCGAAGCTGTCACAACTGGTGGCCCTTCTTCTGCATCTCGCTGCGCATCCGGGCCATCACGGTGTCGCCGAACGCTTCGGCCCATTGCCGCGCGCGATTCAAGCCGTCCTCGATCGCGTTCGGCTCCTCCTTGATGAATTTCTGGCCCAGCGGGGTCCTGTAGAACACCAGCAGGTCCTTGAGCTCCTGCTCGGTGAAGCGGCTCGCGTAGGCGCGGGCCATCTGCTCCAGGACCTCGCTGCTCTTGCCGTCGAGTTCCTTGTGCAGGGTCGTGGCGACATCATTAAGCTCGCGCGTCAGATTGGGATTGGTCGGCACGAAACTGTTCTTGACGGTTTCGATCACGCCGCGGACCAGCGGCTCCGTCATGCCGCTCGCGCCCTTGGCGACGATCACTTCGCGCGCCAAGGCGACCGCTGCCGCGGAGGGCTGCTGCGCATGGGCAGCGATTGGTCCGAGGCCGGCGCAGATCATGGCCCCAATGAAAACGATGCGCGAAAGTGAACTCCTGTGCATGTGCATACTCCCCGACGTTGCTGGTCTAAATCCTGTTGGCCTCGACCATCCGCACCCCTCCCGGCCCGGCGATGATTGCCGCCGCGACCAGGCCAATGAAAAGCCCGTGCTCCACCACGCCGGGAATTCCCGCAAGCCGCCCCGCCAGCGCTTTGGGGTCGGCAATGCGCTTGAGCGCGGCATCGAGCATGTGGTGCCCGCCATCCGTGACGAAAGGATGGCCCTCGCGCGTGCGCCGCAGGACCGCCGGTCCTGGACAGCCGACGGCCACGGCTGCGGCCTCGACGGCCCGGCGCGTGGCCGCAAGGCCGAACGGCACGACCTCGATCGGCAGCGGAAAATGCCCCAGCTCCGGCACGCACTTGGTATCGTCGGCAATCACGATCATGCGGGCGGAGGCGGCGGCCACGATCTTTTCCCACAACAGCGCGCCGCCGCCGCCTTTGATGACGGTGAGGTCGGGGGCGATCTCGTCGGCCCCATCCACGGTCAGATCGAGTTCCGGCGTCTCGTCCAGGGTCGAGAGCGGAATGCCCAACTGCGCGGCGCGGCTGCGGGTCGCCTCGGAGGTCGGCACGGCGATGACGGAAAGGCCGTCGCGCACGCGCGCGCCCAGCAATTCGACGAAATGGCGCGCGGTCGACCCGGTGCCGAGGCCAAGGCGCATCCCCGGTTGCACGAATTCGACGGCCCGCGCGGATGCGGCGCGTTTACGATCTTCAAGGCTGGTCACAATGTAAGCGCTCTTGCGGCGGGCGGGTTGTTTATGAGCCTCTTAGCGGGCTGCGGGCGCAAAGCATAGCCGAAAATCCGGCCCCCACGCTGGGACCGCGGGCGTCACGCCCGCCCCCTTCGATCCTCCCCGCATCGGCGGAGGGATGGGAGCATGATCGCGGCGGGCGGGACGCCCGCGGTCCCAGGGTGGGATAACACGGGGCGGCGCTTGCGTTCGGGGCTGCCTGTCGCTAGCCGTTGCGACATGGCCACCATCATCTTCGATCTCGACGGCACCCTGGTCGACACCGCCCCGGATCTCATCGACACGCTCAATGTGATACTAGGCCGCGAGGGCCTGCCGACCATTCCATACAACGAAGCGCGCGCGCTGATCGGAAACGGGGCGCGGAGCATGCTCGAACGCGGCCTTGCGGCGGTGGGCCGGCCCGCGGCCGATGTCGATCATTTGTACGATCATTTCGTCGCCCACTATGCAGACCATGTGGCCGACCGCTCGCGTCCGTTCCCAGGTGTCGAGGCCGCGCTCGATGTGCTGGCCGGGCGCGGCTTCACCTTCGCGGTCTGCACCAACAAGCTCGAACGGCTCTCAGTGCGGCTGCTTGAGAGTTTGGGCCTCGCGCGCCGGTTCGCGGCAATCTGCGGACAGGACACGTTCGCGGTGCAGAAACCTCACCCCGAGGCGTTGCTGGGCACGCTGCGTCGCGCCGGCGGCAGGCTCGACCGCGCCGTAATGGTCGGCGATTCACAAACCGACATTGCCACCGCCCGGGCCGCCCTGATGCCGGTGGTGGCGGTCAATTTCGGCTACACGGAGATTCCCGTGAAGGACCTTGAGCCAGACAAAATCATAAGTTATTACAGTTATCTACCAGATGTTGTCGAGATGCTCCTAGAAATCAGCAATCGCGTCGGCGCAGTGTAACTCCGCGCCGGCACTTGCTTGACACTGCCGGCCCGGGCTTATTAATGGCATCGAGACGGACGGGCGCGTAGCTCAGCGGGAGAGCACTCCCTTCACACGGGAGGGGTCACAGGTTCAATCCCTGTCGCGCCCACCATTGAAACGCTTAACAATCAATTCGTTAACCTTCCTCCTGCTTTTTGCGAAGCGGTGAAGAAATTTTACATATCTTCCCCTGGCATGTCTTCCCCGGCATGACCGATCATTCTCCCCATTGTATCAACCCGCGCGATAGTGCAACTTTAATTCGGGGACAATCGCGGGGGAGCCGTCTTGGATCGCTACGCCTTCATTGCCGAAATTGTCAAAGCAATCGCATCAATGGTGGCCGCGTTTGCATTGCCGGCCGCCTTGATAATTTGTGTTTGGCTCTTCAAGGAAAAGCTCGGGATGCTGCTTCTCATGTTCCGGGTAAGACACAAGGACTGGGAGGCATCGTTTAGATGGGACAATGCCGAAGCGGCGGCAAGGAAGCTTCCGGCTGTGCCGTTTGACCCTGATATACAGCCAACTCCAGAGGAAAAAACCCGGTTTGAACAGATAGCAAGAATCTCACCCCGAGAAGCGGTCCTCGAAGTCGGGACGCAGCTTGAGGAAGCGGTACGTTCCTATGCATCGGCGAACGGATTTGCGCATTACAGCCGGCGTTATGCTTTGTTGATACGACTGCTGCGTTCGAAGCGGCTGATTGATCCAAACACGTCTGCGCTGCTTGATGATCTGCAAAACATCGGCAATGCGGCGGCTCACAACTTAAGCGACCCGACCGAGCTCGAAGCCATACGGTACAAAAAACTCGCCGATCAACTCATTCGGCATTTCGACGGCCTGACCGGAGTGGCCAAGATGATCGTCGCAAAAACGCGTGTCTCGTAACACTGCTCTGCCAGCAGATGCGAAGAATGGCGAGGTTGACGGGGGCAGCCGATTATTCAGCAGGAATGCCCGTAATAATTATCGCGCGGTGGACCGTTCGCTGCGTGATCGCCCGGCTCAATCACATGCGATCCGCGCTGCGCACAGGTCATGCAACAAGTCACCCGCATTGTGGTGAGAGAGGCGGACCCCAGGGCCGCGCTGAGGGGATTGGGGGGAAAGGCCCTGGGGTCCTTGGCCTAACGGTGGGCAGCGTGTGAGTGATGCGCCATCCGTCAGGTTTCCTCGATCCGGGCAGCACGCACTCGGTTTTGCGGCTCCTGCAACCAATTGCGGCGGCTGGAGCGGGATGACTTTTCTTCGAGTCGTCATCCCGCTCCAGCTTATTGTTGGAGCATGATCTTTTCCGAAAACCGGTTCCCACTTTTCGAAATCATGCTCTAACCGCCGTATGCGAGTGTGCTCAGCTCCTCGGCTTCGGCGAGTATGCCGTAATGCTCTGCCATCCGCAGATAGCGGTTTCGAATGTCGGTTGCGGAGCCAATCGCCGCGAGGCGGCGATACTCCTCCGCGAGGTCGCGGTAACGCTCTGCTCGATTCAATGCATCCAACATGGTGCACCTCCTCTGCTAAGGACGCGTCGGGAAGTAATTGCATCACTTGCGTGTCATCGCCCGCGGCAAGCGGGCGATCAAGTAACCAATTGATTCGCCAGGGTTTACTGAATGTCCCGCTGTCGCGGGGCATGACAAGACTGTGATTCACATAATCACGGACGGGTCCTCAGCGGCTATGACGGTTGAGCTGGGCGGTATCAAGGCGGAACCGGCGAGCAAGTACGGAACATAAAGGTAAAATAATTACAAAGCCTTAGCGAAATGTGGCGGGGAGGATGAACGAGAAACCTACAGTGATTTCAATCGGTGGCTGTAGGACGGAATGATAGTGAGGAGGCATCCCATCCGGGCTGTCGACACCCGGCGCGAGTTGGATTTGCCGCGTGAGTTTTGATACGTTCTGGCGGTTTCGAATCGGACGGGAACACATCTGCTCAATCTGTTCCCCAAGTGTTCCGCGCGATCAGGCGCTCCCGCATATCCACGAAAGAGCGATCATGGACGAGGAAACTCTCAACACCAGCGTGCGTAAGTTTCTCAAGACGTTCGGCGTGACCGCCCAGAGGGAGATCGAGAAGGCGGTGCGCGATGCCGTCTCTAATGGACAGTTGAAGGATTGCCCAAGTCTGCCCGCGAAGGCGGTCGTTACCGTCGGCGGCATCAACCTCAAATTTGAGATCGAGAGCGCCATCGAGCTGGCGTGAGCGGGAGGTAGAATGCATCCCTCCTCTCATGCATGATTGACAATGTGGTGGCTTTTATTTCGCGATGGCGGGGTCGTTATCATCGGTGCTTCGTCGTTGGTTCATGCCCGGCTGCTCGCCGCCGCCAACGGGCTTGGCAGAGCCTCCCACTTCGTCGAAGGCAATTTCATCGATACCGAATGGTTGCCGCCGATTCCACCGGAATTCGTCGGCCGGATGCTCTCGCCCATCGAAGCGCGGCACCTTCAGGACATACTCGACCGAAAGCCGCGAGATCACGGCACCGAACGCAGGCGGAGATCGAAGCCAGCCCGTCGTTAGGGTGCTGTAGGGGCGAGCCCTTGCGGTCGCCCCGGTTTGGGCACACATTTCGGCGATCTGGCCCGCTCAGTCGGCCCGGTCCTTGGCGCGTGGAATGAGCGCCGCTCCCGCCCGTGCTCCCTTCGGGCGGCCGGCAATTCCGATGGACATCGCGGCATTCTCGTACCACTGGTCCGCCTTGAAGATCGCCCGCCTGATCTTCTTCTTTTCCGGCCGCGCGTGCGACAGCGATTTTCTGGCGCTTGTTGACCTCGAAGTACTGTTCTTTGACATCTTTCCCCCCGCTTCCCTAGAACCCCTGTTGCATCTTAGCAGGGGTCCCGTCGCGGTCCCAGAGGGGAGGCAACGAGGCCAGTAAAAAAGCCTCATCCAGGCCTCGCCATAACCGTTTGATTTTTAAATGACTTCGGCGATGACCGCAACGTTGGCTCAACCACAGCGCTGTCATGACGCAAGCTCGTGGAATTTTTTTGCCCAAATTAGCGGTCGGTCGCAAAAATGCCGTTGAGTGTGAAGCGCCATTCATCCTATGGGTGTCGCGCGGAGGGGCCGATCCGCACGGGACCAGCAACGATGGAGACCAGAAGAATGAGTTCGCGAATTGCCGCGGGATTGATGATGTCGGCTACCCTTGGTTGCATTATTGCAACGGTTGACTGCACGGCGGCCAAGGCTCAATTTTTCCAGGAGCCCAGCGCAAACCCGTTTCAGCGGCTGTTCGGCTT
>Ga0099791_10000332_pt1 | contig 16985 bp, 13 predicted proteins | sample Rivendell_Oct201_7_FD_77318 | JGI IMG/M metagenome (GOLD analysis project Ga0099791, IMG submission 77318) | Vadose zone soil and rhizosphere microbial communities from the Eel River Critical Zone Observatory, Northern California to study diel... | ecosystem: Environmental > Terrestrial > Soil... | reverse complement strand
GACCCAGCGCCTCGGCCGCGGCGACCCGCACGCGCTCGTCGGGATCGTGACGCAGAAGATTCGAAAGGGCCGCGACCGCGGTGGTGTCTTCGAGCCGCCCCAGTGATTGCGCCGCTTCGGCGCGGACGGCGCGCCCTCCCTCGTCGTGGCGCCCCGACACGAAGCGGGGCTGACCCGCCTGCTCGAGGCGCTCGAGCGCGCGGGGATTCCAAGCGCCGTGCGGCGCGAGGCCGACCGCGGGGGCGAAGCGCTCGAGGACTGGATCGCGGGGCTCGGGAAGCGGGCGCCCGCCCGAGTCGGGGTTCTGGCGACGCGGGGAGAGCTTCCCCTGGCGTACGAATCGGCCGCGGTCGCGATCGTGGGCGGAACCTTTGGTCCCTATGGCGGGCACAACGCGCTGGAGCCCGCCGCGCGCGGGGCGGCGATCGTGGTGGGCCCGCACGCGGAGAGCATCCAGGAGAGCGTGGAGCTGCTCTCGCGCGAGGGCGCCGTGCTCCTGGCACCGGATGCGGACGCCGCGGCGGAAGCGGTGGCCTCGCTGGTGCACGATGCCGGAGCGCTCCGGCGCATGGGGCAGGGAGCCGTCCGCGTGGCCGCGGCCGCGTCGGAGTCGGCGCGCCGATCGCTCGAGGCGCTCGAGCGATTCGGGCTCAATCCATGAGGGGAATCGCCGGAGCCTTCGAGCGTTCCTGGTCGGGAGAGCCGGGCACGGTCGCGTGGACCCAGCTCCTCCACTCGGCGGCCGTGCTGTACGCCATCGGGTCGGGGATCGCGCGCCGGCGCGCCGCCCGATCGAGACGGAACCTTCCCGGCGCTCACGTCGTGGCCGTGGGGAATCTCACGGTGGGGGGGACCGGAAAGAGCACGCTCGCGCGATGGCTCGCCGTGGAAGCGCTGAAGGCGGGAGCGCCTTCGGCGGTGCTCCTCCGCGGGCACGGCGCTGGCACTCCTGAGCCGGGCGTCGTACCCGACTTTGCTGGATACCCCCTCGAAGAACGGGTCGCGAGCTACGGCGACGAGGCCATCGCGCACCGGATGGCGCTGCCCCGTGGGATCTCGGTCGCCGTGGACCGGGACCGCCGGCGCGCCGGCCGGACGGCGAGGGACGGATACGGCGCCCGCGTGCTCGTGCTCGACGATGGGTGGGAGCAATCGGGGCTCCGGTGGAACGAGCTCTGGGTCGCGCTCGACCCAAGACGGCCCGCGGGGAACGGTGCGCTCCTCCCGGCGGGACCGCTCCGCCGTCCCGTCTCGACCCTGCGCGAGGCCGGCGTGATCGCGTTCCTCCTCGAGGAGTCCCATGAGGAGATCCCTGCCGAGACCCTGAGGTGGGCCGATCGCGTGGCCAAGGGAGTGCCGCGCCTCCGCTTCCTGCGCACGCTCCTGGGAACGACGCCCCCCGGCGCTTCGCGGGCACCGGATCCTCCGCGCGGCGGCGAGGGCATCGGGCTCATCTCCGGTATCGGATCTCCGCCGCGCCTCACGCGATTCGCGCGGGGCTCGGGCGTCGACGTAAAGTCGCATGCCGCGTTTCCCGACCATGCCCGATGGCGCGGGCCCGAGCTCCTGGCCGCGGTCGAGCGCGCGCGCGCGGCGGGCGCCGGGTCGGTATGGATCACGGAGAAGGATGAGCCTCGCTGGCCCCGCGATCTGCGCCCCAGCCTTCCCGTGCGCGTGATCCGCACCGGACTCCGGCCGCTGGATCCCGTCGACGATGCTCTTCGCTCGCTCCGCAGAGCCGCGGCGGAACGCGAGCTCGTGCGATGAAGCGGGCGGCAAGAGCGGTGAGCAAGCAGGCCGACGTTCTCGTGATCGGGAGCGGGAGCGCGGGCCTCTCGGCGGCCCTCCATGCGGCGAACTTCGCGCGCGTGCTCGTCGTGACGAAGCGGGAGGGGCACGAGTCCAACACCAACTACGCACAGGGCGGAATCGCGGCGCCGCTGGGAGACGACGACCGCCCGGAGATCCACGAGCGCGACACCCTGGTCTGCGGCGCCGGCCTCTGCGATCCCGAGGCGGTGCGCGTTCTCGTCGAGGAGGGCGCCGGGGAGATCGCGCACCTGGTCTCGCTGGGAGTCCGCTTCGACCGCGACCCCAAGATCCCCGGAGCGCTCGCACTGGGCCAGGAGGGAGGGCACTCGCGCCGGCGCATCGTTCACGCGAAGGACCGCACCGGCCGCGCCGTGGAAACGACGCTTCTTGACCAAGTGCGGCGGCATCCCAGGATCTCGATCCTCGAGAACCACATCATGGTGGACCTGATCCTCGAGTCGAGACATCTCACGGGAAGAAAGAGGGCGCCGGAGCGCGACCGCGTCTGGGGCGCCTACGTGCTCGACCGCGCCACGGGAAAGATCCGCGCCCTCGCGGCTCTGGCCACGGTGCTGGCGACGGGGGGCGCGGGGAAGGCGTACCTCTACACCACGAATCCCGACATCGCGACGGGGGATGGCCTGGCGGCGGCGTTCCGCGCGGGGGCGCCCGTGGCCAACCTCGAGTTCATCCAGTTCCATCCCACCTGCCTGTTCCACCCCGACGCCAAGTCCTTCCTCATCTCGGAGGCGGTGCGCGGCGAGGGGGCGAAGCTCCTGACCACGGACGGGAAGCCCTTCATGCGCCGCTACCACAAGCTCGGGGACCTGGCCCCGCGCGACGTGGTCGCCCGTGCCATCGACGCCGAGATGAAGCGGCGTGGCGACAAGTTCGTACTCCTGGATCTGGCGCGCCTGGGAAAGCGCCTTCTCCAGAAACGCTTCCCGCACATCACGAGCCGCGTGCTCGCGTTCGGCTACGACGTCTTCCACGACCCGATCCCGGTCGTGCCCGCCGCGCACTACATCTGCGGCGGCGTCGTCACCGACCTGGACGGCCGGACGGCGATCCCGGGCCTCTACGCGTGCGGCGAGGTGGCCTGCACCGGAGTGCACGGCGCGAACCGTCTCGCCTCGAACTCGCTCCTCGAGGCGCTGGTGTTCGCGCGCCGCACCGGGCGCGCGGTGCTGCATCAGCTGCTCATGGAAGGACGTGCGCGGCCGCCGAAGCTTCCCGCCTGGAGGACGAACGGGGCGGTCACGCCGAAGGAGCAGGTGATCTTCGACCACAATTGGGATGCGCTGCGAAGGGTCCTATGGGACTATATGGGCATCGTCCGGAGCGATGAGCGCCTGAAGCGGGCGGCCACCATGGTCCGCTTGCTGCGCGATCAGATCGAGCGTGACTACTGGAGCTACCGGCTCGACAGCGACCTGGTCGAGCTGCGGAATGTCGGTCTCGTGGCCGATCTCATGGTGGCGTCCGCGCTTCGGCGGAAGGAAAGCCGCGGGCTTCACTACAACGTGGACCATCCCCGGACCCTCGACTCGTTTCGAAACGACACCATGCTCACCCGTCGGGACGTGCGCTGACATGGCGACCGATCTGGAGACCGCGCTGCTGGACGTGGCGCAGAAACATGGGCGGTACAAGCCCAACGCGTACCGGTTCACGCTGGACGCGGTCCACTTCACCGTCGAGGGAATCGGGCAAAGCCGCCACGTGAGCGGCATGGAGCTCCTGGAAGGCATCCGGAAGCTCGCCCTGGAGCGCTTCGGCCCCATGGCCAAGACGGTCTTCGAGCAGTGGGGCATCGCGACCACCCAGGATTTCGGCCACATCGTGTTCCAGCTCGTGGACGAGGGGCTCCTCGGCAAGACCGAGCAGGACAAGCTGACCGATTTCTCCCGCGGCTACGACTTCAACGAGGCGTTCGTGCAGAATTTCGACTGGCTGGGCCGCATCACCGATTCGAGCGGCGCCACCTAGCATGGGCCCCGGAACCTCCTCCCTGTGAGGCGCCAGAGCACTTCGTTCCGGCTGCTCCGCTATCTCCGCCCCTATCGCGGCCGCCTGCTCCTCACGGCGCTCCTCATGGTCGGCTTCGCGCTCTCGAGCGGGGTCACGATCGGGATGATCTCTCCGTTCATGAAGGTGCTGTTCACCCCGCGCCCCGCCGTGTCGGGCGCCGAGCACGCGGGCTCCGCCTCGCTGGAGGGAGTTCTGGGATCCGCGCCCCAGGCCCCCGGCAATGCTTCCGGCACCTACGTGCCGGGGAGCGGTCTCGTCGGGCGGGTGAATGCGTGGAAGCAGGATCTCCGCACCTGGTTCGAGCACTTCTTCCTCACCGGAGACCCGCTGCGGTCGCTCACGCGCATCTGCCTGGTGATCCTCGTGGTCTTCATGCTGAAGAACCTGTTCGACTACCTCCAGAACGTGCTCACCGTCTGGGTGGAGCAGGCGGTGGTGCGCGACCTCCGGCGCGAGCTCTACGGGCATCTGCACGACCTCTCACTGTCCTTCTTCCACACCCGGCGAACCGGTGCGCTTCTCTCGCGGCTCACGAACGACATCTCGCTCGTGCGCGGGGCGCTGGCAGCGGGATTCAGCAACGTGCTGAAGAGCGTCCTCCTTCTCACGGTGTGCCTCTTCTGGATCTTCTGGACCTCCTGGCGTCTGGCGCTCCTCTCGCTCATCGTGATCCCACCGTCGCTCTTCCTCATCGTGTGGCTCGGGAAGAAGCTCCGCAGGCGGAGCACGATCACGCAGGAGCGCATGGCGGACCTGAACGCGATCCTCTCCGAGACTCTGGGAGGGATGCGCGTGGTGAAGGCCTTCTCGATGGAGGAATTCGAGAAGCGCCGGTTCGCGGCCTCCGCCAACGACTATTTCCGGGCCTTCGTGAAGCAGCAGAGGATCGGAGCGATCGCTGGGCCGGTCTCGGAATACCTGGGCGTCGTGGCGGCCACGACGGTGCTCTGGTATGGCGGCCACGAGATCCTGCTCCAGCGCGCGCTCGAGCCGCAGCAGTTCTTCATCTTTCTCTTTGCCATGCTCCAGCTGATGAGTCCGCTCAAGTCCCTGAGCAACGTGAACGCCACGCTCCAGGAGGGTCTCGCGGGAGCCGTCCGGATTTTTCGGATTCTGGACACGGAGCCCGCCATCGTGAGCCATCCCGGCGCGCGCCCCGTCTCGGCAATCCGGAGCGGAATCGAGTTCGATCGGGCAACCTTCCACTACGGAAGCGGCCCCGACGTGCTCCGGGACGTGTCCTTCTCGGTTCGGGCCGGTGAGGTGATCGCGCTCGTCGGCCCTAGCGGCGCCGGGAAGTCCACCCTCGTGGATCTGGTCGCCCGCTTCTACGATCCCACGGAAGGGAGGATCCTCCTCGACGGCTCCGACCTCCGGGACTACGAGGTCGGGTCGCTGCGCCGGATGATGGGGATCGTCACCCAGGACCCCCTTCTCTTCAACGACACCATCACACGCAACATCGCGTACGGCGTTCCCGACGCGGACCCGGAGGGGGTCCTCCGCGCGGCACAGGCAGCGAACGCAGATCGCTTCATCCATGAGATGCCCGAGGGGTACGAGACGAAGGTGGGGGACCGCGGCACCCGGCTCTCGGGCGGCGAGCGCCAGCGGATCGCGATCGCGCGCGCCATCTTCAAGGATCCGGCGCTCCTTCTCCTGGACGAGGCGACCTCCAACCTCGATTCCGAGTCGGAGCTCCTGGTCCAGCAGGCGCTCGAGGTTCTGTTCCAGGGACGCACCGTCTTCGTGATCGCGCATCGCCTTTCCACGATCCAGCGCGCGGACCGGATCCTGGTCCTGGATCAAGGACGGATCGTGGAAACGGGAACGCACGCCGAGCTGGTGAACCGGCCCGGCCTCTACCAGAAGCTCCACCGGCTCCAGTTCCGTCTGGCCGAGAATCAATCCGTCGGCGCGCTTTCCGGCCTTCCCGGGGCGTTCGCCGAAGGTCAGGCGGGCTAGCCGGTGCCTCACCGCCGCGCGGCGGCGGTTCTCCGCTTTTCCTCCCTGGGCGACGTCCTCCTCGCCGCGCACGTCCCCGCATTCCTCAAGCAGGCGGATCGAGACCGCCGCGTGCTCTTCGTGACCAAGGAGCGCTTCGCCGGTCTCTTGCGGGGGCATCCGGACATCGACCGCGTTTACGCCCTCGCGGAGCGCGGGAGCGACCCCGCGGCGCCCTCGCCGGGAGTGACGGGATCGCTCGGGGCCCTCATCACGGGCCTCAAGGAGGACGGCGTGGAAGAGGTGTACGACCTGCACCAGAACTGGCGCTCCTCACGGATCGTCGCCACGTTCCCGCGCGGGAAGCACGTGCTCCCGCCCAAGTACGGCTTGAGGCGAAGACTCTGGGTGTACGCGCGATGGTTGAAGCCCAAGCCCGTGCCGCCCCTGCTCCAGACCTACCGGACGGCGTCGGGTTTGCCGCCGGACGCCGCGATCTCGCCCTGGCTCCGGGACTCGCTCTCGGAGGCGGAGCTTGCGCGCGGGGGGGAGCAGGCGCACGCGGCCTCGCGCGGCCAGGGGTTCGTCCTGATCGGCGCGGGAGCGCGCTGGGAAACCAAGCGGTGGTCCGTGCCCCAATTCGAGACGCTGGCCCGGCGGATCGAGGAGAAGCTGGGGCTTCGGCCCGTGTACGCCGTGACGCACCGCGAGCGCGCCGCTCGCGAGCTCTCGCTCCACGAGGAATCCTCGCTCTTCCTGCCCTTCCGCGAGCTCGCCGCCGTGGCGGCGCACGCCCGGGCCATCGTCTCCAACGATTCCGCGGTGCTTCACCTCGGCCCCGCGCTGGGAGTCCCCACGGTCGGAGTCTTCGGGGGAACCGTCCCCGAGCTGGGATTCGCGTGGCAGCGGCCGCGGGACGAAGTGGCCGAGATCCGCCTCTGGTGCCGGCCCTGCGGCGTGCACGGACGGAGCCGCTGCCCCTTGGGGCACCACGCGTGTATGAAGCACCTCCATCCGGATCTCGTCTACCAGGCGCTCGAGCGCGCGCTGGGCGGCTCACCGCCGCGCGCCGGGATGAAGTCCGGCAACGGGGCGCGCGTCTCGAGATCCTCCGCGTGAGCGACCGCGTCCTCATCACGAGCTCCGATCCGGAGGGGCTGGCGCGCGCCGTGGAGGAATCGATCGGGGAGCCGCTCCACTGGTCGCGGCTGGACGCTCCCGGGTTCGAGCAGGCGACGATCTGGTTCTGCGCCGGCGCTCCTCCCGAATCTCCGCTCCAGCTTCCCAAGCTCCGCTGGATCCAGAGCGGGTGGGCCGGGATCGAGAACTGGTTCACGCGCCCGGAATGGAACGACGGCGTGATCCTGACGCGCACGATCGGGGATTTCCCCCAGAGAATCGCCCAGCACGTGATGGGCTACCTCCTCGCGAGGACGCTCCGGGTAGACGAGGCGCTGCGCGGAATGGCGGAGAAGAGCTGGAAGCGGTGGGCCCCCGAATCGATCGCGGGGAAGAATCTCCTGGTCGTGGGCATGGGGGCGATCGGGGTCGAGGTCGCCGCCGTCGCGCGCGCCTTCGAGATGCACGTGGCGGGCGTGAGGCGCGGGGAAGACGGCCCGGTCCGGCGCCCGCTCGATACCTCGGGCACGCGGGATCTCACATCGCTCCTCAAGTGGGCGGATTTCGTGGTGAACCTCCTGCCGCTGACGGAGGAGACGGAATCCTTCTGGAACACGGAGCGATTTGGCGCCATGAAGGCCGGAGCCACGTTCGTGAATGTCTCGCGCGGAGGAACCGTGGACGAGTTAGCACTCCTGCGCGGTCTCTCGAAGGGCCGTCCGGCGGCCGCGCTCCTGGACGTGTTCCGCGAGGAGCCTCTGCCCCCGGAGCATCCGCTTCGCGGGAAGGAGAACGTCTGGATCACGCCGCACGTGGCGGGGATCGGCACGCCCGACGCCCTCGCGCGTGATTTCGCCGAGAACTACCGGCGCTTTCGCGCGAAGGAGCCGCTGCAGAATCTCGTGGATCGCGCACGAGGCTACTGACCATCGGAGTCCTCACCCGGTCCGCTGGAAAGTCTCTCCCCGTTTGGTGCCCGCCCGTGCTGATCGCGGTCTGCCTTTGTATTCCTCGTCTGGCGCTCGACTACTTCTGGGACGATTACACCTTTCTCTCGAACGCGCAGCGTGGCTCATTCATGGATCTGCTGCCGTCTCCTCAGGCTGTGTTCTATCGTCCGCTTTCGCGCGGGGCGTACTTCCTGTTGCTCTTCGTGCTCGGGCCGGCGGGCCATCTTGCGGGTCATCTGATCAACCTCGCCGCGTTCTGTATCTCGACCGCGCTGCTCGTTTCCCTCACCGACAAACTCGCTGGCCGCTCCACGGGAATGGTCGCAGGAATCCTCTTCGCTGCTCTGGCACCGCTTCCAAGCCTTGTCGCGTGGGCGAGCGGAGCGCAGGATCTCTTTGCGATCACGTTCGTTCTCGGGGCGCTCTATCTCCGGCACGTCGGCCGTCCGGTAGAGGCATTGCTCGCCATGATTGCCGCGCTCCTTTCGAAGGAAACAGCCCTTGTCGTCGTTCCGCTGCTGATCTACTGGGATGTTCTTGTGGAGCGAAGCTCCGCGAGGGTGCGATCCTTCGCGCTTCTGTACGGGATCCCGATCCTGGTATGGGCTCTGGCCCATCCGGGCATCCGAGGCGCATTTGCCGGTGCCAGCGCGCAAACCGATCCGTCGGGCTACGTCGGTTCTGTCGGCGAAGACTCGCTCCTGTACTTCCTTCGATATGTCCTCGTACTCTTCAACATTCCGATCACCGGACTCGCCACGCCCTGGCCCATGGAGCTCACGCTCCCGTGGTTGGCGGCCGTCATCCTGATCCTCATGACCTCGAGAGCCTTGGCCCGATCCAAGCGGGAGGAAGCCTCGGCGCCCCCGCTGCTGGGTCTCGGGGTGATGGCCGTGCTGCTCGGAGTGCCCGCGCTTCTGTTTCCCTCGGTGTTGATTCGCGTCTGGTCACCGTATCTGGCAGCCCTCGCCGGAATCGCCAGCTCCATGGTGATCGCGGCACTTCTCTGGCGATCCTCGACCGGGCTCACCACTGCGGTCCTTGTTGTCTACGTCACCTTGGGAGTCTGGTCGCGAGGCGTTGTCGTTCCCGGGGGAGGCGTGCTCACAGAGCACACCCTCGTCGATGCGAGTGATGCCGCGAAGCGCGTGAGGGGGAATTTCAAGAGGGTCGAGCCTGCGGTGCCGCATGGGGCCCAGCTGTTGGTTTCCGTCGGAGCGACGGGGACACGAGGGATCGCGCAGACGCTGCACGAGGGACGCGCCTTGAACCTCTGGTATGGCGATCGCAGCCTCACGGCGCTTACCCCCGAGCATCGGCGGTCGGGCTCCGCCCGGGAGTATCTTTTCCGGGTAACCCCCGAGCTCGACGTGATCGAGTTGGACATCGAGAACCACCACGTCCGATCGAACCGCTCGGAAGTCGATGGCGAGGAGATCTTCCGGCCTCTGAGGACCTACGCGAGAGGCGTGGCGGCTTCCGGGGAGCCCGACCGGGCGCTCCGCACCCTTCATTGGGTCGCGAGGATGGACCGGGGCCAACCGCGATCGGGGTATGAGGCTCGCCTGATCGCCATGGTCTTGCTTAGCGCCGGAAAAGACAGAACCGCAGATAGCGTTCTTGCGCAGGCGCCAGCCTTGGGTCGGATCGACAGGCTGAACTTGATCGGAGGCATATTCTCGCAGCCAACAGACAACCCCGCCTTCGACTCCCTTGCCTTCAGAGCCTTCGAGGTCTCGCCTTCGGATCCCCCGGCGCTGCGATATCTCATGCTTCAGTTCGTGGCGACGGGTCGGCCGGAGCAGGCAGTCGCGACCGCTCGGCGGCTGCAGACCCTGGCTCCGGGTGATTCGGAAAGCGTCGAGGTCATCCGTCATGGCGGGAAGTAGGGACGAGTGCGGGCCGAAAGAGCTTGATTCCATGCGACCGTCTCGCATAATCCAATCCTGGGCAGTACGTTAGCTCACCAGGAGGAGCTCCAGTGACCCTCGAGACCGCCACCCGCACCAACGTGAAGACCGACCGCATGTGGGCCATCGAGAAGTCGAAGCCGGAGCCGGGACTGTGGAAGATCCAGGCCCCGATTCCCTCGGGCGGACCCAAGGACGTGCGCATTCGCGTCACCGCGTTCGCGATCTGCGGCACTGACCTGCACATCGTGGACTGGGACCGCTGGGCCGCGTCGCGGGTGAAGACGCCGCTCGTCTTCGGCCACGAGTTCACCGGCGTCGTGGAATCTATCGGCGCGGAGGTGAAGGCGGTCCGCGTGGGAGACCGCGTCACCGGCGAGACCCACGTGTACTGCGGCCTCTGCTACGCGTGCCGGCGCGGACTGCAGCACCTCTGCTACAACGTCGAGATCCTGGGCGTGGACCGCCAGGGCGCCTTCGCCGACTACGTTGTGATCCCGGAGCAGAACGTGTGGAAGCTCCATCCCGACATTCCCGAGGAGATCGCCGCGATCCACGATCCGCTCGGGAACGCCGTGCATACCGCCCTTGCGGGACCGGTGGCGGGGCTCAAGTTCGCGGTCTTCGGGTGCGGGCCCATCGGGTGCTTCGCCGTGGGCGTGCTCAAAGCATCGGGCGCTGCCTGGGTGGCCGCGGTGGACAAGAATCCACTGCGGCTCGAGATCGCGGAGCGGATGGGAGCCGATCTCCTCCTGAACGTGCAGCAGGACTCCATCGTGAAGACGATCCTGGGGGCCACGGACGGACGAGGCGTGGACGGCATGCTCGAGATGTCCGGGCATCCCCATTCCTTCCGCGATGGGTTCGAGGCGCTCGCGAACGGAGGCCGCGTCTCCTTGCTGGGCATCCCCTCGAAGCCGCTCGAGATCGACGTGGCGAAGGAGATCATCTTCCGCGGAGCGGTCGTGCAGGGAATCAACGGCCGTCTGATCTTCGACACCTGGTACCGCATGGAGGCGCTCCTTCTCAGCGGCAAGCTGGACGTCCGGCCGGTGCTCACGCACGTGCTGGGATGGTCCGATTTCGAGGAGGCCGTGGAGCTCCAGCGGTCCGGGAAGGCGGGGAAGATCGTGCTGAAGCGGGATCACCCGTGAGCGCCGGGCCTGTGACCGAGCATCCGCTCCAGTTCCTGGACGACGCGATCCAGGAGCTGAAGCGGGACGGGCTCTACCGGACCCTGCGCGAGCTCGAAGGGGAGCAGCTCCCCCGCGCCCGGTTCGACGGACGCGAGGTCATCAATCTCTCCTCGAACAATTACCTCGGACTCACGACGCATCCCAAGCTCCGGGAGGCGGCGATCCAGGCGGTCCGCACGCTGGGCGCTGGCTCGGGCTCGGTCCGCACCATCGCCGGAACCATGAAGCTCCACATGGACCTGGAGCGGCGCATCGCGGCCTTCAAGAAGACCGAAGCCTCGGTGGTGTTCCAGAGCGGGTTCGCGGCGAACGCGGGAACGGTGAGCGCCCTCCTCGGCAAGGAAGACCTCATCATCTCCGACGAGCTGAATCACGCCAGCATCATCGACGGGGCTCGCCTGAGCCGCGCCCAGATCCGCGTCTTTCCGCACCGGGACGTGGAGGCGCTGGAGCGGCTGCTCGAGGAGACGCGCGACGTGAAGCGCCGCCTCGTCATCACGGACGGCGTCTTCAGCATGGACGGAGACATCGCACCCCTTCCCAGGATCGCGGCGCTGGCGCGCGCGCACGGAGCGATCATGATGATCGACGACGCGCACTCGAGCGGCGTCCTGGGCAAGGCGGGGCGCGGCACGGTGGACCACTTCGAGATCCACGGCCAGGTGGACATCCAGGTGGGCACCCTCTCCAAGGCGATCGGAGTCCTGGGCGGCTACGTCTGCGGCTCGAAGAGCCTGATCGAGTACCTCTACCACCGTGCCCGGCCGTTCCTCTTCAGCACCTCGCATCCTCCCGCCGTGGCGGCGGCGTGTCTCGCGGCCTTCGACGTGCTCGAGCAGGAGCCGGAGCGGATCGAGCGCCTCTGGACGAACACGAAGCGGTTCAAGGCGGGATTGGCGCGGCTGGGATTCAACACGGGAACCAGCGAGACTCCCATCACGCCGATCCTCGTGGGGGAGGCGGATCTGGCGATGCGCTTCTCCGACCGGCTCTTCGAGCGCGGCGTCTTCGCGCAGGGGATCGGCTACCCCACGGTCGCGAAGGGAAAGGCGCGCCTCCGCACCATCGTCACCGCGACGCATTCGGACGAGGATCTGGACCAGGCGCTTATGATCCTGGGCGAGGTGGGGCGCACGCTGGGCGTCGTCTCCTAGAGGAGGGTGGCCCTGGGCCGACCGCTCCTCGTCCGCCTTCCGAACTGGCTCGGCGATCTCATCCAGGCCTGGCCCGTGGTCCAGGCCGCCGCGTCGGACCCATCGCGTCCGGCTGTGTTCCTGGGCCCGGCATCCTTCGCGTCCCTGGTCGAGCCCCGTTTTCCTTCCGCCCCGTACATTCCGTGGTCGCGGGCTCGCCGCTTCGCCGCGGCGGGGGAGATCCGGCGCCACCGCCCGGGGACGGCGCTCCTGCTCACGGACTCGCTCTCCTCGGCAATTCTGGTGTCGATGGCGGGTGTCCCCGAGCGCATCGGATACGGCGCGGAATTCCGCGACCTGCTCCTGACGCGCCGCGTTCCCAGGGAAGCCCCCTCGCGCTCGGCGCCGCGCGTCCAGGAATACGCGCGGCTCGCTCGCGCCGCGAGGCTCGAGTTGGGGGAGGCGCCGCCAAGGCTCGAGGCGCTACCCGAGGACCGCGACGCCGCGGCTTCACTCTTGGCGCACACCGGAATCGGTCGGGAATCCTTCGCGGTTCTGGCCCCGGGGGCAACCTATGGGCCCGCGAAGCGGTGGGAGCCCGCGAAATTCGCGGCGCTGGCCGTGGCGCTCCACGCTCGCGAGGGCGCGCGCTCGATTCTCGTGGGCGCGAAGGAGGACGAGGGCCCCGCGCGGCAGGTCGCGAGGATCGCGGGCGCGTGCGCGGTGGACCTGGTCGGAGCGAGCGATCTCCCGGCGCTCGTGGGGCTCCTGGATGCCTCGATCCTCGTGGCCTCGAACGATTCGGGGGTCATGCACCTCGCCGCGGCGCTCCGCAAGCCGACGGTGGGCGTGTTCGGGTCCACGAGCCCCGTCTGGAGCGCGGCCCTGGCTCCGTGGGTCCGGTCCCTGTACGCGGCCTACCCCTGCTCTCCCTGCTTCCGCCGGACGTGCCCGATCGGGTACGGGTGTCTCCGCTCGATCGACGCCGCGCAAGCGATCGATGCCGCCTCCGAGCTCCTGGCTGCGGCACCCCTCCCGACGTCGGCTTTCTAGCGGACGAATTTCCGGTAGGTGGTCCCGTCGCTCTCGTACCTGTAGCGGCGGGCGAAGGAGGCGACGGTGGAGCGGGGCAGGAATCCCTCGCGCGCGAGGAGCTTCAGCTCGGTGGGATAGGAGCCGCGGACCGACCGGTAGACTTCGAGCGCGGTCGCCAGACGCTGCGATTCATCGAGGGTGAGCACGTGCTCCGGCGCCTTGCGCACCGCGCGCTCCGCTTCCGAGTAGAGCACCGGCGTGACGTACGTGCCGACTCCGTACGAGAGCGCGAGGATGAGGATCGCGGCGGGGATCGCGAAGCTTCGCTTCGGACGCACGGCCACCTTTTCTTCCGCGATCGGCGTGACTTTGGGGGGCGCGGCCCCGAGGGAGATCTCGATCACGCCCAGCTCCAGCAAGTGGTGAATGGCCTCGTAGGATTCGAACTCCACCAGCTTCGACTGCGCCACGATGTCCCGCAGCGGCCTCAACCCATCCACGAGCGGGAGCACCCGCTGCTCCGGGCCGGTCATCTCCTTGGGAGGAACCGCGAGTGCCTTGGGGCGGAGCACCATCGCGGGCGAGGAGAGCACCGTCTTGTACCGCACGATCTCGTCCAGGCGGCGCATGGACTCCATGAGGAGCCCTTCGGTGTTCAGCCGCACGTTGGCCGCGAACTTGGGAACGGTCCGGGAATCCCCGGAGAAGTGGTAGGTGCCCTGCTTCCAGGTGAGGAGCTGGTGCATCGTGTCCTGGATCTGATCCTGGATGGCCTGCGCCAGCTGCTCGCTCGTGACGTAGTTGCCGCTCAGGAGCACGTCGGTGAGCTCGCGCCGGCTCTCAGCCTCGATGGTCTCGATCTGCTTCAGCTGCGCTTCCGTGATGTGGCCGGTCTGGACGAGGTAGGCCTTCAGGGGATCCCGGGCGTTCCGCCTGCGGTCGCGCGTGGAGACGACGCGTCCGCCGTCGAAGAAGATCACCGCCACGTCGGAACCCGCCGTGAGCTTGAGCACGCCGGACTTCTGCTGCACGGCGATCAGCTGCAAGATCTCCGGGAGACTGAAATCGTCGAGGTTTCCCTGGAGCGCCATCCTACGGTCCTCCCGCCTCGGCCTTGGCGCGCGCGGGCCGCGTCGCGCGGCCGACCGAGCGCGTGATCCCCGGGACCTTGTCGGTCGTCTTCGCGTAGTAGCGCGCCACCGTGATCCAGTAGGTCAGCGCGAAGAGAAGGGCGAGCGGGATCCGCTTCGCCCATCCCGCCGAGGGCACGGGCAGCACGTCCGAAGAGGGGACCATGGCTCCGTTCGCGATCACGAGCACCGCCGCGGACACCATGACGAGGATCGCGACGAACCCGCTCAGGGAGGCGCCCCGCAGCATCTGCCCGGCGCCCGGAAGGAGAAACGTGGTGGCCGTCTCCCGGAAGGTCCTCCGCTTCGCGGCGCGGCTGCCACGCCCCGTGAGCAGGAGCCGGGTGAACTCGATCGACTTCAAGTCCTTCACCGCACCGAAGCATGCTTCACAGAAGGCGCGCTGCTGCTGCCGGAACACACAGCGCCGGCAGACGATCCTCTGGCAATTCGAGCAATGGAGCGTGGCGAGCGCCCGCCCCATCAAGTGGCCCAGCCCGGCGAAGCAGAGGTAGAGCGCGACCAGGAAGAAGAGCGAGAAGGGCGGTGGCGGCGCGAGTCGAGTCAAGAAAGAGAGCCAGCGATTGCTCTGGACGGCCGTGAGGCCGCGCTCGGGCGCGGTCCGCCGCGCCAGATCCCAGAGCGTCTCGATGTCGGGCATGGCCTCCATGACCGTGCGGTTGAGCTGAGGCGCGCTGATCCGGCTCATGTCGCTGACGCGGTCGAACGCGAGCGAGGTGGCCAGCGACTGCTCTCGATTCGCTTCGGCGAAGAGGAGCTGCTTAGTGTAGGTCTGCGCGAGATTGAAGTGGGGCTCGGCGGCCTTGGGCCGCACCTTGACGGCGGCCTCGTACGCGGCGCGGGCATGGTCGAAGTCCTCGCGGGCGAAGTACACGTTCCCGAGGTTCACGAGCGTCCAGACCGTGTTCGGCCGGAGCCGGTCCGCGCGTACGAGCTCGCGCTCCGCCGTATCGAAGTCCCCCTGCCGGCGGGCGAGGGTCCCGAGCGTGAAGGGATAGAGCGGCTCCTTGGGATCCCGCATCTTGAGCGCCGTGAGGGCGCCCGAGGCTTCGGCGTCGACGCCGGAACGGAGCGCACGATCCACGAGGAGGCTAGGCTCCTCGAGGCTCGGTGGCCCTGCCCACGGCGCCACGGTGCTCAGGAAGGACGAGACGCCGAGCACCGAGACCAGGAACATCAAGATCAGGAATCCCTCGCGCCGGCTCACGCGGAAGGTCACGAGCCCCGCGTAGACGGTGGCCGTGGGAATGGGACCCAGTCCCCAGAGAAGGGGAGCGAGCGCGATGAGGCCCGCACCGAGACGCGCGAAGAAGCCCTGCGAGCGCCCGACGAGCTCGAGAATGATGTGCACGAGATGCGGCAGATGACGAAGCGTGATGCCCACGATCGCGAAGAGAAGGCTGATCGTCCACACGACGAGGAAACCGGTCAGGACGTTGGCGAGCAGGTGGCGCTGCCAGGAGTAGTTCCGTCCGACGATCTTGAGCGCTTCGCCCAGCTCCCCGAACGCACGCGACGGATTCCCGAAGGTGAGTACGCGGGCCAGGGTGAAGTGGGGATCGGGGTAGGCGGGATCGAAGTCGGCCGCGGCCGCGAGAAGGCGTGTCGCCTCGGGAGTGTTGCCGGCCCCGAGGGCCAGGAGCGCCTCGCGGTAGCGAGCCTGGGCCGGAGCGAGCGCGCGGATCTGACCCGCGTTCCGCATCTGCTCCAGCTCCTGCTGCACGGCTTCGGTGCCGGCATACGCCGACACGGAGGGCGCGAATGCGGAACCGATCGGTATCAGCGATGCGAACGCGATTCCCGCCGTCACCGCCGCCCGAACGAGCGGTCCCACCCACGCGCGCCCTGGTCTCAGGGGCTCGATTCGCGCCACGAGCGCAAGTTAGGTGCCGGGGGAGGGGGGAGTCAAGGGAAATGTCCCCCGCGTCATGCTATCCTCCCTCGCTTCAAGGGGCCACGGCCCTTTCCATTCGAGCCGGAGGTTGAAGCATGAGCGACACCGCGACCCGGATCGGGGCGCTTCAGGGAAACATCGGCGAGGAAGTTCGGATCCAGGGCTGGCTCTACAACCGCCGCTCGAGCGGAAAGCTGGAGTTTCTCCTCGTGCGCGACGGGAGCGGGACGGTTCAGTGCGTCGCGGTGAAGGCGGAGCTGCCCGAGGCGGTTTTTGCCAGGTGCGCGGCCGTGACGCAGGAGTCCTCCGTGCGGGTCACGGGGATCGTGCGCGAGGACAAGCGCGCGCCGAGCGGCGTGGAGCTCTCGCTCCGCGATCTCGAAGTCGTGGGCCCGAGCGTGGATTTTCCCATCACGCCCAAGGAGCACGGACCGTCCTTCCTCCTGGACAAGCGCCACCTCTGGATCCGTTCGCAGCGCCAGGCCGCGATCCTCAAGGTGCGCCACTCGCTGGTGCAGGCATCCCGCGACTGGCTGAACGCGGACGGATTCATCCTCGCCGACGCGCCCATCTTCACTCCCTCCGCGTGCGAGGGCACGACCACGCTCTTCGAGACCCAGTACTTCGACGAGAAGGCGTATCTCACCCAGAGCGGGCAGCTCTACAACGAGGCCACCGCGATGGCGTTCGGGAAGACCTACTGCTTCGGGCCGACCTTCCGGGCCGAGAAATCCAAGACGCGCCGCCATCTCATCGAGTTCTGGATGGTGGAGCCCGAGGTGGCGTTCGCCACGCTCGAGGACGTCATGG
>Ga0099791_10000329_pt1 | contig 17012 bp, 10 predicted proteins | sample Rivendell_Oct201_7_FD_77318 | JGI IMG/M metagenome (GOLD analysis project Ga0099791, IMG submission 77318) | Vadose zone soil and rhizosphere microbial communities from the Eel River Critical Zone Observatory, Northern California to study diel... | ecosystem: Environmental > Terrestrial > Soil... | reverse complement strand
ACGCCCGAGCGACATCAGGGTGAGGGAGAGTACGCAGGCAATCGTGAAGGCCGCCCAGTCAGCGCGCCGGGCGAAGAGAAGCCGGAACATCGGGCCTCAAGCCCGCGCTCAGTCGCGGACGACCGACATGAGCACCTTTTCGTAGAGGGTGGGATCGTCGAGGATCTTCCCGGTCCCGAGCACCACGCAGGTCAGCGGATCCTCGGCAACGGTGATGGGCAGATTGGTTGCTTCCCGGAGCAGCATGTCGATCCCGCGCAGGAGCGATCCCCCGCCGGTCATCACGATGCCGCGGTCCACGATGTCGGAGGCCAGCTCCGGAGGCGTCTTTTCCAGGGACTGCATCAGCGCGTCCACGATCTGCTGGAGCGGCTCGCTCAGCGCCTCGCGGACCTCGACCGAGGAGATCTTCATGGTCTTGGGAATCCCGGCGACCAGGTCCCTTCCCTTGATCTCCATCTCCTCTTCCTGCTCGAGGCGGAAGGCCGAGCCGATCTTGATCTTGATCTGCTCCGCGGTCTGCTCGCCGATGAGGAGGTTGTAGGCCTTCTTGACGTACTGGACGATCGCCTCGTCCATCTCATCGCCACCGACGCGGATCGACTGCTGATTCACGATGGAGTTCAGCGCCATGACGGCGATCTCCGTCGTCCCGCCCCCGATGTCGATGATCATGTTCCCCGACGGCTTCCCGACCGGAAGCCCCACGCCGATGGCGGCCGCGATGGGCTCCGGCACCAACAGCACTTCGCGCGCGCCGGCATGCTGCGCGGAATCCTGCACGGCGCGCTTTTCCACCTCGGTGATTCCCGAGGGGACACAGATGATGATCCTCGGACGCACCCACGTGCGGCGGCGGAGCGCTTTCTGGATGAACTCGCGGAGGAGGTCCTCGGTCTTCTCGAAGTCGGCGATCACGCCGTCCTTCAGCGGCCGGACCGCCACGATCTCGTCGGGGGTGCGGCCGAGCATGCTCTTGGCTTCCTTGCCCACCGCGATGACCTTCCCGGTCGTGCGATCCACCGCGACCACCGAAGGCTCGTTCAGGACGATGCCCTTGCCCTTCAGATAGACGAGCGTATTGGCGGTTCCGAGGTCGATCGCGACGTCATTCGAGAAGACACCCATGAGTTGATCGAGAAACATCCGTGCCTCCCGGACCTCGTGACTCGACATGGCGGGCTTACTCCTCCCCGCATCCTGGCGGACGCGGGTGTTCATGGCATGAAGTGTGCGGACCGTACCAGACGCGACAACGGAAGCGCAATACGAATTGCTCCCGGAAGCCACGTTGACAGGCCGGGATACGAGTGCTAGCGTGCCTGACAGAGTTCTCATCAGGCATCGCGCCACATGGGAGGATATCGACCATGATGCGAGCCATCTTGAGGGTTCTCGTGCTTTCCGCAATTTGGGCTTTACCCGCCTCACCCGCGTCCGCGGCGGCCCCCTCCAACTCCGGTAGTCTGCCCGGATCCCATTCCGATTCCCGTCCGGACAGGGCAAACAAGAGCGTCGAGGAATATCAGGGGCTGGGGATGGACCGGCAGCTGGCCGTCTTCGCCGGAACGGTCCTGGATGTCGCCGAATGTCCGGTCGAGGACGTCATGGTGGACCTCTTCGTGGACGGAGAGCTCTCGGGCTCGGCGGTCACGGACGGGGCCGGGGCGTACGAGATCAAGGTCCCGTACGACTATCGCGGGGATACGACGGTGCTCCTCTGGTTCGTGCCGCAGAGCCGCTCGCTCCTGCCCAAGGAGCTGGTGATCCGCGAGAGCAAGGCGAGCCAGGCGAACGCGCTGATCTCGCGGTGCGTTCCGCGCGCCGAGCTTCTCCCCGGCCGGCAGTTCCGGGTCTATCTCTTCGACTCGTCGAACCGGAACAAGGATCTGGCGGAGCTGAACTGCCTGCCGCAGTAGCCTAGGCGGACTTCCGCCGCTCGCCGCCGCGCTGCACGAGGAGCGCCTCCTCCACCGCGTGCAGGCGATCTTTTGCCATGCGCTCCAGATCGGGCCGGAGCGGCAGCTTCAGCAATTCCTTGCAGACGAACTGCGCGCGCCCCGGGTTGTTCAGGACCTTGCGCTCGATGTCCACGCACTTGAGGAGCGCGGTCACGGCGCCCGGCGCGTCGGGATAGTGCCGTCCGTAGGACTCGTACGCACGGCTCGCGTCGCTGGGTCTCCCCCGCTCCTCGAAGCGCCGCGCGATTCTCAATAAGTCGGGCGCCGGAATCGGCATGTCCCCGAGGAGGCGCTTCATCTCGTCGAAGCACTCGCACGCGTCGTCCACCTCGTTCCGCTCGAGCTGCCCCGCGATCGCCTGGCGGAAGCGTGCGTGCGCCACATGCGTCTGCTGCGTGACGCGATGCACGCGCGCCGCGCGGATCAGAACGTCGGAATCCTCGGGGCGCTTCGTGAGGTAGTGCTCGTATTCCCCCACCGCGGCGTACCATTCGCCGCGCTCCGCGTAGCGGTCGCCGAGAATCAGCCTCCGCTCCAGCCGCGCATCGGCGGCGAGGCCCATGAGAAAGCCGAGAAGCGCCCCCGTCGCGAGGCCCGTCAGGTGCGCCACGTACGCGGTGCCCTCCACCGGCGACACCAGCTGGTAGACCCCCTGTAACAGGAACCACAACGCGATGGCGATCACGGCGGGAAGCGTGAACTTGGTCGCCTTCGTGAACCCCTGCAAGAAAAGGAACGTCACCGCGGCGAACTTGAGCCGGGTGAAATAGAGTCTGACGAGGAACAGACCCATCACGCCGGCCACCGCTCCGGAAGCGCCGAGGATCGGCATGGACGCGAGGTCGGGGCGCGTGGCGAGCAGGAACCCCGCCTGAGCCAGATTGGCCAGGCCGGCGAAGCACAGATACGTCGCCAGGAACCGAACCGTGCCGATGCGCGATTCGATGGGCGGCGCGAAAATGCCGAAGTACAGGAGGTTGCTCAGAAGATGGGCCCAACCCACATGGAGAAACGACGAGGTGATCGAGGTCACGATGGAAGGAGCGCCCGGCTGGAGCGTCAGGCGGTAGAACTCGGGCTCGAATCCCGGCACGAAGCGGAAGAAGAGGAACACGGCCGCGTTGAGGGACGCGATCGCGATCGTCCCCCAAGGCGTCCGGCGCACGCGGGCTTCGGTGCCGACCGGTATGTAGAAGAAATAGTACATGCTTGATCGGGACCCCTCTCTTCTCTACACTACCGCGGGCTCAAAGATGAAGCACATTCGTCACTTAGCGCTATCCAAACAGGGAAACCGCCGATGAGCACTGGCACCCGCCCGTCCGGAATGGACATGGGCTCCGAGCTTCAGAAAGAGCTCGACCCCCTCGAGAACGCCAAACTGCAGTTCGAAGAAGCGGCGCAGCGCCTGAAGCTCGACCCCAGCTTCGTCCAGATCATCAAGGAATACCGGCGCGCCACGATCGTGAAGCTGCCGGTCCAGATGGACGACGGCAGCTTCCGCATCTTCACGGGATATCGGGTCCAGCACTCCATCATCCGCGGCCCCGCGAAGGGCGGGATCCGCTATCACCCGGACGTCACGCTCGACGAGATCACGGCGCTCGCCGCGTGGATGACCTGGAAGTGCGCGGTCGTCGGAATCCCCTTCGGAGGCGGCAAGGGCGGCATCGCGTGCGATCCCTCCAAGATGTCCAAGGCGGAGCTGGAGAAGCTCACCCGGCGCTACGTCGCGGACCTGATCGATGTGATCGGCCCCGAGTCCGACGTTCCCGCGCCCGACGTGAACACGAACGAGCAGACGATGGCGTGGATCATGGACACCTATTCCATGCACGCGCGCCATACCGTGACCTCGGTCGTGACCGGCAAGCCGCTCGAGCTGGGAGGCTCCGCCGGACGGCGTGAGGCGACCGGCCGGGGCGTCCTCTTCGTGGTCCGCGAGGCGGCAAAGAAGCTGGGCCTGAACCTTCGAGGCGCCAAGGTCGTCGTGCAGGGATTCGGAAACGTCGGCTCCGTCGCGGCCAACCTCCTCGCGAAAGAGGGGGCCCTGATCGTGGGCGTGAGCGACGTGAAGGGCGGCGTCCAGAACCCGAAAGGGCTCGATCTCCCCGCCCTCTTCAAGCATCTCGAGGAGAAGAAGACGGTCGCCGGGTTCCCGGGCGGCACGCCGGTCGAGGGCAAGAAAATCTTGGAGCTGCCCTGCGACATCCTGATTCCCGCGGCCTTGGAGAACCAGATCACGCACGTGAACGCCTCCAAGATCTCGGCCAAGATCATCGCCGAGGGCGCGAACGGCCCCACCACGCATCAGGCGGACAAAATCTTGAACAAGGCGGGCGTGGTGGTGATCCCCGACATCCTGGCGAACTCGGGAGGCGTCACCGTCTCCTACTTCGAGTGGGTCCAGGACCGCCAGGGCTACTTCTGGCGTGAGCACGAGGTGAACGAGCGCCTGGAGCACATCATGGTCACCGCCTTCCACGACGTGGCGAACATGGCCGAGCAGCACAAGGTTTCGCTCCGGGTCGCCGCGTTCATGCTCGCCATCAAGCGCGTGGTGGACGCGATCCAGCTCCGCGGCGTGTACGCCTAGGCGACCAAGCCCTCCTCGAATACCAGCCTCCCGCGCCGCACGTCCAGGGTGGCGCGCGCGCCGAGCGGAAGCGGCCAGTTGCGCCGCCCGTGTCCCGCCTTCATCCCTCCCAGCGCCGGGACCCCGAGAAGGCCGATGTGATCCCGCAGCACCTGCCGCAGCGGGAGCTCCCTGTGCCTGGGCTTCGGAACGCAGTTGATGAAGCTCCCGAGCGCCATCCCGCGCACGCCGCGCAGAGCTCCCGCGAGCTCGATGTGCGTGAGCATGGCGTCGATCTTGTAGGGGGGCTCGTTCACCTCCTCGAAGAAGAGGATCGCGCCGCGGAGCGAAGGGAGGTAGGGCGTGCAGGCCGCGTGATGCACCAGGGCGAGATTCCCTCCCAGGACGCGCCCCTGGACCTCGGCGCCGCGTCCGATGCGAAGGGGTGCGGAAAGCTCCCGGACGCCGTCGGGCGGCTGCGGATTGGAGAGCCAGGACAGCCAGCGGCGGATCTCTCCTTGCCGGCCGAAGCCCAGACCGTGGAGGTTGGGCCCATGCAGCGTGCGCACGCCGGAGCGGGCCTGGAACGCCAGGTGGAGAAACGTCGCGTCGGAGTATCCCGCGAAGATCTTCGGATCGCGCCGCATCGCCGCCCAGTCCACGTCCCCCGCGATGCGCATCGCGCCGAATCCCCCACGCGCCATGAGGACGCAACGGATGTCCGGATCGCGGAGCATCCGGTTCAGGTCGTCCGCGCGACGCGCATCCGTTCCCGCCAGATGCCCGCGGCGGTCGTAGAGGTGCCGCGACAGGCGAGGCCGGTAGCCCGCGGCCTCGAGCACCTTGAGGCCGGCCACGACGTACCGGCGCAGCACCGGCCCGGACGGAGCGACAATTCCAACACGGTCGCCGGGGCGAAGGCGCGGCGGCCGCGTCATCGAGGAACCATCCGCCTGGGCCCCTCTCCCTCGGGCACCAGACGCTCCCGAGAGAACCGGCTCAGGATTCCCACGATCCGCTCCTCCGCCGCCCGCGCGGCCGAGCCGCTTCCCCGGTTTCCATTGCTCAGAATGGAAAACACCACCTTCTCCCCTCCCTGGGTCGTGAGATAGCCCGAGAGCGCGCTCACGTTGGTCAGGGTCCCCGTCTTGGCGCGCAAGGAGCCCGACGCCGCCAGGTCCGAGAACCGCTTTTCCAGAGTACCCACCGCCCCGGGGGCGGCCAGCGACTGGCGGAAGATACCGCCCAGCGCGGGGGCCCGGTCCAGGAATTCGAGCCATCGGACGAAGGAGCGCGCGGTCGCGAGATTCTGGGGAGAGAGCCCGGAGCCATCCACGAAGGAAACGTCGAGGGTGTCGATTCCCGCTTCCAGGAGGTACCCGCTCAGCCGGCGCAGCGCGGGGGCCGCGGACTTGCCGGTCGGCGCGGGGTCGAGGTGCCGGAGCAGCGCCTCGGTCTCGGCGTTCAGGCTGTACGCGTCCACCATGGAGACCACGTCGAGGGCGGGCGGTGATTCCAGACGCGCGAGGGGAATCGCGGGCCTGGGCGCCTGCGCTCCGGCGGGCACGCTCTGGATGCGCGCGCGCGCTTCGATTCCATTTCGGCGCATCGCTCCGAGGAGGAAGAGGCCGGCCGTGGAGTCGGGATCGGGAACCGAGACCTGGCGCTTGACCGAGGCTCCCCGGGGAATCCGCCCCGTGACGCGTAGGACATGGGACCCCGGCTCGCGGGTGATGGAAAGGACCGGCATGGCGCCGGGCTCCGCGACCAAGACCCTACCCGTGATCCGGAGCGGAGCCTCGGGAGGATCCAGAGACAGGGAGACCGCCCTGGCCGTGGCGGTCACGTTCAGCGTGGCGGAATTCCCGTTCGCCAGGACCGCATTCAGGGGAGCGCCGTAGGAAAACGGGATATCGTCGATCGCCCATCCCGAGCCGTAGGGCTCGGGGGCGAAGATGGAGCCGTCGATCCACAAGGTCCCCTCGAACTTCCGGAGACCCGCCTCATGGAGCAGGTACGCGAGCGAATCCAGGAGTCCCCGCGAGCCCGGCTGGAGGAGCTGGTACACGTCCGGCCATCCGGAGGCGCGGAGGATCAGATCGCCCTTCAGCTCCTGCTCGCGGCCGCCGTGCTTCTTCGTGAGCTTCCCGTTCGCCTGGATCTCGGTGACTCCTCGCATCTGGGGGCCCGCCTGCAAGAGAAACGCGCCGGACACGAAGAGCTTCATGTTGCTGGCGGGGATGAAGCGGCCATCCGGATTGAGGGAAAGCAGGGTGTCCCCGTGGTCCAGAGAGACGGCGAGGATTCCCACGTGGGAGCGCGCCCCATCGCTTCCCAGGAAGTTGAGGGAGTCGGCCAGCCACCCCGATGGGGTGCAGCAGCTCGAGGCCCGGGCCGGGCGCGAAGCGGTCCCGGCACCGAGGAGAAGCAGGAGGAGAATGCCCGCCAGGACGCGCCCGCGGGCGGCCCCGGCACGAAGCGGGCCGGGGCGGGTCACCGCCCGCCCCGGCGCTCGTTCGAGTCAGGGGACCCGCTCAAAACGCGAGCTTGAGCGAGACCTGCTGATTGTCGTCGAAGAACTGACCCACGTGCGTCCCCGCCCAATCGAAGCTCAGAGGACGATCGCCGAGCTTGAAGTTCAGCCCGGCACCGTAGCTGAAGCTATAGAGATAGTCCTGCTGGCGCGAGGACTGCTTCAGCGCCACCTGCCCGACGTACCCGCCGCGCAGCGCGATGTGCTCCCCCAGCATGTATTCCGCGCCCAGCCGATACTCGTCCGTGGAGAAGTTGTTTCCCTGGAAGGTACCGTAGAGCGTGGCGTGCTGGTTCGCGGCGACACCCAGATCGTAGGAGACGCCCAGCTGCAGATACGAGGGCAGCTCGAAATCGGTCGGCTCGAGCTGAACCACGTGAGGCTGCGCGGATGGATCGTCCCCCGGCAGGGTGATCCGCTGCTCGAAATCCGGACCGCTGTACTGCATGTTCGGTCCGATGTTCTTCATGGCGAACCCAAACCGAAGTCCGCGCCAGCCGGTGTCGTACTGGACGCCAAGATCCGCGGCGAGACCGCTTGCCGTGGCCTGCGCGATCTTCTCGTTCACGTAATACGCCGTAAATCCAAGGAGCACGCGGTCGGTCATGCGCCGTCCGTAGGAGAGCCCGAAGACCGAGAACGTGGGGTTCAGGATCTCCCCCGTCCCCTCGGGCGCGTCCTCCGTGGTGACGATGATGTCGCCGATGTTCAGCACCTTGATCGAGAGCGCCACGTTTCCGGCGCCACCGAGCTTGGTCGAGATCACACCGTAGTTCACCTTGGTGCTCGCGAGATACGAGCTGTACGCGACCATCGCTTCCGCCTCATCGACGGCGGCGAGCGACGCCGGGTTGTAGTAGAGATTTCCGATGCCGTTTCCCATGGCCACCGCGGACCCCGCGATGGCGATCGAGGCGGCACCCACCGGGATGCGCAGCTCCAGCGCGCCTTCGGTGCCGATCCGGTCCAGTCCCCCGGCCTGGGCACTCCCGGAGACGGCAAGCAGTGCGGCCAGGAGCATTCCTTTCATGAAGAGCCCGTTCATACCATCCATCCTTCGTGACTGGGAAATGCTTCTCTTGGAATTCATCGCGATCGGGCCCCCCATTAGAAGTTGTCCAACCGCTCTTTTTCGATGAAGACAGCGATTCGATCCGTCTTGGCGCCCACGCCCTCGGCCTCGATCCGATAGATGTAGATCCCGCTTCCGACCGGAAGCCGGTTATCCGTGTTCAGATCCCAAAGGATCTCGGCCCGCGTCATGTCGTCGCCGGAGGAAGCCGATCGCCGGATGGTGCGGACCAGATCTCCCGCAAGATTGAAGATGCGGAGCGTCACGTTCCGGGAGGCCGGGATGTTCGTGAACTTCATGACGCGGTCGAACTGCGTCAGCTCGTATTGCGAGTGGGCGTAGTAGGGATTCGGAACCGCCCGAACCTTGTTGATGTCATTCCCCACGATCGTGCCGGGCGCCGCACCCGCGGGGACGGTCCGGAACTCGAACGTGTCGCCCGCACAGAGCCGCCCGCCGCGCACCCGGAAGCGTCCCCCTGGAAGCGGATACGTGATCGGCCCGCTGGCTCCCGCGGCCGTGTAGATCGTGAACCGTCCCAGGGGCTGATCCTCGTTCCCGTAGGCCGTCGTCGAGTCTCCCGGCGTGCCCCAGGCGACCGAGGCATAGGGAATGAGCCGGATGTAGACCGCGTCACCGTAGCTGTACTTGCCGTTCCCGTCGCGGTCGCGGATCATGATCGACATCTTCACGTCGTCCGAGGGATCCTGGTACGTGCACGCGCCCAGGTCGTAAACCTCCCACGGAACTTTGAACTTGGATTCCGCCGACGGGCTTCCGGCTGCATATTTCCACGCGAATTGCGTGGTGTCCGGAAGCATTCGAAGCACGTAGTCGTGGCGGACGGTGTCGTCGAAGTTGAAGTTGTTGATGTCGTAGGGGGAGATGTAGTTCGTGAACCGGATCGTGCCCGTGGAGTCCACGCCGCCGCCGGTCAGGTTCAAGGAATCGCTCGCCGCGAGGAGACCGCCTGTTCCGCCCAGGAGCTGGTGGATCAGCGAGGGATCGTTCGGGGCTGGAGCGACCGTGGCGATGAACCCGTCGAGGATCGACGACGTGAACCCGGTATCGTCGCCGGGCGCGACCTGGAGCGTGTCCCCGGTCGTGACGTTGATGACCGCCCAGCTCGTCCCACTGGGCAGGAACACGACGCGGTACAGAGAGTCCCCGATCGCGGCGTTGTTCACCTGGGCCACGGAGATCGTGGACCCCACGAAGTCCCCGGAGATCTGCTTCCCGTTGACGCTGAACACGTTGTTGCTGCCTTTCGGAGTTGCCGGGGCCACATTGAGGGCGCTCTCCAGCACCTCCGTGACCTCGCCCACCTGATTCACTCCGATGATGAAGGGCGTGACGTTGAGCGTATCCAGCGCATAGGCCGTGACCGCGAAATAGTAGGTCCTGTTGTTGACCAGCGGCCCGCCCCGGAAGACGTCGGTCTTCACATCGAACTGGAACTTCAGCCCCTCATTGGGTCCCTGAACGACCTGCAGCCGCTCGACCCCACCCACCACAGGGTTGAAGAGGTCGCTGTAGAGGTTGTCGTAAGAGTTCGCCTGGTCGAACGTGGCGATGACCTTGGCCTGGGAGAATCCGCCCCTCGAGGGGAGCTGCCAGACCCGATACCCCTCGAAGACGAAATCCTGTCCCAGAACCGCATTGGCGGAATGCGTGCCCACCGCCGCCGTGTCCCAGATCAGTCGCACCGTCTTGTCCAGCTCCTGCGCGAACACCTTCGGGGAGGGCGGAGGCGCCGGAATGTCGAAGTTCAGGTCGAAGACGATCTGCGCCTGGTCGTCCTTGTTCTTCATGTCGGAGATCGAGGAGGTGTTGCTCGTCCCCTGGCCCACGATGATCGCGATCGTCACCTCCTGGCTATCCCCCGGCGCCATCGAGAAGGGTCCGCTCGAGAGCATCAGCCGGCGATCTGCCGGGCTCGTGTCGAGCCAGCCGCTCGTCGGGGGCACCGGGTTTCCGGAAACCTGAAATCGAGTGATCGCTTGCAGGGTGTCGTCATTCACATGGACGGGGGTCCCGTCCGCGTGCAGCCCCTGCATGTAGTTGTAGGTTTCACCCGAGCTACCCGGATCGGTGCCGTTGATGTACTTGTTGAACGAGGTCATCCCCAAGGTGTCGTTCACCCCGGGTGTGCCGGAGGGCACGATCGGGCCCCGGAAGAAGTCGTATCCGACAGCCGGAGGCGTGGCGCCATACAGCTGGTCGGTGCTCGTGGCGTTGTAGACGTAGCCCAAGGAACGCGTGGTGTCGCAGCCGACGAGGTCGTCCGTGGCCCCGCCCAGATCGGGGTCGCTCCACGCCGATACGTACACGGAGTCCAGCTGATTCACGCCCTTGTTGATGAGCTTGTAACGGACGAAGATGATATTGCCCAGAGCGCCGGACCGGTTGTATCCGAACGTACTTTGCTGGACCTCCAGGCCGAGGGGCTCCGTGGATCCCGCCCGGTTGATGTGCACGGTCGGGTCCGCATCGTTGTAAACACTCCAGAGCATCACGTCGCCGAGCAAGGCCGGCGCTCCGGTCGAATCGACGGGAGCGCCCTGGTCTACAGGCCAGTTGAGATAGTCCGCGCTCGTCGTGTTGCCCCGCACGATCTTGTAGTTCTTGAACTTCGCGTTGTCCGTCTGGAACGTGCCGCCCGCCATGGGCCCCGGAACGAATTCCTGCGAGTACTCGCCCACGGCGATACGGACCTGTCCATTCACCTTCGCTCCGATCCACGGCCCCGCCGCGAAGACCGCCGTCTTCGTGGAGCCCTTGGGATAGATGAATCCGGGCCCCTGGGTCGTCAGATTCTCGGCGAACGAGCCATGATTCGTCACGAGCATGTCGATGTTGTTCGCATCCATGTGAGTCAAATTGTCGAGGACCATTGCGGCCCGCCGGGGCGTCTTCCGGACCGGCTTCGCCGAGGCATTTAACGAGGCTGCCGCTTCGGAGGTCGCAAGCGTCACCACCAGGCCAGCGATCCCGAGCCAGCGCAGAAATCGCATCGCGTTCACCCTCCTTGGCTTCGAATCCGTAGGCACTTCCCGTGCGAGCTGTGCCATGGCTAGAAGCTCAACTTCGCGCCGAACCGGAACAAGCGGCCGGAATCGTGCAGCGTGGGGCTTCGCTCCGCCAGCGAGTAGCGCTGTTGCGCGTCCGGCGTGTCATAGGTGGCCTGACCTTCCTGCGTGTTCAGGAAATTCGTGGTCGTCGCGCTGCCCGAGCCGGTGTACACGGTGCGGATGTTGTCGCGATTGAAAATGTTGAGGACCCAGAGGTAGACGTCCAGATTCTGGCCCCCCAGCACGATTCCCTTGTTCGCCTTCGCATCCACCGTGATCGTCCAGGGACCGTAGCGTGAGTTGACGGGCCCGATGGGTTGTGCGGCCACGCTCGCCAGGGTCACCTCGTTGTAAATGCGGGTGGGCGTATACGGGAACCCGCTGCCGGCGTTGAAGAGGAGGTTGATCCCGGAGTTCTCGAACAGATGATTGCCGCGCCACGCGGGTCCTTCACCCTTGGCGAGCCGATAATCGAAATTCCCCGAGAATTTGTGTCGCTGGTCGAAGGCGAGCGGAGAGGCCATCTTCGGGACATGATCGGCGGTCCAGGCGATATTCCGCTGCGTCTGCGACACCGAGCCGGTGCCCATGGCCCAGGACAGGCTGTAGGAGCCCGACATGGCCACGTGCCCCACGCGACGGAGCGTGTAGGAGAGATCCAGCCCCTTGATGGTCGCGAAGTCACGATTCTGGTAGGACGAGAACGCGTTGGGCGAGGACGGGATGTTCGTGATCTCGACCAGATCCTTCACGTCCTTGTAGTAGGCCGTCGCTTCCACCCGGGATCGGTCCGTCGGCGTATGCGCGATCCCGATCTCGTAGGCCGTGGTCCGCTCCGGTTTCAGATTTGGATTCCCGAACCCGACGAAGTACCCGCCGGTGCGGATCTTGTGCTCGAGGAAGGCGTAGCTCACGTACAAGTCTTGGAGATTTGGCTGCTGGAAGAACTGGCCGTAGTTCACGTGCACCAGCGTGCGGTCGCTCACCGGGAAGCCCACGCCCAGGCGCGGGCTGAGGCGGCGGTAGACCTTGGATGCCTCCAGATCTTGAGGGTCGAGGCGCGTCGCCAGATTCGTCGAATCCCCCGCGTCCGACTGGAGCGGCGTGGTCTCGCTGCGGAGCGCCTGCGTCGACGGCGTCAGGTAATCGAACCGAAGGCCCGCGTTCACGACGAGCCCCAGTCGCTCGTATTTCGTCTGTCCGTAGAGCGATGCCACCTTGGGATGCTTGGGTCCGTCGAGCCCGCCGTTGGACTCGTTTCCGAAGGCGTCGTATCCGTACCGGTCCACGTCCTGCGTGTTCTTCGGAACGTACGCGCCCGTGCTGTCGATCTGGTAGAGCTGTGTCGGGTAGTAATGGTTGTAGTAGCGGAGGGTGTGGCGCTGATAGTCCCCTCCGAACTTCACCTGGACGTCCCTCGAAATCTGGCTCGCGTAGTCGGCGGCAAAACCGATGTACGAGGACTTGCGATGCAGGAAGTCGTCCCACACGTGCGCGCCGGACGGATTGTCCGGACCGAACCAGAAAATCGCCTCGGTCGGGTCGAACGAGGGATCCGCCTGCCCCACAGGGAACGCGTACTTCTTGAGATCATCGAACGCCACGCCGTCGCCGCGAATGCGATTGGTGAGGAAGTAGTTCGCCTTCACCTCGTAATAAGAGCGGCTGTTCAGGCTGTGGTTCCACGTGCCGTAGACCGAGTTGTTCTTGTCGAGGAACCGCGGCATGTGCTCGAAGTCGAACCGGTACGCGTTCTGGTACTGCTGCCACTTGTCCTGGTTGAAGGTCCCGCCCAGCTTGAGCGTCTGGAGCGGCGAAGGCTTGATCGAGAGCTTGCCCACCGCGGACCAGGTCTTGCTGCCGTTCGAAGGGAGCACGCCGTTCTCGAAGAGGCCCGGCTGAGACGGATCGGCCACCTGGTCGGTGATGATGCTGGGGCGGCGATCCTCGACCTCCTTGCGCTCCCCGGCGAGATAGAAGGTGACGTTCTTGATGCTCGGCGCGATCGGTCCGCCCAGGGAGGCGTTGAAATTCTTGTACCCACGGCTCTTCTTCATGAAGTCGCCGAGGACTCCTTCCCCCGATCCGAAATACTTGTCGCGCCCCTCCTTGGTCACGATGTTGATCGCCCCCGATTGCACGCGCCCGTACTCGGCGTTGAATCCGCCCGTCTGGACCACGATCTCCTCGATCGCGTCGGTGTTGATCGCCGTGGTGGAGACGCCGGTCAGCGGGTCCTGCTGCGAGAATCCATCCACGTAGTAGGCGACCTCGTTGGGCCGGCCGCCGCGGACGATCAGCGTGTTGTTGTTCTGGGCTTCATTGTCGATGTTCAGCTTGAAGTTCACGACGCCCGACTGCTGGGCGACCGCGTCCTGGTAACCGCGCAGCGGCTGGTACTTGATGTCGTCGCCGGAGAGGAACTTGGCCGAGCCCGTGTTGTCCTTCTGGATCAGCGGCCGCTCCCCGCGGATGACCACTTCCGGCACGTTCGTGAGCACGGTCGACTCGACATTGAAATCGAGCTTCGTGTTGAAGTCGGGGATGATCTCGACGTTCTGCCGCAGCATCGGCACGTACCCCAGGAGCGAAACCCGCACGGAGTACTTGCCGGCCGGCAAGTTCAAGATCGTGTAGTTCCCCTGGGCGTCCGTCACCCCGCCGCGCTTCAACTCCGGAACCGCGACGCTCGCAAGTGCGACCGGCTCGCCCGTCTTGGCGTCGTGAACGACGCCGGAGAGCTGCCCCGTGGTGCCCGCCCAGGCCGCTCCGGAAAAGAAAATGGCGCCCGCCATGAAAATGGCTGCGCCTAGAACCAACCCGTCCCGAGGCCGGAGAAACATGGTTCGCCTCCTCTTTGGATCCACCGAATTGCCAAACCGAGGGTCTTCGTGCGCCTTCCCTGACGTCGTAGTCGGATCTCAGCCCTTCGACCCAACTCCCATTGAACTTTAGCGTTCGACCTGTTCCCTCAAGCCCGCGCCCCTCTGGGGCGCCCCTCACCTGGCTAAAACGAGGATTCTCCTAAGTGCCGGCTATGTCGTGTTCCACCCCCTGGTCTCGGAGCCATGCGGCCTGCACGGCTCGGAACTCCTGAGCCGCAACACGTTGTACATAGAACAGGTTAGGTACGCGTCCGAAATGTTGTCAACACTTTTTAGCACAAGAGAAAGGGGCCACCCGATCTCCGGGTGGCCCCGATTTTTCCGTCCCGCGGCGTTTGCCGCGGCCTACGCAGATCCTAGTAGTGGTAGGTCGCCGAAGCGCGCGTGAACGGCGTCGACCGATCGCCCGAGAGAATGTACCCACCCGTGAGCGGGAACTTCTCGTTCAGCGTCATGTCGATGTCCAGATTGTTCCACCGAATGCCCGTGCCGAGACTGAAATTGAAATTCGACGTGCGCTCCTTGTCGGTCACGATCGTCGAAGGCGTTCCGAACGTGGTGTCTTCCGTGCGGTCGCTCACCAGCGCGCGATTCGCGCCGATGCGGACCTTGAGCCAGCGCGTGGCGTCGGTCTCGATGGCCGCGAACACGAGCGGCATCACCGTCGACTTCTCCTCGAACTTGGCCTGGTCGCCCGCGGCGAGAGCCGCGTCGGTGCGCTCGTAGGTGTGCTTCGTCTGACCCACGGTGACGCCCCAGAGGAGGAGGTTGTTGTCGTTCACGCGCATGTTGTCGGAGATCCCGAGGCCGTAGCTCTTGTACTTCTCGTCCGCCGAGCGCACGTTGCCGGCCGCCGGAACGTTCTGCACCCGCCAGCTGAGATCATCGTTCGTATAGAACGCGGCGGGAACCCACACGTGGCGGTCGCCCTGGTTGAGGAAGGCGCGCCCGAAGATGGCATAGGAGGCCGAACCGTCGTCCTTCCAGCTCTCACCCTGGACGCCGCCCGTCGAGGCGGTGCGGTCCATGGAGTACTTGCGATACGTCACCGCGCCTTCGACGCGGTTGTCGTTGCTCAGATGGAACGTGACGCCGGGGGTGATCCCGATCGTGTTGATCTCGACGCCGGTGCCGATGATGGCATCCGGGAAGAACCCGGCGCCGAACGGATACGGATCGAACGGCGAGAGACCGTTACCCCGAACGCGATTGAACGCCGCGGGCGCCGCCGTGTCGGTCTCCTCGAAGCTGGAGTTGGTGATGTCGACGCGGACCGCGAAATCGAGCGCGCTGAATCCCTTGCCCCAGATCGCATCCAGCTGCTCGTTGTTGAGGCTCCCCGCCGCGACGAGATTGTTGAGGGAGCTCTGCTTCATCTGGAACGCGATCGCTCCGATGCGCGGGAAGTTCCGGATCACGGTGTAGCTCTGCTCGCCGAACGACACGACGGACGAGCCCAGAAGACCCGTGTCGGAAAGCCCGCTCGGGTTGTTGCCCAGCTCCGCGAGCACGAGATTGTTCTGACGCACGACGGAAGCCGGGTAGTAATAGATGTTCACGTAATCATCCGTGAACTGGCTCAGCGTCGGAACCGCGAGGGACATGCCCTCGACGCGCGACAAGGACGCCTGGCTCTCGCCCGCGGTGAGGGCGACCACAGCGGCCAGACTCAAGACTGCCATCAGCTTTCGCTGAGACATCTGTTATAGCCTCCTTTGTTGGGTGACCCCGAGTGCTCCAGAGTCGCTTGCCCGGACTCCGGCCATGAACACAGAGATTCCTCGGGTCCGGTGCATCGGGATAGCGTCAATGCGGGTTGAAGTTTCCCTGCCCCACCCCCTTTCGGTTTGGTCTGTAATCAGTTCCGTGACCAACCATCCCTCCCCCGCCGACAGCCATGGGGGCATCAAGAAAATTTCGGCGCAACGTAGTCGGTACGGAGCAGGTCTGTCAACTCAAATCTGTGGAATTGCGGCGTAGGGTATTGCGGCGCAGCGATTTGCGGAGCTACTGTCCCGGAGGAAGCTCGTACCGCCCGAAGCCGTCGTGGTCGACGAACACGAAGGTGCGATGATCACGGTAGTAGTACCAGATCTCCTCGGGCGGACGGTCGAAATTGAAGGGATTCCGGACCACCTCGTCCGGTCTTCCGAACACGATGTAGATGCGCCCCATGTCCGACTTCCAGCCCGGGCCTCCTGTGGAAAAATGCTGGTTGGCGTACTGGACGCGCTGGTAGAACGCGTCGCGGGCCTCGTTTTCGGGAGTGTCGGGCGTGGGATCGCGCCGCTTCCAGAAGACGTCCCAGTACGCTTTCCGCGCGTCTTCATCGTGAAGCTTCGAGATCTCGTCCTGCTCCTCGCGCGTGGCGATGTAGCGGAGCACCTCCACGGATTGCGAGGACGCGAATCCGAGCGTCGCCCGCGACTGCTCCACCTCGAAGCTCTTGTCGCGACGGACCGTCGTGTTCTTTCCGTCCTTCTGCCCCGCGGGCGGAGGGACATTGAGCGCGACCGTGAAGCGGTAGGAGCCCGCGCTCATGCTGGCGAGCCTCGGTCGAAGCAGGAACGGGGTCCGCCCCGGTTGTCTCGGGAATGTTGTGTCCCCCGCGGCCACCTGCTGCCCCGTCTCGCTCGCCACCTTGTAATAGAGGTGGTAGCCCGGGTCCTGGCCGGCGCCCCGGCGATCGAAGATCTCGCCCGTGACGGCAACGTTGACGAGGTTGTCTCCATATCTTCGAGAGGGGTTGGGCACGAAGCCGTCCTGCGTGGAGGCGCTCCCCTGGGGCTCGACCGTCCCGAGGGTCAGATCCGTGAACCAGACGAGTCCCGGCGAGGACGATGGAACCTCGAACGGAATCGCGGTACCGGAGGTGCGCTCCGCCACGAGATCGGTCACCGCGACCTCGATCCGGT
>Ga0099791_10000328_pt1 | contig 17031 bp, 17 predicted proteins | sample Rivendell_Oct201_7_FD_77318 | JGI IMG/M metagenome (GOLD analysis project Ga0099791, IMG submission 77318) | Vadose zone soil and rhizosphere microbial communities from the Eel River Critical Zone Observatory, Northern California to study diel... | ecosystem: Environmental > Terrestrial > Soil... | reverse complement strand
GGATCTGCTGCCCAGCGAGCGTCGAGTCGCTGAGTCTCAGATCTTCGAGACCGTCCATGCTGTTTCCATCGTAGTAGACGCGAAGTCCGCTGGCGGAGTCGACGATCACATCCGGGATTCCATCGCCATTTACGTCGGCCATGGCGAGTTTGGATCCCCTGGCCGGACCGATTCCACTAGGAACGAGAAGGTCGTTCGGAGTTGCGGTCAATTCCAGGTCAGGCAATTCGTCAGCACCTCGACCGCCAAAATATACGAAGACTCTGCCGGGGGTAAAGGGCTCCTCGTAGCCAACGACAAGGTCGGAGTAGCCATCATGGTTCACATCACCGGCTACGACGGCCGCAGGTGAAGAGAGTCCGGCTGGAAACGACAGAGAAAGATCTGGGAGGGAATCTGGAATCTGACCACCGTAGAAGACGTAAAATCTGTTGCTTCCGCCCCAGACGCTCGCAACCACATCATCGAACCCGTCGCCGTTGAAATCACCGGCAGACGCAATCAGGGCTCCGAAGTAGGCGTCGTGACTGGGGTCTCCCGTCCTGAGGCGGAAATCGGCAACCGAGTCAACCCGCGGCCCTCCCCAATAGATGGAAATGATGGGCCCACCGAACGGTTCGCTGACCGCAAAGTCTTGGTGTCCGTCGCCGTTGAAATCTACCACGCCTGCGACCGAAAAACCAAAGGAACCGCATGGGTCACCTGTCAGGTGTAGAACCTCAGCCGGCGATGCGCCTGATGTCGCGAGCGCAAATGCTGGAATGCAGAACAGAAGCAAACCTGCGAGTACCAAGGGAGAAGCAGAGCGAAACGAATGCTTTTTCATGACCGGACTCCCCAGTTGGGAAGAGTTCTCCGCGTGGTCACTACCTCGTGCTTCAGGGGGTGGCGCCCCAACCGAGTGGGCCGACCCCGTCAGGACCGGCTGATGGGCCAGAGGTGGGAATTACCGAAGAGTATACCACCAATCCTCCGTAACTATCCCTCGGTACCGGCAAAAGCTAGATCACCGAATTCACGCCCAGGGTCTCGAATGGCGGGCATCCTTAGGCAGGCGGCGCCGTGACGGAACGGCTTCCCGCCATTGGCGGAGACGCTTCTCTTCCTCGTGAAACTTTGCAAGTTCGGCACCCACCACCCTCTTAAGCTCGCTAGTCTCCCGATTGTCCCACTCGCCAATCGACCGGAGTCCCGAGGCTGCCTCGAGGTACCGTTCGGCCATCTCCGGATCAGTGTGCTCTGAAAGTAAGCTCGCAATTGCTCCAAGGGTCTCTGCGATGATAATGCCCCGCTCGTCATTCTCGGACCCAGCGAAACCACGCCCAGCAGCCGCGAATTCGTTTAGCGCACCGGGCGGAAGTGTTCCGGTCCGCGATGCCTCGATGATTATTTCACTCCAATCGTTCATCGCAGCCGGGACAAGGTCGCCAAACTGATGGCTGTCGAACTCGTGCCAGCCAAAGAGAGACCAGTTGACGTAGCGCTCCCCCCGGCCGCGCTTGAGGGCGTACAGAACCACGTGCTTCGACTGCCAGAGCAGTGTGGTGAGAAGTGCCCGCCGTTGCTGCAGTCCGATGCTCGTCGCCTCCAGAACATCGTAGAGCATCATGTGTTGCACGAACTGACCTGTCCCAAAGGTGTCCGCCAGATCCCCTTCTGCGATTGCCTCCAAGTCCCGCTGAATATCCCACGGCCAGTCACGCTCGATGTGGTCCCATTCCAGCTCCGCCTCGGAATCGTGGGGCGGCGCCTCGGCATCGGTTTCATGGAAGCTCCTGAGCTTCGCTTCATCGGGCGCCACGCGTAGAGCTGCCTTGAAGGTTCGCGCAAGAGCCCAGAGTCCCTCCTTCTCAACGTCCTCTCGACGTTCCCTGATAGCCGCACGTCGGAGGTCTCGGAGACGCTCCAGAAATTCCGTCCGCTCGTGCCAAGCCAGTTTGAGCTTAAGGGCCTCCCGGAGGCCAATTTCGAACAGTTTCATGATCAGCTCGGCCGTTCGCTCGTTGCGTTCCAGTGCCTTGCGGCCGATCACCAGATAGAGGTCACCAATCCAACCGAGAGTGGTTCGCGCTCCCACACGATTGCTCTTAACGACGTCCAGGACCCGCCCCAGTACCGCTCGAAGCACTAGATGGGCCGTCGTTAGATCGCCGATAGCCAGCGCGTTTGTAACCACCTGCTCAATTACGGCGAACGGGTCCGACGTCTCGGTCACCACACCAGAGGCAAGCGAAGGCCGCACTCCTTGTTCAAAACGGTTGAAATAGTCGTCATCAAGCCGCCTGACTGTTCTGCTGACCACGGCGCTCGGATATCCTCGCCCAAACACCCGGCGAATCCCTCCCTGGATTCCGATGAGGCACAGAGTCAGAAGCACAATATCCCCTGCGAGGACGCCGTAGACATTCCTTGGCAGGTGCTGGGCGTCGATGGACGCGAGAACTATCAGGCTCGCGATCAACACCGTGGCGAGTCGCCAGATGGACGCGCGGTGCCAGCGGGATTCGATTAACTCTCCGACGATCTCGGGGGGCAGTCGGCTGGCGAGATACTGTCCTCTAAAGATTGTCGCCGCGTACACGAGAGCAATCAGGGTCGCGCTGATTCCCATCAGACCCGCGAAGATCCAAACTGCGGAGTACGAGGTGAGAGCGAGCCAGCGATCCATGGGCCAAGGTGTGACGAGGGCAATGCCGACCAGAAGAATGGAAGCGAGGACATACCCTGGGTCGTCGAGCTGAGCGACCACCCTCCTTACTCGGGAAATGAACCGGCGCCGCAGAAATAGGAACCACGCCTTCGTGAAGGGTTTCAGCTTACGCTCCATGGGTGCGCAGTCCAATCGGGGGGGACTTCAATAGATGGGCAGCCGCTCCAACCTGCCGGCCCTTGATCCCCGCCTTGACCCCCTTCTTCGCACGGAGCGCCCGCACCTCGGCCTTCGCCCTCGACTTGAGCTGCCTCATGTAGCCAAAGTACCGGCCGTGGAGCCGGAGGGCTTTGAGGCCGACGGGCAATAGCTTGAGCTTGCGGCGGGGCCGGTGCCTGAACGCGTCTACGTACGCTTGGCATTGCAGGTGAAGCAACAGGGGCGCGCCTTCGCTGGGATCGGTTTGGGGCGCGCAAACACCTTGTGACAGTGGGCGCACGTATAGACGTGCTCGCCCCTTAGGATCTTCGCGGTGTGGTCCTGTAGATAGTATGGCGCGATGGCAAAATCAAATTGGCTTAGAGAGAACGCGGTCTGACGCCTCTCGGCCAGGAGCTCATCGGGATGTGTTGTGGCGATAAACACGTTCTTCGAGTACTCGGGATACGCTACCTTAATCGCTGGGAGTACATCGGCATCGCCCGTGATGACGACATGAACATCGTCTGGACCAGTGATGGCCGACCGCACCAGGAGTGCTACAACTGTCGCATCGACTTGCTTCTCCTGGTATCGCTTGCTTCTTAGCTTCTCCAGGATCCATCCCTTCATTCGTGGCCGGTAGACCGCCCGATCCGAATAGCCGACCGACACGGCAGAATCTACAAACCTCTCTCGGGCAAGGACGCCTTGCCGCGTTCGTGCAATATCGTCAGCGGTCACTCCATCGTACTCATTTGGCCAGTCATCGAAGTTGTCCGGCAGCGAGAATATGGAGGTCGATAGATATCGACTTCCAAGTCGATCGCACGAAGGTGCCGCAGCATGGGCGTGCGAGAGCAGATTCTCGTCTAATCGGGCGAAATCGAGCTGGAAGGCTTTGTCCGACCACTCCGTTTGGCCAGCCAGCGCTCTTTCCGGCGCACAGGCCTTAAACAACCAGCTCCCGTCGATGAAAATGTTCAGTTGCGCCACTATGGTCACCTCCTCATTGTTCCTCAACCGGACGATGGTTAGCTGGTCGAAGCGGCCCTTGTCGGAATCACAAATCGCCCCCAAATGGCGCGAATCGCCGAGTTCCGCTGTCCCCCGCGGGTTCGTCTCAATCTTCGCGGTCACCCCAGCGACACAGCCCTGCCAGCCGGCTGCGTGCCGCTTGATCGCCGCCTCGACCCCCTTCTTCACACGGAGGGCCCGCACCTCCGCCTTCGCCCTCGACTCGAGCTGCGCGTCCGCTCCTCGGGCCGGTTACTGGTTGGGTTATCTGGCATCCTCGGAACTGACTCGGCCAAGCCAGTAGTCAAACCGACCCAGCATCTCCCGCGAGGCAGGTCGTTCCTTAGCCGAGAGAAAGAGATCCAACACCTTCTCGAAGACGTCCTCCTCAAACGAAGTAGTGCCCCGAACCCCGAGGGCCAGTAGCTTGCCGGTTATGGTCGATCGCATCCGCCGTGCGGTCATGATCTCAAAGATATGATGGGGGCTTGCGAGGATTGCCCCCGTGAAGAGCTCAAACAGGGTGATCCCGAGTGAGAACATGTCCGAGCGCACGGTCACGTCCTTAGGCTTTAGCGCCTGCTCCGGAGACATGTACTTCAGCGTGCCCAGTCCCCGCTGGGAGCTCATCGTAAGTGTGCCCGTGGCCGCTGCAGCAACAAAGTCGCCCCACTTTGTCACGCCGAAGTCGCCGAGCTTGATCTCGGATGGGACCACTCCGGCTTGGGGAGTCGAGACAAAGATGTTCGCCGGCTTGACGTCCCGGTGCACGAGCTTTCTCTCATGAAGGTGTACGAGCGCATCGGCAACGGCTCGACCGAGGGAGAGGGTCTGCCGGGAAATGTAAATCCCAGGAGCGTCTCCGCTGCCGAGATTGCGGATAGTGCGTTCGAGAGTCGTTCCTCGCACGAACTGCATCACAAGAAAGGGGTTCTTGACCCCTCGGTCCCGGAAGCAGTGCCCGTCCTTATTCTCCTCGTAGCCCAAAATAGAGACGAGGTGCGCGTGATTCAGGTGCTCACCCCGTTGGCCCTCACGCCGAAAGCGTTCAGCGACGTCATCGAAGGCCGCTACGTCGATGTATTTTGGATCGGGGGCCAGGAACTTGATAGCAACGACGCGACCGGAGGATCTATCTTCCGCCCTTCGAACAAGCCCAACCGCGCCATTCCCGATGCGCCCGCGAAGTACGTAATGGTGCTCGCCTGCCGTGACCACCTGGCCCGAAACCGGTTTGCATAGGGATCTGGCTAATGGATGCGCCATCACTTCCTCATCGCTGACTGATTATGATTGGGCGGGACCGTGTACATGATACGCTGACCAGCGAGGTCACACCTGCCTACGCAGGCTCCGCAATCTCTAGCACCTGGGCAGCTGATTGTCTCGGCCGAATGAGCAGCCGCACCTACTTGCCGACCAGATTGTCCCCGCTTGATCGCCGCCTTACCGGCGATCCCTCTAGTCGCTCATAGATCTGGGGCCTCGCCCCCGAGGCGCCGCAGATACCCGATGAATCGCGGCCTCATCTCATCGCCCAGCACCACTCCCCACCACCGATACACCTCCACTGCCGCGATTACGGCAGCGCCGAGTATGGAATCCTCCCGAAATGAGGACCTCAGCTTTCCACTTGGCTGCACCACATACGGCGTGTCGTTGGGATTCGCGTGAGCGAAGAAGGAGAAGTCCTGGAAGAACCGACGGTGTTGTCTCAACCGGCCCGCTTCCTCGGGGAGTGCACGGCGCAGCTCGGCCATCATCGCGGCACTACCCGCGCATGCCCAGTACGGACTCTCTCGCAGACCCAGCCTCTCGCGCATCTGGAGCGCCTCCGTTCGCGCCTCACGAACACGGTCCCATATGCCTTCGGGGAGATTCGCCGCGATCTCGTCTGGTAGGGGATCGTCAGGTTCCAACTCCTCCGCTTCCGTCACGATGTTGAACAAGGCGACGGGCTTGTGCGAGGAGAACAGCAGCGACTTGATATCGGGGGTTAGCTCCACTTCGCGATCGCCGCCAAGGCGACGGACGGTCCTCGTGTTCAAGTACTCGACATCCACGGCGGCCTCGACGAGGCTCCGCACAATGACCGCCACCTGGTCGTCAACATGGTAGTCCGCCAATACGCGTATCGCGCGGGCGTTTACCGCGCGGGCACCAAGCATGATCGTCTCGCTTGCCACGAGCGTCACCTCGAGGCCCTTCTCAATGAGGGTGTCGCCCTCACGAAGCACGTCTTCGAGAACCGCCACAAGATCCTTCCTGGTCACGTTACCTCCGCGCGGTCCGCAGTACACAACTACCAGCCCCAAAGCAAATACGCCCCCGAAGGTACCTCCGGGGGCGTTTGCTTGCCGTGCTTCGCCAGATCAGATCGAGAGTTCCTCCTGGCGTTGCCTGTGCTCGAGGAGCTCCACCCGCCCGGCCTGGTAACATGACTGCCAGACGAGAGGCGACTTTCCGGTCTTCGAAGGATTCCGTGCGTCTAGCGCGAAATTCCCAATCGTGTCCGCAAGAGTTTCTCCGAGCTTGCCTTGGAGGAGCTTCACCGGGTCGAGCCCTTTGCCCCAAACGTAGCGGCCGCCCTTTTCTTCCAACAGCGCCCGGAAGGCGCCGAGAATCGGGTACACGAAGCCATCGGGAACGCCGTAACGAGACTCCTCGTTGATGAAGAGCAAATTCGCCCTCGCCTTCCCGTTGTAGGTCGTGACACCCGTTAGGCGGCCGAACTTGCCGCCGGCGACATCTCCTCCCTTCTTGCGGACATCGTTATAGAGGTCGGGGAGGTGCTTGTGGATCAGGTCGTAGAGTTCGAGCACGTCGTTCGCGAGCGGGTAAATCTTCTCATATGACTCGAGATGAGTCTTGAAGTGGTCAAGGCACCATGCCTTCGAGCGGTAGGCATTGATGGGATGTACGCGTTCGTCGAAGTTGTCTCTATCGAAGACGGTCAGGATTGCGATGATGTCGCGCACGTCGATCGGCCTGGGATCTCCATCGGCGTCCGTCTCGAATTCCTTATAAGCGATGAGGTCCGCGTAACGGCGCTTCGCGAGGGCGCGCTTGAGCGATTCGAACTTCCCCTCCAGGTTCATCAGGCTCTGGTCGCGCACCTGGTTCGAGGTGTTGCGGGCGTCCACAAGGCTCCGGATGTCTTCGGGCTTGAATCCTTCCAGAAATTCCATCCGCACATACTGAGGATCCTCGAGCGACTCGCGCTCCTCGAGGACGATGTTGTACGTGTGGCCGCCGTCGAGCAGTCCGTGGAGTTTCGGATTCCGCATAGAGAGCGTGACCTCGGACGTCTTCTGGTCGAAAGAAGCCGACTCCACCGACATAACGATGCCGCGATTCATGAACATGAAGAGTTCGGTGTTCTCCTTGACGCTCTCGCGGATCGCGTTCGGGACCCTGCCAGTCAGTTTCGGGTCGCGAACGTTGATCTCACGCCATTCGCTCAGGTCCGGAAGACTCTGAATGGGAACGACAGCGAAGTAGTCACGGTAACCCTGTTTCGCGAAGGGGGTGTCGAGGTGCCGGAAGGAGGCGACAGGAAAGGTGATGCGGGTAGGTGCGTCCATTGATGGACTCCTTTCAAGCAAGGTTTCCCTGTACTTCGCGCCCAGGGGAGTACCCCTACGGTGCGGCGCCTCCAAGATGGAGGCGCGAAACGCAGGTTGGGCCATCGACGCGACCGGGTCAATGGGAATTTGGGCTACGCCCCTACGACAAGCACGAAAGCCCCGGCGTCCCTGCCGTAATCAAGAGAGCCAGAGAGTAGAAGAGCCACAAGCTGGCGCTTCGGCCCGGACGGGCAGGGTCCCTAGAGCAGGAAGGGATTAGGTGGACGCCAACGGAATGCGGGACCAGCCTGGGCCGGCCCACAACTCGCGCCCACACGCACGAATACGTTGGCCCCGGCAGCTCTCGCCACCGGGGCCCCTGACTTCACCGCGAACCCAAAAGTTCGCGTTTCCGTGATTTGGCTCCTGAGGTAGGACTCGAACCTACAACCCTCCGGTTAACAGCCGGATGCTCTGCCATTGAGCTACTCAGGAATAACAGTGAAGGGGCGGGGCGGCTCAGCCGCGACTCCACCCAACCCCTTGAATCCCATGCCTTTATCGGCCAGGAACAGCTGAACTTGAGCCACGAATTCTACCCGTATCGGCGTCTCGGGGCAAGCGATTCCCCGACCCAGAAAGAGGGCTATTTCCTGGTAGCCCGGAACCACCCTTCGGGGTTCTAATGAATGCCCGCCGGAACAGACGGGTCGCTCTCACCCCCAAGCCCTGGAGGCTACCTATGGCCAACGTGAAGGCAATTCCATCGGGCTACACCACCGTCACCCCATCCATCACCGTGAAGGATGCGCCGAAGGTGATCGAGTTCTACAAGAAGGCATTCGGCGCGACCGAGCGCATGCGCATGCCGGGTCCCGATGGCAAGATCATGCACGCCGAGATCCAGATCGGGAATTCCATCATCATGATGAACGACGAAGTCATGGGCTCCCGCTCGGCACAGACGATCGGCGGCTCCCCCGTCAGCTTCTACGTCTACGTGGAAGACGCGGACGCCGCGTTCAAAAAGGCGATCGCGGCCGGTGCGAAGGAGCAGTACCCGTTGACGGATATGTTCTGGGGCGATCGCATGGGTGCGGTCGAAGACCCGTTCGGCCTCAAGTGGACGATCGCGCAGCACATCAAGGACGTGTCGCCGGAACAGATGAAGAAGGGACAGGAAGAATTCATGAAGCAGATGGCGGGCGCGGGCTCGAGATAGCGCCCACCCTCAACGCGTAGAGAGATCCGGCCCCGGGCAGCCAGCCGCCTACCGGGGCCGTTTCATTTGGGGACCGCTACCGCGATCTCGCCAGCCTCGGTCGCGCGCTCCAGCAGACGATCGGCGAGCGAGACGAGCTGGTCGGCATTGCGGATGCGCGCCGTCCAGCGAACCGGAATCGCCTCCGCTCCATGGAGCGCGCCCAGGATCGCCCCCGCCACGGCTCCATTCGTATCGGTGTCCCCGCCTGCCTCTACGACCGAGACCAGGCTCTCCTCGAGATTTTCCAAGTGCTCCAGGCACCAGAGCCCGACTTGCATGGCCTTCAAGGTGAAGCCCATCGTCGGGCCTTCGAGCTGAAGCTTCTCGAGCGGCCGCCCGGCGACCGAGCGAACGGAGTCCAGCGTGTTGGCGTGGACACCCGACGCTTCGAGCGTTCCCGCGATCGCATCAATCGAGGCCGTTCGTCCGTGCAGCGCCTCGGCCACGGCCAGGTTGACGGCGAATGCCGACCAGGCGCACCGCGGATCGTAATGGGTGATGGCCGCGCTCCGCTCGGTCTCCTCGAGCAGCTTTTTCCGATCGGTTGGCCACCGCATGGCCACGGGAGCGCACCGCATCACCGCGCCGTTTCCCGCGGGTTGCCCTCGATCCACTTCCCACACCAGCTTCGCCGCCTGGGAAGGCTTCATGCCGTGACGGAGTGCGTTGATCACGGCGCGTGTTTGCGAGCCCATTCCGCGCCCGTTCGAGTCGGCCCACTGCAAGAGGCGTCGCGCCAGATCGTCATTTCCCATCGTGTCATGCTCGAGAATCGCTTCCGCGAGAATGACCGCTTGTGCCAGGTCATCATCCCAGGGAAGCGTCACTTCGTCGGGGACGATCTCGCGGATTCCGGAGCGGTGCTTGCGCCGGATCATGTCCCTGGACCAGCCCTCGACCTGCAAGCCCAGAGCATTCCCGACGGCGAGCCCGAGAAGGGTCCCGCGGTATCGGTCACGGATCGAGATCATCACTTCTCCCTCCACGGCATCGGCTTCCGCTCCGCGGGCTCCCGGAACGCCCAGGTCTTGAGCGCGCGCATGTACCCCGTGCGCGCCGCTACGGCATCATAGGAAAAAAGCGCGATGCCGTCGAACCCAAGCTGCCGGGCGCGCCGGATCTTGTCCGCCGCGTCGCGAGCGCCCTCGTTGTAGATCGCGATCCCCGCGTAGAGGTGGCGCTCGGTGGGAATGGACCGCGCCGCCGAGAGCTGGCGCACGACGGTGGTCGTGTTGGGCGAGTAGGCCATCGGCACGGCCGCGTCGATGATCCCCTCGCGGAGCCACGTGGGCCAGTCTTGCAGGTATCGGTTCAGCGCCGCGTTCTGGTCCGCGATGACCGCGGCGGTCAGCTTCAGCCGCGGATTGATCAGGTCCAGGTCGTTCCGCACGTCGCGCACGAGCGCCGTCACCTGCTCCCGCTGCCACTGCAGCCAGCGCGCGCGAAGATCCACGATGCCGTCTTCCCCCACGACGGCGACCAGCGCGGAATCGGGCGTTCCGGCGAACCCCGAGGGATCGATCCCGAACTCCCGCTCGAATGCGGTCCGGGTGCCCGCGTCGTAGCCCACGTCGGGCTCCGGGTTCCGCACGTAATCGAGGTGGATCCCGTCCACGGGATAGTGCGTGACGATCTCGCGGACGACGTCGCGCAGATGGCGCCGGACCTCGGGATTCCCCGGCGCCAGATACATCCCCTCGACCCGCTCCTCCTGGAACTCCTCGGGAACCATCTCCACCAGCTTCCTGCCGTCCGAGCGCACCGCGATCCAGTCCGGATGCGCGTTCACGACGTGGAGCGCCGAGCGCGGGGGCCGGCCCGCCGACCAGACCAGGTACACGTTGATCCAGGCCTGCAGCTCGAGGCCCTGCGCGTGGGCGCGCTCGCACATGCGCGTGAGGGGGTCGAATTCCTTGGGCATGGACTCCAGCTCTTCGGCGCGGGGCACGATGTCCGAGGGGTAATAGGCATCGCCGCGGCCGCGGACCTGCACGAAGAGGGTGTTCTGGTTCATCTGGTTGGCCACCTCGACCACGCGGTCGACGCTCCCCGATGACGTGAGGGAGTAGCGCACCACCCAGAGCGCGCGGGTCTCTTCCTGCGCGTGTGCCGGAGCCGGCGCCGCGAAGAGGGCGAAGGAAGCGAGGATCAGCACCCCAAAAGAAAGAGGGCGGGATTGGGTCCCGCCCCTCGCTATCGTTCCTATTCTTCGCCGCCCGCGCCGCCCCACGCGCTGCGATTCAGGCGCTACTCGCCCGACTTCCCCCGCTGGCGCCCACGTGTCTTGCCGGTCTTCGGAGGGGCAAACCCTCCGATGCCCTTGCCGGGACGCTCGGGTTTCGGCTGCGAGGCCTTCTTCTCGCGGCGTGCTTTCTTCTCCGCGGCCGCGCTCTCCTCAGCCGAAGCGGCTTCTCCCCCGGCCGGCGCGCCCTTGCCCGCGCCCTTGCCGCGCGACGGCGCGGCCTTGCCGCCCTTCTGCTTCTCCTTCGCGGCCGCCTCTTCCTCGCGGCGGAGCTTTTCTTTCAAGTCGGCGGACTTCACCAGCTCGAGGAGCGCCATCTCTCCCGCGTCGCCCAGCCGGCGTCCCAGCTTCAAGATTCGCGTGTAGCCGCCGTTCCGGGTCTCGTACCAGGGCGCGACCGTGTCGAAGAGCTTCCTCACGTTGTCCTCGCCGTGGACGTAGCGCGCCACGTGGCGGCGCGCCGAAAGATCCCCGCGCTTGGCGAAGGTGATCATGCGCTCGCCCACACGGCGGGCCTCCTTCGCCTTGGCCAGCGTGGTCTCGATCCGCTCGTGCTGAATGAGGCTCGTCACGAGATTCCGGAGCAGAGCGCGCCGGTGCGAGTGCGTGCGGCTGAGCTTTCTATGGTCTTTGCGATGGCGCATCAGGCGGCCTCGATCTTCTCTCCGAGTTTGTACTTCGAAACGTCCATCCCGAAGCTCAGGCCCATGCCCTGCAGGATGTCCGCGATCTCCTTGAGCGACTTCCGTCCGAAGTTCCGGTACTTCAGCATCTCGCCCTCGGACTTCGTGACCAGGTCGCCGATGGTCTTGATGTCGGCGGCCTTCAGGCAGTTCGAGGAGCGCACCGAGAGCTCCAGCTCCTCGACGCTCCGCTCGAGCAGCGTCTTGATGCGCAGGAACTCCTCGTCCACCTCTTCCTCGACCTCCTCGACGATCTCTTCCTCGAAGTGCACGAAGAGGGCGAAATGATCTTTCAAGATCTTCGCCGCGTACGCCAGCGCATCCGAAGGCAGCACGCTTCCGTCCGTCCAGATCTCCAGCGTCAGCTTGTCGTAGTCGATGCGCTGGCCGATCCGGGTGTTCTCCACCTCGAAGTTGACCTTCGTCACGGGCGAGAAGAGCGAATCCACCGGAACGACGCCGATGGGACGATCCACCGTGGGCTGGTTCTCCGCCGCGACGTAGCCGCGCCCCGCGCCGATTTCCACCTCGGCCCGGAACTCGCCGTCCTTGTTCAGGGTGGCGATGTGAAGCTCGGGATTCAGGAGCTCGATATCGGGATCGGTCTTGAGATCCGCGGCCTTCACCGCGCCCGCGCCGCGCGCCTCGAAGGTCGCCGTCTTGGGGCCCTCGCTGTGGATCTTGAAGCGCATCCCCTTGAGGTTGAGCAGGATCTCCGGGACGTCTTCCTTGATTCCGGTCATGGTCGAGAACTCGTGCTGGACTCCGTCGATCTTGACGGCCGTGACGGCGGCGCCCGGGAGCGAAGAGAGAAGCGCCCGGCGCAGCGCGTTTGCAAGCGTCACACCGAATCCACGCTCGAGCGGCTCGATGCTGAACTTGCCGTACTGGTTCGTCGAGACCTTGTCGTCCACCTCGACGTTCTTCGGCATCTGCAGATTCTTCCACTTCATAGGTCTCGTACCTCCTTGAGACTCGGATCCTCCGTTGCACGGACCCGTGCCCGGATGGATTACTTCGAGTAAAGCTCCACGATGAGCTGCTCTTGGACCTTGGTCGGGATGTTGGTTCGGGTCGGGTATTCCAGGATGCGGCCCGCGAACTTCTCGTAGTCCACCGAAATCCAGCTCATCATATCCCGCGCCTTGCTCTGGTCGATCGATCCCAGGATGAATGCGTTCGATCGACTGCTGGGCTTGACGCTGACCTCGTCGCCCACCTTCACCTGGAAGCTGGGAACGTCGACGATCTTGCCGTTGACCATGATGTGCCGGTGCCCCACCAGACGGCGGGCCGCGGCGCGCGACGCGGCGAATCCCATGCGAAAGGTCATGTTGTCCAGGCGCCGTTCCAGCATGAGGAGCAGGTTCTCACCCGTGACGCCTTTCTGGCTTTCGGCTTTCTCGAAATAGTTCCGGAACTGCCGCTCCAGAATGCCGTAGATACGCCGTGTCTTCTGCTTCATGCGAAGCTGGAGACCGTAGCTCGTTTCCTTGGAGCGGCGGTCCTTTCCGTGCTCCCCCGGCGCATAGCCGCGGCGTTCGAACGCGCACTTCTCCGTGAAGCAGCGCGCGCCTTTCAGGAAGAGCTTCTCTCCCTCCCGGCGGCAGAGCCGGCACTTGGAATCGTGAAACGTCGCCATGTGTTTGCTTGAATCCTCCCGCCGGGCCCCTGGGGGGCCCAGCCTTTAGACGCGCCGCCGCTTCGGCGGCCGGCAACCATTGTGGGGAATGGGCGTGACGTCCTTGATGGCCGAGATCTCGAGACCCGCGGCCTGCAGCGACCGAATCGCCGCCTCACGGCCGGAGCCGGGACCCTTCACCCACACCTCCACCTTCTTCAAACCGAGCGAGATCGCTTCCTTCGCAGCGGACTCCGCGGAGATCTGCGCCGCGAAGGGCGTGCTCTTGCGCGACCCCTTGAACCCGACCTTGCCGGCGCTGGCCCAGGCCACCGTGTGCCCGTCCATGTCGGTGATCGTCACGATGGTGTTGTTGAACGTCGACTGGACGTGGGCGATTCCGTTGATGCCCACCTTCCGCTCGCGCTTCTTCTTGGGCTTCGGTGCCGCCGCCGGTGTTGCCGGTGCTGCCGGTGTTTCCGCCACTCCGCTCTCCTCTCCATCGATCCCCGCGCCCTCTCCGGGCGCCGGGTGCTTCGCTTAGGCTCCGGGCGCCTTCACCGGACCCGGGCGCTTCGGCGCGGTCGCGATCTTCCTGCTCGCCCCGGCCGTCTTCTTCGGACCCTTCCGGGTCCGCGCGTTCGTGCGGGTGCGCTGGCCGCGCACCGGAAGGTTCTTCCGGTGCCGGAGCCCGCGATAGGCGCCGATATCCATCAGGCGCTTGATGTTCATCGCGACCTCGCTGCGGCGCGCTCCCTCTACCTTGAGCTGCGACTCGATCACCTGACGCAGGCGGCCGGTCTCCTCTTCGGTGAGGGCCTTCACGCGCGTATCGGGGCTGACGCCGGTCATCGACAGAATCTTCGCCGACGTCGGACGTCCGATCCCGTAAATGTACGTCAGCGCGATCTCGATGCGCTTTTCGTTCGGTAGATCCACTCCAGCGATACGAGCCAAGACCTTCCTCCTAACCCTGACGCTGCTTGTGGCGCGGGTTCTTGCAGATGATGCGCACCACGCCCTTGCGCCGGACCACCTTGCAGTGCTCGCAGATCCTCGTGACCGATGCCTTGACCTTCATCACCCACTCCTTACTTGTACCGGTAGATGATCCGCCCGCGGTTCAGATCGTAGGGCGAGAGCTCCACCGTCACTTTGTCTCCGGGCAGAATCTTGATGAAGTTCATGCGCATCTTGCCCGAGATATGCGCCAGCACTTTGTGGCCGTTTTCCAGCTCCACGCGGAACATCGCGTTCGGGAGCGGCTCGATGACGGTTCCCTCGACCTGGACGCCTTCTTCTTTCGCCATTCCTCTAGTCGGCCTCCACCCGGGACAGGACGACCGGCCCATCGGCCCCGATCGCGACGGTATGCTCGAAGTGCGCCGAGAGGCTCCGATCCGCGGTCACGACCGTCCACTGATCCGACAGGGTCAGCACTTCCGCCGTGCCCGCATTTACCATTGGCTCGATCGCGAGAACCATCCCTTCCTTGAGTTTCGGTCCCTCTCCCACGCGCCCGTAGTTGGGCACCTGGGGCTCTTCGTGCAGCTCGCGTCCAATCCCGTGCCCCACCAGCGCGCGCACCACGCGAAACCGCGCAAGCGTCGCTTCCCGCTCGATGGCGGCCGAGATGTCGGAGACGCGGTTCCCGGGCCTTGCCTGGGCGATCCCCGCCTCCAGCGCGCGCTGCGTCGCGTCCAGGAGCCGCGTTGCCAAGGCGCTCACCTGCCCCACCGGGAAGGTGCGCGCGGCGTCCCCGTAGAACCCCTCGTGCTTCGCCCCGATGTCGAGCGAAACGATGTCCCCCTCGCGGAGGATCCGCTTCGCGCTCGGGATCCCGTGCACCACTTCCTCGTTGATCGAGGCGCAGATGCTCGCCGGAAATCCCCGGTACCCCTTGAACGCCGGCTCGCCGCCCGCGTCGCGGATGAACGCTTCCGCCAGGCGGTCCAGCTCCAGCGTGCTCACGCCGGGGCGAACCTCGCGCGAGAGCATCAGGAGGCACCGCCCCACGATCTGGGCGCTCTCCTGGATCCGCTGCACCTCGTCCAGTTCATGGATCTGGATCATCGAATCCTCGACAGACGCACCACTCACGCGGCCTTCCCGATCGTACGTAAGATTGCCGCGTAGACATCCGCGGCGGGCCCGGACGCATCCACGTTCCGGAGGACGCCCTCCCGCTCGTAGTACGACACGAGCGGCGCGGTCTCCCGCGCGTATACCTCGAGACGCTTCCGCACGGTCTCGGGCTGGTCATCCGCCCGCTGCTGGAGCGCGCCTCCGCACTTGTCGCACGTTCCGGCGACCCGGGGCGGAGCTGTGCTCGTGTTGTAAATGGCCCCGCATTTCGTACAGAGCCAGCGGTCTTTGAGCCGGTTCACGACGACTTCCGTCGGGACGACGAGATTCAGGACCCGGTCCAGCGCCCGGTCGCCCAGGAGCCCCTTCAGTCCTTCCGCCTGGGCGACGGTGCGCGGGAATCCGTCCAGAACAAACCCGCGCGCCGCATCCTTCCGCCCAAGCCTCGTCTCGACGAGCCCAAGCACGATCTCATCCGTGACGAGACGCCCCGACTTCACGTGCTCCTCCGCGCTCTTCCCGAGCGCGGTCCCTTCCTGGATCGCCTGGCGAAGGATGTCACCGGTGGAAACGGTCGGAACGCCGAGGCATTCCGAAAGCTTCTTCCCATGCGTTCCTTTGCCGCTCCCCGGAGGTCCGAGGAGCACGATCCTCATCGGCGACCCCGGAGCTTCCCGCTGCTCACGAACCCTTCGTAGTGGCGCATGAGCAGATGCGATTCCATCTGCTGCAGCGTGTCGAGCGCGACGCCGACCACGATCAGGACGCTCGTGCCTCCGAAATAGAAGGGCACGTTGAATCGCCGGATCAGAACGTCCGGGAGCACCGCGATCAGCGCCAGGAAGAAGGCACCCGGTAACGTGATGCGCGAGAGGACCCGGTCGATGTACTCGGAGGTCTTCCGCCCGGGACGGATCCCGGGGATGAAGCCCCCGTACTTTTTCATGTTGTCCGCCATGTCCGTCGGGTTCAGGACGATCGCGGTGTAGAAGTACGTGAAGAAGATGATCGTGACCGAATAGGTCACGATGTAGACGATGTGCCCCGGCGCAAAGACGCCCGCCAGACCCTGGATGATCGAGTTCCCGTGAAAGTAGAGCGCCAGGGTGCTGGGCAGCATGATCACCGACTGCGCGAAGATGATCGGGATCACGCCCGCCGTGTTCACGCGAAGCGGGATGTGCGTGTTCTGGCCGCCGTACATCTTCCGTCCGACCACCCGCTTGGCGTACTGCACCGGGATCTTCCGCTGCGCCTGCGTCATCGCCACGACGGCCGCGATCACCGCGACCATGATGGCGAGGATCAGGATCGCCACGATCGGCGAGAGCGTCCCCACGCGGAGCGCCCGGATGCTGTTCACGATATCGGCCGGGAAGCGCGCCACGATGCCGATGAAGATGATGAGCGAGATTCCGTTTCCGATGCCGCGCTCCGTGATCTGCTCGCCCAGCCACATGATGAGGATCGTTCCCGCGGTCTGGGTGATCATCGTCATGAGCTCGAACGTGAAGCCCGGGTGCGGCACCACCGGCACGCCCTGCGCGCCGAGCGATTCCAGGAACTTGGCGAACGCGACCGACTGAAGCGCCGCCAGCCCCACGGTCCCGACCCGCGTGTACTGCGTGATCTTCTTCCGGCCCTCTTCCCCTTCCTTCTGGAGCTTCTCGAAGTACGGAACCACCGCTCCGAGGAGCTGCAAGAT
>Ga0099791_10000327_pt1 | contig 17059 bp, 14 predicted proteins | sample Rivendell_Oct201_7_FD_77318 | JGI IMG/M metagenome (GOLD analysis project Ga0099791, IMG submission 77318) | Vadose zone soil and rhizosphere microbial communities from the Eel River Critical Zone Observatory, Northern California to study diel... | ecosystem: Environmental > Terrestrial > Soil... | reverse complement strand
TAGCCGAGCTGGCGCCGCAGCGCCTCGACCTGCGCCGGCGTGGCCGTCTCCCCCGCCACCAGGGCCACCGGATCGGCCGGGATCACCCGCGAGATCACGAACGTGACGACGAGCAGCCCGAGCAGGGTGGGGACGAACCACAGGAGCCGGTGCAGCGCGAGGGCGAGGAGCCTCATGGCTCAGCGCCCTCGCGCCACCGGGTGACGGCTACTTCGAGTAGTACAGCCAGCGGATCTCCTGTCCGTTGCCGATGGGGCTGAAGCGGATTCCCTCGATGTTCTTGGCCCAGGGCCCGAAGTACTTGGTGTTGTAGATCCAGACGCCCGCGGCGTCATTCACCACGATCCGGGCCGCCTCCTGGTAGGCCTTCTCGCGAACGGCGCGATCCGTGGACTTGAGCGCGGTGTCCAGCAGGTCGTCCACCTTCGGATTCTTGTAGAAGCTCGAGGCCTTGAACGTGCCCCACTGGCCGGAGTGGAACATCTCGCCGATCCAGTTGTTCGGATCGGCGTAGTAGGTGCTGATCCAGTAGACGACGAGGTCCGGCGACGTCTCCGGCTTCTTCATCCGCTCGACCATCGCGGGCCACACCTCGCTCGTGAGCTTGGTGTCGAGCCCGAGCTTGCGCAGGCCGTTGGCCATGACGGTGGCCGCCTGCTCGGTCTGGCTGAAGCCCTGGAGGTAGCCCACGGTGAGCGGCCGATCGACCTTGGCCTGGGCGAGCCCGAGCTCCTGTTTCGCCTTGTCCAGGCTGTAGGTGTAGCCCTTCACGTCGCGCGGCACGCCCCACATGTTGTTCGGGATCGGCACCGGGTTGCGCTCCACGGTGCCGCCCAGGATCTCCTTGTTGAAGCCGTCGTAGTCGAAGGCGTAGCTGATGGCGCGGCGCACGTGCACGTCGGTCAGCGGCGCCCGCTGGTTGTTGATCTGGAACATCATGATCCGCATCGACTCCGCCTCGACGAGCTTGACGTTCGGCGCCTCGCGCAGACGCTTGACCTGGTCGTTGGGCAGGTAGCCGCCGGTGCCCTGGTAGTCGCCCTTCATCATCCCCAGCACGCGGGTGTTGTCTTCCTTCACGAAGCGGAAGTCGATCTCGTCGATGAACTTCGCGCCCCACGGCATGAAGTGGCCGGGGAAGCGCTTGGCGACGAAGCCGATCGCCGGGTCGTAGCGGGTCAGCGTGTAGGAGCCGGAGCCGGCCTCGTTGTTGGTGAGCCACGCCGCGCCCAAGTCCCCGTCCTTCTCGTTCTTCTTCAGGAGGGCCGAGTTGACCACGTGCACCTCGGGCACCACGGCCAGGAAGATGGCCGCGGGCTTGGTGAGCGTGAACTGGACGGTGTAGCGATCCAGCGCCTTGGTGGCGCCGGGGGCGATCATGGTGGAGATCAGGGCGGCGGCGCCCTTCTTCATGGCGAGGATGCGCTCCGCGCTGTAGCGCACGTCCTCCGCGGTGATCTCGGCCCCGTCGTGGAACTTGGCCCCGTGGCGCAGCTTGAAGGTGTAGGTGAGCCCGTCCGGGGAGACGGTATGGCTCTCGGCCAGCCACGGCTCGAGCTTCGGCGGGTTGTCGACCCAGCGGTAGAGCCCGTCGTAGAGGTTCAGGCGCACCGCCACCCGCCCGACGTCGAAGGCCGCGTGCGGGTCCAGGGTGTCGTACGGGCTCTCGTTCGCGAAGACGAACCGCGTCTGCGCGAGGGCCGACGTCGCGGGGATCGCCGCGAGCATGAGCAGAGCGAGGACGAGGAGCAGCCAGGAACGACCGTGGGTCATGAGCAGCCTCCAGGAGTCCCGAAGTGTCGGCGGCGTCGGCGATGTGGCCGGATTGTACTGCACGGCCGTCGGGCCAGACAAGGGCCGGCGCTCAGCGCCCCGGCTCCACTGGCGGGCCGAAGTAGCCGTCGCGGTGGAACATGCGCACCGGCCCGCGCGGCCGCGCGCGCCGCGCCTCGGTGGCCGCCGCGTCGATCGTCCCGTGCGCGTCGATGACCACGCCGTAGTCCTCCCGGGCCGCGCCGATCGACACGACGCCGCCCAGGACGTCGCGCCGGACGCGCTCGAGCGCCCGGTCGAAGGGATGCCCCCAGCCGCCGCCGCCGCTGGTGGACAGGCGCAGCACGTCGCCCTGGCGCAGCACGTTGCCGTCGGACATCGGCGCGAGCGGGCGCTCGTCGGACCGGCCCGGGTTCACCACGCAGCGCCCGGGCCGGCCGGCGTGGCCGCCGTTGACGCCGGCGGGCGGGAAGAGGATGTTGTCCTGGCGGATGGCCACGATCGCCTCGTCGGTGGTCAGCTCGATCTCGCGGATCACGCCCGCTCCCCCGCGGAAGCGCCCGGGGCCGCCCGAGTCCTGGTGGAGCGCATAGCGACGGAGACGCAGGGGGAAGACCATCTCCATGAACTCGGCCGGATAGTTCTTCTGGGCCACGTAGTAGATGGCGTCGAGGCCGTCCGCGAACGGCCGCGCGCCGTAGCCCACCGCCACGCCGTCGCTGCAGAGGAAGAACTCGTTCCGGGCCCGGTCGAAGCCGCGCAGGAAGTAGATGTTGTAGACGGAGTTCGGCGCCGGCACGTCGCCCCCGGTGGCGAGGGCCAGGAGGGCGAGGACGCCGGACTGCACGCGGGCGAGGGTGTGCGCGCGGTTGCCGAGCGCCGCGGGCCAGTGCGGCTGCAGGATGCTGCCCGGCCGCACGAGAACCTCGTCGATGGCGTCCTGGGCGCCGTCGTTGAGCAGCACGGTGGGATGCCCCGAGAGCAGGTAGATGCCCACGATGAGCTTCGGTACGCTCGGGTGCATGATGAAGTTGATCGGGCCGCGGGCCTGGTCGTCGCTCGCGCGCGTGTCGAGCGTGATCCGGCCGCCCTCCTTGGTGAGGCGCATCCTCACGTGGAACGGCCGGCCGCTCATCCCGTCGCCGTCCACCGCGTCGTCGGACTCGTATTCGCCGTCGGGGATCCGGGACTCCAGCGTCTTGCGGATCGTGTCGCGGCACTGCTGCTCGAACAGCGCCCACGCGGCCAGCACCGTCTCGGCCCCGAAGCGGTCGAACATCTCGAGGACCCGGCGCTCGCCGAGCTGGCAGCCCGCGAGCACCGCGCGGATGTCGCCCTTGAGGATCTCCGGGAAGCGCGAGTTGCGCAGGAAGATGCGGAACGCCTCGTCGTTCAGCACGCCCTCGCGGTAGATGCGGACCGCGGGGACGATGATGCCCTCGTGGAAGATCTCGGTCGCGTCCGGCGAGATGCTGCCCGCCCGCATGCCGCCGATGTCCCAGAAGTGGCCCCAGGTCTGCGAGAAGGCGACGAGCCGGCCGCGGTGGAACACGGGCGCCGCGAAGACCATGTCCGGCGAGTGCGAGACGCCCCCGCGCGAGCCGTAGCAGTCGTTGTACCAGTAGAGGTCGCCGGGTCGCATCGTGTCCGGCGGGTACTGCTCGAAGATGATCTGGGTGAGGTTGCCGAAGAGCGGCACCATGGTGCCGCACACCACGCGGCCGCGCGCGTCGAGGATGCCCGCGAAGTAGTCGTTCTTCTCGCGGATGAACGGCGACATCGCGGTGCGCTCGATGACCGCTTCCATCTGCGTCTGCGCGGCCCGGAGGGCGCCGCGGATGATCTCGCGCGTCACGGGGTCGAGCGCGCGCAAAGCGCGTCGGCGCGTGGACCGCCGCCGTCGGCTCATTGCGCGCGCCCCCTCACCCTGCCCTCTCCCCGTAGGGGAGAGGGAGAGCGGCCGGTCTGGATGACTAGGTTGCCGACGCGGTCCACCCGGGCCCGGTGCCCGGGCGGCACGACGGTCGTGGTGTCGGGCTGCTCGACGATGGCCGGGCCCGTCACCACGGCGCCCACCCCCAGTCGCTCGCGATCGACAGAGGGGCACATCGTCCAGCCCGCGCCCGGGAAGTGGACGCGCCGCCGCGGAGGACGCGCCGCGGCCATGCGGCGGCGGGGGAGGGACGGCAGCGTGAAGCGGCGGACCCGGCCGGCCGCGGCCAGCCGCAGCGTGACGATCTCGACCGGCGCGTCGGCCAGCGCGTACGTGTAGAGCTGGCGGTGGCGGGCATGGAACCGCGCGAGCAGCGCGTCCAGGTCGAGATCCCGCTCGGGCCACGGCACGGTGAGCTCGAAGCCCTGGTGGCGGTAGCGGAGGTCGGCCATCCGGGTGAGCCGGCGCGCGGACGGGGCCACGCCCTCCGCGACCAGCCAGTCCCGGGCCTGGCCCTCGAGATCGGCGTACACGGCGGCGACCGCGCCGATGTCGTAGTCGGGCGGCTTCTGCAGGCTCGTCCGGGCGTAGTCGTTGCGGACCTCGGTGCCGAGGAGGCCGAACGTCGACAGCACCCCAGGGTGGCGCGGGACGACGACGGTGCGCATGCCGAGGAGCGTGGCCAGATCGGCGCCGTGCAGCGGGCCCGCGCCCCCGAACGGCACCAGCACGAAGTCGCGCGGGTCGTAGCCCCGCTCGACCGACACCAGCCGGAGGGCGCCGACCATGTTGTTGTTGAGGATGTCGAGGATGCCCTGCGCGGCCGCGGCCAGGGGCAGCCCCAGCGGCCGCGCCACGTGCTCCTCGATCGCTCGGCGCGCCCGCTCGACATCGAGCGGGATCTCGCCGCCGAGCAGGTGCGAGGGGATGCGCCCGAGCACCAGGTGGGCATCGGTGACGGTGGGCTCCTCGCCGCCCGCGCCGTAGCACACGGGGCCCGGCTGGGCCCCCGCGCTCTCGGGACCCACGGTGAGCGTGCCGTCCTCGGTGACGCGCGCGATGGAGCCGCCGCCGGCCCCGATGGTGTGGATGTCGATCATCGGCACGTGGAGGGGCCAGGCGCCCACGCGGCCCTCCGTGGTCACCTCCGCCTCGCCCCCGCGGACGAGACACACGTCCGCGCTCGTGCCGCCGACGTCGACGGAGATGAGGTCGTCGAACCCGGCCGCCTCCCCGATCCGCCGCGCGCCGATCACGCCGGCGGCGGGCCCCGACAGCGCGGTGTGGATGGCCTGGGTACGGACGACGTCGGCGCCGATGACGCCGCCGTTGGACTTCATGATCGACAGCGGGGCCCCGATCCCGCGCGGGCGCAGCTCTCCCACCAGCCGCGCGACGTAGCGCCCCACGAGCGGCTGCACGTAGGCGTTGAGGACCGTGCCCATCGACCGCTCGAATTCGCGGAACACCGGCAGGACCTCGCTGGACAGCGACACCGCGCCGCCGGGGTGCTCCTCGAGGAGCAGCGCGCGGGCGCGCCGCTCGTGCGCGGGGTTGGCGTAGCTGTGCAGGAAGCACACCGCGATCGAATCCACACCGGCCGCGCGCAGCCGCCGGGCGGCGGCGCGCACCGCCTCCTCGTCGAGGGGCTCGATCTCGGCGCCGTCCACGGTGACGCGGCCGCCGATCTCGAAGATCAGCTCGGGCGCAACCGGCCGCGCCGGCTTCACCCACGCGAACATGTTGGCGCGCCGCGGAATGTCGTGGCGGCCGATCTCGAGCACGTCGCGGAAGCCGGCGGTGGTGAGCAGGCCGATGGCCGCGCCCTTGCCCTCGAGGATCGCGTTGGTGGCGGTCGTCGTCCCGTGCAGGACGTGGCGCAGCGCCGCGGCCTCGATGCCGGCGAGCTGGAGCGCCCGGTCGATGCCGGCCATGAATCCGGCCGACGGATCGTGCGGGGTGGTCGGCGTCTTGGTGACCCAGAGGCGGCCGCTCGCCTCGTGCACGAGCGCGACGTCGGTGAAGGTCCCGCCCACGTCGAGGGCGATGGCATAGCCCTTCGCACGGGTGGTGGCCGAGCGCGTCACGGGACCCATGATCGGCGGCTATCGTCGGCGAAAGGTCCCCGGCCTGTCAACTCACAGCGGTGTCATCATGCCGCAACCTTACCGAGAACGTCAGGGTCCCCCCTGGTGATCTAGGTGTAGCCTAAGTACACGGGCGCGGTGTCCAGGTTCAACGAGGAGAGCCGAGTTGCTTTCGTGGCTGGCGCACTTCATCGAAAGACACCCTGGTCTTCACCGGACCTCGCTGGCAGTGTGGAAGCATTTTCCACCCCGGCTGGCAGGCTTTCTGCGCACGCTCCTCACCACGCGCTGGGCCGTTGGGGCCGTCGCGGTGATCATCGACGGGGAGGTCAATCCTCCGGAAGTGCTGCTGGTTCAGCACAGCTATCGGACGAAGGGAGCGTGGGGCCTTCCTGGTGGTTCGCTCGAATCGGGTCTCCGAAACCCGCGAGAGGCCTCGACGGAGGGGTCGCGCGATGACATCGTCGAGTCTAGCCTCCGGCGCGAGGTTTTCGAGGAGCTCGGCATCGAAATCGAGATCCTCCGACTGACCAGGATCGATGCGGTTCCTTACGTGCCGGAGGAGCCGGGGCCCTATCGTCTTGACTTCTACTACCGGTGTCTTCCCAAGCAGGGATTCAGCTCGTTGCGCGAGGGGCTCGGCAGCGGGAGCATCAAGCCACGTTCGCCGGAAGTGAGACAGATTGTGCTGGTCCCGCTCAGCCGATTGAAGGAGTACGACCTCTATTCTTCCGACGCCCGGATTCTGTTCCCCCTGGTTACGTAGGGACCCGCCCGGCGATAGCGTTCCGGCGCCTTCAGGAGGGCGGGCGTCCCCGCGTGGCCAGGCTCTTGTTCTTGTATCGTGGGTTGTCGGTCACGTCCCGCACGATCGCCAGGAACGCGGGGGGTGTCACGGTCGCGGACTCGGACGCCAGCTCGACTTCAGCCAGATAGAGGCCGGCCAGAGCATCCCCGAATTCGTCGATCTCCCAGCGGGCGTCACCATGCGGCACCGTGTACCGGGTCTTCACCACCCGCGCACCCTCGGTGAGCGACCAGAGCTTCTCGAACGTCGCCGCCGGAATCTGGACCTCGCACTCCTCCCGCCGCACCCCCGCGCCTGACTTGACGGTCAGAAAGAGCTTAGAACCTTTCTGCCGAACACGGATCTCCGGATCGGCGGCGTCGATGTAGCCTTGCCTGATCGCAACGCCCCGACCGAGGATCTCGCGGGGTGGCAGAGCGGAAAGCAAGTACTTCCGTTCAATCTCCATAGACCTTCCGACCACGGCGCTTCAGCTTGGGCCACTCCTCGCTGAAGGCCGCCAGCGCCTTCTTCCGGCGTTTGCGTTGCTGCTTGATGAGCTGCTGGGCGCGCGCCTGCCCGGCCGGAGTTCTTTCGGTCACCTTGCGAAGGTACTCTTCGGCCACGACCGCATCCTGGTGCTCGCCAAGAGCATCCTGGAGCTTCTTGGTCTTGGCGATGAATCGTCCGGCGCGGCGCCCGATGATCGGTTGCACGAGCTCGGCGGCGTAGCGTGCGCGCTTCACCTTGATACGGACCGCGTGGAGCTCCTCGGCACTCGGCTGCCTGGGCAGCTTGGCGACCGCCTTCCTGAGCTTCTCGAACTCGGACGCGGCGATGCCGGGAAGTGGGACCGATGACGGGCGCGTGGGAGGGTGGACGAGTGCCGCCTGGAGACGCGCGAGAAGCCTTGCATAACGTGGGCTGGCCAGCGCGACACGGAGCGCGGTCCTCGCGCGGACACGGTCGGCATCGAGGTGTCGGAGCAGATACGGCCGACCCGCTCTGCGCTCGGGGGCCGGCAGGGCCTCGAGCTGGGATCGCAGATAGGCGTGGAGCACGTCGAGATCGCGGACACCACCGAGCACGGTCCCGAGCCATTTGAGCTCCCGGCGCAGGCCGTCGACCCATCGCGGATCGAAGAGCGGGCGACTTGCGCGGAGGATGGCCCGGAGGCGACGGACCGCCACCCGCATCTGGTGGACGTCCTCGGGATCGCGTCCGGTGCGGGCGCCTGCCTCGTGGGCGTCAATGGCGTCGACCTGCCCTTTCATCGCCGCGAGAATGTGATCGAGAGCGGAATCGGTCGGCATTCCCGTCTGCGCTTTCGACTCGGCTCAGTTCCGGTCGGCGGCCACCGGAGCTCGAAGGTCAGGCCACTCGCGAACGCACCCGGCCACCCCGGCCGCGATGTGCGGGGGCAGGTCGATCATCGCCCAATACTGTGATCCCGCACCGCGCTCTGTTCGAGACATTTTTTGGTTTAACGGGTGCACCGACCGGGCCATAATGTCGCCGCGTGACGGATGCGGGTAGCGGAACTCCTCGCTGATGTGGAGGGCTCCAACCCAATGGGTGGTGCATGGTGACACGTCTTCTCGTCACCGGGGCGGGCAGCGGACCGAGCAACAACCTGATCCGGAGCCTCAAGGCGGGCGACTCCTCCCTCTTCGTTGCGGGATGCCATAGTGACCGCTTCATCCTCAAGAAGTCGGCGGCGGATCGCAACTTTCTCGTCCATCCGACAACGCATCGCGCCTTCTTCCTGGACGTGGGTCGCGTGTTCACGCGGGCCGGCGTCGACCTGCTGATTCCGACCACGGACGTGGAGGTCCGGGCGCTCTCCCGTGCTCGTCGGAGACTTGCCGGCCGCGTGTTCCTGCCACCCCGACCGGTGATCGAGCTCTGTCAGGACAAGTATCGGCTGAGTCGCTTCCTGCGGGGGCGCGGCGTGGCGGCGCCGCTGACGTACGCGGTGCGCAGTCTGGCCGCGGTGCCCGGGATCTTTCGCCGCCTGGGCCGAACGCCCCTCTGGTGCCGGGTGCGCGCGGGCAGCGGCTCCACGGCCGCGATTCCGGTCCGGACCCCCCGGCAGGCGCAGGCCTGGATCGCCTACTGGTCCACCATGCGCCGCGTTCCCGTCAGGTCGTTCACCCTCTCCGAGTACCTGCCGGGTCGCGACTTCGGCTGCCAGAGCCTCTGGGACCGGGGCCGCCCGGTGCTGACGAAGGCGTTTCAGCGCCTGTCCTACATTGCATCCGGCGGTCATCCGAGCGGTGTGTCGTCGGTCGCCGCCCTGGCCCGGACGGCGGCGGATCCGCAGGTGCACGAGGTGACGACCCGTGCGGTGAGAGCGCTCGGACGAAATGTCTCCGGCCTGTTCAGCGTGGATCTCAAGGAGGACGGCGAGGGGACGGTGTGCGTCACCGAGATCAACGCGGGGCGGTTCCTGGCCGGAACGAATCTGCTGGACCTCAGCGGAAAGCACAACATGGCGGTGACCTACGTCCATCTCGCCCTCGGCGAGTCGGTGGGAGCCCTCGAGGAACCTGACGAGACGACCGACCATTACATGGTTCGCGATGTGGACACCCTGCCCGGAGTGTTCCAGGCCGAGGAGTTTTTCGCGGGGATCGAGGATGTGCGGAACTAGGTCGCGCACTCCGGACCCGCTGCAGCGCACCCACCACACGGAGGAGAACCAGCATGCCGTTCGCGTCGAAGCCGCCGATACCGCCGAACGTGACCCGAAACGTGGTCATCCAGCTCAAGGGGCCCAAGGACACCGTGCTGATCAAGAAGCTCAACTATGAGCTGAAGAGGGTCGCGAGGAAGTATGGGGCGCGCTTCAAGAAGCGGGCGAAGACCAAGCGCAAGTAGCGGGCGCACCGGGCGGCCGGCCGGCGGCCGGGCGCGTGCCAGGGCTGGCGACGCGCGCGGCAAGGCCGGCACCGTCCACTACCTCGAGATCACCGGCGCGATGGACGCGGCCACGATCGCCGCGCTGGAGCTGGAGGTCCGCCGGGTGGCGCGGCGCTACGACGCCGAGATCGAGGACTTCCGGGTGACGGTGCGGCGTAGATCAGGCTAGGCGTTCGAGCACGCCCCGCGCCTGCTCGAGCCACGCCTGCATGTCCATCTCGCCAAGGAGCTGGCTGGCCGCGGCAAGGTGCCGCCTCGCGGCGGCGGGGTCGGTGCCCTGCGCCAGGGCGCGGCCGAGCACGAGGTGGCAGTGCGCCATCAGCGGGCGCATCCCCAGCTCCTCGGCCAGCGTCAGGGCCTCGCGCCCATGCTCAATCGCCCGGGTCGCGTCCGGGGGATCCGACGCGAGGGCGATCTCTGCGAGCAGACGAAGCGCCCACCCCTCGTACCCGGGCTCCTTGTGAGCGCGCGCGAGGGCGAGCGCCTGCTCCGCGCTCTGTCGCGCATCGTCGTGCCGGCCCGCGAGCAGATAGGCCTCGCTGAGATACGCCAGCAGCAGCGAGTGCCCGCCCATCAGGGTCATGGCGGCGCCCCGGGCGACCGCGGCCTCCGTCAGCGCCACCGCTTCGGTCGGCCGCCCGGCCAGTCCGTAGGCGCAGCCCAGGGCGGAGGCGAGCCGCGGGAACCAGAGCGGGCTGTTCCCGGCGCGGACGGCCTCAAGACCCTGCTCGAGCGCGGCGATGGCCTGGTCGGCCTTCCCGCGACGGAGGTACGCCCAGCCCAGGCCGGCATGGGCGACCGCCCGGCTGAGCGGGTGATCGGAGGATCCCACCATCGCGACGGCCTCCTCTCCGAGCGCGATGGCCTCGGAGAACTCGCCGAGCTCCGAGAGGCACCAGGCCAGGCACGTCCGGGAGTGGATGGCGGGCGGCTGGGGCATGCCGAACCGCTGCCCGGCCCGCTCGCCGACGAGCAGCCGGAGATTCTGGCGGAGGAGGGCCACGGCCTGCCCGTACTCGGCCCTGGCGAAGTAGATCAGGCCGAGCCAGGTGGTCGCCACGATCTGCAGGCCGAGGTCTCCGATCTCGCTGGCGATCGCGAGCGCGCGCTTCCCCCACTGGATCGCCTGGTCCTGGTCGCCGGTCAGACGGAAGTAGTCGGCCAGGTATGCCGCCACTCGCCCGAGCCGGGTCTGATCGGGCAGGGCCGTCGCGAGCGCCTCCGCTTCGTAGAGGCGCTCGCGGATGGACCCGAACTCGCCGAGCGGTTGCAGCGCGTTGCGGAGCTCGAACCGGAGGTCGATCGCCTGCTCGCGCAGCTCGCGACTCTCGGGCAGGTGCTCGATGGCGGTCAGCGCCTGTTCGAACCAGACCACCGCTTCCCGGTTGGCCGAGCGCGCGAACGCCTTCGTCCCCGCCTGCCGGAGGTAGCGGGCCGCCCGATCCCAGAGCTCGGCGTCGCTGGCATGGCGCGCGAGCCGCTCGACGTGCTCGCTGAGCCGCTCGGGATAGAGACGCTCGATGGCCTCCACGATCCGGGCGTGGAGCCGGCGCTGTTGCTGCCGCAGCAGCGAGTGGTAGGCCACCCGACGGGTCAGCCCGTGCTTGAAGACGTAGTAGGGCTCCTGGAGCAGGCTGATGTCATAGAGGAACTCGGCGGCCCGGAGGCGAGCCAGCGCGTCGCGGAGATCGGGCTCCGACATCTCGGCGACGGTCTGGAGCAAGGCGACGGGCACATTCTCTCCGATGACCGCCGAGGCCTGGAGGAGGGCCTTGTCACCCGGCGCGAGGCGGTCGATGCGCGCCGCCAGGACCGCCTCGACGGAGGCGGGCACCCGGAGCGTCTCGGTGGGCTTCGTCAGGCGATAGTCCCCGCGCTCCCCGACGAGGGCGCCGTCGTCGATCTTCATGCGGACGCACTCCTCGAGGAAGAAGGGGTTCCCCCGGGTCTGCTCGATCAGCAGCTGCTTGAGGGGGGCGACCTGGTCGTCGTCGCCGAGCATCACGCGGAGCAGCTCCTCCGCGTTCCGGGGCAGCAGTGGATCGACGCCGAGCTGCCGGTAGCCGCTCTTGCCGCCCCACTCGTGCTCGTATTCCGGCCGGTAGTTGACGAGGAGCAGGACCCGCGCGGCGGGGAGACGCTGGATCAGGCGGTCGAGGAACGCCTGGGTCTCGGAGTCGATCCACTGCAGATCCTCGAAGATGATGCACAGCGGCTGGACCTGACTCTCCCTCAGCAGGAGGCGCCGGACCGCGTCCATCGTCTGCTCTCTCCGCTGAAGAGGAGCCAGTGACTGCCACTGCGGATCCTCGACGGGCACGTCGAAGAGCGACAGGAGGGCGGGCACGATCACGGCCAGCTCCTTGTCGAGAGCCAGCACGTGGCCGACGATCTTGTCGCGGACCTCTTGCCGGTCGCCCCGCTCGTGAACCTCGAAGTACGCGCGCAGCAGGTCGATGACCGGCCGGTAGGCGGTCGACTTGTCGTAGGAGAAGGCGCGCGTCTTCACGATTCGCCAGCCGGGCATTCGCTCCGCGCGGGTGAACTCGTGGAAGAGCCGGGACTTCCCGACCCCCGGCTCTCCCACGACTCCGACGAGCTGGCCCCGCCCGCCGGCCGCCGAGCGCATCGCCGAGTCGAGCAGGGCCAGCTCGCCTTCGCGGCCCACGAAGCTGGTCAGCCCGCGCGCCGCCGCCACCTCCATCGCCCCGCGCGTCGCGCCGGTCCCCGTGACGACGTAGGCGTCGACCAGCGTCTGCATCCCGCGTACAGACAGCGGGCCGAGCGATACCGCCTCGATGTAGCCTTCCACCAGCGTGACGGTGTCGGCGGTGGCGAGGATGGAGCCGGGCTCCGCCATCTGCTCCATGCGGGAGGCCAGGTGCGTGGTCTGCCCCACCGCCGAGTAGTCCATCCGGAGGTCGCTGCCGATCGCTCGAACCACCACCTCCCCGGAGTTCAGGCCCACCCGGATCTGCGGCTCGATCCCGTGCAGCCGGCGAACGCCCTCGGCGTACCGCTTGACCGACTCCTGCATCCGCAGTGCGGCATAGCATGCCCTCACTGCGTGATCTTCATGGGCCAGCGGTGCGCCAAACAGCGCCATGATTCCATCACCCATCACCTGGTTGACGGTACCCTCATAGCGGTGAACGGCCTCCATCATGCATTCCAGCACCGGATCGAGGAGCTTGCGCGCATCTTCCGGATCGCGGTCGGCCAGGAGCTCCAGGGACCCCCTGAGGTCGGCGAACAGCACCGTCACCCGTTTGCGCTCGCCCTCCAGCGCGCTCTTCGACATCAGGATCTTCTCGGCGAGATGCCTTGGTGTATAGGCGTCCGGCGAGACGAGGCGTGGCTGAGGGCTCCCGCCTCCTTCCACGGAGTGCCCGCACTGGGTGCAGAACTTCGCGCTCTCGCGGACCGGGCTGCCACAATTGGAGCAGGGCATACGGAGCCTCTCTGCGAGCTAGGACCGGACGGGGGCGATCATATGATTCGGTGCGCAGAGCTTAGCGTGGCGACCGGGGGCGATCAAGCGACCGGAGGGAGCGGCCGCGTGGTTGTCACGCGTCCTCCGCTCCGCCCAGCAAGAGCCGCTCGATCCGCGCCAGGGCGGCATCCGCTCGCGACCGCACCGCCGCTTCGTCGAGGCTCCCGAAGGGGTGCGGCACGACCACGAACGGGTAGCCGGGCATGCCGTTCATCTCCGCCAGGACGGCCGCCGTCTGCGCGAACGGCTCCGTCACGACGGCGACGGCCGGGATCCCCTGTTTCTCGAGGTTGATGGCGTCGAGCACACTGCCCGACGAGCAGCTCCCTCAATCGCCGATGGCGGTGACGACCGCCGCACACCGCTTGGCCAGCAGGGCGGTATCCTCCGGCCGGGCCGGGGCGCTCGCATTCGCCTTGGTCACGCGCACCAGCTCCCCCACGGCGTGGCGCGTGCGGAGGTGCTCGGCCACGCGCTCGAGGAACACCATGCCGTGGGTCTTGCCGTTGGCGAGGAGTCCGAGCGTCGCGCCGGAGAGGCGTGAGGGACGGGGGGCACGCGCCGCCGTCCGAGGCAGTACCGCGCGGAGGGTCGGGTCGAGGATGCGTGTCATACGGGAACCTCCTTGGTGATGAAGGGCACGCTGCGACCACGACTCCACGACGGGAAGAAGGCGCTGTGCCCGCCCGCCGCGCCCCCGCCCGCGCAGATCAGGATATCGTCGGGGCTCAAACCGCGATGGACGGCAATGGCCTCGTCGCCCGGCAGCACGCGCACGTGGGCATCCGGCCCGCTCGGGGCGGTCTCCACGCCGCCAGGCGCCCGCGCGTAGAGCCACTGGCGCATCTCCGCACCCAGGAGGAATTGCGCCTCGACCTTTCCGGCCCGCTTCAGGTCGGCGAGGGGCCGCCGGGCGTGCTCGTAGAGCCACTCCTGGGTTCGCGCGCGCGACCAGCCGGCGCGCGCCAGGTGCTGCGCGTGTTCGGGCGCCATGACGATGACCGACCGGCCCGGGCTCAGGCTCGCGAGGCCCGCCATGGCGTCGGCGAAGGCGACGAGGAGGGCCGCGGGCTCGCTCGCCGCGTGGACGAGGAGGTTGTGGCCCGACTCCGCCGCGAACACGGTCACCGCCGACTGCGTGGCCTGGAAGCCGCGGGCGACGTGCAGCGGCTCCCAGGGGCTCGCCGCCTCGTGCTCGGCGAAGCAGAGCGTATACTTCCCCGCCCAGCCCTGGGTCGACTGGTCGAGCACGCCCGGGTGGCAGCCGAGGCCGTTCAGCAACACGAGTCGGAGTGCCCGGCCGATGGTGGCGTTGGCGCGGACCCCCGGGCCGAAGAGGTTCCCGCCCCCGTGCAGGCCGATCGCCTCGCGCACGGGGCCGTTGACGATCACCATGAGCGCCGCGCCGCCGGTGCTCGTCGCCGGACCGTGCAGCGTGAACTCGGGGTCGCCGATGGCCAGAAGGGCCGCGCCCACCACCGGGAAGTACTCCGGCCGGCAGCCGGCCATGACCGCATTGATCGCCGCGTGCCACGCCGTGACCGCGCGGTCCCGCACCGGCTCGTGGAGCAGCACGGCGTCGGCCCGCCACGGTCCGCCCGCGAGCATCCGCTCCACGAGCGCCGCGGTAGGCGGCACGACCGGCAGGCCATCCGTCCAGCCCTGGGCGAAGCAGGCCTCGACCGCCTGCCAGGGGTCGTCCACGTCGAGGCCGGGATACGCGTCGTCGTTCACGTCGGGCTCGGGGAGTGAGCGTAGAGCAGGCGGGCGCCCCACCGCAAGCGCCGGAGTCCCTGTTCTACTTGTCGCGCCACACCTCCTGCATCCGGCCCCAGCTGTAGATCGAATGGTGCGGGACGAGGTTCCTCACGTACGGCCACACCGTGAAGTAGTCGAGTCGCCAGAGCAGGACGGGGCGGACGGCGGCCTCTTCCAGTTTCCGCTGGATCTCCTGCACCAGCGCCATCCGCTTCTTCGGATCCAGCTCCTGGGATTGCTGGTCGAAGAGCCGCGTCATCTCCTCGTTGCAGAAGCCGGTATAGTTCCGGGGCGACCCGCAGCCGAAGTACTCGTAGAAATTGGCGTCCGGGTCGTCCGGTTCCACCCCGTTCCGGTCGACGCCGAGCTCGAACTCTCCGCGCGTTTGGAGCGGCCCCCACTGTGGCGTATCCACCTGCCGCAGCGAGGCGTCGATCCCGACACGCCGGAGCTCCGCGATCACGAACGCGCTGATATCCACGAAGGCCGGGAGCCGCCGGGTCAGCACCTCGACCTTCAGGGGCTTGTTCGGACCGAAGCCCGCCTCCGCGAGGAGCGTCCGGGCCTTGGCCTGTTCACGACCCGGCTCGCCGTAGCCGGGGAGGGGGCGGAGATTGGTCTCGAGCATCCCCCAGACCCCGTAGGGGCTCGGCATCATCGAGGCCCCGAGTACGGCCGCGCCTTGATATACGGCGGCGATCAGGGCCCGCCGGTCGATGGCGCGGCTCAAGGCCTGGCGCACCGTGACGTTGTCGAAGGGCGGCTTGCGGCTGTTGATGGTGAGGTGATCGAGCACGCCCGCGTTCACCCGGGTGACCACGAGCTGCGGGGCTCCCTTCTTGAGCTGATCGGCGATGGGCTTCGGGGTTTCACCGGGGAACGCCACGTCCACGCGCCCCGCCTGGAGCGCTGCGGTCGCGGTGCCACGCTCGGCAATGATCAGGTAGCGCAGGCCGTCGAGGTAGGGCCGCCCCTTCACGAAGTAGTCGGGGTTCTTCACGTACTCGAGGAACTCGCCCTTACGCCAGTCCTTGACCTTGAACGGCCCCGTGCCCACGCAGCCGGTGCGGTAGCTGGCCGGCGGCACGTGCGCGGCGTAGATCGGCGTGAATCCCGAGGCCAGCATCAGCAAGAGGGACGGCTGCGGGTGCTTCAGGCGGAACACGACCGTCTGGGGATCGACCGCGTCGACCCCCTCCACGTTGGCGTACCACTCACGCCGCGCGTTGAGGCGCAGCTTGGCCGGGGCCTCCGGCGTCTCTCGAACCAGATCGAACGTGTACTTGACGTCCTTGGAGCTGAACGGCTTCCCGTCGTGCCATCGCACGTCGCTCCGGAGAAAGAAGACGAGCTTTCGATAGTTCTCTTGCCATGCCCATCGCTCGGCGAGCTCGCCGACGATGGTGTCCGCGCTATGCGTGGGCTTCAGCGGATCGAACAGCACGAGGTTGCTGAAGCAGGGCATGGCCGGCCACATGGTCGAGATCGTCGCGCTTTCGTGGATCGCGAAGCCCTGCGGCAGATCCTCCCGCAACCGGAGCGTGAGCCAGCCGCCAGACCTGGGCGCCTGTCCCTGGGACGGATCGCCGGTCAGGATTACGAGCCCAGCCAGGGCGAGCGCGGGGAGGAATCGGGTGATTCTCATAGCGCACCTCATCCTATCCGTTCACGGTCCGTGAACAAGAGCTTGAACTGAACAGGCGGACCTCTCCCGAGACCATCTCCGGGCTCGGTCGGTTCGAGGACGTCCCTCGCCCGGCTCAACCCTCAGTCGGCCCCGACCGACCCGGGAGGACGCCGGGGGCTCACACCGAGAGGTAGCGACCCTTGAGCTCGGCCTCGCGACGCCGGAACTCGGCGGTGGGGCCCGCGAACACCACGGCTCCCTTGCCGAGCACGACCACCTGATCGCTGACGCCCAGCGCCATCCGGGCGTTCTGCTCGACGAGGAGGATCGTCACCCCGCCGTCCTTGAGGCGGAGCATCAGCGTCTCGAGCTCGCGCACGAGTCGGGGGGCGAGCCCTTGTGAGGGCTCGTCGAGCATCAGCAGCTCGGGGTTGCCCGCGAGCGCGCGGGCGATGGCCAGCATTTGCTGCTCGCCGCCCGAGAGACTCCGACCGCGTTGCCGCCAGCGCTCGCGCAAGATGGGGAAGTAGGTGAAGATGCGCTCGCGCGTCCACCCGGCGCCGTCGGCGACGGGGCGCTCGGCCAGGCGGAGATTTTCGCCGACCTCGAGGTGCGGGAAGATCTGGCGGCCTTCGGGGACGTACCCCACGCCCAGCCGGAAGACGCGGTGGGGCGCCAG
>Ga0099791_10000324_pt1 | contig 17108 bp, 14 predicted proteins | sample Rivendell_Oct201_7_FD_77318 | JGI IMG/M metagenome (GOLD analysis project Ga0099791, IMG submission 77318) | Vadose zone soil and rhizosphere microbial communities from the Eel River Critical Zone Observatory, Northern California to study diel... | ecosystem: Environmental > Terrestrial > Soil... | reverse complement strand
TCGCGGGGACCAACCCCGATGCGATGTCGCGCTTGTCGAGGAAGGCATCTGCGCCCTTCTCGAACGCCTCGCGCCGGGTGGCGTCGCCGGTCAGGTGGGTGAGGACCAGCACCTTCGTGTCGGGCCACTCGCGCTTGATCTGGCGGGTCGCTTCGAGCCCGCCGAGGCGGGGCATCATGACGTCGATAACGACGACATCAGGCCGTTCCTGGCGGACGAGCGAGACAGCCATTTCGCCATCGGTCGCCTCACCAGCCAGCGCCAGATTGGGGTCTTGCCGCAGGACGAACGCCACCAACCAACAGCTATCCACCTCGTCATCGACGATGAGAACCCTTGCTGCCATGGTCGCGCCCCCCGGCGAAATGTGGGTCTGCCCATCAGCACGAGCCATGCCGGGTATCAAGTGGCTTGAGTTTCAGGGCGTTACACCTCAGTCGCCTGGCTCTACCCGGTAGTTATGACAGGGTAGGAAGTTCCTGCCGCCAGGGTCATTCATTGCACGCGCCCCCGCCCGCTGTGGGATCGCGTGCAACCTTGTACGCCGGGCGCTGCCCCGACCTGGCCGCGGCCACCAGCGCCGCGGTGCCGCCGGCCGTCACGACCGCGCGCGTGAAGCGCAGGCTGCGCTTGAAGTTGATAATCGCGACCCGGTTTGCCGCCACGATCTGGGCGATGGACGCGCCGGGGATGTCGCCATAGCCGCTGCCGACGACGCTACTCTCTTGAACTTTTGCGTCGACGGTGGAAACGCCCGTGAGCGCGCCGACGTAGACGAGCAACCCGTGCTCGGAGTACAGGACGCAATCTTGGCCGACCCCGTTGACCGCGCCGACCGAGATGGACTGCGGCACGAGGATGGGCAGCAGCGCGACGCCGTTCTTGACGTCGCACGACAATCCCGACTCACCCACGACCGGGGCCGGGCCCGCCAGGGTGAGCTGCGCGGCCTCCCACATCGTGGCGCCGGCCGCGCGAAGGAGCTGGTAAAGGGACAGGGATGCGCGAACCTTCTCGAGCACCGGCCCCTGTCCGGGAAGCTGCAAGGCGCGAACCTCGAAGCCCGCGGCGGTCGTGGCGCGCGCGATCGTGGCGGTGTACTTGAGGCCGGGCGTGTCGTGATCGGGAGAGAGAATGAGTTGTCGGGCTCCGAGGATCGCGAGCTGCTGCGCATACTCGTCGCGCCATCCGCCGACGCCCCGCACGCAGTCGTCGCGATGAACCCGATGGCCGCCAGGTTGTCGGCATCCTGCTCGCCCTCGCACCAAATCACGCGCGGCTGTTCGACGAGGTCCGGCAGGCGGTACAGGACGCGGCGAACGCCCGTCAGGTTGTGGATCCAGCCCCCACGGCCATCGGGGCGACGTTGGAAGAAGCTCTTGGCCTCCAGGCGCACGGCCTGATAGAGCAAGGCGCCGCTGCCGTCGACGTAGTCGTAGGTCTTGACGATGCGCGACGCGACGTGGTGGCCGATGGACGACGACGGGAACAGGTCTTTCATCGTGAGACCCAGCGCGGCCACGATCTGCTCTTGCGTGCATTTCTTCGCGTGACAGTTCAGGACGGTGCGGCCGTCCTCGCCCGTGCCGATCGAGAGACTGCGCTCGAGATCAACTCGCGTGAAGTCCGCGAAACCTCCGAGAAATTGATGGTAGGCGGGGGGAGGATTGAACTCCCGACCCCGGCCTTGTAAGGGCCGTGCTCTCCCAGCTGAGCTACCCGCCTATACCTGATGAATCCGAGACCACCCCCCGGATCTTATCGTGCCGGAATTGATCGCGCGAGGAATTGTGGGTGCCCGGCCACTTCGCGGATCCCGGCCAGGACGGCGGCCATCGCGGCCTCGACCGCCCCGAGGCAGACGAAGAGGCGAACGGCGGCGCCGAGGCTCACGAGGGAGAGAAGCGGATGGGGCCGATGAGCGATTCCGCGCGCGAGTGCGTGTCGTTGGAGTCGATCGAGAGCGTGATCGCGCCCGGATCGGGCGGCTCCTCGCCATAGATGGCCCGATAGTCCGCGCGGACGTCGCGACGCTCCTCGACCCAGCGCCCCAGCTCGGCGGGGCCGGAGCGCAGGATGATGTAGGTGACCGTGCCGGTCTTCTCGCTCCGGAACGTGCTGCCGGCCGGCGCGGTGGTGTCCCACGCGTAGCCGATGATGCGCGAGCGCAGCAGCGCGGGTGGGCGCGGCCACGTCACGTAGACCTGCGCGGCCTGATCGGCGGTCTCGCGCCGCCGCGCGTCGCCGCCGGTGGGCATGACGAGCACCTTCCACCGCCAGCGCAGGATCGGCGTGCGCGCCAGCGAGACACTGCCGCGCAGGTCGCGGGTGATGGTGGCGCGATCGTTCCGGCTCTCGAGGTGAAGCACCCGCTGGCCGTCGTCGACCATCACGCTGAGGGCGAGCGCCGACGCCTTGCCCCACGTCTGGGCCTCCCAGCCCGGCGGGATACCCACCCGCCCCGGGACGCCGGCCCGCCAGTCGTCCACCACGACATCCGAAGCCGCGGGAGCCGGCGGTGACTGGGCGGCCGGCCCGCTCCCGCCCACGAGGAGCACACCCACGAGCCCCGCCACCGCCGCCACGAGCACCGCCGCAACCCTGGTCCGCATCGACGTCGCCTCCTGGTCCTCAGGCGAGCAATCCGCGTGCCGGCTCGTGCGAGGCCGCGAGTCGGCCTTACTCCTTCTCACCCGGTAGAGCTTACGTGGAACTCCCTTCCCGACGCGCCCGGGGAAGCGGGTCAACCCACCGGCATCCGTCCCTCGTCCGCCCCGATGAAGCGCGGCACGTGGATTGCTCCGAGAGGGGCGCAGGAGGAGCCAGCGATGACGCGGCGACGGCTCGACGACGAGCGAGCTCCGTCGCGGCGGATCCCGCCGTGACTACTTCCGGTGGCTGCTCGAGAGCGCCGCCGCCACGCCGAGGCTGATGTAGAGCCCGCCGGTGATCCAGCGCTCGCCGGTCAGGAAGCGCGGCTGGCCGCGCAGCCACCGGGCGGCGGAGCCCGCGGTCAGCGCGTAGAGCGAGTCGGTGATCGCACCGAGGAGCACGAACACCACCCCGAGGGCGATGATCTGCTCGCCCACGTGGCCTCGCGCCTCCGTGACGAACTGGGGCAGGAACGCGAGGAAGAAGAGCCCGGTCTTCGGGTTGAGCACGTTGACGATGACCCCGTCGAGGAACGCGCGCCGCAGCTCCTTGGGCTTGCCCGGCTCCGGCGCGACGATGCTCGAGCGATCGCGCAGCCGCCGCACGCCGATGTAGATCAGGTAGGCCGCCCCGAGGTACTTCACCGCGCTGAACGCGGTGGCGGAGGCGGCGAGGAGCGCGGAGAGCCCGGCCGCGGCCGCGAAGATGTGGGCCAGGGTGCCCACGTGCACGCCCAGCACGGAGACGAGGCCGGCCCGCTTCCCCTGGTCGATCGAGCGCGTGACGATGTAGAGAACCGCCGGACCCGGCGTCAGCAGCAACACCAGGGCCGCGACCGCGAACAATCCCAGGCTCGACCACTCCGGCAGGACCATCATTCGCTCCTCTTGGCGCTCCCCTGGCCGCTCAGCAGCAGCCGCCGCGGATCGGCCCGCCCGCGGGCAGCGCCCGGTCGGGCTCCCAGCCCCACGACCGCGGGCCCCAGTCCGGCGTGAACACGCGCCCCTTCTTGACGGTGACGAACGGGACCACCGCGCGGTCCACCCGCAGCCCGGCGCCCAGCACATCATAGACCATCCAGTCGCCGGGCCGGACGTCGAGCACCGAGATGTCGGCCTGCCGTCCCACCGCGAGGCTGCCCAGGCGCTCCGCGACCCCGGCCGCCTTCGCCGGGTTCGCGGTGCACATCGTCACCACCTGCGGCAGCGTGAAGCCGAGGCCGAGGAAGCGTGTCATCATCTCGGTCATGCTGTGCACGGTCATGACGCGGCCGGGCACGGTGAGGTCGGTGCTGATGCAGTGCGGGAGCACGCCCTGCTCGATCACGCGGCGGCCCACGTCGAAGCTGAAGTTCATTCGCCCGTGCGCGGTGTCGAACCACACGCCCCGGTCGGCCGCCTCCTTCACCTCCGGCACCAGCTTGCCGTTGCCGTCGAGCACCCCGCCCGGGTTGGCGGTGAAGTAGTGGGTCAGGATGTCGCCCTGCTCGAGCAGCGGCAGCAGCGATCGGATGACCTTGGGGTCGTAGCGCTTCTCGGTGTCGCCGATGTGGACCATCAGCTTCACCCCGCTCTCCTTGGCCGCGCGCTTGGCCAGGCGCGGCATCTCCATGCCCATGATCTCGAGCGCGGGCGAGACCATGCGCGCCTTGATGCCGCGGATCAGGCCGCGGTGCTGGTCGACCACCTTCAGGGTGTCGTCGAGATTGATGCTGCTCTCCGCGATGATGTCGGGCATGGTGGCGAGCCCGGTCTGGCAGATGTGCAGGAACGGGATGATCTCGGTGTGACAGCTCGGGATGATATGGCGGGGAAAGCCCGCGAAGGTGGCCGCCCCCGCGCTGCCCGCGTCCACGATGGTGGTGACGCCCGCGTAGACCCCACCCAGGTCGGGGTTCACCCCGGTGCGGTTGAAGCCCTCGAACACGTGCGCGTGCAGGTCGATCAGGCCGGGCGTGACCGTCTTGCCCCGCACGTCGATGGTGCGCGCGGCCTCCGTCTCCGCGATCTGCGGCGCGATGCGCGCGATCGCGCCCTTCTCCACCGCCACGTCCATCGCCCCGTCGAGCTTCGAGGAGGGATCCAGCACGGTGCCGCCCTTGAGCAGGAGATCGTACATGGGGAGTCTCCGATCGGTCAGCGGGTGAAGTGGTCCCAGAGGCGCCCGGCCGCGGCCACCGAGAGCGGGACGTCGTCCTCCAGGAGATAGCCCTCCCGAGCCAGCGCGCGCGCCGCCTCGCGGACCCGGTCGAGATAGGCCGCGCGCGAGGCGTAGCGCTCCGCGATCGACGGCCGCGGGTCGCCGGAGGCTTCGCGCTCAGCGCGGGTGCGCGCGAACGGGATGGTCGCCCCCGCGAAGACCAGGAGCTGCTCGGCGCCGCCGATGTCGGGATGCCGCAGGTTCCAGCCGGTGTGCGCGGCGAGCGGCACCGCCAGCTCCGGCAGCACGATCCCGCCGGTCTCGTTGCCGTCGCCATCCACCGCGGAGACGAGCGAGCCGAAGGCGCGTCCCGGCGTCGGTGGCATCGTCGTCCAGTCGAGCCGCCGCGGGCGCGGGTTGTGGCGCGGGTAGCGCGCGGCCGGGATGCGCGCGAAGGCAGCCGCGAGGCGATCGGGCGGCACCGCGGTCCCGTCGGCCAGGCGCGGATGGCGGCTCGGCGGCGGCTCGATCCCCTCGACCACCCAGCGGTCGAGGTGCACCAGGCAGGCACGCAGCAGCGGCGAGTAGTCCACCACACCGCGGAGGTTCTGCGAGCGCTCCACCGGGCCGGTCGGATCGGCGGGCGCGGTCTGGATATCGGTCGGCGGCCAGATGCCGAGGCCGTGCTCGGTCCCCGCGAAGTGATAGACGCGCGTGTACGGACCGAGAACGGCGTCGCGCTGGCCGTCGGGATCGGTGTGGATCAGCGAGGCGTCGCCGCGGTGGTACTCGGCCGAGGTGTTGGTGTAGAAGACGCGCAGCCGGCTGCCGCGGGCGTCGAGGCGCGCGTGCAGCGCGTCCTTGGCGCCGGTCTCCGGATCCGCCGCGGGCTGGTCGGTGAACGGGAAGAGGTGCGCCATCATGTTGTTGCGGTCCTTCGAGTGCTGGCCGAAGCGCTGGTTGAACTCGCCCCGCATGCCGCCGGGCACGTTGGCGATGACGCCGTCGAGGGCCTCGCGCCCCTGCTCGTCCAGGTTGAGGTCCTCGTAGACCAGCGTGCGCAGCAGCCGCCCGGTCTGCGAGCGGCCGTAGGCATAGGCCCACCGCAGGCGGCCGGCCGCCGGGTTGCCCTCGGCCGCGCCGCCGTGCTTGAGCCAGGCGACCGCCTCCCGGAGCGCGGCCATCGCGAGGCCTTGCACCGGCGCGCCCGCCGCAGTGTACGTCACCTGGTAGAGCCGGCCCTTTTCGAAGCCGCCCTCGAGAAGGATGTGGCCGGCGTCCGGGATGATGCGCCCGCCCTCGCTCCGGGCGAAGCGCCAGCGCTCGCGCGCGATCGTGGTGGCCGGGCCGTCGGGCTGATCGCGCACGGTCAGGAGCGCGTCCGGCTCCGCGAGGTCCGCGGCCGGATACGGCACGTGGCCGCGGTCGGATAGCAGGAAGTCGGCGACCGGTCCGGTGGACTGCACCTGGGTGTAGATGCGCCCGCGCAGCGGCCGGCCCTGCGCGTCCCGCGCCTCCGGCGTACGCATGCCGATGAGACCGGGCACGCGCGGCAGATCCCCCTGCCATCCGCACGAGATGACCACCCAGCCGAGCTTCATCAGGAAGCCGTCGCCGACGTCGATCGGCGGGTTCGGGTCAGAGCCGCCCGTGAAGGCGGGCCGGGTCGCGCGATTGAAGTTGGGTACCGCCACCGTGTTGCCGCGGTTGACGACATCCAGGACGACACGCCCCGTGCACTCGGCGCGGTCCACCGGCAGCAGGATGGACACATCCGAGTCCCACGTGACCCGCCCGGCCGCGTCCCGCGGGGCCAGCTCCACGTCGGTGATGTGCCGGTTCGACTCATGGAGCGGATCGATGGCGAAGTGCAGGCGCCCCTTCAGCTCCTCGTAGCCCGGGAAGCCGGCCAGGGGCCGGCGCAGCGTGACGTCGAAGCGGGTGACCGGCATGGTGGACCTCGCGGCGGTTAGAGGTCGAGGGCGGCGAGACGGCCGGGCGTCGGCACGCCGTCGGCGTCCCAGCCCCGGAGCGCGTAGTAGCGGTCGAGCATCCCGTCCAGCTCCTCCGGGGGGCAGTAGGCGCCGGCCGAGGGGCCGTCGGGGATGGGCTCGTGCATGACCCGCCAGGGCAGCGCGTCGTCGCCCCGGCGCACGCCCTCGCGCACGTTGAAGACGCGCTCCAGGTTGATCACGCGCTCGCCCACGCGCTCCAGCTCCTCGACCGACATGTCCCAGCCGGTGATCGCCCGGACCATCCGGGCGTAGGGCTCGTCGACGTAGAGACCGAAGCCGCGCTCGGAGGTGAAGCGGCAGAGCACGAGCGAGTCGTCGACCGCGGTGAAGTGCTGGCTCCGGATCGCGAACTCGGGCTTGCCGTCGGGGCTGCGCCGGTCGAAGTTCTGCGCGTACTGCGGGGTAGGCCGCGTGTCGTGGTGGCTGCCGCCGCGGGTGGCGGTGGCGTAGCCGATCGACATACCCTTGAGCGCCCGCGCGGAGTGGGCGGGCAGCTCGAGCCGCTTCACCGCGTACACCAGCCGCGTGCCCTCCGCGTGCACCGACTCCGCGAGCCGCCACGCGCCCTCGGCCAGACGGTCGCCGAAGCCCTCGCGCATCGCGGTCATCTCGACCAGGCGCAGCATCCCGCGCCAGTCGCCCCAGCCGAACGGCAACCCGAGCTCGCGCTCGGAGAGCCAACCGCGCTCGACCGCCTCGCACACGAAGGCGAGCGTCACGCCCATGCTGATGGTGTCGAGCCCGAGCAGGTCGCAGAGGTCGTTGGCCCGCGCGAGCGAGGCCGCGTGCGCGTTGCCGAGCATGGAGCCGAAGGCGAAGATCGTCTCGTACTCCGGCATCTTGGCCTTGAGGCCGGCCAGCTCGCCCTCGCGGACTTCATATTGCTTGCCGCAGGCCACCGGGCACTTGAGGCAGGTCGTGTCCTTGTCGTGGAAGTGGGCGTGCATCTCCTCGCCGGAGATCGCGACCGCGTCCGCGAAGACCTCCTGCCGCAGGTTGTAGGAGCCGAGCGCGCCCAGGGTGTTGATCGGCTTCACCAGGAACGGGGTGCCGTAGGTGGAGAGCGCCTTGGTCCCGGTCTTGAGCGGCTCGCGCGTCTGCTCGAGCAGGGCCTTGAGCGCGGCGGGGTCGGCCACCTCGGTCTTGCGCGCACCCGCCACCACCACCGCCTTGACCCGCTTGCTGCCCAGCACCGAGGCCAGGCCGCCGCGCCCCGCGAAAGCCTCACGGTTCTTCCAGTAGGTGCCCATCGCCGAGAAGCGCACCAGGCGCTCGCCGCCCGGTCCGATGGCCATCACGTCGGCGTCACCGCCCTCCACCGCGTGGATCGCCTGCACCGTGTCGCGGGTGGTCTGCCCCCAGAGCGAGCGCGCGGGGCGCAGCTCCGCGCCCGCCTCGGTGACCTTGACGTAGACCGGCTCGGCCGCGCACCCGGTGATCACGATGGCGTCGAAGCCGGTGCGCTTCATGGTGGCCGGGAAGCGCCCGCCGAAGGTGGAGTCGAAGAAGAGGCCGGTCAGCGGCGACTTGCCGGCCACGCAGGCGCGGCTGTTGCCGGGCACCGTGGTGTCGGTGACCGGGCCCACCGCGAAGACCACCGCGTTTCCGGGGTCGTACGCGTCGACGCCGGGCGGCACGTGATCGAGGAGCAGGCGCGCCGCGAAGCCGTTGCCGCCGAGCAAGGTCCGGGCCAGCGTCTCCGACACGGGCTCGACGCGGCTCGAGCCGGTGGTGACGTCGACGAAGAGGATCCGTCCGCCGTATCCCCGCATGGCGCGGCCCATTTTAGTGAGAATGGAGGCCGGTTACAATGCATCGCATGGACGATCTGCTCGCCGCTGCGCTGGCCCAGGTCACGGTGCAGGACGAGACCGGCGCGGCGGTCTCCTTCAAGGGGCTCTGGGCCGAGCGCACGGTGGTGCTGGCCTTCGTCCGCCACCTGGGCTGCATCTTCTGCCGCCAGCAGGTGGCCGGCCTGACGACGCGCCTGCCCGAGATCGAGCGGCGCGGGGCCACGCTCGTCGTGGTGGCGCCCGCGAAGCCGGAGCACATCGGCCCCTTCCGGCAGGCCACCGGCTACGCGGGCGCGCTCTACGTCGACCGGTCGGGGCGCGCGTTCCGGACCGCCGGGCTCGTGCGCGGGTGGGGCACCACGTATCACCTCCGCGCGGTGCTGAAGGGCGTGGTGGCGTTCGCGAAGGGCTTCCGTCAGGCCGGGCGGCAGGGCGACGTCGTGCAGCAGGGCGGAGCCTTCGTGCTCGGGCCGGGCGACCGGGTGCACTACGAGTGGCGCGACCGTTTCGCGGGCGACAACGCGAATCTCGACGCGGTGGTCGGGGCGATTCCGACGACGGCCGCGGTGAAGTAAGGCACCACCCCTCACCGGCCCACCCCTCACCCTGCCCTCTCCCCTGAGGGGAGAGGGAGAGTTAGGACGCGCCGAGGGCGCGGAGGCCGCGGCGCGCGGCCTCGGCCAGGTCGGCCTCGACGCCGTTCATCGCGAGCAGCTTCCGGTACACGATGATCGCGGCGTCGTTCTGCTTGAGCGCGGCGAAGGCCTGGCCGGCCCCCACGAGCGCGCGGCGCGCCCACGGTGAATCGCTCGTGAGGTAGGCCGCGGTCAGGTACATGTCGGCTGCGTCCTGCGCCTTGCCGGTGGAGCGGTAGCCCTCGCCCAGCCGATACGCCGCCTCCGCGGCCACCGCGCCGTCCCCCGCGTCGAGCGCCTGCTCGAGCCGGCCGCGCGCCTCGTCCCACTTGCCGTCGGCGGCGAGGAGCCGCCCCTGCCCGAGCAGCCCCGGGGCCTTCTCCTTCCCGGTGCCCGCCGCGGCCACACGCGTGTAGGTCTCGAGCGCGGCGGCCCGATCGCCGGTGGCCTCCTGCGCCTCGGCGAGCAGCATCGAGGCCCGGACGGAGGGCGACTGGCCCGCACCCGTCGCGGCGCCGGTCTCGAGCGTGCGGCGGGCCTCGGCGGCCCCGCCGGTCCGCAGCAGCGCCTCCGCGTAGTCGAGCCGGTTGCCCGCGCTGGCCGGGCTCCCCGGGAAGCGCTCGCCGAGCTTGGCGTACATGTCCCGCGAGAGCGCCCACTGCTCGCCCTGGCCGGCCGCGGCCGCGAGCTGGGTGAGCGCGGGCTGCGTGCCCTCGTAGCGGGGGAACTGGTCGGCCAGGCGAAGGGTCAGGGTCCGCGCGTCGCTCCACCGCTTCTCCTCGATCGCGACCGCGGCGAGGGCGTGCACTAGCCGCGGCGTGGTGGCCGGATCGACCGGCCCCGCCACCATCGGCGTCGCCACCTGCTTGAACTCGTCGATCTTCCGCAGATTGAACAGCACGGCGGCGAGGCCGTAGCCGGCCGCGTCCGCGACCGGGCCCGTGCCCGCGTCCCGGGCGTCCGCGAACTGGCGCGCCGCCTGATCCCACTGCCCGCGCGCGAAGCTCGCGCTGCCGAGGCCGAGCTGGGCGACGCCGGTCTCGCCCAGACCGAGGGCGGCCTGGAAGTCGCGCTCCGCCTCGGCCGGCTTGCCGGTGGCGAGCAGCGCCGCGCCGCGCGTGGCCCGGGCCCGGCCCACGTACGGCGAGACCACGCCGCGATTCACGAGGCGCCCCAGCTCCGGGAGGGTGTCGGCCGCGCGGCCGCCGCGCACCGCGAGGATCGCGCGGTTGAGCATCGCGACCTCGGCATACTCGCTGCTGGGGTAGCGGTCCACCACCTGGTCGAGCAGGCTCTGGGCCCCGGCCCAGTCCCCCGCGCGTCCGGCCAGCTCCGCGGCCAGGACGAGCGCTTCCGGCGCGCGCGGATCGGCCTGCGCCTGCTGGGCGAACCGAGCCCAGCGCTGGCGGGCCGCGTCGGGCTGGCCGCCGCGTAGCTCGGCCCAGCCGAGGGCCAGGCTCACCATCGGCGCCTCCGGCTGGCTCGGATAGCTCGACAGGAAGCCGCCGTAGAGCGCGGCGGCCTGCGCGTAGTCGCGCGCCCAGTAGGCCGCCTCGCCGCCCAGCACCTGCGCGGCCGCGCGCACCTCGGCGGGGGCCGCGGTGTCGGCCACGAGCTTGCGGGCGCCGTCGCGGGCCCGCGCGAACTCGCGCGCGTCGAAGTCCATCTGGGCCAGGCGAAGCGCGGCGTAGGCCGCCAGCGCCGGAGAGCCGGGAGCGGTGCGCACCAGCTCGAAGCGGTCGCGCGCCTCGTCGAGCTGGCGATTGAGCCGGCTCGTCTCCGCGCTGAGGGTGAGGACGTAGGAGCGGGTGGCGGGGTCGAGGGTGCGGGCCAGCAGGTCGTCGTTGATCTCGCGGGCCTCGTCCAGCCGCGCCTTGCCGGTCGCCCAGCGGCTCATCAGGAGCCGCACCGGCACGACGAGGGGGCCGCTCCGGTCCGCCTGCTCGAGCTTCTTGGCCTCGTCGCGGGCGGCCGCGTAGTCGTCGAGGTCCAGCAGGGCCTGCACGAGGCCGGCGCGCGCCCAGGATGCCTCGCGCGCCCGGGGGTACGCCGAGAGCATGCCCCGGTAGGCCTTGGCCGCGTCGAGCGGCTGGCCCGCGGCCCGGCTCCACCAGCCCAGGCGGAGGAGCCCGCTGTCGATGAGCACCTGCGGCCCGCCGGAGACGAAGGTCTGCAGCCGCTGCACCGCGCCCGGGTAGTCCCCGAGGCGACCGAGGGTGTCGCCGAGCCAGAACGTCCCTTCCCACGCCACTGCGCGCGGCGCGCTCTGGTTGAGGAGCCCCGCCCAGGTGTCGCGCGCCTCCGGGTAGCGCTTGAGGCCGTAGAGTGCGAGCCCACGCCCGTGCCGCGCGTAGGGCACGAGCACGGGCGGCGCGCCGGTCTTGAGCAGGGTGTCGAAATAGGTGAGCGCGCGATCGGGCTTGCCCAGCTCGAGCGAGACCCAGCCGAGCTCGTGGGTCGCGTAGAGGCCGAGCTCCCCGCGCGGCTCATCCTGCTGGACCTGCAGCATGAGCCGCTCGACCTCGGCCGGCTTGCCCTGGCGCAGCAGGGTCTCGCCGAGCCAGTAGCGCGCCTCCCGGATCTGCCCGCGCTCGGTCGCCTCCTGCACCGCCCGCTGGAGCACGTCGCGCGCCTCGTCCAGCTCGCCGCGCTGGTAGCGCGCGCGCCCGCACTCGATCAGCTCGGAGGCCACGCCGAAGAGGCTCCCCACCGGGTTGCACGCGAGGAAGCGCGGGGGCGCCAGCGGGGCCACCGGCCGCTCGCCCAGGTTGCCCACCATCGGGGCCGGAGGCAGCTCGGGCATGCCCGCCGGGGCCGGCGGCAGCGCCACCGCGGGCAGCGGCACCGGCGGCTTGTCGAGCGGCGGCGAGGCGAGCTGCACGAGAGCGGCCGGGTCCGGCGGCGGCAGGATCAGCGCGATCTCGGCCCGCGCGGCCGAGCCCGGGGCGAGCAGCAGGAGCGCGGCGAGGAGCCACGCGCGCGGCCGGCTCATGGCTTGGCCCCCGGCCCGCCCGATTTGCCGGTCGACCCCTTGGCGGGCGCCTTCGGCGCCGGCCTGGCGTCGCCCTTGTCGGACTGGGCGTTGGTGTTGACCGCGGCGAGCCGCTCCTTGGCCCAGGAGGCGAGCGTCTTGTCCGGGCTCTTGCTCGCGACTTCGTCGTAGAACTTCGCGGCCTGCGCCCACTGGCGCTGCTCCTCGTAGGCGAGGCCGGTGCCGGCCAGGGCGCGATAGCGCATGGCCGGCTCCAGCGCGGGGGCCTCGGCGGCGGACTTGAAGGCCGCAACCGCGGCGGCGTGGCGCTTCTGCTTGAGCTCGCTCTCCCCCAGCAGCACGAATGCCTCGCCGCGCACCGCGTCCTCCGGGCTCCGGGACGCCGCCTTCGCGAGGGTGGCCGCATCCTTGAAGCTGTTCTTGGCGAAGGCGCTCTGGGCCATCTCGAGCGAGACGCGCCCGCTCAGCGGGTGGTCGGGAAAGTCCTTCCGCAGGCGCGCCCACGCGGTGTCCGCGTCGCGCGGCCGGCCGAGCTTTCCCGCCACGAGCCCCGCGTCGTAGAGCCCTTCCGCGGTGGCGGGCGACTGGGCGACCAGCGTCTTGTACTCCTCGGCCAGCTCGCTCTTCTTGCCCTGGCGCACGAGCGTGTCGACGACGGTGCGCCGCGCGGTGGGGGTCAGCTCCGAGCTCGGATAGGCTTTGGCGAAGGCGCGCAGCTCGCCCACGCCCTCGTCGCTCTGCCCGCCCGCGATCAGGGCCTGGCCCAGCGTGTAGCGGGCGTCCGGCAGCAGCCGATGGTCGGGATACTTGGAGACGAAGCCCCGCAGCAGGCCGATCGCCTCATCGGGCCGCTTGAGCTCGGTGAGCGTGCGAGCCAGATAGAAGGTGGCCGAGGGGACGTTGGCGTTCTCGGGGTAGCTCGAGAGCAGGCGGCGGAACTCGGTGACGGCCTGGTCGCGGCGCTTGAGCTCGAGATTCACCCAGGCGAGTCCGTACACCGCGTCGGGCGCGCTGGGCGAGCTCGGATTGTCGGTGAGGATCCGGTCGTAGATGGCGCGCGCTTCCGGATAGCGCTTCATCCGGAAAAGCGTCTCACCCTCCCAGAAGCGCGCCTCGTCCGGACGGCCGGGGACCGGCGAGAAGGTCTGGGCCTGGCGGAAGGCCTGGAGTGCGGCCTCGTGCTGGCCCTGCGAGAGGCGCGCCTTGCCCAGGAGCAGCGTCGCGTCGGGCGCGCGGGAATCCGACGGGTAGCGCTCGAGCAGGCGCTCCAGCATGCGGCGGGACTGCGCGAAGAGGCCGTCCTGGAACGCGCGATCTCCGACGGTCCAGAGGCGCTCGGGCTCGCTCACCGCGAGGGCGGGGCCCGGCCAGCCGAGGAGCGCGGCCAGGAGCGGCCCGGCCGCGAGGCCGAGCGTCAGATAGACGCGTAGCGACGTGGGCGGCATAGCAATGCACCCACGCTACCACGGATGCCCGGCCCTTACCGCATCCCGAGGGCCAGGATCGAAGCCGCGATTGCCAGCGTGCGGCTCTCGTCGTCGGTAAAGCCTTCCTCGTCGCCCTCCCACAGGTCGAGGGTCACCGGCCCCCGGGCGGTCTGGAGGGTGAGCCGGCCCCCGCCGTCGGGCAGCCGCATGCCCTTGCTCCCGAAGCGAACCATCGCGTCACTCGGGGCGAACAGCATCTGCCCGGTCAGCGCGAGCCGCGGTGGCGGGAGCGCCCCCGCGGTGTCCGGGACCGCGGCCAGCACGCGCCCCTGGTCATCGCGGAGGACGAGGCCGCCGAGGCCGAAATCGGCGCGAATCTCCTGGAGCATGGCCGCGGGCGCCCGCGCGCCCCGCGTCCGATCGAGGAGGCGGGTCAGGCTGCCGAGCTCCTGATCGGCGCGGCCGGCCGCCTCCGAGAGACGCTCCCGCCGCCGTCCGAAGGCGGCGGCGATCAGCCCGCACCCGGCGAGGGCGAAGAACGCGACCACGTCGTCGACCTTGGTGATGGCGAGCGTCAGGTAGGGCTCGGTCAGGAAGAAGTTGAGGCTCATCGCCGACACGAGCGCGGTCACGAGGGCCGGGGTCCGACCGCCCAGCTCGGCCACCACGATGGTGAACGCGAGGAAGACGAAGGCGAGGTTCGATGCCGAGACGATTGTGCGGAGCGGGATGAGCGCGACGCCCAGGGCCATGGAGCCCAGGGCCCCGGTCACGACCCAGGCCCGGATATCGTCGGTTCGGCGCATGCGTTCCTCCCTCCGTGGCGTGGTGCTCATCCGGGTCTGGGACGCGCACCGTGTGCCGGCCGGCGGCGCGCCGGGCGGAAGAGCAGCACGTCGCGGCTCAGGGTCACGTCCAGGTCCGGGACGCTGGCGAGGCGGGCGTGCCGGCTCGCCCGGCCCGCGCGATAGGTCCCGACCATGACGTCGCGCACCGAGGCGGGGTCGAGGTGGACCGTGTGACGGATGCGCTCGTGCCGATCCAACACGAAGAGGGGAGCGAAGGTCTCGATCGCCTTGTCGACCCGGTCCCGGGTGACCCCCTCGCCCAGGACCAGCTCCCGCACCTCGATCAGGTCGTCGGGCGCGGGCACCACCAGCAGCAACGTGCCCTCGTCGGCCAGCACCCGGCGGAACTCCTTCGGATTCCGCTGCGCGGTGATCGAGGCCACGAGCTGGAACGACGCGTCGGCGTAGGGCAGGAAGCGGTCGGCGTTCGCCACTACCCAGTGGAGCTCCGGGTGCAGGCGCGCCGCCGCCTCGATCGCGGGCACCGAGATGTCGAGGCCGTACCCGGCGGCGCCGAACCGGGCCGCGATGGCGGCCAGATGATGGCCGTCACCGCAGCCGGCGTCCAGCGCCGCGTCTCCCGTTCCGAGGGTGAGCAAGGTCGTGATCGCGTCCGTGAGCGGCGTCTCGTATCCACCCGCCGCGAGGCGCAGCCGCGCGGTCACCGTCGCCGGGGCGTCGCCGGGCTGGCGCGACCTTCGGTCCTGCGGGAGCAGGAGATTGACGTACCCGCGGCGGGCGACATCGAACGAATGCGCGCGAGCGCAGGCCAGGCGGTCTCGAATGCGCGCGAGTGCCCGCCGGCAACCCGCCACCGGGCAGAGAAGATCGACCGTGCCGGATCCGCTCGCGTTCGTCGACATCGCCAGAGACATCGTCGCGGAGGATGTTACCAGAAGTGGAGAGACGAGCACCCGGCGAGGTCAGGTCGACGGGCGGCTCGATCTAGAGAACGATCTCGGTTCCCACCCCGTGCGGGGCCCGGAGCGTCATCGGCACGGCATGGGGCACCCGTCCATCGACGAGCTGCGCCTGAGCCGCGCCGCCCTTCAGCGCCCGGACGCAGCCCTCGATCTTCGGCAGCATCCGGCCGTCGATCAGCCCTTCGCGGACGAGCGAGTCCACCGCCCACCGGCTCAGCCGCCGGAACCGGCGGCCGGCGCGATCCAGGATCCCCGGAGCATCCGTGAGATAGATCACCAGATCCGCGCCCAGGACCGCGGCAACCTCGCCAGCCACCAGGTCGGCGTCGATGTTGTACGTACGGCCGTCCGCGCCGATTCCGAGCGGCCCGATGATGGGGACGATGCCGCGCTCCTGCAGCGCGCGAATGGGTCTCGCGTTCACGCCCGCGACATCCCCGACACGCCCGAGATCGACCGATTCGCCCGCAGGCAGAAGGGGCTCCCGTGGGCAGGCCCGCACGATCTGGTCCGACCACGCGCTCGACCCGACCGCCTCGACTCCGTGCCCGTCGATCAGCCGGGCGATCTCGTCATTGGTCGTCGCCAGGGCCCGCTCGACCAGTCTCATGGTCTCGTCGTGGGTGACCCGCGGGTCGCCGACGAAGCGAGGGATCCTCTTCTCCGCCGCCTCCCGCAGGCGACTCATCCGACGCCCTCCACCGTGAACCACCACCGGATTCACTCCAGCCAACCGGATTGCCGCGATGTCGCGTGAGAAGCCGTCCCTCAGATGGGCCTGCTCCATCGCCGCGCCGCCATACTCGACGACCACCGTTCTCCCCCGGAAGCTGGCGATGGCGTGATCGTCCGCCTGGATCTCGCTCCGTGCCATGACACCCATCGGCGTGACCTCCCCGACCTGGCGGTAGTGTTGCTCCTCATTCCCGCTCGCGGCAAACTCGGCCCGGGCGGGCGTCCATGAGCCAAGACCACACTGCCCAGAATCCGGCGACCGCAACCCCGAGCTGGAGTCCCGTCCGGACCGCGATCGCCATGGACGCGAGCTCGACCAGCCACAACAGGCCTGCGATCGGCAGCTCCCGGATGCCTAGCCCCGTCTTCATGTCTCGCCCCTCCATCGAGTAGACGCGGCGAGGGCGTCAAGAAGACGCCCAATGCCGTGCCGGCCTCGTCAAGGAAAGGTCAAGACACGCCGTCGCTACCGGAACAACGGGCCTCGACATTTGCGAGGGCCTGCTTGATGCTGTGAAGCATCACTGGGTCGATGGTGGCCTCGATCTTCTTCATGGCTTAAGCTCTCCTTTTGACGAATTCTTGACGCCGGGGGCGCCGTTTTTGAGGCTCTCTCTTCAGGGCCCTTGCTAGATTCCTCGCGTGGCGAGGATGCCATCGCAATCCCTCGCGCGAAGGAGACAAACCATGCGACGTCTGATGATCGTGCTGGGAGTGTGCGCGTGCGCCGCGGCGGCCCCACAGTCGGCCGCCCTTGCCGACGACACCCCGTACACGCTCACGACCGAGGGGCAGCCCGGCTTCTTCAAGCGCCTCTTCAACGCCTACCGGGACGAGTTCAAGGAGTCCACCGATAGCGGGCCGGAGCCGGCCCGGCGCGCGCTGCCCGCGCCCTTCGACTCGCCGCCCTATCCGTCCGGCGAATACCAGGGCTTCCCGCTCGTCGGGG
>Ga0099791_10000322_pt1 | contig 17169 bp, 14 predicted proteins | sample Rivendell_Oct201_7_FD_77318 | JGI IMG/M metagenome (GOLD analysis project Ga0099791, IMG submission 77318) | Vadose zone soil and rhizosphere microbial communities from the Eel River Critical Zone Observatory, Northern California to study diel... | ecosystem: Environmental > Terrestrial > Soil... | reverse complement strand
TGACCATCAGGGCGCGGTACTTGGGACTCATGATCGCTCGCTGCAGGCGGTCCGTCAGCGCGGCAACGCGCGCGCTGCGGGTCGTCAACCTCACGCGCTCCGTGGCCTGGAGCGCCATGCGGCGGAATTGCAGGAGCCACATCGCCGCCGGCCGCATGGCCGCGGGAATGCGGTCCGTCTTGCGTCTGCCGAGCCGCGCCGGATTGACGAAGGAGAAGGTATCGATGGCTGCTTTCTGCGCGATCAGGATAGCGGCGACGTTGCGATCTAGATCACGGAAAGCGCGCGTCTTGGGATCGAAAAACCCCAATGCCAGTTCATCCACATGGGCGAGCGCCCAGCGCGCGAATTCGCTTTCCACCCGCACGATGCCGGCCGGCGGTCCCGACCACAATGCCGTGGTCGTGAAATCGAAAACGAGACGCGCCGGGGCGCCTTTGAGAGCACCAATCATCGATCTTGGCCAAGGTGATGAGCCGACAACAATAGCCGTGCCGTTGGAGTGTACCTCTCCCCGCTTGCGGGGAGAGGTCGGAATTTGCGCTCGTCGCGCAAATTCCGGGTGAGGGGGCCTCTCCACGAGTCTAAGCTTTTTGGGCGAGTCTGAGTTTGTGGAAACGCCCCTCACCCCGCCCTCTCCCCGCAAGCGGGGAGAGGGAGAAGAGGCGCCGTGCCATATCCAATTGCCCTGCGCAAGCGGGGGAGGGCAAAAGGCCGCCGAGCGTCGCTACGCCCCCAGCGCCCCGCGCACGCGCTCCGGCGCGAACGGCAGTTCGCGCAGGCGCACGCCGGTCAGTGCCGCGATGGCGTTGCCGACCGCGCACGCCACCACCGGCACGCCGTCTTCGCCGGCGCCGGTCGGCGGATTGTCGGTTGAGACCACCCTCACCTCGATGTTGGGCACATCCGACATGCGCGTCACCTCGTAGTCGCTGTAGTTCGACTCCAGGACGCGGCCGTTGCGGATGGTGATCTTCTCGCGCAGCACGTGGCCGAGCGCGTAGACGATGCTGCCCTCGGTCTGTGCCGCGACGTTGCGCGGCTGCACGGCAAGCCCAGCGTCGATGGCGGCCCAGAAATTGTGGACCTTGATCTTGCCGGTGGCGCGATCGACCGAGACCTCGGCGACGCCTGCCGCCAGGGTGTCGTCCTTCACCATGGTGCCGACGCCGAGACCGCGTCCGTCGCGCCGCCGCGTCCAATCGGACATTTCCGCGACGGTGCGCAGCAGCGTCTGCATCCGCGGCTGGCCCTCCGACAGCGTGAGCCGGAACGCGATCGGATCGAGGCCGCGGTCCTTGGCAATCTCGTCGAGGAGGCTCTCCGCCGCGAAAGCGTTGTAGGCGTTGCCGACCCCGCGAAAGGCCGCGAGCCGGGCGCGGCCCGTTTCGATGACATGCTCGGCCAGCTTGTTGGGGATCGGATACTGGGGTATCGGCGAGCCCTTCATGACGACGCGGTCGAGCGGGGGCGGCGGCGTGCCGTTGGCGATCGACGTATAGGCGGCGACCGATTCGGCGACCACGCGGTGGTGCCAGGCGACGAGCTTGCCGCCGGCATCGAAGCCCGCTTCGATGTGATGCGCCGTCATCGGCCGGAACTTGCCGCCCGTCACGTCGTCCTCGCGCGTCCAGATCAACTTGACCGGCTTGCCGACCGCCATGGCGAGGCGCACCGCATCGATGACCACTTCCTGCTGGCTGCGGCGGCCGTAACCGCCGCCGAGGAAATGCTGATGCAGGGTGATGTTGGTGCGCTCGATTCCCATGAGCTTGGCGACCTGGTTGTGCAGGCTCGTCGCGCCCTGGGTGCCGGTCCAGATCTCGACCGACTTGCCGTCGGGGCTGACGGCCGCAGTGGCGTTCATCGGCTCCATCTGGGCGTGGTACAAATAGCGGGTGCGGTATTCGCCCCGGTAGACCTTGACGGCGCCGCGCATCGCCGCCTTAGCGTCGCCGACGCTTTCATACGGCACGCCTTGGCGGCTGTTATCGCGCCCGATGGCGGCGAACTCCGCAAGCGCTTTCTCGCTGTCGTGATGCGCGCCCGGCGCGTCGCTCCAGGTCACCTTGAGCAGATTCTTGGCGGCCTGGGTTGCTTCGACGCTGGTTCCGATCACGCCGACGCCTTCCGGCAGCTTGACGATGTCGGTGACGCCCTTGACCTGCCGCGCCCGCGTCTCGTCCACCGTCTCCGGCCTGCCGCCCGGATAAGGCGATTGCAGCACCGCGGCGTAGACCATGCCGGGGACCTGGGCATCGATTCCATATTTGGCCGCGCCGGTCACCTTGAGGGGCACTTCGACCCGCGGCAGATCCTTGCCGATGTAGCGGAAGCTCGCGGCGGGCTTGAGGTCCTTGTCCTCGATCTTCGGCAATTCGGGCGGCGCCTTGGCGAAGCCCGCGATCTCGCCGTAGGAGATGCGGCGGTTCGTGGCCTTGTGCACGACGACGCTGGGCTCGGTCGAAAGCTCGTGCGCCGGCACGCCCCATTTCGCCGCGACCGCGTCGATGAGGACGCGCCGCGCCTGGGCGCCGGCGATGCGCATCGCCTTGAAGTAGCCGCGGACAGCGAAACTCGCGGTGGTCTGGAAGGCGTAGTTGTCGTATCCCGGGTTACCGAATTTCTTCTCGTTCCATTCAGGCGGAAACACCGGCTTGACCTTCGACCAGTCAGCGTCGAGCTCGCCGGCGATGATGGCCGGCAGCGCCGTGAAGGTGCCTTGGCCCATTTCGGCGGCCGGCGAGACGATGGTGATCGTGCCGTCGGTTGCGATGGTGAGCCAGACGTTCGGCGACAGCAGGCCGTCCGCCAGGGCTTCGCCCGAAACCCCTTCGCCGATAAATGCCAGCGGATCGGGCGTCACTGTCAGCGCCAAGGTGAGGCCGGCAGCGGCGCCAAGGAAATCGCGGCGGCTGAGATCGGTCGTGCGCGGGTCGATGCGTTCGGTCATGGCTCAGCCCTCCCGCGAAGCGCGCTGGATCGCGCTGATGATTTTCAGATAGGTGCCGCAGCGGCAGATATTGCCGTCCATGTGTTCGACGATCGCTTCACGCGACGGCGCCTTGTTGCGCGCCAATAGCTCGGCGGCCTGCATGATCTGGCCGGACTGGCAGTAGCCGCATTGCGGCACCTGCTCGGCGACCCACGCCCTCTGCAGCGGATGGCTGCCGTCGGGCGAAAGCCCCTCGATGGTGGTGACGGATTTGCCTTCGACCATGGACACCGGGGTGGCGCAGGCGCGCATCGCCTGCCCATCGATGTGCACCGTGCAAGCGCCGCACGAGGCGATGCCGCAGCCGAATTTGGTGCCCGTCAGCTTGAGATGCTCGCGCAGGACCCAGAGCAGCGGCGTGTTGGGATCGACGCCCAGCTCCCTGCGCATTCCGTTGACCGTGAAGGCGACCATGCGTTCCCTCCATTTGTCCGCGAGAAAGATTTTCTGAACTTGCGAAGACGCCAGGGCCGCATTGTTCGCCGTTACGTTGCGCGGCCCGCATTTGTGGGCTGATAGTAACGGATTTGCATCCGAACGGCGAGGGGGCCGCAAACCCGGAACCGTCGCGCACGGCACGTTTGACTGCCGAGCCATCGAGGCCTATCATAAGTGTATAAGTGTTTATCCACATATGTGTGTGCCAAAATGGAAGACGCCGGCCGCTGGCGCGTATTTCATCGCACCGTTCAGGACATCAAGACTCGCAACGCCAAGACCGACCCGGGCGAATTGCAGCGCGTCGTTGACGACGCCGTCCGCGAGGTTCGCACCAAACGCCGCCCCAGAGGCAAGGCTGACAGAGCCTGATGCGCGTGGTGCTCGATACCAATGGCCATGCCAAGCCCGACCTCGCACACCTACATCTCGCGGCGCCTGCGCCTGCATTATCTCGATTGGGGCAATCCGGACGCGCCGCCGCTGGTGCTGGTCCATGGCGGCCGCGACCATGCGCGCAGCTGGGACTGGGTGGTGGAGCGGCTGCGCGACCGCTGGCATATCATCGCGCCCGATCTGCGCGGGCATGGCGACAGCCAGTGGTCGCAAGACGGCGGCTACGCCATGCCGGGTCTTATCTACGATCTCGCGCAGCTCATTCATCAGCGCCAGCTTGCGCCCGTGACCCTGATCGGCCATTCGCTCGGCGGCAACATCGCCACACGTTATGCCGGCATCCATCCCGACAAGGTGAAGCGCCTCGTCTCGATTGAGGGCCTTGGATTATCACCCAAGGCGATGGCCGAGCGCCTCGCCAAGCCCCTGGCCGAGCGCATGCGCGCCTGGATCGAGGCGCAGCGCGGCCTCGCGGCCCGGCAGCCCGCGACGCTATGAAACCATAAAGGATGCGGTTGCCCGCATGCAGGCAGCGAACAAGCACCTGTCGCTTGAGCAGGCGAACCATCTCACCCGTCATGGCGTCAACCAGAACGAGGACGGCACCTACAGCTGGAAGTTCGACCCCTACCTTCACGTGTTCCCGCCCGTCGATCTGCCGGCGGCGGAAGTCGAACGGCTATGGGCGGCAGTGGCGTGTCCGACCTTGCTGGTCTACGGCAAGGAAAGCTGGGCGTCCAATCCGCAGGAGGACGGCCGCGCCCGTCATTTCAAGAATGCCCGCGTCGTCATGGTGGAGAATGCCGGGCATTGGGTGCATCACGACCAGACAGATTACTTTGTCGAGACGGTGGAGGAATTTTTGGCAGGCCCGTAGCCCGGATGGAACGCCGGCTCTTGCCGGCGTGCGAATGATTCAGACCTCATCCTGAGGAGGCCGCCCTCTTTGGGCGGCCGTCTCGAAGGATGGCGGCACGGCACGGACTCGCGGCCATCCTTCGAGACGCGCGCAAGAGCGCGCTCCTCAGGATGAGGTCTCCGAGGGTTTCAAAATCAGCCCTTCTGTTCGTCGGTGACATCCGTGATGCTCCAGCCGAGGATTTCAGCCTGATTGGACGGCAAGCGGAAATCGTAGCCATCGACTTTGGAGGCAATCAGCTTGGCCTTGTCCTTGGCGGCATCGCTGGTGGCTTCCGCCGCGATCTGCACCCAGCCCTCGGTAATGTCGCCGATGGTAGTGAGGACGAGTCGCAAGCCTTCACCGGCGTCCACCACCATGCGACGGGCGTCGTCGGCCGGCTTGGTGGCCTTGCGCACGTCCTGAAACGTGAAGCTCTCGACCAGGGTCGCGAGCCGGCTGACCTTGAACGTGTCGGCATTGCGCTTCTCCGGCACGTCGGCGAGCACAAGATCGCCGGGCTTGTCGGCGTTCGCGGATGCCGTTACGCCATCGCGACCGCCGCCGGTCAGTTCCACCTTCTTGATCTCGCTGCGCTTGACGTCGAGGTCGAAGCCGACGAACCAATCCGAACGGACGGCGGGCAGCCGCACGTCGCCACGCGCCAGGAAGGTCTGGGGTTGGCCCTTGAGGCGGATGAAAATGCCGCCGGTCGGGCCGCCGACGGTGGTGTCGCGATTGCCGACCACGAAGCCTGCGAGTTCTCCGCCCGCGGTGCGGAACGTGATCTCCTTGCCGGCGTCCTTGGCGCCCGGATCGGCGAGGCCGAGATCGCCATAGCGGGCCGGATCGCTGGTGCGTGCTTCCTGGAATGACAGGCCGGCGCTGCTGGCGACGACGTCGCGCACCGCGTCGGTCTTGATCGGGTAGCCGGAGTCCGCCGCGACAAAGCGATTGTCGCGGCGCTCGATCGCGAGCGTGCCGGCGCCATCGCGTATGGAAAGGCCGGTGAGATCATTCGCCTTCGCGGCGAGCGAGGGGACGATGGTTTCACCGCGCCGGTCCGACGCCACGGTCGGGGCGCTGGTCTGCAACACCCAGGCGGTCGCGGCGATGCTGATTGCCGCCAGCACGGCGAGCGTTGTGAGATGCTTCGTGTTCATGATGCTCTCCGTCTCGGGCTACGCCGTCTTGTCCGATGGCTTCTTCGGCAGAGGCCGTCGTGACCGGCGCATGCCGAAGGCGATCACGATGACCCCGACCGTCACCGGCACGACGCCGACGTTGAGCGCCGTCACGAGGTTCTTGAGATTGTCGACATCGCGGCGCAGCGCGAATTGCACGTCGCGGAGCTGAGACCGGATCGCGAGCAACTGGGTGCGGAAGCCTTCGATGGTTTTCGCCTGCTCGGCCGTCAACACCTCATTTGAGCCTTCGGCGGCTTTGGGCAGCTGCGACAGCTTCTGTTCGGTATCCTTGAGCTGCGTGGTCAGCTCCTGCTCCTTGGCGCGGAACCGGCCGTCAGCTTCAGCCTCCATCCGCTGAATGAGCTCGAAGGGCCGCCATGAGACCCCGCGCCCGCGCAGGTCGGAGAGGGCGGCGCCGCCGGACATCTGCTCGATCGCATTGACGACGAAGTCCCCGTTGTTGGCGAACGCTTGCGCGACCTGCTGGCCGAACAGGCTGTGCATCTGGATCCAGTTGCGGTCCATCAGCATGTCGGCGTCGCCGACCAGGATGACGTTCGCAGGCTTCGCCGATTTCTTGAGCACATTGTCGGCCGCCTTCGCCTCGTCCTTCTTGGCCTCGTCGGCCTTGGCGGTGTCCGGCTTCCCGTCGTCGGGCTTCTTCTCGTCGTCTTTTGCTTCGTCGGGCTTCTTCTCTTCCTTCTTGAGCCCGTCCGGATAGGCGCTGTCGAGCGTGCCCATGAGCCGAGCCGCAAGAATCGGCGGCTTCGGCGCCTTGGTGAGGCCCACCAGCAGGCGACGCGGATCGCCGGTGCGATCGCCCGCGAGGGTGGCGTCAAGGGTCACGGCGGCGTTCGACGCCCGCACCAGCGGCCGTAGCGTGACCCCATCCTTGGAGGTGTCGAAGGCACCGGCGGTCGTCATCACGACCGCGGACAACTGCGCCAGGATCGCCTCGTCGCGCGCGAGCGCATCGCCGCGCAACGCCATCCACGGCAGGTTTTGCGAGGCCACCGGACGGCCGCCGACATTGCGCTCGGTCTGCAGCGCATAATCCGGATCGCCGACGGCCCGGGTGGTGTCGAATTTCACGCCCCACGCCTTGAACAGTGGTTCGAGGTTCGAGGTCGGGTTCGGCGACGGCATGCCGCGCGGGCCGAACTGGTTCTCCGCGAACGGGTCGACGAAGATCATCGTGGCGTTGCCGGCCATCACCCATTGATCGATGGTGTAGAGCGTCTTCTCGCTGAGGTCCTGAGGGTGGACCACCATCAGCACGCGAGTGTCGTCGGGCAGCTTCTCGACCTCCCCGGACAGCGGCTTGACGTCGAAGAACTGCTTCATCTGCGCCAATACCTGCTGCTCGGGCATCCGCATCATGGGATTACCGGCGAGGCCGAGCCCGTCGAGCAGCGCCACCACCGGCTTGCCCCGCCGTCCGAGCTCCGACACCAGCCGCGTCAGGTCGTATTCCAGGAACGCTTCGCGGTCCGGTGCGAACACGCCGATGGTGGACCTTCCGGTGGTGGAATTGGTGGCGGCAAGGCCGAAGAACAGCCGCTCGCCGCCGATGCCGGTGAAACCGTCGATGCCGAACGCGACGGCACGGTCCTCCTCCTCGGAGAATGGCCGCGGGTCGATGACCTCGAGAATGATGTTGCCCTTGGCAGCGGCGGCATAGGAATCGAGCAGCGAGCGCACCCGCCCCGCGAAGGCTGCGAGCTGCGGCGCCTGTTTGGTCAGCCCGGATGACATGAACAAGCGGAACCGCACGGGCTCCTTAAGCTCGCCGAGCAGTGAGCGGCTGCCTTGGCTCAGCGAGTAGAGGTGCTGCTGGGTGAGATCGACGCGGGCGTTGCGGAAGATCTGGGCGCTGACGATGTTCAGGCACACGAAGATGACGGCGCCGAGCAGCGCGGCGATCAGCGCGATGCGGCCGGTCGCGAGCGGTTTGCGTGTTTCCGGTTGGGTGTGGTCGGAAGTCTGGTCAGACATGGCGATATCTCACGCGGCTTTTTTGACGGCGATGATGCGGACGTTGAGCCAGAGGCAGAACACGATCAGCGACACGAAGAAGACGATTGACGGCAGTTCCAGCACCCCGTCGGTGATGTGCTGGAAATGCGCGAAGAACGACATCGACCGCACCGCGTCGACGATGAAGCCGGGAGCCCATTGACGCACGACCGAGATGACGAGATCGAAGCCCGCCATGACGAACAGGAAGCTGACCGCGGTGGCGCCGATGAAGGCCAGCACCTGGCTCTTGGTCAGCGCCGAGACGGCGGCGGCGAGCGCCAGGAACGCGCCCGCCATCAGCCACGAGCCGACGTAGGAGGACAGGATCACGCCGTTGTCCGGCGAGCCGAGCACGTTGACGGTGATCCACAGCGGCATCGTCAGCACCAGCGCCAGCGCCGCAAACGCCCAGGCCGCGAGCCACTTGCCGACCACGATCTGCCACGGCTCGACCGGCAGCGTCATCAGGATCTCGATGGTGCCGCTGCGTCGTTCCTCGGCCCACAGCCGCATGGCGATCGCCGGCATCAGCACGAGGAAGAGCCACGGATGCCAGAAGAAGAATCCCGACAGGTCCGCCTGGCCGCGATCGAAGAAGCCGGAGACCAGAAACGCCATGCCGGCGGCGAGCGCGAGGAAGACGATGAGGAATACCGCCGCCACCGGGGTCGAGAAATAGGCGGCGAATTCGCGGCGAAATACAAGCAGCGTCGGACGCATGTCAGTTCTCCGCACCATGGCTTGTGATCTGGCGGAACACGTCATCGAGCGTTGCGCGCTCGATGTAGAATTCCGTGACCGCGATGTTCGAGCGGCCGAGCAGGCTCGTGATCTCGTCGGTGGACGGACTGGTCTTTGAAGTTCGTACCGCGATCCGGGTGACGCCATTGACCCGTTGGACGACATCGACCTGCCCGACTCCCGGGTGTTTCGAGAGGATATCGATCGCGCCTTGCGGGTCGGCGGTGGCAAGCGCGAGCGCCAGCGTGCCATGGCTAGGCGCCCGCGCCAGCAATTCGGCGGGCGTCGCGTCCACCAGCATGCGGCCCTTGGCGATGATGATGGCGCGGGTGCAGACCGCCTCAACTTCTTCCAGGATGTGGGTCGATATGATGATTGCTTTTTGCGGCGCGATGGAGCGGATGAGGTCGCGCATTTCGTATTTCTGAATGGGGTCGAGGCCGTCGGTCGGTTCGTCAAGGATCAATGCATCGGGGTCGTGGACCAGCGCCTGGGCGATGGCGACCCGCCGCTTGAAGCCCTTGGACAGGGACTCGATGCGTTGGTTCCATACGTCGGCGAGATCGACGCGATCGACCAGCTCGGCGAGCCGCGCGTTGGCCTGCGGCTTCGTCATCCCGTGCATGGCGGCAATGAATTCGAGGAACGCGGCGACCGTCATGTCGGCATAGGCGGGCGCGCCTTCCGGCAGGTAGCCGAGACGGCGCCGGGCGGCGATCGGGTCGGTGTGGCTATCGTGTCCGTCGATCCAGGCCTGGCCCGAGGTGGGCTCCATGAAGCCGCTGATGATCCTCATCGCGGTCGATTTGCCGGCGCCGTTCGGCCCGAGAAATCCGACCACCTCGCCCCTCTCCACCGAAAATGAAATGTGATCGACCGCGGTCAGGCTCCCAAAACGTTTGACCAGGTCGCGTGTTTCGACGAGCGCCATTTTCTAAGCTCCTGGCAATGCGGCCGGGGCGCCGATTTTGAATCCACCAGATTCGAAATTGCCGCCCGGCCAGTTCGTCACTGACTTGAGGTTCGTTAGACCCCGTGCGTGCCGTGTGTCGCATGACCGACATCGCGGCAGATTGCAAGAGGGGTTGCGGCGTTGCCGGTCCACATGCTTGCTGCGTTGCACAAATCGCGACGACGAATTTCGCATTGAAGTCGAGGTCGATACAATGTGTCGGCGGGCTCCCAAACCGCCTTTCATGCGACTTTTCGACCTACCCTCAAGTCCAGTCGGACGCCAATGTGACGGCGCCAATTGGTATCCGGATTACCGTTAGGTTGAGGAGCATTGCTGTTGAGCAGGTGAAAGCTGGCGCCGAAAGTCGGACGTGGCTTGCCATCACGCGGGCGAATGCGCCGCGGTAGAGCCGATATATCGATTTCATCCATCAACCTTGTCCTGAGGAGCCGACCGAAGGTCGGCGTCCGAAGGACGGCCGCGGGCGAGGCCGCGCGAGTGGCCATCCTTCGAGACGCCGTGCTGCGCACGGCTCCTCAGGATGATTCACTAGCTATTTGCTAGTGCGCGTTTTCGCAAAACGCAGACAAGTCGTGACGGCCGGCGAGGCGGATATCCCGCGAGCCGGATATTAAGCTTCGAGCGACACGGAACGTGTGCCGCCGGTTCCGACGCACCGGGCGTTCACACCGCCATCGTATCGAGGTGGGCGATCTAAGCTGCCCGCCGCCGGATCGAATGTCAGTTGAATATCCCTGGCAGTACAGGTTGCGGCGGACCCCATTTGCCGCAACGAGGCGAATAGGATCTGGTCGCACGATTGCCGATAGCCGGTGGTGAATTAGAGGAAGTTAACTGCAAAAGTTTCTCGACGATTGATCGCCGCACCGTGAAGCGGTGGCCGGCGGCGACCAAACAATCGCTTTTGAGATTTAGGAATGCTTCCGAACGGCAGTTGTCGGTCAGTGCTCTCGCCTGGACGATCAGACCGCATGCCTTGCTCTATGCCCGCCTAACGGTATCTCAGTCTTTACTGGAGTCGGGCAGCCCACAGTCTTTTAGTTGAATTACCGGGTTATACGCTTAATTTTCAAACTCCGTACCAGCCGGTGCATGGACGTGGGGCGGGTTTATTTTCTGCTTGAAAAGTGGATATCAAAAGGTTCAAATGGGACATCCACGCTTGGCGCAGTCCTTTGACTTGCATTTGCGGCCCGATCGATATAATCCGAGTAATCCTTCTAACGGAGCAGCATGGTTATGAATTTGAAATCGATGACGATCGATGCACTCGTCGGTCTCCGTGGCAAGATTGATGCGATGTTGACGAGCAAAGTCGCAGACGAGCGCCGTTCTTTGGAAACCGAGCTTGTCAAGCTTTCGCGCGTCGACATGGGCAGCGGCCGATCGAAAGCTGCCTTTGGCCGTGGAGTAAGAGGAAAAGTCGCCCCGAAGTACCGCAATCCCGAAAATCCCGGAGAGACCTGGGCCGGACGTGGGCTGAAACCGCGATGGCTCGCCGCGGCTCTCAAGTCAGGCAAGAAACTCGAGGATTTTAGCATCGGGGGAGCAGGTAAGGATTCGGCGAAACCGTCAAGGAGAAAAGTGCGCGCCAAGCGCAAATAATGACGGGTTGCATCCGGCCGGATTTATTTGGCAATTTTGTGATCGTCGGCGCCGACGGCGGGTGTTCCTTGTCACTTGCGCTGCGGGTGGATTTTGTCCAGTTATGCACGTATAGGATGCATATTGAGCGGAGTTTCCTTGCATCAAGCGGTTTTTGGATGTTTGCGATCACACGTACCATATCGGCTACCATATCGGCATTCCAGGGGCTGGCAGGCTTGTCGAAAAAGAGGCGCTGGTTGCAGGTTATGGGGCGGGGCGGCGCTATTTGGGGATAAACCGACTTGGGCAACCGACTTGGGCAACCGACTTGGGCAACCGACTTGGGCATAAGTTTTGTCGGGACCGACGGCACGATACGTCAGCAAGAGTACCACGGCGTCACTCCATCTGAGGCCGCGTCGTTTCGCGCGGCAATCCTTCTGTGGCTCGAATTTCCGTCTTGCCAATATTGGCACGCGCCACCGTGGCGCCACGCGAGCGAAATCGGAAACATCCGATTTCGCCGGGCATGACAAGGCCGTGATTCAGTTGAATCACGGACAAGTCCGAATTGCCCTGCCCGCCAGCGCGCCCCGGGCTTAGGGGAAGCCATAGAGCGCGGCCGGATTGTCGGCAAGGACGGGCAGGAGCAGCGCCGCATCGGGAATCCAATCGAGCAGAAGATTGGCGATGGCGCCGTCGTTGGGCATCGGGATCGTCCATTTCGTCATCACATGCGGCCAATCAGTGCCCCACACAATCCGGTTCGGAGCCGCGTCCAGGAGCGCGTGCGCGAACGCGCTGGTGTCGGCATGAGGTAATGTCTGCGACGAGATGCGATAGGCGCCGGTGAGCTTGACCCAGGCGCGTCCACCGCGAACGAGCCGCAACAGCGACTGGAAGCCGGACGCTGTTACGCCCTTTTCCGCCTTGACGTAGCCCAGGTGTCCAAACACGACGTCGACCGCCAGCCTGCCAAACGTCGTGTCGATCTGTGGAAACTCATCCACATGCATGAGGAACTCGATATGCCAGCCGAATGGCTTGATTTGCTCGGCGAGCCTCGCGATGCGCTCGACGGGAAGCTCTCCCTTGCCCTCGCGCACATCCACAATGTTCAATCGCGCGCCACGAATCCCCGCCTCGTGCATGGCTTCAAGCTCGCGCGCCGTCGCATCGGCGCCGATAACCGCCACGCCGCGGAACGCCGGGCCTGCGGCCTTCATGGCGGCCAGCATGGCGGCATTGTCGGTGCCGTAAAAACTCGGCTGCACCAGCACCGCGCGACCGCATCCAAGCGCATCGAGGACGCGGCGATACTCCGGCAGGAGCGCATCGGGCGGAGAGTAGATGCGTTGCGGGATATATTTGTAAACCCGCTGGGGTCCGCAAATATGGGCGTGGCAGTCGCAAGCGAGCGGCGGAAATTCGAATTTGGGCTTATGCGGGTGGGGATCCGGCGGCGCGCAGACGGGGATGTCTTGATCGGAAACTGCGTGCGTCACTTCGTGCTCTCTGTGGTTTGTTCGACTCGGAACTGCAGTAATTCGAGTTTATGCCGGTCGAGCCGCGAATGCCATGCGCCAGTCGACCGCTTCGGCTAATCTGAAGGGAGGTCCTTCAACATTGCCTGCTGCAGGGGCGACCCCTTGTGGTCGCCCGGTTTGCGCACCGCGTCTCCCGGCAACAGCGCGACCACAAGGGTCGCCCCCCATTAGCGCTAACTTAAAGCGTTTCGATTTAGCCCGACCGTTTCCGGAAGATGCAGGACCGCATTGATCGCTTGCCGGGCAAGCAGCCTGGGCTGCAACGGCTGTCAAGGGGTAAACCCGCTACGCGGCGCGATGCGCCCTTGACAGCCGTTGCAGCCCAGGCTTTTGGGCATCCAAGCGATCAATGCGGTCCTGCATCTTCCTCCGCGACCAGAGCGTCGAGCCCAAACCTGACGGGCTCGCCGTCGTAATCTACTCTCAAGAAACATAGAGGAGAAAATCCAATGAGCCGACCGAAACCGATCGAATATGCCGACGCCGCGCCGCAGGTGCGCGCCGTGTTCGACGACATCAAACACAGTCGCAAGGTCGACGACGTCAACAACTTCTGGAAATACCTTGCCAACGATCCGGCGCTGCTCAAGCGCACCTGGGAGAGCGTCAAGGACGTGATGGCCGAGGGAGCGTTGAACCCCTTGGTCAAGGAATTGTTGTATGTCGCGGTGAGCGTGACCAATGGCTGCGAATATTGCATCGCGAGCCATACGGCTTCCGCCCGCAAGGCCGGCATGACCGACGCGATGTTCGGCGAGCTCATGGCCGTGGTCGGCATGGCCAACGAGACCAACCGGCTGGCGAGCGGTTATCGCGTCGCGATCGATCAGGCGTTTGGTTGAGGATTTCTCCCCACTCCTGCTCCTTGATTGTGAGGTTCGTGAAGGCGCGGTTTCTTCGCCCGCGATCATCCGGCGTTCATGATATCGAGCCTCCGCTCGATCCAAGTGGCGCGCTATCTCGCGGTTTCGCAAGCTTGACCTTGCGGAAAAAGCTGGGCAGCCGCGCGCTGCGGGCCGACGCCATCGAAGCGATCACCTGCGGGTGGCCGTCGTTTGTCGCGGTGGTAAGCTTGACGGCGCAAGCACTGTTCGGATTCTCGTGGATCGACAGTGTCGGTTCGCTGGCGATCGTCTGGCTGCGTATCAAGGAAGGCCGCGAAGCCTGGACCGGCGACTGCTGCGCGGCTTGCGCGTAGGGCACCAGTCGCTTGCTTCAGTCAATCTGAAGGGATGGGACGTCGTAATGTAGGGGCGACCCTTGTGGTCGCCCTCTTGGCGGACGCGGTACGCAAACGGGGCGACCACAAGGGTCGCCCCTACAACGGCGACAAGCCGGTCACGCGCGCACCAGCGGCCCCGGTGATTTAAGGTATTGCGACGTGATCGCCGCGGCGGACCAATAAGCAAGCGCCCCGATCGTCTCAGTCGGATTGTGTCCGGGATTCTGCGGGAAAGTGGCGCCGCCCATGACGAACAGGTTGCTGGCGTCCCAGCTTTGCAGATAGCGGTTGACCGCGCTCGTGGTCGGGTCCGTTCCCATGATCGCGCCCCCGGTATGGTGCGCGGCGCCGCCGTTGCCGGCGCCAAAGTTGCCGCGGCGCGGTTGCGGGTTGCCGACGATCCGCGCATTGGCGGCGCGCGCGATGCCCACCGCCTTCTCGGTCAGGAAGGCCGACATCTTGTAATCGTTCTCGGTGTAATTGTAGGTCATGCGGATCAGCGGGCGGCCGATCGCGTCTTTGTAAGTCGGATCGAGGTCGAGATAGTTGTTGCGATGGGCGTAACTGATGCCGTGACAGTTCAGCGGGAAGGCGTGGTTGTACCAGCGGGCGGTCGCCTCCTTCCACGCCGAGCCCCAGCGCGGCGTGCCGGGCGGCAGGGCGCGCACCTGGATCGGGCGTCCGCCGCTGATCGCCGGTGCGATGAAGCCGCCGCCGAAAAAGCCAAGGCCGGCATGATCGAAATTATCGCCCTGGAAATCATCGATTGCGGCGGGTGACGTGCCGGTGCCGATCCACGGATTGATCTCCTCGTCGACAAACATCATCACATTCGACGTGGTCTGGTGGCAGTAGTTCTTGCCGACCACACCCTTGCCGGTGGCCGGATCGTAGGGTTCGCCGATGCCGGAGTGCAACAGCAGCAGCGTGTTGTTGAACGCATAGGCGGAGAGCACGACGATCTCGGCGGGTTGCTCGATTTCTTCGCCGGTCCGCCGGTCGACATAGACGACGCCGCGGACCTTTTTCGCCTGCTTGTCGTAGATGAGCCGGCTCACATAGGACTGGGTGCGCAGCTCGAAATTCTTGTCCTGCATCAGCACCGGCAGCACGCAGATGAGCGGGCTTGCTTTGGCGTTGGCCTCGCAGCCGAAATACTCGCAGTGGCCGCAGTACTGGCATTGTCCGATCGTCAGCCCCTCGGAATTGATGTAGGCCGCGCTCGAATTCGATGCCGGCGTCGGGAACGGATGATAGCCGAGGCTTTGCGCGGCCTTGGAGAAGATCATGCCGGCCTGCGACATGATCAGCGGCTTGTTGGGATACTCGTTCTGGCGCGCGCCTTCGAACGGGTTGCCGCCCGCGATCTTCTGGCCGCGCAGGTTTCCGGCCTTGCCGGAGGTGGCGCATAAGCGCTCGAAATGGTCGTAATGGGGCTCAAGGTCGTCATAGGTTATGCCCCAGTCCTGGATCGTCATGTCCGCGGGAATAGCATTTCGGCCATAGCGCGCGATCAGATGGCTGCGCAGCACGAATTCGCTCGGAATGAAGCGCCAGGTCACCCCGTTCCAATGCGCGCCGGCGCCGCCGAGACCGTCGCCGACCGGCGGGATGTCCCACTTGCGCATCGGCAGCGCCAGCTCCGAGGGGGTATTGCGCACCGTGTGGGTTTCGATCGAGGTGTCGAGCATCATCTCCTGGCGAACGCGATATTTATGCTCGTCGCGAATCCGTGGCAGCGCGAAATCCTCCGCCGGCGATTTGTCGGCGCCGCGCTCGAGGCCGACCACGCTGAGGCCCGCCTTGGTGAGCTCGCGCGCCATGATGCTGCCGGACCAGCCCATGCCGACCATCACGGCGTCGACGGCTTTCATGATCTTGGCCATGGTTTCAAACCCCGCTTAGGAGAAGTCGGCGATGGATTGCGGCTCGATGACGACCTTCTTGCCGCGATATTCAAGGGCCTTGTTGGCGTAGGTGGCCGGCAAGCCCGGATACCCGACCATCCGCCATGAAACCTTGTTGCGGTTACCGCCGTAGATCGGATCGGCGAAAAAACCCTCCATGGCCGACTGGTAGAGCGCCTCGAAGAACTGCTTGGCGTTGAAATCCGCAAACTCGGCCTTGCCGGCCTCCATGGCCTTCAGCGCGGCGTCGCGCTCGGCGGGCGCGAGCCGATCGAAATCCTTGCCGTAGGTTTTGCGCGTCCAGGCGTTGGCGGCCTTGATGCCGGCTGCGAAATATTCGCGCGGCGTCAGCGGCAATTGATAGCCGTGCTCCGGTTTGCCCTGCACGAACGGGCCGCTGCGGTAGAGGCGCGCGCCACCGCCCCACGCGCCCGCTAGCTGACGATCCATGAAGGTGACAAGACCGCAATCGGTGCCGGAGGGCGACAGCTTGTCGGCGGGGATCAAGGTATCGTAGGCCGCCGAAAGAAACGCCGCCTCGATCGCGGTCAGCGTGAGATAGGCCTCGCTCGCGGCGGTTTCCGCGGCGGCCTCGGCCACCGCAGTCTGCGCCTGCGCGGACTCGGAACGCCCGCTCAATACCGTGGCAGCGGCGGCGCCGGCTGCACCGGCGCCCTTCAAAAATCCACGCCGGGGAATTGCATCTTCCGCCATGTCATCCTCCCTGGATCGCCACGCAATCGGCGCCGTTTTGCGGGGGAGTATCGACTGTTTGAAAGCGGCCTGCAAGCGGGCTTGCCTGTGCTCGTCGCGGATTGTTCATGGAGGAGCGGCGCGTTGCCCGCGGCAGTCAATGCATGAGGTTGTCGAGCACTGGCAGATTTAATGCGATGGCGACGGCGATCAACGCAAGGCATATCCGCCGGAAGGTGATTTCGTTCGCGAGCCCGAACATGCGAGCGCCGGCGTAAAGCCCAACCCCATAGATCGGACCGGTGACCAATGCCAATCCGACAACCGATGGGGTCAAGAGGCCGCCGGCGAGATAGACTGTGGCGGTAATCACGGTCGATATCGCAAAGTAAAGAACGATGTTGGCGCGCACGGTCTCAGCCGCAATCGGACGGCTGAGCCAGTAGGCGACGATCGGGGGCCCACCGATTTGCGCCGCCCCGCCCAGCAGGCCGGCCGCTGCGCCGACGATTACGGTGGTCGCAATTGTGGGCTTGCCGCGATAGCGCCAGCCCGACATCAAC
>Ga0099791_10000321_pt1 | contig 17170 bp, 15 predicted proteins | sample Rivendell_Oct201_7_FD_77318 | JGI IMG/M metagenome (GOLD analysis project Ga0099791, IMG submission 77318) | Vadose zone soil and rhizosphere microbial communities from the Eel River Critical Zone Observatory, Northern California to study diel... | ecosystem: Environmental > Terrestrial > Soil... | reverse complement strand
GCCCGTCGTGTTTGGTGGGCCGTCAAGGACTCGAACCTTGGACCCGCTGATTAAGAGTCAGCTGCTCTACCAACTGAGCTAACGGCCCGCGACGTAGCGGGTACGACTACAGCAGTAGCAATATCAGAAATGGTGCGCCCAAGAGGATTCGAACCTCTGACCTTTAGCTCCGGAGGCTAACGCTCTATCCAGCTGAGCTATGGGCGCCCAAATCTGCCTCGGCTTTCAGGAGTGGGGTGACCGAAGGGAATCGAACCCTCAACCCCTGGAGCCACAGTCCAGTGCTCTAACCAATTGAGCTACGGTCACCGTCCCGGGACGACAGCCAAGTTGTGACTCTACCGTATGTTTCCGGGCGGGTCAACGGCCGCTCCGTCCGTCACCGGGCCCGCGTCCAGCGCCGTCCGCATCGCACGCAGCCCTTCCTCCGCGCCTCGCAGCGGCGTCTTCAGGAGCCGGCGGGCCTTGCCGACGTCGAGCCCGCCGTCGAGCGGGCGGCCCGCCTTCTGCCCGAGCTCGGCGGTGGTCGCGGGCGTGAGGCGCGAGCCGTCCAGGTCGAAGACCCGGCAGACCAGGCGCGAGAAGGCCATGCGGTCGAGCGTGTCGGCGCCCGCCAGGTGCCAGATGCCCCGCTCCTCCCGCTCACAGCACTCGACGGTCGCGGTGGCCACGTCCACGTTGTAGGAGGGGCTCGCGCGCTGGTCCACCGCGGGGCGGAAGCCCTGGCCGCCGCGGCAGGCGCGGATGAGCTGGTAGACGAAGTTCTTCTCCTGGCGCTCCGGGCCGTAGACCACGCTGGTGCGGATCACCAGGACGCGGTCGAGCGCGCCCAGCACCGCCTGCTCGCCCTCCGCCTTGCTGCGCCCGTAGACGCCGAGCGGCCGCGGGGGCGCTTGCTCGGTGTAGGGGCCGCCGACACCGTCGAAGACGTAGTCCGACGAGTAGTAGACGAAGCCCGCGCCGGCCCGGGCCGCCGCCCGGGCCGCGGCGAGCGGGGCGTGCAGGTTCACCGCGAACGCCTCGTCGGGGTGGTCCTCGCAGTAGTCCACGTGGCTCAGCGCGGCGGGGCAGAGCACCCAGTCGGGACGATGGTCGGCGAGCAGGCGCTCGAGCGCGGCGCCGTCGGCCAGGTCGAGCGCCACGAGCCCCGGATAGGCGTGATGCGCCCAGGTGCCGACCGCGTCGTGGCCGCGCGCGCGCAGCACGCGCACGAGTGCCGCGCCCACCTGTCCCGAGCCGCCGATCACCAGCGCGCGCATGAATTCTAGGCTACCATCCCGCGGGGAGGAACCCACATCGATGGCTGCCGATCGCCCGCTGGTGCTGCTCTGGATCCCCGAAGCCGGACCCTATCGCCAGGCGATGGAGCGCGCCGGGCTCGACCGGCGCGTGGAGCTGGTCCACGTGCCGCCGACCGAGACGCCCGCGCCCGAGCTGCTCGCGCGCGCGCAGGCCATGCTCGCCTACCGCTCGGGGCCGGGCGTCCTCCCGCGCATGCCCGCGCTCCGCTGGATCCAGGCACTGACCGCCGGCATGGAAGGCTGGCTCGCGCTGCCCGATCTGCCGGAGCGTCTCATCCTCACGTCCGCCCGCGGCACGCATCGCGTGCAGATGCCCGAGAACATCCTGGGCGCACTCTTCCACCTGACCAAGCCCTATGCCGGCATCGCGCTCGACCAGAGAGAGCATCGCTGGCGGCGCCGCGTGTCGGAGACGCTGGCCGGCACCACGCTCGGCATCCTCGGCCTGGGGGTGATCGGTCAGGAGCTGGCGCGGAAGGCCGCGGCGCTCGAGATGCGCGTGATCGGCACGCGGCGGAGTCCGGCGCCCATCCCGCACGTCGACCGGGTCTACGGACCCGAAGGCACCGACGAGGTGCTGGCCGTGTCCGACTGGGTGCTGCTGCTCCTGCCGGTGACGCCCGAGACGCGCGGCTTCATGAGCGCGGCCCGGCTCAAGCGCATGAAACCCTCCGCCTACCTGCTCAACTTCGGGCGGGGCGAGCTGGTCGTGGACGCCGACCTCGTCGAGGCGGTGAAGGCGGGCACCATCAAGGGCGCGGTGCTGGACGTCTTCACCACCGAGCCCCTGCCCGCCGAGCACCCGTTCTGGGGCACGGAAGGCATCCTGGTGCTACCCCACATCGGCGGGCTCCACCCGGGGCGCGATCACATCGTGGCCAAGCTCTTCGTGGACAACGTCGAGCGCTTCCTCGCGGGCCAGCCCCTCCGGGAGACGGTGGATCTCGCCCGCGGATACTGAGCGGTGAGCCGCTCGCTCGGTCCTACGCTCCCCGCGGACCTGCTCGCGCAGCTCTCCCAGGCCGATCTCGAGTCCCAGCTCGGCCGCGCAATGCCCTTCGTCACCCAGGACGCCGACGGCACGCCGCACCCGATGCTCTGCTCCTACCTCGAGTGGCTCGCGGTCGACGCGACGACGCTCCGTCTCGCGATCGCGGCCGGAAGCCGGAGCGCGCGCAACCTGGAGGCCCGCCGGGTCGGCACCCTCCTGGTGATCGAGCCGGCCCGAACGGTCTACGTGAAGTGCCGCGCGCGGGGCGCCGCGCGTCGCGTGGGCGACCTCGCGCGCTTCACGCTCGCGGTGGAGGACGTGCTCGACGACCGGCCCGCGGAGGCGGAGGGCGACGCGCGGATCGCGAGCGGGATCACCTACCGCCCGCGGCCGTCGCTCGACGCGCCGTGGGCGCGCGGCGTGCTGGACGCGCTGCGCGCGGAGGGCTAGACCTCGAGGAGGTCGCTGCCCACCACCAGCGGTCCCGCGAAGTGCCGGCGCGCCGCGTGCTCGAGCGCGCGCGGCTCGGAGCCGGGCATCAGGTGGGTCACCGCGAGCTTCCTCGCGCGGGCGCTCTCGGCCACGCGGCCCAGGTCGTCGGGCTGGGTGTGGTAGGACGCCAGGTCGCGGATCTTCTCCTCGAGACTGGGCCACCCGCACCCCGGATACCACGCGGTCTTGGCCATCTCGCAGCACTCGTGGATCAGCACGTCGACGCCCTGGCTCCAGCGGATCAGGTTCTCGCAGGGCCGCGTGTCGCCCGAGATCACGACGCGGCGCCCGCCGCCCTCGAAGTGATAGCCGAAGGCGGGGCGCACCGGGTCGTGCTCGACCAGGAACGCGCTGACCGTGACGCCGCCCGCCTCCATGACGCGCCCCTCCTCGATCTCGGTGACCGTCACCGCGGGCGGCTTGCGGTCGACCATGTGCGAGCGGCGCACCTCGATGTCCCAGTGCAGGTAGTCGAGCAGCTTGTCGACCTGCCGCCGCGTGCCGGCTGGCCCCCAGATCTCGAGCGGCGCGTTCTGGCCCACGATCCATCGGGTGATCAGCATGTGGCCCAGGTCGATCACGTGATCGGAGTGATGGTGGGTGATGAAGACGCGCGGCCACTCGTAGGGGCGCACCCCCGCCTGCACGAGCTGGACGCCCACCCCCGAGCCCGCGTCCACCAGGAAGCGCTCCGCGCCCAGCGAGAGCAGCGTCGACGGGCCGCGCCGCTGGGGGTTGGGTGGCGGCGAGCCGGTGCCGAGCAGGACCGCCTTCACGTCAGGGCCTCGCGGCGGGCAGGCGGCCCGCGGTCTCGAACTGCGGGATCACCGCCTCGATCTGCCGGCCGCCGGAGAGGAAGAAGCGCGCCGCCTGCTCCTGCGCCGCGCGCCCGATGGCGTACACCTCGGGGAACGCAATCCAGCCGGTCCAGGTGAAGAAGGCGTGCGGGTCGCGGAAGCGATCCGGGAGGCCGGGCCCGAGCACGTCGTGACGATAGAGCGAAGAGACCGGCCAGAGCAAGCCCGCCTCGAGCAGCGCCCGCGTGGTCGGGTTGGGCACGGTCTGATCGCCCACCGCCCACTGGAACAGGACGCGGCGCGCCGGCACCCCGGGCAGCGGCGCCTGACGCAGGTACGGCGCGAAGGCGACCGGGTTGGCGCTCTGGGACAGCCACTCCGCGCGGGCGAGGTAGGCCTGGATGGCGAGCGCGCCCGGCGCCGGGTCGCGCACCGGGGCCTCGCCGGGCAGCGGCAGGGACTCGGTGAAGTCGTTCTCTCCGTTGGCCAGGGGGGGCTGCCGCTGGCGGAGCTGGTTCAGGGCCAGCCCGCGGAAGACCGGCGACTGCCGCGCGATCTCCACGATGGGCCCACCCGCCACGTTGAGCACGCCCATGCGCACCAGTGGGTCCACCGCCATCAGGAGGGTTCCGTAGATGCCGCCGAACGACTGGCCGAAGTACTGGATGCGCTCCCGGTCCAGGTCGATGCGGCCGTCGCCGTCCACGTCGACACCGCGGTGGATGGCGCGGACGAGCTGCATGAGGTCGGCGGTGGTCTGCCGGAGGCCGTCGCGCATGCTGATCAGCGCGAGCGGCGAGGCGGCGCGGGTCGCGACGCCCTCGGTCATGCCGATGCGCCCGTCGCCGTTCAGGTCCAGACCGCGCCCACCCGCGGGCAGCGTCACCGGCTCCCGGCCGGCGCGTGACACGGTGAGCGTGCCGGCGGGCCCACCGCCGTGGCCCACCACGTTGATCGCGACGGTGGCGAAGCCGGCGCGCGCCATGGTGCCGGCCACCACAATCGGCACCGCATGGCGATCGTTGCCGAAGCCGTGGCCGAAGATCGCGACCGGCCAGCCGTCCCGCGGCATCGTGCCGGCCGGCATGAAGACGGTGACGTCGACGTCTTCGGTCCCCTGCGGCGCCGGCGCCTCGCTGCGGGTGGCGGTGGCGGGCACGTGGCGATCGGCGGTGAGGAACGATCGCGCGCTGAAGCGGCCGAACGCGATCGCGCGGACGTCGGTCGGCGGCACCAGGCCCAGCGGCAGCTTCTCCGGCTCTTCGAGCGCCGCGGCCGGGTCGGACGCGACCTGGCGGCGCAGCTCGATCCCGTCGAGCTCGGCGCGCGCGTAGACCGAGCGGGCGCCGCCGGGGCCGAGCGTGAAGTGAATGACCGGCGCGGAGCCGAGCTCGACCGCGGCGCGCATCTGCTCGAGGCCCGCGGTCACGCTCTGGGTCGTGAAGACCGCCGCCGCGGCGAGATCGCGCCGCGCCACCCCGAGCGTCTTGAGCTGGTGGAAGACCATGCCCTGCGCGGAGACGCCCTGCGCCGCCTCGCTCACCAGCCCGCGGCCGGCGAGGGGCACCAGCGGCTGGCCAGCCTCGTCGAGGATCTTCGCGGTCAGCACCAGCGCGTAGCGCCGCGCCTGCAGGAGCGAGCGCTCCGGGCGGGCGTAGAGCGTGTTGTGCTCCGCGTCCCACACGAGCTGGGTGAGGCCCACCGGCGAGGGCAGCGGCTCCGCCCAGAGCGGCACGATGAACGCGGTGGCCCGCGTGACGCTGTCGAGCGCCACCGGCCCGGAGAATCGGATGGTGACCCGCGGGTTGACGCTCCAGCCGTCCAGCTCGTTGAGGAGTCGCACCTCGTCGCAGCCGGCGGCGTCGGCGCCGCAGTCGGGTGCCGGCAAGGCGATGCGGCGGCCGGTCGCCTGGCCGGGATCCGGCACGGTCAGCCGGTCGGACGGGAGGAGCGACTCGACCTGGGCCGCGGCCGCCGGGGCCGCCGGCGCCCAGGCGACCGCCGCCGCCAGTGACAGCCCGAGGATGAAGGGGGCGGCCGGGCGGCGGGCCGAGCGAAGCACCGGCCTCAGCGAGGCTGCTGAGGCGACGGCTGCGGTTGCGGCTGCCGGGGCGCCGGCACGGGCCCGGGACGGCGAGGCGTGCGGGTCGGGGCGGCCTGGTAGGCGCCCACGGTGACCGCGACCTCCTGCTCCTTGCCCTCCCGCATGAGTGAGATCTTCACGATCTGGCCGACCGGCGTGCTCGAGATGATCCGCTGCAGATCGCGCGGTCCTTCGACGCTGGCGCCGTCCACCGAGACCACCACGTCGTTGGCCTTGATCCCGCCCTGATCGGCGGGCTGGCCGACCACCACCTGGCGGATCAGCACGCCCTTCGGCTCCTTGAGCCCGAACTTGGCGGCGTCCTCGTCGGGCACCTCCGCGATGCTGACGCCGAGCCAGCCCCACTCGACCTTGCCCTTCTCGGCGAGCTGCGGGAGGAGCGCCTTCACCAGGTTCACCGGGATCGCGAAGCCGATCGAGCCATTGACCGCCGCCATGCTGTTGATCCCGACGACCTCGCCCGCCATGTTGACGAGCGGCCCGCCCGAGTTGCCTGGGTTCACCGCCGCGTCGGTCTGGATGAACTCGAAGCCGGGGGCCGCCACCTGGATGGGCGCGCCCTTGCGGCTCACGATGCCGAAGGACACGGTCTGCTCGAGCCCGAAGGGGTGGCCGAGCGCCAGCACGAACTCGCCGACGCGCGTGCGGTTGGAGTCGCCGAGCAGCGCGACCGGCAGGCCGCTTGCCTCGATCTTGAGCAGGGCCAGGTCCACGCGCTCGTCGAGCCCGATCAGCCGGCCGTCGAAGCGGCGGCCGTCGGAGAGCCGGACCTGGATGCGATCGGCGTCGCCCACCACGTGGGCGTTGGTCACCAGGTAGCCGTCCTCGCGGATGATGAAGCCCGAGCCCGCGCTGCGGCGCTCCTCGGGCGTCCCCGGCTGCTCCTGTCCCTCGGCCTGCGGCTCCGCGGCCCGGCGCACCCGCACCTGGACGAGCGGCGGCTTCATGCGCTCCGAGAGGTCGTGCATGAAGTCGTTGAGCCGGACGATGTCCGGGGGCGCGGCGACTCCCGGGCTGTCCCGCCACAACAGATCCGCGGCTCGGGCCGGAGCGACGGCCGCTGAGGCCACGACGAGCGACAGGACGAGCGCGAGGGGGAGCGGGGGACGACGCATCTGCAAGCCTCCTGGGGGTGTGGTGCTCGAGGACTGATCGATTATACCGCGATGGCGCGCAGCGGCGAGCCGGAGCCCATCACCGCCTGACCTCGCGCAGCACGTGCCCCAACTCGGGCAGGATCAGCTTCTCCAGCGCGAGCCGGCAGGCATTGGGCGAGCCGGGCAGCGAGAAGAGCGCCCGCCCCTGCACCACGCCGCCCTGAGCGCGGGAGAGCATGGCGGCCGCGCCCACCTCCGCGTAGGAGAGCATGCGGAACAGCTCGCCGAAGCCGGTGAGCCGCTTGTCCAGCAGCGCCTCCACCGCCTCGAACGTCGAGTCGCGCGAGGTGACCCCGGTGCCGCCGGTGAGGATGAAGGCCTCGACGGCGGGATCCGCGCAGCCCTTCCCGATCACCGTGGTCACCTGGGTCGGCTCGTCCCGCACGATCGCGTGGCCGACCACGCGGTGCCCCGCCGCGGTGAGGTGCTCGCGGATGAGCGCGCCGCTGGTGTCGGTCTCTGGCGTCTTCGAGTCGGAGATGGTCAGGACGAAGCAGCCGATGGCGCGTGGCGCGGTGGCCTTGTGCTCCTGCGGAACGCGGTCCGGGCGCTCCGGACTGCTCACTCGGCCTCCTCCAGGTAGATCGCGCCGTCCTCCACCGTCGCGGTGTAGCGCGGGACGCTCTCGCCGGGCACCGTCATGCAGGCGCCGGAGCGCAGATCGAACTCCCAGCCGTGCAGCGGGCAGATCACGATGTCGCCTTCCACCCAGCCGTCGCAGAGGCTGCCGCCCTGGTGCGGGCACTCGTTGCCGATGGCCAGGATCTCGTCGCCGCGGCGAATCACCGCCACATCGCGGTCATCAAGAGTTACCAGCGCGGGCTTGCCGGGTGACAGGTCCGCCACGTCGAGTACCTTCACGCTAGGCATTGCTCTCCCCTCACCGTGAGGGACCGCCGTAGGCCTGGTCGAGCAGCTCCACGATGTGGAGCACCTGGATGGGCGCGCCCTTGGCCGCGAGACCCTGCGCGATCTGGATGATGCAGCCGGGATTCGCGGTCACCACCGCGTCCGCGCCGGTGGCCTGCACGTGGGCGACCTTGCGCTCCTGCAGGCGGGTGGCCATCTCGGGCTGGGTCAGGTTGTACGTGCCGGCCGAGCCGCAGCACCAGTCGGCCTCCTTGAGCTCCACGACGCGCAGCCCGGGGATCTGGGCCAGCAGCGCGCGCGGCTCGGTGCGGATCTTCTGCCCGTGCACGACGTGACAGGGATCGTGATACGTGACGCTGCGCGCGACCGGCCGGAGCGGGCCGCGCAGGGGCTGCTCGGCCAGGATCTCGGAGACGTCGCGCACGCGCGCCGCGAAGCGGGCCGCGCGCTCGCGCCAGGCGGGGTCGTCGGCCAGCAGCGTGCCGTAGGCCTTCATGTGCGCGCCGCAGCCCGACGTGTTGACGACGATCTGCTCGACCCGGGCCTGCTCGAAGGCCTCGATGGTGCGCCGGGCGAGCGTGAGCGCGGTGGCGTGCTCCCCCGCGTGCGCGTGCAGGGCCCCGCAGCAGGCCTGCGCGCGCGGGGCCACGACCTCGAGGCCGTTGCGCGCTAGGACGCGCGCGGTCGCGCGGTTGTGCGGGCCGAAGACGGCCTGCTGGATGCAGCCGGTGAGGAGACCCACGCGGCCTCTCCGGGCGCCCTGGGCCGCGGTCACCTCGGGCAGCGGCGCCCGGTCCGCCGCGGGCGGCAGCTCGGGCAGCAGCGGCTCCCAGTGCCGGAGCGACGCGGGCAGGAGCGCGAGCAGCCCCGATCCACGCAGCAGGCGGCGCAGGCCGCTCGCCTGATAGAAGCGCAGGCCCGCCGCAGCCAGCCGCAGGAGGCGGGGGCTCGGCAGCAGCAGCGAGAAGTTCACCCAGCGGAAGAGCCGCCGCAGTGAGCTGCCCGGCCGCTGGCGCTCGATCTCTGCGCGCGCGGCCTCGATGAGCTGGCCGTAGGGCACGCCCGAGGGGCACACGGTCTCGCAGGCGCGGCAGCCGAGGCAGAGATCCAGGTGCGCGGTGGCGGAGTCGGTCAGGGCGATGCGTCCCTCGGCCAGCGACTTGATCAGCAAGATGCGGCCGCGCGGCGAATCCATCTCGGTGCCCAGCTCGGAGAAGGTCGGGCAGTAGGCGAGGCAGAGGCCGCAGTGCACGCAGCGGTCGACGCCCTCGACGCTCTGCCCATGCAGGGTGAGCGGGGCGTGCGGCGCCGCGGTGGTCGTCGGGGCGTGCGCCATGGTCTCAGATGCCTCCCACGAAGCGGCCCGGGTTCAGGATACCGCTCGGATCGAGTCGCTCCTTGATGCCCTTCATCAGGCGCAGCGTCGGGCCGGGATCATCCCACACCGGCACGCGCTCCTTCACCGCGAGCGGGGCCCACGCCACCGTGGCATGGCCGTTGGCGCCCACGACGAGGTCGCGCCAGTCGGTGAGCGTGGCCACCACCGGACCGGGGTCGGCACTCCCGGACAGGCTCGCGGTGACGATGCCAACCCCTGCGTGCGCGGTCATCTCCGCGCGGAGCCCGTTCCGCTGCGCGGCGGACGCGCCCTCGTCCATCAGCTCGGCCAGCTGCGTCGGCAGCACCGCCCACTTCATCACCGCCGCGACGGCGTCGTGGCCGGGGCGGCCCAGGGCCGCGCAGCCGCGCCAGGTCTCGTCGCGCAGCTCGCCATCGAGGACCCGGCTCTCGCGCAGGCCCAGCGGAGCCAGCAGCCGCTCCAGCTCCGCCACTTGCCACTCGACCTGCGGTGCGATGCCGTCGAGGCCGACCAGGAGCGCGGCGCCGGCGCCCGGGCTCAGCCGCTCGAGCGCCTGGTCGTCGACCAGCTCGAGCGCGGAGGGAATCAGGTCGGAGCCGAGCACCGCGCGCGCGCCCTGGCCCGCGTCCTTCAGCCGGTCGAAGCGCGCGACGACGAGCCGATCGACGTCCGCCCGCGGGCGGAGCTTGAAGGTGGCCTCCACCAGGATTCCGAGCGTGCCGAACGAGCCGATGTAGAGCTTCGGGAGATCGTAGCCCGCCACGTTCTTGACCACCTTGCCCCCGCCGCGCACCGCGCGGCCGTCGGCACCGATCACGGTGAGGCCGATCACCAGGTCGCGCGCGGTGCCGTAGAGATGCCGGCGCGGGCCCGAGGCGTCGCTGGCGAGGATGCCGCCGACCGTCGCCCGGTCGGACGCGGCCGGATCCAGCGAGAGCCACTGCCCCCGCTTGCCCAGCTCGACCTGCAGCCGATCGAACGTGAGGCCCGCCTCGACGGTGACGGTGAGATCGCCCGGTTCGTGCTCGAGGATGCGATCGAGCCGCTTGAGCGCCAGCACGAGGCCGATCCGGTTCGGTGGCGAGCCGATCCACATCTTGGTCCCCCCGCCCCACGGGGTGACCGGCAGCCCCTGCTCGGCGGCGAGGGTGACCACCGCCGCGACTTGCTCTCGCGTGCCCGGGAAGACCGCCGCCTCGGGCGCGTGGCCGTCCACCACGTAGGGCGAACACTCCACCCCGGTCAGCACGTGAGGCGCGCCGACGATGCGGCGCAGCTGGTCGAGCAACCCTGAGGGCACCGCAGTCTCCGAAGGTCCCGCTAGAACCGCTGCGCGAGCCCCTTCTCTTCGATCGGATGCGGACGGTAGGCCGGCCCGACCTCGACACAGGCCTTGTTGCTCGGGAAGATCTTGCCCGGATTGCAGAGGCCGGTGGGGTTGAACGCGTCCTTCACCCGGTGCATGCAGGCCAGGTCCGCCTCCGAGAAGATGAACGGCATGTAGTCCACCTTCTCGAGGCCGATCCCGTGCTCACCCGAGATGGAGCCACCCACCTCGGCGCAGACCTTCAGGATCTCGGCGCCCGCCGCCACTACCCGCGCCTCTTCGCCCGGATTGCGCGGATCGTAGAGGATGTTCGGGTGGAGGTTGCCGTCGCCCGCGTGGAAGACGTTGCCGACGCGCAGGCCGTGGGCGGCCACGATCGCGTTCACGCGCCCGAGCACGTAGGGCAGCTTGGTGCGCGGGATCACTCCGTCCATCACCATGTAGGCGGGCGAGATGCGCCCGTAGGCGCCGAAGGCCGACTTGCGGCCCTTCCACAGCAGCGCGCGCTCGGCCTCGTCGCGCGCGGCGCGCACGTCACGGGCACCGCAGTCGCGGCAGGCCTGGACCACCCGCTCGGCCTGCGCCTCCATGCCGGCCGCGAGACCGTCCAGCTCGATCAGCAGCGCGGCCGCCGCGTCGCGCGGGTAGCCGCAGCCGAACGCGTCCTCCACCGCCTCGATGGTGAGCTGGTCGATCATCTCCATCGCGGCGGGCACGAGGCCGCGCGCGATGATGGCGGAGACGGCTTCGGACGCCTGGTCGACCTGGTCGAAGACCGCCAGCACCGTTTTCACCGCCTGGGGCTTCTTGAGGATGCGGACGACGATCTTGGTCGCGATGCCGAAGGTGCCCTCCGAGCCCACGAAGAGGCCGACAAGGTCGTAGCCCTGAGCGTCGCGCGTCTTGCCGCCGATCCACATCAGCTCGCCGTCCGGCAGCACCACCTCGAGGCCCAGCACGTGGTTGGTCGTCACCCCGTACTTCAGCGTGTGCGGGCCGCCCGAGTTGTTGGCGATGTTGCCGCCGATGGTGCACGCCTGCTGGCTCGAGGGGTCGGGAGCGTAGTAGAAGCCCTGCGGGCCGACCGCCCAGGAGAGATGCAGGTTCACCAGCCCCGGCTCCACCACCGCCATCTGGTTCTCGTAGTCCACTTCGAGCACCCGGTTCATCCGCATGAGCGAGATGACGAGGCCGCCTTCGGTGGGCAGGCAGCCCCCGGAGAGCCCGGTGCCGGCGCCACGGGCCACGAACGGGATCCCCTCGCGGTTGGCCAGCCTGACCAGGAGCGACACGTCCTCGGCGGTGCGGGGGAACACCACGAAGTCGGCCAGGGCCCGGAAGAGGGTGAGCCCGTCAGACTCGTAGACCATCAGCTCGTCGGGGTCGGAGAGGACCCCGCCCGCGCCGAGGAGCGCTTCCATCTCGCGACGGAGGGACTTCTTGCGAGCGTCGGTCAGGGGGGGCACGGGGCGATTATAGCATCCGGAGGAGGAGTGGCTCCCCGAGCAGGACTCGAACCTGCAACCCTCCGGTTAACAGCCGGATGCTCTACCATTGAGCTATCGGGGAATCCAGGAGGGAACCGTCCGGTCCATTTCTACCACAGGGCCGGACGCCCGCCAAGCGCCGCTACCCCATCTCGCGCCGGCCTTCCATGGCCTTGGAGAGCGTCACCTCGTCGGCGTACTCGAGGTCGCCGCCCACCGGCAGCCCTCGCGCGATGCGGGTGATCCGCATGCCGAGCGGCTTCAGCAGCCGGGCCAGGTAGATCGCGGTGGCCTCGCCCTCCACGCTCGGGTTGGTGGCCAGGATCACTTCCTCGACGTGGTCGTTGTCGAGCCGCGCCAGCAGCTCACGCACCCGGAGATCCTCGGGGCCGATGCCGTCGAGGGGGGAGAGCGCGCCCAGCAACACGTGGTAGCGGCCGCGGAACTCGCCGGTGCGCTCCAGCGCGAGCAGGTCGTTGGGCTCCTCCACCACGCAGAGTGTCCGCTGGTCGCGCTGCGGCTCGGTGCAGATGCGACAGGGATCCTGCTCGGTCACGTTGAAGCAGACCGAACAGTGCACGATCCGCTGCTTGAGCTGGGTGAGCGCCTCCCCGAGCGCGGCCACCTCGGGGGCCGGCCGCTTGAGGAGGAAGAAGGTCAGACGCTGGGCGGTCTTGGGCCCGATGCCGGGCAGGCGCTGGAGCGCCTCGATGAGGCGCGCCACCGGCTCCGGGTAGTAGGCCATTACATCCCGAGCCCGGGGATCTTGAGCCCGGCGGTGATCTTGCTCATCTCCCCCTGCACCATCTCCTTCGACTTGCGCAGCGCCTCGTTGGTGGCCGCGAGCACCAGGTCCTCGAGCATCTGCGCGTCCTCGGGGTTGATGACCTCGCGATCGATCTTGATCGACACCACCTCCTGCTTGCCGTTGGCCACCACCGTGACCATCCCGCCCCCCGCGGTGGCCTCCACCGTCTTCTTGGCCGCCTCCGCCTGGAGCTGCTCCATCTGGGCCTGGAGCTTCTGCGCCTCCTTCATGATGTTGCCGAAGCCTTTCACCGTGACTCTCCTTCCTCCGGGGTCCGGGGCCGCACCGCGACCACCTCTCCCTGGAATGCGCTGAGCGCGGCCTGCACGGCCGGGTGGTTCCGGGCCCCGCCGCCGGCGGCCGGCGCGACGCCATTGGGATCGAGCTCGAACCGGCGCGCCGACGCCACGTGGCGCTGCACCGCTTCGTTGATCAGCTCCTTGTTGCCGCGATCGTTCAGCATCTCGCGGTGGAAGCCGCTCGCCTGGAGCGCGAGCGTGAGCACGCCGTCCTCCACGCGGAGCGGCGTCGCGTGCTGCAGCACCGAGCCGAGCAGGGCCTTGCGCTTCATCACGTCGGTGACCACGCGCTCCCACGCCGTGTCGAGGCTGCTCGCGGAGACCGGTATCGCCGCGGCCGCCTCGATGTCGGCCGCGGCGGTCTCGACCAGGGGCTCGTCCTCGGGCGGCCGGGAGCTGCGGGCCGGCGCGGCGGGCACGGGGGCGGCCGCGGGCGGCGGCGCGGTCGCGGCGCGGGGCGGCGGGCTCGCGCCGGGAGCCGGCCGGGCGTCGAGCAGCGTCGTCTGCACCACCACCGGGCGGGCGGGCGCGGAGCCGCCCGTCGACGTGGGCATCTGCCGCAGCCGCGCCTCCGCCTCCTCGAGCTTGGTGATCAGCGTCTCGATGGCCTGCGGCTGCGGGCGCCGCGTCGCGCGCACCGCCGCGATCTCGAGCTCGACCCGCGGATGGGGCGAGCGGCGCATCTCCCCGTCGGCGTCGAGGAACGCGCGCAGCACGTAGATCAGCTCGTCGGCGCTCACCGGCTCCGCGGCGGCCCGCAGCTCGGCGGCCTCGGCGGGAGTCAGATCGGCGAAGGGCGCGCCGGTGGCGACCTTCAGCACCAGGAGCCGGCGGGCCATCTCGATGGCCTCGCGGCAGAGCGCGCCCAGGTCCTCGCCGCCGGTGGCCGCGCGATCGATCGCCTCCAGGGCGGCGGCGCCGTCGCGGGAGAGCAGCGCGGCCACGAAGCCGCGCACGTGCACCGGCGAGGAGGAGCCGAGCAGGCGGGCCACGCCCGCCTCGTCGAGCTTCCCCTCGCCGTAGGCGATCGCGGTGTCGAGCAGCGAGAGCGCATCGCGCAGGCTCCCCTCGGCGGCCCGGATCAGCACCGGCAGCGCGCCCGGCTCGAAGGGCACACCCTCCTGCTCGAGGATGCGGGTGAGGCTCAGGGTGAGCTGCTCGGGGGCGATCGGCCGGAAGTCGAAGCGCTGGCAGCGCGACAGCACGGTGGCCGGGATCTTCTTCGGATCCGTCGTGGCCAGGATGAACACCACGTGGGCAGGCGGCTCTTCCAGGGTCTTCAGGAAGGCGTTGAACGCCGCCCCGGAGAGCATGTGCACCTCGTCCACGATGTAGACCTTGAAGCGGCCTCGAGCGGGCGCGTACTTCACGTTCTCGCGGAGCGTCCGGATGTCGTCCACGCTCGTGTTGGAGGCCGCGTCGATCTCCATCACGTCGACCGGCGCCCCCGAGACGAAGTCCTGGCAGGGGGGGCACGCGCCGCATGCCTCGGGCCCGGTGCGCGCGGTGCAGGCGAGCGCCTTGGCGAGCAACCGCGCGGTGGTGGTCTTGCCGACGCCGCGCGGGCCGGTGAAGAGGTAGGCGTGGGCCACCCGGCCCGAGCTGAGCGCGTTGCGGAGCGTGCGGGTGACCGGGTCTTGCCCCACGACCGCGTCGAACTCCTGCGGCCGCCACTTCCGCGCCAGGACCTGATACGTCAAAGACCGTGCACCCTCAATCGAACCGCCCGTCCCGCGATCGCCGCACGAAACCTGCTCCGGTCAGGTACTCCCACGGCACACGAGAGGAGCGCCTTACCGTTGCTCCCTTCCGGGCCTGGCGGGGTTCGACGCATCCCGTTGCGTGGGGCCCAACCCTCAACGCCGTCCCGTACGGCTCATTCGACACGACCGGCCCTCGAGAGGGAATTCAACCCCGCTATAGCGGATTGCGGGTTACAGGGCACCGCTACCTCCCCGTCTAGCACGGCCAACCGAAAAGATATGGCGGAGGGGGTGGGATTCGAACCCACGGTACAGTTGCCCGTACACGGCATTTCCAGTGCCGCACCTTCGGCCACTCGGCCACCCCTCCGCGTCACTATCGGGCACTCCTGAAGGTGCGATCAATTTGGCGGAGGGGAGAGGATTTGAACCCCCGAGGGACTTGCGCCCCTATCCGATTTCGAGTCGGACGCCTTCAACCGGGCTCGGCCACCCCTCCGCGACTGATGTCACGGTCACTTCATCAAGGGCCCAAGTGTAGCCGCTGGGCGCGGGAGAGTCCATCCCTACCCGAGCGCGCGCTCCGGCAAGCCTTGCCGCGTTCCGTCGACCCCAGCGGGAAGCGGATCACGTCCGCTTCGCCCGGAAGAACTCGCCGAGCCGGGCCCCGCACTCGGCCGCGCGGACTCCGGCGGTGACCTCGATGTGGTGGTTGAGGCGCGCGTCGTCGAGCAGCCGATGAACGCTGCGCACCGCGCCCGCCTTGACGTCGTCCGCGCCGTAGACGAGCCGCGCGACGCGCGCATGCAGCGCCGCGCCGCAGCACATCACGCAGGGCTCGATGGTGGTGTAGAGCGTCACCCCGGGGAGCCGGTAGTTCCCGGCTGCCCGCGCCGCCGCGCGCAGAGCCACGATCTCGGCGTGCGCGGTGGGATCCTGGCGGGCGATCGGCGCGTTGTGGCCGGAGGCGAGGAGCCGGTCATCCACAACGACTACCGCGCCGACCGGGACCTCGCCAGTCTGGGCCGCGCGCACCGCTTCCTCGAGGGCCAGCCCCATCCAGTGGTCGTCATCCATGGTGTGTGAATCGGCGGGGGACGACGCCCTCTGCCCTACCCTCTCCCCGAGAGGTCGAGGATAAGGCAGAGATGCGTCGTGAAATGGTGCGCCCTAGAGGAATCGAACCTCTGGCCTTCGGATTCGTAGTCCGACGCTCTATCCATCTGAGCTAAGGGCGCGCATGGCGGAGAGGCCGGGATTCGAACCCGGGATAGAGGTTTTGCCCCTATAACCGCTTAGCAGGCGGCTGCCTTCGGCCGACTCGGCCACCTCTCCTAACGTCAAGCCCACAGAGTATATGCCATTCGCGCCGCGCGGACTACCGCTAAGGGTCCGGTGGGCTATGCTGTGTTTCCAGGAGGCCCTGTCATGACCCGCCTGCGTGAGATGCTCCGCGACGCCTGGACGCTGATCCGCCCCTACTGGTTCTCGGAGGACCGCTGGGCGGGCCGCGGGCTCTTGCTCGTCGTCGTCGTCCTGAACCTCTTCATCGTCTACATCAACGTCCTGCTGAGCAAGTGGTACAACCTCTTCTACAACTCGCTCCAGGACAAGGATTTCGCCGCCTTTAGCAGCCTGCTGATCCGTTTCTCGTGGCTCGCCGGCCTCTTCATCGTGGCGGCGGTCTATCAGATCTACCTCAACCAGATGCTGCAGATCCGCTGGCGGCGCTGGCTCACCGAGCGGTACCTGGGGGCGTGGCTGACCGACGGCGCCTACTACCGCATGCAGCTCACGTCCGGGGAGACCGACAACCCGGATCAGCGCATCTCCGATGACCTGCGCCTGTTCGTCACGGGCGCGCTTTCCCTGAGCATCGGCGGCATGCGGGCGGTGGTGACGCTCGTCTCCTTCCTCGGCATCCTGTGGGGACTCTCCGGCTCGGTCACGTTGCCGATCGGCGCGGGTGTGACCCTGCCCGGCTACATGGTGTGGGCGGCGCTGGCCTACGCCATCGCCGGGACATGGCTCACCAACTTGATCGGCCGGCCGCTGGTGCGGCTCAACTTCAACCAGCAGCGCTACGAGGCCGACTTCCGCTTCAGCCTCGTGCGCTTCCGGGAGAACACGGAAGGCGTGGCCCTCTACAAGGGCGAGGCGGACGAGATGCGGAGCTTCCGCGAGCGCTTCGGCTCGGTGGTCCGGAACTGGTGGGACATCATGCGCCAGCAGAAGCGACTCACCTGGTTTACCTCCGGGTACGGCCAGGCCGCCATCATCTTCCCGATCCTGGTGGCCGCGCCGCGCTACTTCCGCGGCGAGATTCCCCTCGGCGCGCTGATGCAGACCTCGCAGGCCTTCGGCCAGGTCCAGGACTCGCTGTCGTTCATCATCACCTCGTACACCGACATCGCGGAGTGGCGCGCGGTGGTGTTACGGCTCCTGGGCTTCGAGCGCGCACTCGCCCGGGTGCG
>Ga0099791_10000317_pt1 | contig 17189 bp, 13 predicted proteins | sample Rivendell_Oct201_7_FD_77318 | JGI IMG/M metagenome (GOLD analysis project Ga0099791, IMG submission 77318) | Vadose zone soil and rhizosphere microbial communities from the Eel River Critical Zone Observatory, Northern California to study diel... | ecosystem: Environmental > Terrestrial > Soil... | reverse complement strand
GCTGCGACCAAGTTCCGTTGACGTAGCTCCCGAAAATGTCGGGAGTCAGAAGGTACCACTCGGCGGCTTCTACCTGCTGAACCATGACCGTGCCATCGGTGAGCAACAGAGCATTGCTGGCGTCGAATGCAGGTTGGTTGGTAAGTGGCTGCCACGATTGAGCGCGTGCCGGGACAGCCGTAGACAGCAAGATGCAAAGCACAAGCTCGAGGCTTCGGATAGATGTCACGGATTTCCCCCTCGCTGAGCCTACCAAGTGCAGTCGATGCTGTAGCAGAAATACCAGAAGTTGAGCCGAAAGGGGGAAATCGGCGTGGGAGATCCAGTGATGCAGTTTCAATACTTTCGAAACACCCAGATGAAACCGGTATCAAATGGGGGATCGGCCGCCTACGCAGTTTTTTGTCATCGGCATTGATCGTATCGCCAGCGCAGGACGTAGTAAGCGCGCGTTACTACGTCCCAACCGACCGCTGCGCCACGTGGCCAAGGAACTCAAGGATGCATCGAGTCGCTTCGTTGGGACGTGCCTGAAGGACAAGGTGTGGAGCTTCGATAAATAAAGTCTTCAGGTCCGGCCGTAGCGCAGGGCGGCCTCCGATTTTCGAGAGATGAGGCGGTCTCGCGTGCCCCGATGTAGAGCAGCGGCACTCGGCATCGAGCGGCCTCATCCGAGAGAACGCGCAGAGCGCTTGCTCCGCCGCGCCCTGTTAGCACCTCGAGGGCATTTATTGGGGCCGCGTTCCCTCTGCGCTAGTTCAGCCGAACAACGCAGGTGCAGGCAGGATCTCCGGCCGTGCAGGTCGTGGAGCTCGCGTTCAGGCAGACCAAGCCGGAGCAGCAAGGGCCAGTCGCCGAGCAGGCCTGGCCACTTCCGGGACAGCTGCCTTGCTGACAGGTTCCGGTCGTGCTGCCGCCTGGAATGCTGCAACCCAGACCCGCGCAGCAGTCCGAAGTGGATGTGCAGGCGCCGCTCAACGGCTGACACGCGGCGGGAGCCTGGCATGATCCCGAGGTGCAGATCTGCGAGCAGCATCCCACTCCCGCATCGCAAGCGCTTCCGTTCGCAGCGCAGGTGCCGCCTCCATCGGGCCCACTGCTGAGCTGGCAAGCGTACCCGCCCGACGGGATACTGGTCTGCAGGCAGTAAGTGCCGTTGCAGCAACTATTGGCGCCCGGCGCGGGCGTACACGTGGTGCCCAGACCAGCACAGTTGGGAAGCGTGCAGTAAAATCCTCCGTCTCCCGGCAGGCACTTGGCGCTGCTGCAGCACTGATCGCTAAACTGGCAGAGCTGATTCGTCTGGATGCAACACGGCGCCAGTCCGGTATAACCCGCTAGGCAGCTGACTGAGCCGCCTCCGAAGCACCGCGGAACCCCGCTCGAATCCAGCCTGCACACCTGCTGGTGTCCGTTACAGCAGTCCTGCGGGGCATTGACTTGGATGATGCCGCCATCCGGATAGGTCGCCGGGCCGCCATCGACCAGGTGCGGCGCCCCGCAGATATTTCCCACGCCATTGCAGGCCTGGCCGTTGTCGCATCGGCCGGATCCTACCGCGTCGGGTCGGCACTGCACCGTACCGTTCGGGTTGACCCCGCCTCCGCAACAGGCGTTCGTCGAAAGACAGAAGTCTCCAGTCAGACGGCAGCCATCGACCGGCTGACAGACCGTGGCACCGGAACCGGGATCCACGCAGACGCGCGAGCAGCAGTTGGTTCCATTGGAGCACGGATTGCCATCCTGGGTGCATCCGCCTCCTCCGCCGCCGCTGATCGCCTGGCAAAGGCCGGCGCCGCCGTCATTCGCCGAGCAGACGTTGCCGCAGCAATCGCTGTTTCGCAGGCAGATATCTCCGTTGGCCTGGCAACTGTACGCGCGGACGCAGACGCCGCCCTGGCAATTGGTAGAGCAGCAGTTTGCTCCAGAGGTGCAAGCCTGGCCGATCACCCCGCACGTCTGGCCTGGGATGGTGGCGCAGGTGCCGTTGGTGCAGGTCGCGGTGCAACAATCGGCGTTGCTACGGCAGCTCGCGCCGACATCGAGACACTGCTGAGAGGAGCACGAGCCGTTTAGGCAATGGTTCGAGCAGCACTCCGTGTTCACCGCGCAACTGGTGGAAGGAGCGGTGCAAAAGGTCGGGGTGGAGCAGCTCCCGCTACTGCATACGCCCGAGCAGCACACGCCGCCGCTGCTCGGGCTACAGTTGCTGCCGGAGGTCAGGCAGATGCTGCCAGGGCCTCCGTCATTGTTCCCGGTGCCGCTACCGGAGTACGTGATTTTCCCCGAATTGGGGCTGCAGCTGCAGCCTGCGAAGGTACACAATGCGGCCAGGGAAACAAAAAAAACCAGCGTCAGTTTGTTCATGGCTCCGACCTAGTGTTGGTACCAGACCCCGGTATGCGGCGCTCCGGTGTTCACGTCTTCTCCGCCGAGGATCAGCACGTGTGGGTTGCCACTGCCGTCGACGAAGTAGGTCGACGAGTGGTTGAGGAAGTTGTAGCCATTCGGCGATCCCGAGATTGTACGGCTGCCGGTGGCGCCATTAAAGCTACCAAGGGAGCCGTCTGTGTTGATCTGTGCGTACGACTGCTCGCTCGACCCGGTTGACGCGCCGTTGTACAGACCTCCGCTCACAAGGATATAGGCCCCTACGACCACCGCGCTGAACTTCTCCCGGTTCTTGCCCATGCTGTTTGCGTTGGTCGTCCAAGTAGCATTCGCGAGGTTGCCGTTTCGGATGTTGATCGCCTGGTAATAGATTGCGCCCTGGCTCGAGGCGGCCTGCAGGTTGGAAATGGGATCGACCGCGGCGGTGTCTCCGCCCAGGACGTACAGATAACCAGCGGAAGTCACGAGTTGGTGATACGCCAGCGCTGCCGGTAGATCGGGCTGCGTCAGCCACAGGCCTAGCGTGCCGTCGGCGTTGATCTTAGCAGAGTAGACTTTGGCGACCGGTGCGCCAGTCGAGTCGTTGCCGCCTGCAACGTAGATCCGCCCATGAAAGATCGCCGCGCCCTCGGCGAACAGGGCCTGCGGGAGCGGCGTGGTCGTGGCCCACGTGCCGGTCGTCGCCACCACAGGGATGGTGCCGTCGGCGTTCAGTGACGCGTAGTAGACGGTGTTGGTGGCGTTACCAACGCCGTCGAGGCCGCCGAGGACGTAGATGTTACCGTTTCCGCTGATCAGGGAGTTGAAGCCGTTGGCGCTCACTGCTGCGGCAAAGCCTCGCACGTCCGGCAGGGGTGTCGTGGATGCCCACGAAGCGTTGGCGAGCGCCCCACCCGTCGAGTTGCTCATCTGGTTGAAGGATACGGTGGCGATGTTCGAGGCTTTGCCGTTGCTGGTCACGCTCGAGGCGGTGTTACCTCCCAGTGCGTAGATGTAGCTCGTGCTCGTCCCGCCACTGGCCCCGGTGATCGGCACAATGACCGTCGGGAACCCCTGCTGCGCCGTGGGAAGACTGGCGGTGGCTGTCCAGGAGATCGTGCTAGGGCTAAAGCTGACGCTGCCCACGACGCGGAAATTCAGCGGAGCGCTGGTCCCGCTCGGTGTGGTCACCGTCACCGTGTACGTGGTGGAGGAAGCAAGCGTCCCGGGGACGCTCCCCACGATGAGGATGTTCTGCCAGTCGCCGATCGCGAAGTTGACCGCGGCCGAAGCTAGCAGGTTGTTCGTCGATGCGTCTCGGAAGTCCGCCGAGTATCCCGAAGCCGGCAATGCCGAGAGATCGCCGAAGTTATTCCCATCGATAATGAACAGGCTGCCGACGGTACCGCTGCCCGCCAGTCCTCCGTTGATGTCGGTGAGGATCGGCGCTGCCATCGTGAACGCGTTCTTAAGCGTCGCGAATCCTCCCCCTGGGTTCGCGACCGTGATGTCGAACACCGTTCCAGCGGCGCTCAGGCTCGCTGGCGCGGAAGTTACCGCCACCTCCAGGCCGGTAGAGCTAAACGACGTCACCACTGCAGAAATCCCCGCTCCACCCGCGACCGGCGTGAAGGTGACGGTCGGATTCACAGCGCTCGCTCCCGATCCGGACTGCAGGAAACCCGACCCTTGGATCACAACGATGGTTCCGACGGTACCCGTGCTCGGGGCAGCCGAGGACAAAATCGGAAGAGGGCCGTTGCCTCCTCCGCCACCGCCACACCCTTCGAGAAACGCGATAAGGAATAACGAGAAGAGAAGCGTCACGCGACTTGCCCAAGTTCGACTGGCCATTTGAGTTTCTCCTGCAACACTCCTCCCAATCGGCTTGAACACCGGCACGAGACGGAGGTTTCTGGAGAAGCCGATGCGTCGTGAAGTTTCAAAGTGCGTTCCACAACTACAGCTCGCACTTCCGCTGCGGCAGTGACGTATGGTTCTCGCCGCTCTCGGGACCGATTCCGTTGTTCACGTCAATCGCTGTCGTGTTGATACATCATTCAGAGCCATTGTTACGTGTTGCAGAGAATGTTGATGCGCGGCATCAGCATTCGCGCCGTGTGCCACACCCGGCCAGCCGACAGCAAAGCAAGGAAATTGACAGCTGCACTCCTATGCGTTGACAGGCATCAACCCATTGCTTAGCGTGCGCCCTTTTCGCGGGGGTACATCATGAACGTTGGCATTCGAGGTATTTTCAGTTTGGTGTTCTTGGCATCGATCGGAGTATCGATGCCTGCATTCGCGGATCAAATCCACCTGTCGAGTGGACGAGATCGAGCGGCAGCTTTGCAAGGCGAGTCGGTCGGCGGGACTTTCCATTCAACGTGCATCTCATCGGCCTCATTCGGCTCGAACGTGATGGAGAACTGCGACAGCGTCGTGCTCCCTCATAACGAAACCGCGGTCATTGCCGATCCGAATGATCCTTCGCACCTGCTCGCCGGATCGAATGATACACAGCTCATCAGCGGCAGCGCCCGCTCGGCAATGGGGTACTACACCAGCTTCGACGGCGGCCGGACCTGGCTGAATGGGGTAATCAATGGCGCAGGGTTTGCCCAGACTAGCGACCCCGCAGTCGGTTTTGATCTCAACGGGAATGCGGCGTACGTGATGGTTTCGTTTGATCTGGGACTCGGCGGACGGGCGCTGGGCGGCGCCATCCAAGTAGCAACCTCCGGCGATGGAGCCCGCACATTCGCGGTCCCGGTTACAGTCGAGGTATCAACCTCGGACGGCATTGAGGAAGACAAGCCATATCTCGTCGTCGACACGAACTTGACCAGCCGCTTCGTAAACAGTGTGTACGTCACCTGGACACGTTTCGCATTCGATTCACGCGACAACTACCTGGAGTCGCCGATCTTCTTCTCTGCCTCTAGAGATGGCGGGCACACCTGGTCGGCGCCGAGAGAGATCAGCGGCCGCAATCCGGACCTGTGCACCTTTGCTCTCACACCGTTGCCCTACGATGGCCGCTGCCGTGAGGATCAGTTCTCGTCTCCGGTCGTTGCACCGGATGGGACGATCTTCGTCGCGTTCGTAAACGACCAGGCGGTGAACGACGGGAACTTCAGAGATCAGTATCTGGTGGTCAGCTCGTCGGATGGCGGGGAAACCTGGACCGCGCCAGTGCGCGCAAGCGATTTGATCCACGATGGCGTCAATGACTACCCGATCAACGTGGTTGGAAGACAGACGCTGTCCAATTCGCAATTTCGCGTCAACTCCGCTGGCAACCTTTGCATTGATCAGCGCAGCGGCGCGCTGTTCATTGTTTGGTCCGACAATCGCAATGGGACGAGTTCGAACACCAACACGGATGTGTTCATGGTGAGCTCACGAAATGGCATCAACTGGTCACCACCGCGAGCCATAAGCGTCGCTCCGAACGACCAGTTTTATCCCTGGGGTGCGGTCGCGCCCGACGGGACGCTGAATGTCTCATTCATGGATCGAAGCTACGATCCCCCCAACGTGAAATACGGGATCACGCTCGCGCGTCAACAAGGGGGTCATCTACGCTTACAGCGGGTCGACACGGAGCTTTCGGATCCAAATCACGCTCGCTGGTTCTCGAGTGCGACCGGCGGAAAGACTATCTTCCTCGGCGATTACACAGGCCTCGCCGTCGACGCGAATGGCGGAGCGCACCCAGTGTGGACGGATATGCGTCGGGTCGTCACGGTCCGAGACGTTACCGGTACCAACGAGGACATTTTCACCGCGGCGATCCCCTAGAACCTAATTAGGTTTTAGGTTAGCGGACCGGGCTCCGCACCCCGGTCCCTGACCTTTTGCGACGATCAATTGGATTCTTCTTCTTGGTCGCCTGCGCTTCGGAGGCTTCCGCTCGTTCACTGTATCCGGAAGATGCCCCTCAGCTCCTCGGTCTGGCTGATGGGATTGCCTGCATTCCCGCGAGCGGTGGTGCGCCACTGGTAGATCTTGCCCGAGGGAAGCGGGGTCGCTCCGTCATAGGTCACAGTGTTGTTCGAGCCGGTCACCGCAATAAGGCCCGTCTTCGACCAGACCTGATTCCCGAGCGCATCGAACAGCACGACGTCGTAGGTGTGTGTGCTCGGGTACGCCTGCCAGGTCAACACCGGTGGGCTAGCGACTGCGTCCATTGCGTCTCCCGCTCCGGGAGAGACCATCTGGACCGCGCTGGTGACCTTGAATGACGGCTGCACGCCGTTAACCACCGCGCCACCGGACACGGTGATGTGCGGGATCTGCGTGCCGGCGATGTTCGGATCTGGGTCGCGAACGTCCCCGTCATTCTCGAAAGCCGCGAGCACTACATACTTGCCGTCTGGAACGCCATCGATCGACCACGCTCCGCTCACGTTGGGAGCGATCCCGGGATTTGGCGCGCGGAGGCCCGGCGGCACCTCGCCGCGGATTAGGGTGGCGTTGAACGTGCTCTCGATCACCAGGACGACGCTGGTCGGCCCCGGCGTTCCGGCGACCAGGTTCACCGAGCCGTTCAGGGTTGCGGTACCGCTGGTGGACTTTGTGAGCTGCACTCCGGACTGGTCTACGCCCGACTGAACGTTGAGAGCCACCGCCGTGTAGTTGGTCCCACGGCTGTAAGCCTGGATCTGGGCGGCTCCGGCCGGCACGTTGAACAGGGTGAACGTTCCGTTCACATCCGCGATCGTGCTGATCGCTGCGCCACCCGTCTCGACAACCACCAACACTCCTGTCTGACTCGGCGAGACCTGCACTGTGCCCGAGATCGTCGGGTTCCCTTGCTGAGCGTTGGGCAACGAGCTGAGGCCGATGTCGGCTTGTCCTCCTGAGAGGAGATATGGCTTGCTCGAGTCCGTCCGCGTGGCGCCTGAGGTATCAATCGGCAGCGAGATCCGTACGCCAGACGGAAACGTCAGATAGTTTCGGGCCGAGGCTCTCAGGCTCACCTTGCGAGCCATCGGCGTCCCGCTCGCGTCCGCGCGAACCGATGGAATCGGGAGGACGTAGCTTCCGTCTGCACCGGTGACCGCGACCGAGCCGGCGGGTGCTCCATTCTCGTCCAGCGCACTCACGGTCGCGCTCCCGATCCCGACCGTCGTCGAGAGATCAAAAACGCGGCCCTGCAGCTCCACCGGAGCGAAGCAAGCAGGCTTTTGTTGGTTCTGCACCATCTCGCAGACCTGGCCGGAGGAGCAGCTGGATGGGTCGCCGAGCTTGCATTCGCTCTTCCCACCGCCACACCCGGCCAGCAGGATTAGCGTGAAAAGTATACTGAGAAGTTTCATCGAGGTTCTCCTGGAGATGAGCTGCGCAATAATCCGCCAGCAAGGATCCGGCCGTTTAGAGGGTGAAGACGTTCGAATTGGATCCGGATGTCACGGCAGAACGCTAAGAACCGGAGTCAATGTGTAGGTGCCGTTCCCTTGTTTGTTAATCGACGAAGCGGCATTGAAGTCGAGCTTCAAGTCCAGGACTCCGCCCTTCGGCACGTCGCGGTCTACGTTGATTTTCAGGCCGCTGGTGGACCCGCTTGGAACGGTGAGAGAGGCTGGCGGTGTCCCGTCATTAAAGACAAGCTGCGCACTCACCAGATGTAGCCTGAGCTGAGAGATTCGCCCAGCCGGCACATCGATTGGCCGAGACTCCATACCGCCATCGGCCGCGGCTTGCGTGCAGAGCGGAGTGAAGCGCCCGTTGGTGAGTTGCATCAGATCCACCGTCTGCGTATCTGTGCAGAGCACGATCCACCCCGGGCCATTGACGCCGTCTTGCGCCGCGTTCGGGCCGCCGTCGGGAACGCTCGAAGACGCATCATCATGAACCCGGATCTCATCGAGCGTGATGTTGACTTGACTGACGTTGACAAGGTCGGCAGGCGCATCCGTCAAGGAGAGCTTTATCTGTCCCGAGCCTCCTCCGCACCCAACTGCGCCGGCGACGAGGCTCAACAAAGCAAATCGAATAGACATTTCATACCTCCAGCGAGAGACCACTTCGGACAACTTTTCTACTTCCGCGCTGCAGGATAAACCCGACGCGGGGCGATGAGTTTCATATGGGCTGAGCCCACGAGCCCCCCGATGTACTCCTTCAAGCGAATTCGGGACCTCGCTGTGCGCGTCTAGATGCGACGAGCTGACCTGCGGCGCAGGTGTGCTTTCTGCGGCGTGGGCTTTCCACGAGATTGGGTCCCGAGCGCGTGATCGTCTCGCACGGCGAGCCAGTGCATACCCGCGCTGCGTATGAGCGCGCGCTCGAGCTCGCCCCCTGGAGCGGATAGGGTGTAACGCAGCCGGACGCGGCGAGACAGATTCGCAGGAGGTAGCTGGGAATGGCGGACGCTGCAGGGACGAAGTGCCTCTGGGACTCGCCGAAGGCAATCTCCAGACGCAACTTCATCAAGGGAGTGGTCGCTGGCGGGGTGGCGGTCTCCTCAGCGAGCTATCTCTTCCGCGCCTCCACCTCGCTCGCTCAAGCTCCGATATTGGCTGGCGCGAGCGAGCGGCTGATCACGATAAATGTCAATGGCCGGCCCCGTCGCGTCGACGTGATGAAGCAAGAGACGTTGGCGTGGACGCTGCGCTACAAGCTCGGGCTCACTGGAACCAAGCTAGGGTGTGACCGCGCCGAGTGCGGCGCTTGCACCGTTCTGATTGACGATGTCCCCCACTATTCATGCTCGGTGCTCACGCACACCGTGCGCGCCAAGAAAGTTCAGACCATTGAAGGCCTAGCGACCGCGAACGGCACGCTCCATCCCGTGCAGCAGGCTGTCCTCGACCAACAAGGTTTCCAGTGCGCCTTCTGTATGTCCGGCTTCATCATGGCCACGGTGGGATTTCTGAAAACGAACCCAAGCCCCACCCGACAACAATTGGCGCACGGCATCTCGGGGAACCTCTGCCGTTGCCAGGATTACGACAAGATTCTCACCGCGATGATGCACGGAGCGGAGAACATGAGGAGGTTGAAGGGTGGCTGAGCGCGACAAACCCGAGCCTCAGTTCGGGCGGCAATACAAACTGATCGGCAAGAACTACACGACCGCCGACCTCCATGCGAAGGTCACCGGGAAGGCGAAGTACGCCGAAGACTTTCGCGCCGAAGGAATGCTCTTCTGCAAGCTCCTGCTCAGCCCGATGCCACACGCTCGGGTCAGACGTATCGATGCAGCGGAAGCGTTGGCGATGCCCGGGGTGAAAGCAATTCTGACCGCGGATGATCTTCCGCCGCCTGCCGATTCGCTCACCGACAACGGCACGGTGATCAAAGCCAGCAAGTGGGCCGAGCGGGCGCTCACGATGGAGCCGCTGTATCAGGGCGAGCCGATTCTCGCGGTGGCCGCCGTCGACGAGCTCACCGCGGCCGAAGCGGTCGAGAAAATTCGAATTGATCTCGAGCTGCTTCCCTTCGTGATCGATCCGCTCGACACCCTTCGGCCGGATGGGCCGAACGCGAGAACGGACGGCAACGTCTGGGTCCAGCGTGCGACACCCGGGGCGCCACAATCCAGTCCGCCATCGCCGGTCGTCGCCGAGCTCAAGTGGACGGAGGCGGACTTCGCCGAGTTCAAAGCGGGACGTCTTCCGATGGGCAAGACGTCCGACGACTGGTCGTACGGGAATCTCGAGGCGGGTTTCCAGAACGCCGCGCTCGTGCTCGACGAGACCTTCGTCACTCCGGACACCAGCCATCAGACCCTCGAACCACGCACGACGATGGCGTATTGGCAGAACGGCAAGGTCTACGTTCACACCGGTACCCAGAGCACCAACCGAACTCAGTTGGCGATTGCGCGATGGATGCACATCGATCCGGACAAGGTGGTCTTCGTCAGCGAGTACACGGGCGGTGGGTTCGGCAGCAAAATTACCGGCGGCATCTCGCTGATGATTCCCGCGCTGCTATCGAAGAAAGTCAATGCCCCGGTCATGATGCGCCTCTCCCGCGAGGAAGAAACTTTCCTCGGACGCGCGCGGCCTGGCTTTCAGGGCCGGATGAAGGTCGGCTTCTCCAAAGAGGGTCGGATTACCGCACTCGACATGTTCGTCATTTCGGACAACGGTCCCTACGATGCCCAGGGCGACTCTCCGACGTCGGGCCACATGGTGTCGCTCTTGTATCAGCCGCAAGCGATGCGCTGGCGCGGGGTGACGGCGCTGACCAACACGCCGCCGCGCAGTGCGCAGAGCTCGCCGGGAGGCCTCCAGGGAATCGTGATCATCGAACCGATCATCGCTAAGGCTGCGCGAAAGCTCGATCTCGACCAGGTGGCGATTCGCCGCATCAATTGCCCAGAGGGTAAAGCTCCCTTCGGACCTCCAGTGGGGGGCAAGCTGCAGCACGCAACCAGCGCATTCATCAAGGAAGCGCTCGATCGCGGCGCGGAGCAATTCAAATGGAAGGACCGGGTCGCGCGGCGCCCGAAACGGATCGGCTCCAAGGTTCGCGGCGTCGGCGTATCGCTGAGCTGTTACGTCGGCGGCACGATTGGGTTTGATGGGCTGTTTGTGATTACGCCCGGCGGACAGATTCGCTTCCACTCTGGAATCGGCAACCTGGGAACGGAGTCGGTGATCGATGTCCACCGAGTCGGCGCAGAAATTCTTGGCGTGCCCTGGGAGAAGTGCGAAGTGGTCTGGGGCGATACCTCGAAACACTTTCCGTACACTTGCGTGTCGGGAGGCAGCCAAACGACCCATGCGATGACCCGCGCGGCATACGCAGCCGCTATGGATGGCAAGAGGAAGCTTCAGGAAATCGCGGCGAAGACTCTCGGCGGCAGTGCAGCGGATTACGAGGTCGGCGACGAGCGCGTCTTTCGAAAGGGTGGGGGCCCGGCCATGACTCTGGCGCAGGCAGCTCAGCGCGCGATTGAACTGGGCGGTATCTACGATGGCCACCAGGCGCCAGCTGACGTCAATCCGGTCACCAAGGCGTCAGTCGCAGCCATCGCAGGCCAGGGATTGGTGGCGGTCGCTCGAGACAACTACCCGCGCGACGGCAGTACGCATTCGTACGTGGCCAGCTTTGCTGAGGTCGAAGTCGATGTCGAAACCGGCAAGTACTACATCTTGGATTTCCTCGCCTACGCCGACTCCGGCACGATCATCCATCCGCAGGCGTTCGGTGGCCAGGTTCTCGGTCGGTCGATCTTGGGCATCGGCCATGCAATTGGGCAGAAGTGGGTCTTCGATCCTCACTACGGAATCATGGTTTCCAAGCGGTTTCATCACAACAAGCCGCCCACGATTCTGGATATCCCCGCCAACATGCAATGGGGAGCGCTCGACATTCCCGATCCGGAGACTCCGGTCGGCGCTCGTGGCATCGGAGAGCCGCCGGTTGCGGGAGGCTGCGCTTCAATCCTGAACGCTCTCTCGGATGCGCTGGGTGATCAGGTTTTCCAACGCGCGCCGGTGAATGCGGACACCATTCTGGCATCGCTGGAAGCGGGGCATCCGGTGCAGCATCCGCTGACGGCACATATTTGAGGAGAGAGCCGTGGCCGTAATACGAGATGTGATGCCAGCTTTTGAATTGTTTCAACCCAGTTCCATTGCCGACGCTCATAAGCTTCTCAAGCAGTACGGAGCGGACGCATGGATCATGGCGGGAGGGCTCGATAGCTTCGATTGGCTGAAGGACCGAATCAAGAAACCGAAGGTGTTGGTGGACTTGAGCGGGATCGATGAGCTGAGGGGAATTCGTACCACCGACAACGGCATCGAGATCGGAGCGATGACCACCCTCACCGAAATCGTAAACAACCCGATCCTCAGGCAGAGCTATGATCTGCTGCCGCAGGCGGCTGAACTGGTGGCGTCGCCCCAGATTCGCAACCAGGGCACGATTGGCGGGAACGTGTCGCAAGACTGCCGCTGCTGGTACTACCGCGGCGGCTGGCCGTGCTACCGCGCTGGCGGCAACATCTGCTACGCGGATACGCCGGAAGGCCGCAACCGCGAGCACGCAATCCTTCACGCTCAGCGCTGCGTAGCCGTGAATGTGTCCGACACAGCACCGGCTCTGATTGCACTGGACGCCAAATTCGTGATCCGGACGAGCAAAGGCGAGCGTGTGATCGACGCCGAGGACTACTTCATCGGTCCAGACATCGACATCACCCGCTTGCACATCCTGCAACCCGGCGACTTGCTGACGACGATTCGAATTCCGTCGACCTGGGCCCGCACGCAGTTTTATTTCGAGAAGGTGCGCGACCGGAACGTGTGGGACTTTCCGCTCCTGAACGTGGCTTCGGCGATGGCGTTATCGGGCGACAGGATTGAACGAATCCGGATCGCCGTGAACGGCGCGGCGGCTCGTCCACTGCGTTTGAAGGCTGTCGAAGACGACGTACGCGGGAAGCCACGGAGCGTCGCAACCGGTGAGAGGGCAGGGCAACTGGCCGTGCAGGGAGCGATCCCGTTGCAGTTCAATGCTTACAAGATTCCGCTCATGAGAAACCTCGTGAAGCGCGCGATTGGGGGAGTGCAGGAGGCTACGTGGACTTCGTACAGAGAGCCGTAGATCCATGGGGACAGAATGTCCCCATTCACATTGCCTGGTTTTTGATCCAAGTCGCCGCAATCGCTGGCTTGCTGTTCCTGATTGTTCACGTGATCTACCTCAGATATTTCGCCCCAAAAGTACCGGACGTCGCTGTGCCGCCCGAGCTCGTGGCGCGGACCCCTCCGCATGTGCCCAGGCACTCGGTGGCCTCGCGGCTGTATCACTGGATCATGGCCGCCTCGATGCTCACGCTGCTGTTCAGCGCATTCCTTCCGAAGCTCGGCGTGGAATTTGACTGGGTGCCAATCCATTGGATCGCCGGCGCAGTGCTAACCGTCGCCGTGGTGTATCACATCATCTTCGCCACCTTTTGGCAGGACTTCTGGTCGATCTGGCCCGACCGAGCCGATCTGCTGGATGCATGGAGAAGGTTCCTGCGCTTTCTCGGTCGACAAGTGCCGCCACCCCGGAGATTTCCCAAATACCCGCTGGAGAACAAGCTGTATCACGGCGCAATCATCATCACCGGACTCACTGCGATCGCCACGGGCGTGTTGATGATGTCCCGCGTTCGCACGATCTTCTTCCCTCGAAACCCATATTTCTTCACCGACTCGGCCTGGGGTTTCGTCTACGTGTTACACGGGCTGGCTGGCGTTGGCCTGATCGCGTTGGTGATTGTGCACGTCTACTTCGCCATTCGACCTGAGAAGCGAGCGATCACCAAATCGATGATCTTCGGTTGGATGGACAGCACTTTTTATTTGAAGCACTACGATCCGGAGCGATGGCGGATCGAGACCCCGAATTCATCCTCACTTGGCAAGCCACCGGAGGCCTAAGTTTAGCCGATGATGACCGAGGTCGAAGAGCGCAGTAATGCGATCGAAGAGTGCTACGAGTTCATGCTGGCCTATGCCGCGCAGGGGCTCCCCACTCACCAAGACAGTCAATCGGGGGGACGCCTTCGTGAATTCCTGATTCGCGCGGCCACAGCACTGCCGGCGCTGGCGGAAAGCTTCGCGATCGCGGTGAAGATGGAAGGACTTGAGCAGCCCGAACGCTATCAAGGGTTTCTCGAGGTGGTCGACCGCGACGCCCGCGACTCGCTCGCTGCGATCGAGATGGTTTTGGCGCAACCGTCGATCAGCTCTCAGTTGATCGACAACCTGAACGCATCGATCCATCTGCGCGCGCTGCTCACCGATTTGTTTCTCATTGGGGAAGTCTTCAGGGCGCATCGTCGCTCGGCGGAGCCCCAGTCACTGGACTGACGCGCGCGGCCCGCCGAGGAACGAGCGAATCTCGGCGGCGACGCGCACCGGCTCGTCCTCCTGGATGAAGTGCTTCGCACGAGCCTGCCGTCGCAGCAGGAGCTAAATCTTAGTGAAAGTTCCGGACTGTGTGAACGTGCATTGAGTGGTCTGGCCCGTATACAGCACGCCGGTACCTTGGTCGCTATAGCTGATGGTGTTACCGCTCAAGCTAAGAGAACCACTCGTCACCGTGGCTGTCCAAGTTCCCCCAGCCGATCCAGGAACCGTGCAGGTCTGCGAGCCCTTGAGAGTCGCGGTGTTGCCGTTGACGCTCCAGGTTATGTTGCAGCCATTGGGCGGATTCGTCACCACGTCGCCGGACGATGATCCTTGAGTAATGGTTAGCATCCCGTTCAGCGAAGTAGTGTGCTGCACTGAGTTGCAGGTCTCGATCTGGTTGCCCACTGAATTCCAATTCCCGACGAAGGGCTGAACGTTGACACCACCTCCACAACCAAACAACACTGTCAGAAGCGCCATCCAAATCATTCTTTTCATGGGTTCCTCCAGGCTGCTGGCCTGCCGCAAGAACGATTAGCGGAGCAACATTATACAGACGAGCCAACTGTTCTTGTTAGGGATGCGCGATCCTCATATCGCCGCCCGAAACCCACACAGTGGTTTGATGTGTCTGTGATTCGTTACAGAAACTTTATCAAGGCGTCGGTCGTCTCGTTAGGACGTTCTTCCATCACCCAGTGTCCAGAGTCCTTCAGGACGACAACGGTTACGTCGGTCGCGACCAGCCTCATTTGGTGGCCGAGCACTTCACCCAAGGATTTTTCGCCGCCGATCGCCAGCACCGGAAACGCCAGCTTTGTTTGAGCGAGCTGCGCGAAGTCCTTCGCCGTCTGCTGGAAAGCAGCAAAGTACGCCCATCCTGCCCGCATACGCCCAGGACGGGAGTAAGCGGCAACATAGGCTTCGCGGTCCGCAGCTGGCAGCGACCGCGTCTTGTCTGCAGCGAAGTCGTTCCAGAAGTATGCGAAATAGGTTCGCTCGCGTCCGCTTACCAGGGCTTCCGGCGTCGGGCCGTGGAAGCGGAAATGCCAGATATTTGGATTGTTGTAGACTGACTCCCATCCCTCGACGCCTGGTAGGAACGCGTCCATCACTGCAAGCTTCTCCGTTTCGGTTGGATATTGCGCGGCGTACGCGTACGCGACCATCAACCCGATGTCGTGCCCCACGACTCTCGCCTTCTCGACACCCAGCGACTTGGCGAGTGCGTGGATGCGGATGGCGGCGGTCTTCATGTCCAGACCGTCCTTTGGGATCCCCGAGTCGCCGATGCCCGGCAGGTCGGGCGCAATCACTGTAAACGTCCGGGCCAGGCGCGGAATGATAGGTCTCCACATCCGAGACGTCTCCGCATAACCGTGTAGAAGAATTACCGTCGGGCCATGGCCAGCAGCTAGGTAGTGCAGCTTGATGCCATCAACGTCTGCAAATCGCGCGGAGATCGCCTGCGGCGTTGTCTGTGCTCTCACCAAGTTTGCACTCGACAAGAGAACAAGTGAGGCGACGACGCTCAATCGCTTGCTCAAATTTCCCCGTTCCGCTTTTGCCTTTCCGTCGTTCATACTCCCCCCGTTTACGCCGCAAGGACGGCGCGAGAATTCGCTGAGCTATCAGGAATCCTGATCTTTCGGAAAAAATTAAGGAGCCACTCGAACAATGGACTTGCCGAAATTATGTCCTTCGAGCATTCCGATGAAAACTTCAGGCGCTTTCTCCAAATGGTCTACGATGTCCTCGAGATAGCGGATGCGACCCTCCGCGATCCACGCTCCAACGTCGCGCAGGAATTCGGCGTAGTACTGCTCGACAAATTCGCTGTGAATGAATCCGCGCATCGTTACGCTCTTCGAAAGGATCTGGCGCATGGTCGCGGGCAGCCGGTCGGTGCCGTCGCCAGGTGTTAACTCGCTGTACTGGGCAATCAGTCCAGAGACCGGCACGCGCGCGAACTTGTTCAGTCGCGGAAGTACCGCCTGCCAGATCGCCCCACCGACATTCTCGAAATAGACGTCAATGCCGTTTGGGCAGGCCGCCGCGAGCTCTGCAACGAGGCTGGACTTGTGGTGATCGATCACTGCGTCGAAGCCGAGCTCATCCTTCACGTAGGCGCACTTTCGCGGGCCACCCGCGATCCCGACCGCTCTCGCGCCTGCTATCTTCGCGACTTGCCCGACCAACGACCCGACCGGGCCGCTCGCCGCGGCGACCACTACGGTTTCGCCGGACTGGGGTTTGCCGATCACGCGCAGACCGGAATACGCCGTGAATCCCGGCATCCCGAGCACGCCGAGGCGCGTCGTGACCGGCACCCGGGATGGATCCAGTTTGCGAAGACCCGGACCATTGGAAAGCATGTGCGTTCGCCATCCAGTGTGAGCGAGGACGACGTCCCCTTCGGAGTAATCGGAATTGCGGGATGCAATCACTTTTGCGACCGCCTCACCGACCATTACATCGCCGACCTGAAGTGGTTTCGCATAGGACTCGCGGTCATCCATCCGGCCGCGCATATAAGGATCCAGCGAAAGATACTGCACGCCGAGCAGAACCTGTCCGGACCTCGGCGTCGGGATCCTGACTTCCTCGAGACGGAAGTCGGTCAATCGCGGTTTGCCGCTCGGTCGAGCAGCGAGGACGATTTGCCGACCAGTAGTCACTTCCATATCTTGGCCTTCCTTGGTGCTTCTCCTACGTGCGCCTCAGTTGCAACCGGCTTAGATGCGAGGAGTCGTCGATGGTTGCGGGCAATTAGGGCCAGGAGCAGGACCATGCCTACGCGGTCGTGGTCCCGAGGCTCACTTCTGAGCTTTCCTCTCCCCGAACGGCTCGTAGCTAAACTTCTGGCCGCCCACGCTCGCCTCGTACATGAGGCCGCCCTTGGTGGAGGTAAAGACTGCGACGCCCTGCTGGTATTTGGCGTTAGCCGAG
>Ga0099791_10000316_pt1 | contig 17202 bp, 13 predicted proteins | sample Rivendell_Oct201_7_FD_77318 | JGI IMG/M metagenome (GOLD analysis project Ga0099791, IMG submission 77318) | Vadose zone soil and rhizosphere microbial communities from the Eel River Critical Zone Observatory, Northern California to study diel... | ecosystem: Environmental > Terrestrial > Soil... | reverse complement strand
CGAGGCTGGGACCGTAAAAACGGGACCTTCACGATCGTTGAGGGACGCCTGAATCTCGAAGGCGCGTTGGACTTCAACACCGTCGTCCAGCGAAATGTCCCCGATTATTTTGGCGTTGAAGTTCGTCAGCGGGATCGAGCCCTCGCCGGTTGGCTTGAAATAGACGAGGCCGTGCGGAGTGGCTCGGTATCCGTGCTGCTGATCCTCTTGGCCCGGCGGCGGCTCCGGCATCTCAAAGGAGGCGAGCGCCAACAGTTCGTCGACGGTGTGCCCGGCAGCGAAAAAATCGTCGAGACCGATCTTGCATCCGCCCTCGCCGGCAGGCAGGCGGATAATCCTGACGGAAGCGCCTCGGCTTTTGAGAAAAGCCTTGAAGCGCACGAGCGCACCGAGGACCTCGCGCTTCGTCACTGCGTCTGAGTCGAAGGCAATGAAGATGTCTCGACCCTTAAGGTGAATCGACTCCCAATCTGCCAGCGCTGTGAGACCGCCATCGTCATTTTGGCCGCGCCAGTTCCAGACTCCCAAGAGATCGCTGCAGCACAGGCCCCGGCTGACTGCTGAATCAGCCTTTCGGACGCCTTCGGTAATAAAGAGTGGCAGGTCCGGCTTTCCCAACCAACCTCGAGCGCCGGGCGGGACATCGAGCGCCATTCTTGCCCCGCGCGGGCTTTCATATTTGATGCACTTCCCATGAATCACGCGCGGCGAATCCGGGCGAATCTGGTAGAGCGAAATGTCACCGCGAACGTTGTGAATCGGGATGAGCAGAGCCGGTACGCGGGCCTGCGTGTCGCTGAAGCCAATCCGACGGAGATCCGCGCGCGTGTGGACCGTTCGGTAGCCGCGCGCCTCCGCCACCGCGGGGCTGATGCCTGATTGAATTATGAGCTGCCGATGGTGCGGGAGAAGATCTCGCTCCGCTCCAGCATCGGCAGCTCTATCCCAGCCGTTCGTCGCTGGAGTCGGCCCCGGAGGCGGTTGCTCTATCATGCGTCGCCCAGTGTCGGGTGGAGGGCGCAATCTCGGTCATGGCCGACGAATATGTGGCAGGCGCCGGACTCGTCGTGGCGGTGGATGATCTCCGGCTGCTCGCAAGAGCAGCCGGCCAACCGGGCCGCGATCAGCGCCGCGGCGCGGATCTGCTGATCGTCAGCGTGATTTGCGCTATGGTACTTTTGCATCGCGAACCATCCTCGGGTTGCCCCTGGTCGCGTTGCCTAGACGCGGCTAGGGCTGGAACGCCGCCCCCCGACACGAGGCGGCGCCCGGATTCGAAAAATCTCCCGCCGGAAGGTGCGGGTCCCGACAAGCGCGAGCGATTAACTCACGCTTTGGTCACGCGAGTCCGGCCGTAATTTTAGCGACTTCGGCGCGAAATTTTGACTGTCAGGATTTTGAGTGGTTTTTGGGGCTTTTTTCTGACGATCGGGACCTTTTCTTGGACGATCGGCCATCCTCTTTGCTGCGCGCCTTCGCGGTGAAGAGCCTTTGGCGGATTAGGTTCGCCAGGCCCTCCCAACTTGTGGGCTTCAGTGCTCCAACGATCTGCAAGAGTCGCCCGACACGTCTACGCCGATCGTCAGCAAGCACATGGGGCTTCCTGCCAAGGAGTTCTTCCAGGTCGAACATCAGCTTTTGCGTCATCCACCGAGGTTCGGCCCGACGGAGCACTCGTAGAGCGCGTGCGTGGCTATTTTTCACCTGCGCTTGAACTTGCTCCGCTGTCTTCGGAGCTACCCGCAAGTTTTTGCTTCGGCGTTTGAATGATGCCAGGAGATTGGCCGCTTCAGCGCGGAATTCAAACGCATCGGTACCCATCTCTCGAACTTCGGTGCCCGTCTCTCGAACTTCCTTCGCCTTCTTTCCTTGAGGACCGGCCTTTACCATCGGCAGTAATAACTTCGGGCGAGGTAACTTCTGGCCAGACTCTCCACCCTCATACGGAAGCGAAAACCATCTCATCTCCAGGAAGAAGTTGAGACCGACCCGCTGCGCTTCCGATTCAGACTCCCTGGGGAATAGTCGTAACTCTCGCTTCACCCCGTGGCGCTCGCAAGACCAAACGTAAGTGGCAAGTAGGAAGGCGACCTCATGCACGAGATTTAGATCCGGCTTTTTTCCGAGTCTTTCGGAGGAGAGCGGATGTTGAAGCGCGTGTGGGTCTCCTCTCGGCGGGACGTTTTCATTGATTTCGCGATCGCTGAGGATGGTGTGGTAGATGGAGCTATAGAGTTGATTGAAACGCTTGAGATATTCATTATCTGGATCCTCAAGATCCAGGGGGGCGTCCCGCGGATCCTCAGAGTCCGATGGTGGCACGTCCCCTCCTCGTTGCGCCAGGACGTGGCGTACCTCCTCGGATGAACTGGGCGGGCGCCGAGGAGGTGGCGCTTTTCGGGAGCGACCCTAGCCCATCGAGTATTTTGCCTCAGAAACCGCTACGCGCGCGCGAGCAAAGTTGCTCAACCGGCGCACCGACGGCGGATAAAAGGCGTCCCTCGCCTGGTTTGGGCGGAGCTGAGGGTTGACGGTTGGCAACCCACCGCCAATTGCTGCATGGTCTCAACCAATTCCGATGGAAACACACCTCGACAGCTCGGCAATGATTAGGGTTGTGAACGGCGACCTTGTTGCTGATGTGCTGCAGGCTGCTGAGCGACAGCGCGCTGACATTTGGGTGAGCCTGCCAGCCATGGATGAGACTTTGGCGGGCGATGACGATGATTACATCCGGCGGGTCAGCAGCGCGTATCTTCGCCTCTTCGATTCAAGTCGATTTCGGCTGTCAATCGGCTTCGAAGCACTTCTGGACCAGGAGCTGCATGGGCCGCTGGACAGCACCCCGATGGCGAGCAAGGAGGTCCGTCGTATTCGACGCCAGGCCATGCAGCAGCTCGTAGCCGCTGAACATCCTGCGGCCCTTTTGCGTGAGTTGCGGATCGGAATGGAGCGAATGAAGAAGCCGTGGAAGGAAGAGGATAAGAAACTCGGCGCCGCGATCTGGGAAAGGTGGGGCATGAGCCCTCGGGAGATCGCTGCCGAATTGGACCAACTCAGCCCGGAGAAGCTCCCTGATTGGCTCTTCGAGCTAGCCGCTCCTCAACTCCAGCGAATAGATCTTCCCAAGGCGGCGAGCATCCGCGAGCAGCCCAAACGCTATCGCTGCGTCCTGGCGTGGTTTGGCATGTTGCTCCTGTGGTCTGCAGCCATCGCGGTGCCATCCAATCTCCGCACCCAGCACGCGATTTTTGAGGACCTCCGGCCCGATCCCAATGATTTCCTCGACGCGCGTATCGCGGCGGAGGCGGCATATGGAAATGTCCTGGTCACGAACGACGGTGGACAGGCAGCTCGATGTGAGATGCTCCGCGAGCGCAAGCTCATTTTCTTCCGATCAATGATCGTGGATGCGTTCTTGGGAAAAGGGTTGTGATCTGCCTACGACCGAGGCCGAAACTAGGATGCGGTCCGTGAAGGAAACCCCCACCGCACAATGAGGACCATCCGACTCGAAGGCGCAGCGTGGCGGATCGATACCACTAGGGCGCTTGGTACTTCCGGCGGCTTCGGCGCTGTCTTCGAGGGAGAAAGCGAAGGAGGCACGGCAGTCGCCATCAAGCGCCTGCATGTGAACCAGCAGCAAGCCGGGCATCGCGAGTTGCGGATCGCGCGCGAACTGGCCGGCAAAAACTATCAGCATGTGATTCCGGTACTCGATTCGGGCGCGGACGCCGAAGGAACCGGCTACTACGTCGTCATGGCACGCGCGGAGCATGATCTGCAAAAGATCATCAACGCCGGCGTACTTCCAGCCCAGGAGGCTGTCGCAGTGTTGCGCCACATCACGGCCGGCCTTGAGGAGATCGCGAACCTCGTGCACCGCGACTTGAAACCTCAGAACGTGCTCTACCACGATGGAAAGTGGAAGTTGGCGGACTTGGGCATCGCCAAATTCGTTGCCGAATCCACCTCGGAGCAGACTTTGCGAGACTGCCTGACCCCACAGTACGCGGCTCCCGAGCAGTGGACGGGCGACAGGGCCACGAAGAGAACGGATGTCTATGCGTTGGGGTGCATAGGGTACGCGCTGCTGACTGGCTCACCACCGTTTGCCGGGACACTAGAGCAAATCCGACAGGCACACCTAGAGCAGGCACCTCTACCAATCGTTGACGCTCCACCTGCTCTGAATTTGCTTCTGCAAATGTGCCTTCGAAAGAGAAGTGAGGCGCGACCGGATCTCGCCGGCGTTCGTGCGCAACTCGACCGGGCGCTGCTCGACAAGCCCCCGGAACGCTCGCAGCTTATTGCGGCGGCCGCGGCGGACATTGCTAAAAAACAAGCCGAACGCGAGAGCGAGATTGCTGAGTCTCTCCGGGTTCAGGCAGAGCGACGAGCGATCTCGATCGATGGTGTCCGGGGTCTCCAGGACCTATTCAAGCAATTTTTTAGCGATTTCACTGCACACGCCCCAAACGCAGTTGCGGATGCGGACGGCCACACGCTCAACTTTGGGCAAGGCAGCCTCGAATGGAAAGTAATGTGGAGCGGCCTGGGTCGAGAAGCGTTCGCCAAGTCTCGATGGGACGTTGTGGCGGGCGCGTTAATTCGGGTAATGCAACCCGGAAAATATCTGGAACGCTCGGCCAACCTCTGGTTCATCAGGCAGGGAGTTGAAGGGGCATATCGGTGGGCGGAAGCTTCATACGTGAAGCACCCCCTCTATGGAGAAGACATCCCCGACAACCGATCAGGACCCTTTGGATTCGACGCGCGTGATGCACTTGTACACGCAGATGCCGCTGTTGGGGGAGCAACGGCGGCGTTCCAGCTGCATTCACCGTTGGTGTACATTGACGGCGAAGATCAAGAGGCTTTTTTCGACCGCTGGATGAAACGTCTCGTCCTGGCTTCGACCGGACAAATGACGATGGACTCGTAATCCCGGCGGCCAACGGGTAGTGCTTGTCACCAATCCGACGGTCTCGACGGCCGGCTCTGCCAAATGAATGGATTAAGACTCACACGCAATCGCCGCTTTTGTAGCGATCTCGCGCGACTGCGTGCGTTGACTCCCTCAAAATCCATGTGCTCAATCTGAACGCGAGCAGTGCTGTTCGCTTCGATTTACTACGATAGAGGTAACAGCAGCACAATCTACTGGTGGTAGGCTGGTTCCACCATGGCAAACCCCGCACCTGGGCCGCGCAACACTCGGGCTTCTCTTGAGGAAATCGCGCGCGCGCGAGAACCAGAAAGCGAGACTCTCGAATTCAAGATTGGTAATGAGGACGACTCTGTGTTCGCGAAGGGTGTCGCCGCCCTTGCGAGCGCAAACGGTGGAGAGCTGATCCTCGGTGCAGGGACGGAACGCGACAAATCAACAAACAGGGATCGCTGGTCCGCATGGGTGCGGGAAACACCATTCAACGAGAAGAAGTTGAGAGAAGCTTTGGCCCGGTTTCTTGCGCAGCGTGAGCTGGCCGACATGGTGACTTTCAACCCATTCGAGATGGAAACCGCTGGAGGCAAGCGCTTCGTGCTGGTCGTAACCGTGCCACCGTGGCCTCAAGGCCCGGTTGCAATCGTCAGTCACGGGGACCCTCAACAGGCGAGCTATAAATTTCCGATCCGCAGTGGCGCTCACACGCGCTACATTGCACTCGAGGAAGCAATGCGGCGCACCGATGTTCAGATCCGATCGATGTACATACGCCTCAAGGAGTACGCGGCAGCTCTGCCGCCTTCCGTTATGGCAGTCGCAATCCGAAGCCCAACCATCGTGCGAACTCTCAGCGTAACCTACCCCTACACGCCTCCACCGGAATTCGCCTACGACGGAGAGTTGGATGAGATCGAGTTCGACCACGTCCGCCTTAGGATGTCGCCGCCGTTGACGTCACCGGCCACTCGCCCTGTTCAATTTAGCCGACTGCCAGTCGTTCTCCCCCTAGCCCTAATTGATGCCGCGTGGTTGGAGAACCAAAGTGCTCATTCCCCCGATGCCAAACTCTTGTGCCTGATGCTCTCGGCAACGTTGGAATGCAACGGCAAGCGCTGGACACTGAGTCGCCGATTCATAGCTGAGAATGGCGCCGTCTAGTCGTGCGACCTACTTCCTTGCTCCTATCTCGGGCTTTCGGCGACAGTTAACGGAGTAACCTCGCGATTACGGGTACCCCCTACTTTCATGAACTCGCGGCATTCGACAAACAAGCGCGCAAGTCAGTTGTCAGGGGAAGCCGGCAGTGCCGTCTGAGGCCGTCCCCGCCGCAGCAGCCGAACCCACTACCGCCGGCTTTGTTGCTCAGTGCGAAGCCGACTACGAGCAAGCCGAAATAACCGCAATTGGCCACTCTGATTCGGCAAGGGGGGTCACTCTGCTGCTGGCTGTAGTCGAACTTCTCCACGCCGAGCTGGAAGCAAACCCTCTGATCGGTGTGGGGCCGCCAATCGGCTACCCTCGCCGACGGTCCCTCGGGGATCGTGGAGGCACGCTGCTCCTCCAACGCTGGCGTCTTCCCGTTCGGGAGGGGCTCGAATGGTATAGAGGATGCTCAGGCGGAACAACGATCGTACCGGGTACGCCGAGGCCGATCCTCGTCAACCTCGGCCAGCTCGGAGACGACCCTCCCTTTCCTCAGTGCGTCACCGAAATCCAGGACTTTTGGCCGCTTTCACCCTTCTGGGGTGAACGTCCAGGCCGGTCGCGTTGGCATCGCATGATCCCGTTGGCCGCCATCGATGTCACTTCCGGCTGGGAGGCCGCTGAGTTTGAGAAGGCACGTGATTGGCTCCTCAAGGAGGTGCACATCGACCTGTTCTCGCGGTCGGTACTACTCGGTTCTTGCCATCTTCGACTTCCCAACCCCATTTACCGAAGGCTCCGCCGTCGGGTGAGTGACGACTGGAAGAGCATGACGTTCGAGTTGATGCCTTTCCCAAACAAGTCGGTGGAGAACTTAGAGCTTACTCTCTGGAATCAGCGAGCCTGGGGCGCTACCAAAGTTCGCCGACTGCTACTTCGCTCAGGCGAAAACATCATCGAAGTGCCGGAGGGGGTTGAGCAGGTGGCTCACGCAGTCACTTGCCCACAGCGGGGCCTACTGGAGCATTCCGAACTCAGCGGCTTCATCGAGTCAGCCCAGTTAACGATGGAGCTGGTGACCGAAGAGCGAAGAGTCCAAGGAGCGCGTCCCGCAGATGGCTCACCTCCAGGTTTTTCTGTCCCGATTATCGGAATCCGCGAAGTTCTGCCCGTCGGCAACGCTCGACCGGCTGGAGCACTTCCTCGTTTGGCAGCCGATGAAGAGCAGCGGAGTGCGGGAGAGTCCTGGTCCCGACTCGCTATCCGATGGTTCGACAACGACGCTGCGGGAGGGGCTCAAGCCCTTCGCGACATCATTGGATCGGCGCGCAGGCGAGTTGATTTTCTCGACCCCTACTTCGGACACAGTGACCTAGGCACCTTTGCCTTGGCGACGGCGATACACGGCCTGCCGGTGCGCATTCTGACCTCGTCCGAATTTTGCACGACCGACTCCGAGCTGGACATCGAGAGTGGTGAGGCCCTGCTACGAGTACTTAATTCTGTGCGCGAGCAAGAACCCCGGTTCGCCATCGAGATTAAGGTCATGGCTGGTGCGAAATCCCCCGTCCATGATCGCTTCCTGATTGTCGATGAGACCGTTTGGGTTCTCGGCGCCTCGCTGAACGAATTTGGCAACAGAGGAACGCTGCTATTGAGGTTGCCAACACCACCATCGCGCGGGCAAGGCGGTAGAGCAGCGTTTTCGATCCCCCGAGACGTTTTCGATGAACACTGGAATCGCCCCGCAGACTTCAGCACACCGCTAGCTGAATGGGTTGCCCGGCGGTCCTCCATACAGACGTCATTTAGCGATCGCGTGCGCAAGACAAAAGCAGTGGTCTGTGGTTGTCTCAGGCGCGTTCGTAAGGTCTGGCGTGCGTGATCCACGATTCAATCAACCGGCCGTCGAGGCATACGGGAACAGAGTCCAGGCGGAAACCGAAGCCATTCTCCGCGTTGCGGCTGACCGTAGCGATCTCGATGCTCAACTTCAGCAATGGTGGGCCGAGTTGCTGTCGCGGGAAGTCACCAGGGATTCAGCCATCAATCAATGTATACGGAGGTTGAGTGAACGCGGCTCATCGCTTTCTGAGCCGAAGAAGAGGCTGGTGGCTCATGCGTGTGCGGTGCTCGAGCATGATGGAGAGGAAGCCCAGGATCGTGCAGGCGCCTACGTGCTCGGCGTCACCGCAGCGGCGACGATTCGCGCCACTGCAAATGAGGTTGTCCTCTTTGATCGCGCGGTAACAATTCTGAGGAGGGCGTGGAGAGCCGTTGAAGTCCTCATTGACGGACTTGATGGCGAACCACGCTGGCCTACCGATCCTGACCTGCTTGCTCGCGTGCCGACCAGTCTCGACGAACTTGCGAGCGACACTTTCGGTCGTCGCTTACCGAGCGCCACTCTTACGGCTCTTCTTGATGAGGAGCAGACGGCACGAGCGCGCGGGCTCCGCGTCTATCTATGGCAGCACCGCGACGAGCAAGTCGATTTTGATCCGCGTGTCTTGGCTCGCCTGTCTCTGTTGGCTCGACGAGACTGGAGTCGGGTTGCGGCCGTAGCTGAAGCCCTGCCAATCCGCGAGCTGCGGGAAATGCTGTGGTGGCGCCTGCGTATCCACGAGGATCGCGACGCGATCCTCGCGCTAATCCGCATCTCAGCCCTTGTGTTCCGAGAAAACGAGTGGACCGGACGAGTTGTCGGGCTTCATGCTCTCACGCAATCCGTCACGCACGCGGATCGACTTCGTGAAAGCGTGCGACAACGAGCAGAGCCGACTAATACCCTCGAACAAGCTGAGCTTCCGGACTGGTTTAATCAGGTCGTTAACGAGGCTCGTCGACGGCCCGACGGTCGCGCTTTGCTCTTGTTCTACACGGCTTGGCTCGTGCGAGAAGTGCTTCAGCCTCGGTCCGGAAATCCTTTATGGAGTTCGGTTGACCTGTTCATTAGGGCAGCCCACCAGAACCTTGGCCAGTCTCCGACCGTGGAAGAGATGAAAGCGCTCGCGGGGCTGTGCCCAGAAGAAAATACCCGCCGCAGTGATAGTGCCAGCTACTTGGTCGCGGGAGCGATTTTGGGAGGCGACGCAGCATCGTATTGGACCTGGTATCGAGACCTGCTGACCGAGAATGACAACAATCTCTGCTGGCAGGCGCGAACATGGACAAAAGCGTGCTGCTACGATGCCCTCGCTCGAAAACTCAGCGAGATGTCCAATCCTTTCCCGGAATGGGAGACCGCGTGGAACTCGCTCTTCGTTACTGATCGCGAAGCGGCCCGCTTTGACAGCACAAGCCAAAACGCGCTCTTTCCAAGCGTGCACCTGATTCGAGTGGGTGCGACCTTGCTGCGGCTGGACCCTCGTCGACCGGGCGCAGGCCCATTCTATGCCAAGCTGCGCGCTAGCATTCGGAATGTTGTTGACAACGATCTCCTATTGCCCAGTCTTCTTCCCGAGGGACTAGGGGCCGAGGCTCTTGACCTCGCGCCCGCGGTGCTGGGCGAGGATTGGCTCGCCAGCCTGGAAAGTGAACGTGCTGTATTAGATTTTCCGAAGACGAAGATCATTGCCGCCAGCGGCTTGCTGGATGCCGGTGTCGCGGTGGCTACTCTGGAGTCCAACCTCAGTGGGCTTATCGAAGCGATCGAATCGTCAAGGATGGAGTGCGACCGAAATGAGGCGTTTCGAGCGCATTGGAACAAGGTCATGACGGCGGTGAATCAAGCAAGGAGCAAGGGTCTCGCGGTACCTTGACGGAGTGCGCGATTGCACTCGTTGTCGAAAAAAGGAAGTGAAGCGAAGGCCTCGCGCCGCTTTCATTCCAATGCCCTCCCTGAAGCGCCAAAAACGACCGTTTGTACCGGAAGCTGCGGCACCATCGTAAGCAAGCGAAACCGTGCGATTCGCGTCGGCTGCCAGGATCGGTGTTTTAGCCGCAGCTCAAGATTGGCCGGAACTGCCCTTCAGAAACCGTCTAAACGAGCCGTTCCGGAATCCGGGCGGCCTCGCGCTCCGTGCTGGCGCCTCAAGCCTGCCATGGTCAACTTGGGTCGGAGCGTGCCCACTGGTCTGGTGCCTGGCGTACATCCCCGGTGATCCAGCAATTTTCAAAAACCGAAAACACAGTGCCCGATCGCACATGGACCAACGGCTCCGCCCCCTGCTATCGGAGCAGACCGGGATCTCGAGGCCGTTTTTAGCCTCCGTGACGATCCTGAAGCGGTTGATCCTTTGGAGCATTGGCCTGCCCGTCGGCATTTAATCGGTTGTGGGAACCCTAGCTAAAAGCGACGGCGGCTCTCTTCATCCTTAGCAGCTTCTCTCGCACGTTTGTATGTGCGCTCCACTGCCTTGATCTCTTCGGACCTGGCTGCGTCCTCGTACATGAGAAACGGGCGGTCGCCAGAATTAAAACTTACGATCGTCTCGGCAGTTCGCCACCACCAGCTACTCGCATCAGGAAGCGCCGGCCTATCCGTATGAGGATACGTCGGCAACGGTTCGCCGTACTTGGCCTTGAGGATGTCCCGTACACGCTCGCCCCAAGCCTCGGACCTCAAGTCGAAATACCACTGTTCTTCTTTCGCCACGTCTTGCCTTACCGTGTCCTGCGGGCCGACGAGCATAAGCACGAACCTAACGAGCCGCCCCTGATAGAAGCTAAATACTAAGTTTGTCAGCCGACCCTCGACCCTCTCAGTGACGAGCGCTGAGTGAAAGATAGCGATCTTACGTACCTTTGACAGGCGGGGATGCTTGGCCTTTACGTCAGCCGGACCCATTCCCCACCGAACGTCGAACATCGAGTCCTTTGACCACGTCTCCGGTGGAGTATGCCCGGCCGCGGCGGTTCTATCTTTGGCGCCGCTACCGGCATGGCTGGTCACTGCCACGAAGAGCACCAGTGCCCCACCAAAGACTTTCGATGAGAGCCCGCGCGAGGTACGGCCCGTGCTCACCAGCTCTCCCTTTCTCAGGTCGGAACAACCCACTAGTCGCCTGTCCCGTATACCGATTTACCACCAGTTCACTGCGGGGGGCAGGCGAAGAAGGCGTCGGACTTGGGATCTAAGCGAAGAACGCCCGTAAAAGGTTCGGCCACGGTCGCGGTTCAGTCTGTTGTGTTATGAAGCTTGTGATGAACAAAACAACTATAGCCGTTACCTTGATCACGGGGCGCGGCCCCTCGTTTTTGGCTGCTCCAGTCCTGGACAGAATACTGGCTGACCCACTCCCTCCAGGGGTAAACGATGCTGATGTTTTCCCCCCTCTGGGGAGTACTGTGCACGATCACATGCGAATGGGCGGGCGCCCAGATCCGCAGCTGCGGGCTTTCCCCGTTTTCTATTGGGAGTTTCCTGCGTAGCAGGGCGGGGCGGGGTTCGGTCTAGCCTGGTGGTAGGCGAACCGCTTCAAGGGGCGTGTCCTCCGTTGTGGCGTTCATGCGGCTTGCCTCGCTGCCCAGATCGTACACTTCAGCTCGCTGGCCACCTGCGACCAGCTCTTGCCAGCTGACCTCAGCTGCTTCACCTGCTCGACCTTGGCCGGGGAGAGCATTCGAGCTGGTCTGCCGAGGCGCTTACCAGACCTCCTCGCCTTGCTCAGCCCGAGCCTGGTGCGCTCCCGGATGATCTCCCTCTCGAATTCGCTGACCGCTCCCAGGATGTTCAGCAGCAGCCGGCTGGTCGCTTCGCCTCCCGGTTTGATCACCAGCCCCTGGCTGACCGCGTAGAAGGCGCAGCCGTGGACCTCGACCAGCTCCCGGACGTTGGTGCAGAGGTCCAGCACGCTTCGGGCAAACCGATCGACCTTCCAGGTGATCACCGCTTCCACCTGATGACGTCGGGCCAGCTCCAGGACTCGGCGGAGACCTGGCCGATCGTTCCTGGCACCCGAGCCGGTCTCTTCCACTTCCTCCACCAGATCCATCCCGAGCCTCGAGGCAGCGGATCGAAGCTCTTCGCGGGCCAGGGTCTGGTTCTGGTCGGTCGTGCTTACTCGATGGTAGGTGATGCACTTCATTGTCTGTGCTCCAATCCTGCGTAAAACGTTCCATTTCCGCAACCAGTTAAAGACCGCCGGTGTTCCGAGCGAACAGCTTACAAAAACTGCCACTCCCTTTTTCGCAAGGCTGCTGCTGCCTAGGGCGCGGTGAGTCGGTCGATCGCACTAATGAGCCTACGGACCGTTTCGTGCTGCTTCGGTGTGAGCGCTCGCTATTCCCGAGGCAAAATCGCGCAGCAGGCTAGCCGTGCAGTGCGACGGCGTAGTCGATCTCGAACCGACAACCCACACTGTTCGGCCGGAATGCGTCAGTCTGCCGTCGTTCAAATTTACTCTGCACCGGCCTGCCGATCAGTCGTGCATTGGGGAACGCAGACCGTACCGATCGCATGAATCCATGTGTGAGTTCCCTCTGATCCATTGACGATCCCCCGAGCCGACATACAAGGACCGCCCCCTTGGCAACCATTCGCGACAGTCCAACCCAAGCCTCACTGAGGAACTGCCAATATTGGGTCTTCCGCTCGTATCGGTCATCTTTCGAAATCTTGCGGTACGTGGGGCGGGGCGGATTTCCCAGAAACCACAATCGCAACCACTGGTCCTCTTCGAACCTCGTCACATTGAAGTAAGGCGGAGATGTCACGACCACGTTTACTTTGCCAGCGAATCGTGGAAGCGCGACGTCACATTTGCGCGCGTCAGCCAGTGCAACCTTGCCCTCGAGATCTGGCGTTTCGCGAAGGCGCAGGAATGTGTCTGCGCGCAGGCGCTCGAATGTATCTCGCTTCTCCGGCCACAGGTGACGCTCGCGCCAGTATCTAACGCTGTAGTCGGGTTTGGGGCTGATGGTGCGCGGCATTTGGTTACTTAGATACCTACTCGACCGGATCTCTCCATGGAGAATACCGAGCACAAGCGCAGCAATGAAACAGTCGATCGGATCGGCGGACCATCTGAGACTAGCGCGCAAAAACAGTAGTTCTTGTAGCGTCTCATGATGGAAACAGCGACCAAAGAAAGCGGGGAGTTTGGCCCGGTGTCGGTGGGAAGAATCTCGATCAGCCAGGTACATGAACTGCAGCTCGTCGATCCGCCGGATCGCTGACTTTCGCGACGGCGGTCGCGCCTTGGCCGCCGAGATAACGTACGCGACCGGATTTATATCCGATGCAGCTGCCCGTCGACCCATCAGTAGAGACTGCAACAACGTCGTACCGCGTCCGGAGAACGGGTCGAAGACTAGGTCTCCCGCTACCGTAAATCGGTTCAGCACCTTCTCGACGAACGTTTCGGGAAACATCGCGAAGTAGGGGCAAATGGCGTGGAGCGGATTTCTCACTTTCCTTTCACCGCATCGAGCTTCGATTTTGCCCACTGTAGCCCATTTCCAGCAGGACAGTGCCTCGGAAGGCGCGGGCTCCAGTGCGCGATCCTGCAACGGTCAAATAGGACGCCGCCGGCTAGACGACTCAACATGTCCCATTTTCCTTTCGGTACGCGGTGCGGGATGAAGAACCCGCCAACGATTCGGCTCACCATCGAGTCGGCGAAGAAGTTTTCAGCAAACGTTATAGGACTCAGCTGCTCGTGAAGTTTCTTGGGCCAGTCGCCCCCAGTTGCGCAGGCACCGAAGAAGATCAGCTTCCCCGGCATGTCGTCGGGATGCTTGCGCCAAGCAACTATGTCGAGGCCACCATCGCCGGACGCAGACACTTCCTGCTTTTTCTTGAAGCCTTCCCCCTCCCGAAGATCTCGAGCGGCAAGTTCCTCGACGGCCTTGGGGAATTTGGTAGCAAAGACCTCGCTGATGCGTGGAGCCCCGAATCGCCGTGCCTCGCCAACGACGAATGCACGCGCCACGTCCGTGCAAAGATGCTCAAAGATGCGGTCTGGGTGGATCGCTGAACCCTTCGCGAGCCCCTTCCATGTAAAATATGAGAGACATAGGCAGAAGATATAGGTCTCGTAGGAGAGCGGCTGCGCCTTGCATCGGATGATGGCCCCGTCCACATCGAAAGGATATGCGGCGCCGGTTGCTTTCACCCGCCGCGCAAGTTCCTCGAACACCGAAGTTGGTAGTTCCTCTGCGTTGGTGATCTCGCGTGGATTGATGAAGGATGCCGCCTTTAACGCCGTCACGAGATCGCCATAACTGCTGTTTCGGTCGCCTGAGATGAGCGCGTACAATTCCAGCCAATCAGCCAGTTTCAAGGGATCTTTCGGATCCCGTGGGAGCGCAAGCATGGACGGCTACGCTTTTCCCTTGGCTGTCCGAATCTGATGCATCTCCTTGAGGATATTCTCTACGATTGTGTCGATCGACTTCACGGTTTCGAGCGGATCGGCATCGCCCTTATATCCTGTCGTGACTGTGGCGTTCGCCTGTAGCAGCTCTTCCTTAGCAACAGAAATCGACTGCAGGAAGCGCTGTGCCTCACCGACACTGATCGCGTGAGCTACCTCGAGCGATCTACCAGCACGCAGCGCATTCAAAGCAGCTGGCTTGGCGATCACTTCCCGCAACAGATTCAGGTCGGGAGCTTGGGTTTTGACGACTGGTTCCTTATTTGCTGAGCGGTCGCCATACAACCACGTCATGAACTCCTTAAGCTCCTTTAGCTTTCCCTTTGGAACGGGGTCTTTCTTGGGCTCAGTGTCCTCGGCTTCGTCCAACCCTAGAAAACGACGGTATTCCGTCTGGATTACGGCCGTGTAGAGGTGCGAGAAATAGAATTTGCTTGCGACACGGTTTTCCTTGGAGAACCGCGCTTGTCGTTCGGCTTGGTCGAGCACTGCGTACCCGAGATAGAGTCGCTGCACGGTGGAGTGGCGGTCGCCGATTTTGTCGGCGATCTCCGCGAGCGAGCAGCCATAGTCGTCTCGGACATGGGCGACATACATGGCTTTGCTGAACGAATCCCACGGCTTGGTTCCGTTGATGTGCCTGAATCCAAGATATGCCCAGAGAGCTTTTCGATCTTTGAACTTCACACAAGGCAATTCGGTTAACTCCTGCCGCCGCTCACTTGTGATCGTAGGAAGCTCCGTGACCTTAAATTTCCGACGTAGCTCCGCCTCCAGCAGCAATCGGATTGCGGCGAGCCGCCGGTTACCCTCGATAACGCGAAACTTTCCAGTCTGTTGCGCTGGAATGACGAGCAGCGGCTCCCACTCGTAAAAGCCGTTGCGCGCGATCGAATCCGCCACCTCGTTGACGGACTCCTCCACCCAAAGTGTCCGCACAATCTCGTCTTGAGAGTGAGCCGCCTCGGTTGCAGTCGCGAGGCGGGGATTTTCATCGTCCAGTCGCAAGCTGTCGATCGGAACCCGCTCTATCTTGAACTGGCTTTGCTCGCCATTGCCTTTCATGCGGCGCACTCTAGCGGGAGTAGTGACTTTCGTCTCTGCGAAATGATCGGCAACGCCATAGGCCTTTCCTCATCTCTGATGGACGTGCTGCGTGACAGCGTCCAATCCGTCGGGATAAATCGGACTGGTCGCTTAACTTGGAGCACGACTCATGATTCGCATTTTTGGCGATGCGAACGCCTACTTGGATTTCTACCGGCGCCTTAACCTGCGCAAGGTGCTTCCTGGACTCCGGGACTACGGACCCTTCATATTCATATCACGCCAGATCGTGGACGAATTTGAGCGAAACAAACTCGCCGTAGCTGACGCCTTCTTGAAAGAGCAGCTCTCGAAGGTCGTGCCAGCTGCTATACCCGAGTTGCTCACGCTGGCCGCTCCTAACCCGACGATTGAGCGTGCCGCCAAGCTTCAGCAGGAGATCGGAAAACTGAAGAGAAAGGAGATCATTCGATCTTACACGGAAACGCTCAAAGCGATCTCTGAATCTCGGGATCCAGTCTCTAGGGAGTGCCGACCATTGTTTAACAAGGCAGAACTTGTCACCCAGGTGCAATTGTCGCATGCGCGATTGAGGAAAGAGATGGGGAATCGACCGGGCTGCTACAACGATCCTCTCGGGGACCAAGTCTCTTGGGAGCAGTTTCTCCACGTTCTCTCCCGTGGTGAGGAAGCGTGGATCGTAAGCAGGGATACAGATTTCATCCTCAGGATGCCCGATGGAATCCCGGTTCTGCACCCACCACTTCACTCCGAAATCAAACAGCGGACCGGACTGGATCCAAAGGTCTTTGTCAACTTCGACGACTTAGGCAAAGCCTTCAAGAAGGCGAAACCAAAACAGTCCGCACATGTGCCGAATGCTAAAGAATTCGCGAAAATCCAAGAGGAGGAACTGCGAGCAGCAGCTCCTCCACCGGTCATATCGCCGGCGGAGACGGCAACCTCCCAAGCTCTTGCGACCATCGCCGCCGCCTCCGGCATGACCCCGCAACAAGTTCGTACTTTGTACACGGGCGTGCGGCTCATACCTCCATCCATGTATGGTCGGGAGGAGTTCATTCCGACATTGCTGCCGCCTCCTAAGAAGTAGGACGGCCGGGGAAATGCCTTTAGAGCCTCGGGCGGAGCCGTCTCAGCAGTAGGGCTGAACCGCGCCACAGGGCACATAGATCTCGAGAACGCCGCAGGCGTGGTAAGAAGGTAGTCGCCCCGGTCAGGTCTCGTTCATCTACGGCCCGTAGCCCGGGCCAGCGCAGGTTCGCCCTGGGAGGGAGCCGACCTTGAGTAGTACCAGCCTACCGCCAGCGAAGCGCCGTCTGGCCCTGCAACAGCTAGGACGCGAGCGTCTGAATGAACTCACGAACCGCTTCGATGTTGCTGTCGATGACCGGCGGGTCTTGGACCAGCACATCGACGCCCTCGTAAGGTCCCGCTCTGTGGACTGGGCCGAGGTACTGAACACACTCAAGCGCGAGGAGCTTCAGGCCATCTGCGAGGCGCTCGGGCTCGAACGCGGCGGCCGCGAAAAGGACGCCCTGGTACAACGCATACTCAGCGAGCCTGAGGCGAAGGCCAATAGCCGCGAGAAGAACGGTAACGGCGTAACCCAGGCCACCCTCGACCTCCTCAACAATGGCAAGCTCACGGTCGATCAGCTTGAGCGGTACCTCTGGAGCGCTGCAGACATCCTCCGGGGCAGCATCGACTCCTCCGACTACAAGAACT
>Ga0099791_10000310_pt1 | contig 17328 bp, 11 predicted proteins | sample Rivendell_Oct201_7_FD_77318 | JGI IMG/M metagenome (GOLD analysis project Ga0099791, IMG submission 77318) | Vadose zone soil and rhizosphere microbial communities from the Eel River Critical Zone Observatory, Northern California to study diel... | ecosystem: Environmental > Terrestrial > Soil... | reverse complement strand
GAGAGTCGAACAGGATCCAGTCCTCCCCGATGCTCGACGAGCGTCCGACCGAGCGGTCGCTCCCGCCCTCGATGCTCCCGTAGGCATGCGAGTCCACCGTGGTCGTGTCCGGTCCGCTGATGCGCAGAAGGTAGACCGTGTCTCCGGAGTTGTTGAGGCTCAGCCCGGCCGCGGTCAGGCCCTGTGCTCGCTGCCATGCGACCGCGGCGCTCCCGGTGACGAGCCTCACTTCTCCGGGCGCGAGCGTGCCGGTGAACGCGAAGCGCACCGTGCGGTCCGCGTCGGTGATCCGGTACTCCTCCAGCGTGACCGGTCCGACGTCCTGGTTCTGCACCTCCAGCCATTCGTCACTTCTGGAATCGTAGAGGCCGTCCCCATCCCAGTCTTGGGATGGCCCCGCCAGGATTTCATTGAGACGAAGCCCCGTCACCTGGGCGCGACCGGCCGAGACGGCGCTCCCTCCCGCGGCGTCCCGAATGAGCAGCGCTTCCACAGCGACCGCCGCGGCGATCGCCCCCACCAGAGCCCAGACAATGGTTCCCCACGTGCGGATCATCGAGCTTCTCCTTTGCGCGCGAGCGCGGTTTCGTCGGAGAGATTCCAATGCGCGAGGGGGCGGCGCGGGGGTCGTTTCGGTTATCTCGAGCCGGGGTGAAGCGGGGTCAGTACGTTTCGCGGTGCCGGGTGCGCCACACGGCGCGTGGGGCTCCTTGATCGGGGTGGAGACGGGGCAGCGTCCAGAGAACGGGGATCACGAGCAGCGCGGCGATGAGGGTCGAGAGGCCGGGATCCGAGAGAACCACCGCCGTGCCGGGCTCATGAAGCCACACGGCGAAGAAGATCGAGGAGAGAAACAGGCCCCGGACGCTTCCGAGCCCGAAGACGGCGATCGTGATGCCCGCGAAGGCGAGCGGAAGCGGCCAATAGAGGACGGTCGAAGCCTGGGTCGTGAGGCCAAGCGCCCCCACGATGCCGGCACAGGCGCCCCCTGAAGCGAGCGTCCAGAGCTGCACCGCGTCCACGTTCACGCCCGCGGCCACCGCGGCGAGCGGATTCCGGCCCACCACTCTGAGGTCCAGCCCGGGCGCCGAGGCGCGCAGAAAATGCGCGAACACCAGGGAGAGGAACACTCCCAGGATGAGAAGGATGATTCCCCAGGCCAGGACCGACTGCGGCCCGACCCCGAGCGCGGGAGCGGGCATCTCGCGCGCGAGAGGAAGGAGCGCTCCGCCGAAGAGGAGGCCGCTGAGCACTTCGTGCACCGCGAAGGTCCTCTTCATCCACACCATGAGGGAGCCCACCAGAGCACCCGCCATGGCCCCCCCGAGCACCGCCAGAAGCGCCCGGACCGGCGGATCGATCGAGGCGACGCTTCCGATGACCGAGGCGACCGTGAGGCCGGCAAGGAATTCGGCGTACACGCCCAGGTTCAGGACCCCGCCGTGAAGCGGCACCACGAAGGCAAGACCCAGGAACAGGAGATTCACGAGGACGAGAATTCCCTCACTCCACGACCAGGACCAGGTGGTGGGGTCCCAGCTCACGGGCCCCGGCGCCAAGAGCTGCGATCCCGCCGCGAGCAGGAGAAACACCGCCACGTTGCCGAGGAGCGGGCCCCATCCCGCGCGGACGCGCCCGGGGATCACGCGGCGTGCCCCGACATCTCGTCGATGATCGCCTCGCGCGTGAGCGTTTCCGTCACGGGAAGCCACACCAGCCTCCCCGCGGCGAGCACCGCGAGCCGGTCCGCGACGCGCAGCGCCTCCTCCGGGTCCTCGGTCAGCCAGAGGAGGCCGCTCCCCCGCTCGCACTGGAGCACGAGCGCCTTCCTCACGTATTCCTGCGCCTCGAGGCCCAATCCCTGGACGGGAGAGCGCGCCACGAGGAGGACGGGATTGCGCAGAACTTCGCGCGCGATCACGATCCGCTGGCGGAAACCGAGACCCAGGAGGTCGAATCGATCGCGCGGCCTCGCCTCGGGGATCTCGAAATCCGCGAGCGAGCGAACGGCGTTGCCCCGGATCGATTCGAATTTCAGCCAGCCGCGGCGGCTGAAGGGACCGCGGCGCGTTTGGCCTAGAATCAGGTTCTCCTCCACGGTGAAGTGGGAGAGCGACTGATCCCGCGCGTGGGGCGGATTCACGAAGCTGATCCCCGCGTCCACGCGCTGACGGCGATCGGTCGCCGCCATTTCCTTTCCGAGGAATTGGATCGAGCCCCGCGACGGAGCCCGCTGCCCCAACAGCACCTCGTGGAGGAGACTCAGCCCGTCCGCCGGAGCGCCGACGATCACCAGCACCTCTCCCGATCGCACCTCGAACGCGGCTCCCGCGAGCGAGGTCTCCCGGCCGCGCCCCTCGAGCACGATGTCCTCGACCCGGAGAAGGGAGTCCCCGGGCGCATGGGGTCCCGTGGGCGAGCGCCGCGGCGAGCCTCCCGTCCATCGCTCGATCAACGCGGACTCGGTGACCTGGGCGGCATCGACGGTGACGGGGTCCTGGCCGCGCCAGAGGATGGTGATCTGATCCGCGTCGGGATAGGCATCGCGGGCCCACGTGCTCGTGAACACGATCGGGATCCGGTCCTCGCGAGCGACCGCCTTCATCACGTGGAGGAGATGGCGCGCCTCGTGCGGACCGAGCTCGCTCGTGGGCTCGTCCAGGAAGAGCGCGCGCGGCGAATCATCCAGAGCCGCCGCCAGGTCGAGGAGCCTCCGCTCCAGGGGGCGAAGCGCTTCGACCGGCGCCTCGAGGAGCCCCTCCAGGCCCACACGCTTCGCGAGGGCCAGGGCGTGCTCCAGGCCACGGCGCCCGTGGATCAGCATCCCGAGCCGGCGAGGCGGGCGCGCCAGCAGGAGGCGCGAGAGAAGGGAGAGGTGGGTCAGGCCGCGCTCGTGGGTGATGAATCGAGCGGCGCGCCTCCGCACTCTGGGACCGGCATCGACGGCATCGCCGAGAGAAATGGAGCCCCGTTCCTCGCGGGCGAGCCCCGCCAGCGTCCGGAGGAGCGCCGTCTTTCCGGAGTCGCGCTCGCCGAGGATCATGTGGACGGCCCCGGGCTTCACTTCCAGGTCGAAATCCCGCGCGACCCACCGCGGACCATCCGCGACGCTGAGCCCCTTCACCCGGAGCGCCCCGCCGGCCATGCCCTTCCCGCTCACTCGCCCCCCTTCCCGACTCCTCACTCCCCGACGATCGTGGTCCCCGCTCGCCCTTCCAGGCCTTCCCGGATCTTCGATGGCGAGGTGATCGACACGTAGCGCCCTCCGCTCCGGATGAATTCGATGGCCGCCTGGATCTTGGGCCCCATGCTTCCCGGAGGAAAATGCCCTCTCTCTTGCAAACGTTCAAGCTCCGATGCGGTGGCGGAGCGGATGTCCTTCTGGTCGGGGTTGCCGAAATTCACCGATACCCGATCCACGCCCGTCACCATGACGAGCGCCTCCGCGCCGAGAGCCTTGCCCAGGAGCGCGCTCGCCAGATCCTTGTCGATCACGGCTTCCACGCCATGAAGGGATCCGTCCCACTGCCGCGAGACCGGGATTCCTCCTCCTCCCGCCGCGATCACCACCGTGCCGTCGCGGACGAGTCCCCGGATCGCCTCGATCTCCACGATCTCGAGCGGCCGCGGGGATGGAACGACCCGGCGGTATCCACGCCCCGCGTCCTCCACCACGGTCCAGCCTTTCTCCTTCGCGAGCGTACGGGCGCGGTCCTGGGTATAGAAAGGCCCGATGGGCTTCGTCGGACGGCGAAACGCCGGATCCCGCTCGTCCACGATGACCTGCGTGACCACCGTCGCCACCTGGCGCGGATGACCGATGCGCGAGAGCTCGTTCTGGAGCGCCTGCTGCATCATGTAGCCGATGCCTCCCTGCGAGTCCGCACCGCACACGTCGAGGGGCATGGGCGGGATCTGGTCGCGCACCGCCTCGTTCCGGATCAGGATGTTCCCCACGATGGGGCCGTTGCCGTGGCTCAGCACTACCGTCACGCCGTCCTTCACCAGGCGCGCGATCGGCTCCATCGTCGCCCGGGTGATCGCGAGCTGCTCCTCGAAGGTGCCCGTGCCCCGGGCGGGGAGAATGGAGTTTCCGCCGAGGGTGATCACGGCGCATCGGGGGAGTCCGCTCAGCGCGCGGCCCGAACCTGGCTTCCGACCAGGGAGCCGATGCGCCGCAGCGCCTCGCGGATGTTCTCGATGGAGTTCGCGTAGGAGAGGCGGATGTAGCCCTCCCCGCGCGGGCCGAAGGCCGTTCCGGAGAGCACGGCCACGCCCGCTTCCTCGAGGAACATCCGCTCGGCGTCCTGGCTCTTCATGTGCAGCGCCTGGATGTTGGGAAAGACGTAGAAGGCGCCCGCGGGCTCGAGGCAGGTCAGCCCCGGGATCGCGTTCAGTCCCGAAACGATCTCGTCCCGGCGCGTATGGAACTCCGCGATCATAGCGCGGATGGGCTCCTGGGATCCCCCGAGCGCCGCGATGGCCGCGCGCTGCACGAAGGAGGTGGCGCAGGAGTACACGTTGGTCGCCAGCCTCGCGACGTGCTTCGCCAGCGTCGGATTCATGACGCCGTATCCCAGGCGCCACCCGGTCATCGCGTACGTCTTCGAGAAGCCGTCCAGGAGAATGGTCTTCTCCGCCATGCCGGGGCGCGTGGCGATCGATTCGTGGACGCCTTCGTAGAGAATCTTCGAGTAGATCTCGTCCGAGAGCACGAAGATCTCGCGGTCGCGCAGGAGCGTGGCGATCTCGTCGAGATCCTTGGGAGTCAGGACCGAGCCGGTCGGGTTGTGGGGCGAGTTGAGCACCACCATGCGCGTCTTGGGCGTGAGGAGCGCCTCGAGATCCTGGGCCCCGAAACGAAACCCGCGATCCTCGCGCAGCACCAGCGGCACCGGCTTGGCACCCGCGAAACGCACCACCGATTCATAGATGGGGAATCCCGGGTCCGGCACGATGACCTCGTCGCCGGGATTCACGCATGCCAGGATCGCGAAGGTGAGCACGGGCTTTCCGCCGGGAGTGACGACGACCTGGTCGGGGGCCACGGGGAGCCGGCGGTCCTTGCTGATGTAGGCGGCGATGGCCTCCCGGACTTCGGGCAGGCCGGCCGAGGGCCCGTAGTGCGTGAACCCTTCGTCGAGCGCGCGGACGGCGGCCTGGCGGATGTGCTGAGGCGTGTCGAAATCGGGCTCCCCGATCTCGAGATGCACGATGGAGCGGCCCTTCGCCTCCAGCGCGCGCGCTTTCGCGAGTACCTCGAATGCCGTTTCCGTTCCAAGCTGACTCATCCGGTCCGCGTATCTCATCGCTTCTCCGATCTCGCTATCGCCGAAGCCCCAGCCATACCGTTCCGCTCCACGGGCGCGGACCCTCCGCGTCCTCTCCACGCTCCAGCGCATACCCCAGACGCCACGGGCGGCTGCCGATCCCACCGCGCGCGGTGACCCACATCCCGGGCTTGGATCGCGCACGGAGGGTCGTCATTCCCGACGCCGTGAGCTCCACCCCCCAGGCCGGCGCCCCTTTACGAACGCGTGTCGACTCGATGAGGATCGTGTGCTCCCCCATCCGGCCGGTGCGGACGTCGAGTCTCGTCCCCACGGTGGTGCTCATGGCACTCCGGCCGAGGGCCGACGAGCCGCGCCGCACCAGGTGGATCCCGAGGCTCCTGCCCGGGTCCTGAGCAATCGTCGCGTCCAGGATCCCATACGCTTCCCCCCGGGCCGCGCGATCTCTATCGCTTCCAAGCCCGGCCGCGCCCAGGCGCACGCGGAAGGGCGATCGCGCGCGTCCCGCCGGCGGCACCGAAGCCTCGATCTCGAGGATCCCGTCGTCCCAGGACGCGTCGCTAGCCCAGGAACGCCAGGTGAGCCGCGCCTTTGGCCCTCGTCCCAGAGTCTCCGCGCTGAGCTCGCCGGCGACGCGCCCCGGCATCCAGGAACGGTACCGCCACCGCGCCGTGACGAGCATCTCCTCGCCGCGGCTCGTCACCTCCGCGAGGACCGCGCGTCCTTCGCCGCACGTCAAAGCCTCGGCCGCCACGCTGCGGCCCCGGACCCGGCGCTGGATCGTGAGCGAAGCCACCCGCGATCCACGATCGGTCGCGCCGGCGGAGGCCGAAACGCGCGTCGCGCGGCCGGCGAAGCCGAGACCGGCGCCCGCGACCCGCTCGCGGCTCTCGGGCCGGATCCCCACGAAGGACCAGGCCGAAGCGCCGCCTCGAAGCACGATCGCCGCCCCATCCACAGCACCCGACGAGGCTCCGAGCGAAGGGGCCGCCGCGATCACCCCCGACCGCGGACCCGGCACACGCTGGCCGGATCTCGTGATGCCCAGCACCTCGGCAAGGAGCGGCGGAGCTTTGGAGATGCTCACGCGTCCACCCGCCACGAACACGCGCCGGGCCTCCAGGCGCACGCCGGGCCGGATCTTCCTGCCGCCGGCCCCTTCGACGAGAACTCCCAGATCGGTTCGGATTCCGCGCGAAGCTCCCTCGAGCGCCATCCGACGGAGACCGAACCGGCCCCGGCTGATCCCGCCCCGAACGAGGACGCTGCTGTCACCGGATGGCCCTTCCTCCAGCAGCGCTTCCGGAACCTCCACGTCCTCCTCCGGAATCGGCAGCCAAACGTCCTGGCTCTCGGCCGAATCGGGCTCCGCCAGCGGCCGATCCCGCGCTTCCACCGAATCCGCCGCAACTCCAGCCGCCGCACACCCGGCGAGCGGCGGAGAGCCGAGGAGAACCGAGGCGATGAGCGCGATCGCCACCGACGAGGGAGGACATCGCATGATAGCAAAGGGCTTTGGGGCCAACAACGTCGCCCTGATTTCCCTCGAAAAGAGAGGCGATTTCGGGTATAATGGATGGTACCGCTGCCAGAAAACCGACCCACAGGCGAAGCGGGCGCCGCAATCATCCAGCATGAGAGGGCTTCTCGAGGCGATGTCCCTGGCCTGCGCCGGATTCGTTTCAGCCTTCACGCCACGTCCGGGCCTTCGTTCGCTTCGCGCCCGTCTTCTCGACCTTCGCTTCACCGACCTTCGCTTCACGACATGAGCGCCATGAACCCCAGGAATCCACGCGGAAGGAGTTTCCTCATGCGCCGTCGCGCGATCGTGCCGCTTTTCATCCTCCTCGCATCGGCCCTCTGCTTCGGCAGCGCCGCTGCTTCCTCCAATGTGTCGGCGGCGCGACCCGCGGACCCGGTGCCTGCTGGCGTCGTCCGAACTCAGGTCCCCGTGGGGGACCCGAGCTCCGGCGCCCCGGCGCGCGCGGGAAGGTCCCTTCGCACGGCCACAGTGGGTGAGACCGTCTGGGTGTTCGTGGACAGCATGGAAACCCGGACGAGCCCGAACAACGAAGGCGGTTGGACGCACTACGACGCTTCCTTCAAGCCCACGGCGTGGCACATCGACACGGTCCTGGGCTGTCAGAATCATTCCTGGTGGTGCGGCATGGTCGATTCCACGTGGACGTTCGATTCGAACCGCGCCGGCTACGACAACGACTGGATCCAGACGCTCCAGAACTCGTTCCCCACGGCGGGCATTCCGCCCGGCACTCCCGTCACGCTCGGGTTCCGGCATCATTTCAACGCGGAGCCGCAATACGACTTCGGGTACATCGAGGTCTTCGATTTCGCCGAGGGCTGGACGGCGATCTCGCAATTCACCGGCATGGTGCCCGCTTCGGGACTCTGCGACACGTTCACCGTCACGATCCCGGACTCGGTCGTCTCCAAGATGCGCGCCGGAAATCCTAACGACTCGACCCACACGCCACTTCCCGTGCAGTTCCGGTTCAAGTTCACGAGCGACGTCGCCTACTCCTCCGCGGACGGCCTCTACGACGGCGACGGTTGGGTCATCGACAACGTCACCGTCAAGGCGGGAGCGAACGTCATCTTCTCCGATGACGCCGAGGGAGGCATGGGGTCCTGGACCCGGTCGACGACGCCGGGCGTGGGGGACTACTTCTTCCTGAGGCGGAACGTCCTCACGGAGGACTTCTGCGTCGCGAACCAATCCAACGTCTGGACCGACTGGAACGCGATCTTCCAGTCGCTGGTGCCGGGATTGGACAATTTCGTCGTGACGCCCCCGATCGCCACGAACCGGTCGAGCTCGGTGTTCCTGAGCTTCGACGTGTACCGGAACCTTCCGCTGAACTCGTGCTTCTACTACCACACCAACTTCCGCACCAAGAACGTCGGGGACGCGTTCTGGTCGACGTGGATCGATCCGACCTTCTTCGTGTACTACGGAGGCAGCAAGGACTGGGCGCGCCAGCTGATTCCTCTGGCCGGGGCCGTGGGCAAGGACTCGGTGCAGGTGGAGCTGGGACTGCGCGACTATTCGCTGGTCTTCTGCGACGGCGTCTCCTCGCCCGCCAATACCTACGCTCTGTTCGACAACGTCGCGGTGGGAGTGGTCGGTCAGGCGGGCCCCAGCTTCATCGTTCGGGACCTCGATCTCTTCAACGACACCTTCCAGACCACGCCATTCTTCCGGGACGACAACTTCAACACGCCCCTCGGAGACACGGCGGTGGTGCAGGTCAGCGCGTCCCGGGGGCTCAAGAATAGCTTCATGTTCTACCGTCTGAACGGCGGGTCCTTCAACTCGGTCGCGCTTCAGAAATGCCTGCCCGGGCTCCCGACCCACTTCTTCGCGGACGTTCCGCCTGGGAGCTACGCGGCGAACACCACGATGGAATACTACTTCGCCGCGACCGACAGCCAGAACGCGACGGTGTACTTCCCCTTGGACGCGATCACGAACCAGAGATACCGTTCGGTGTCGATTCTGCCGACGAAGCATCCCATCAACCTTCCGCTTCAATGCTCGGACAGCCTGGCTACGATCCTGTTCGTGAACCATGTCTCGGGGCGCGAGGCGCAGACGTATCTGACCCAGGCCATGGATCAGCTGGGGATGAAGTACGACACGTGGGAGGTGAATGGACCCACGAGCGGGATCGGGAATTGCCTCGGAGGGTCCGATCCCGCCGCCGTGCCGACCTACCACTGGCCGGCCACCGACGTGGGGAAGCTCGTGCAATATTCCACGATCATCTGGAACTCGGGCGATCTCCAGGCGTTCACGATCACGAGGCAGGATCAGGCGGTGATCCAGACGTGGGTCCAGCAGGCCGGGAAGAACCGGAACTTCTGGATCACGGGGGACGACGTCGCGACCGATCTCATGGCCGGCAACCAGGCCAACAACTACAACTCGTTCCTTCAGTTCACCTGCGGCACACTCTGGCTTCGGAGCCTGTGGGAGAATCCGCCACAAGATACGCTGCATCCCGTCGTCAAGGGCGTGAACGGCGGGCCCGCCGCGGGCAGGTTCCTGCACCTGAACGGGGGCTGTCCGATCCTGAATACGTTCGATCTCCTCACGCTCTCTTCCTTCGCGAACTCCGGGAAGGCGGGGCTTCTCCTCACCTATCCGAACAACTTCGGGGCGGCGCTCCGCTACGCGACCGACTACAACACCTTCAGCCCGACCGACAGCGCGCGGGTGGTCTTCGGGGGCTTCGGATTCAACGCGATCGAGGAGGGGGGCGAGCGGCTCCAGTTCACCAAGAACGTCGTCCAGACGTACTTCAAGGAGCCGAACTGCTACCTGGCGAGCGCGGTCGAGGAGGGAGGAGGGCCGGAGGCGCCCTCGTTCCGCAACACCCTCGGCCAGAACATGCCCAACCCGTTCAATCCGGAGACGGCCATCAAGTTCTCGGTCGCGCAGACGGGGCCGGTTGTTCTCCGTATCTACAACGTGAACGGTGCGCTGGTGCGGACGCTGGTGAATCGGGTCGTGCAGGCGGGTGAGCATCTCGAGCGCTGGAACGGCCTGGACGACGGCGGCAGAACGCTCCCGAGCGGCGCCTACTTCTACCGGCTCGAGTCGAAGGGCTTCCTGGATTCGCGGAAGCTGATCCTGCTCCGTTAGCGGGTACGCGCTCCCCACATTCCGGACGGTGTCTTGGCGGCCCGCCTTCCCGGCGGGCCGCTTTGTTCCGTGGCCCGAGACCCCGATGCGAAGTGCTACGACTTTCCCTCCGAACGCGTAGTCGAGACGCCCCCACGAGGCTTCCAGGCTCCCGATCCGGACCGTGAAGGAGGCGCCGATCCTGCCCGGCGCGCTTCCGCGCCCCAGCCTCACGCTCGCGGCGCCGCCCAGGGGAACGTCCAGAACGACGCGTGGGCTGTGACGGGCGTCGGGCTCCATGCGGTCGAGCACGCCGAGCGCCGTCCCGCGCGCATGGACCGCGGCGCCGAGCTCGAAGGAGCCGGAGAGTCCCGTCAGCCCCCGCGACACCAGGATTCGGTCCCCTCCGATCCAGGCTTCGATCCGCTGCCCCAGCCGGCCCCGCGCACGAGCGCCGAGCGCCCATCCGCCCCGGCGCGGCCCGTCTTCGGCGGAAGCGTCGAGGCGCTCCCCCGTCACGGTGAGCGACACGGCTCGCACCGCGCGCTCGCCGACCGTGAGCCGCGCCGTGGACTCACGCGAGCCGGGGTTGGAAACGGACATGTAGTCGAGGCGCGACCAGAAGCGGCGGAGCCGGACCTCGAGATCCAGCTGGCCCTGCTCCAGATCCTCGACGTCGAAGAGCGAGGCGCGGCTTCCGCCCGCGCGCCAGGAGAACCGTGCATCGTCCGCGCCGGACGAATCCACATCACCCGCGAGCGTCCGCCCCGCGTCGAGGGGCAGCGAGGCACCGTCGGGCTATGCCGCGCTCAGCGCCGCGGGACCGGCGTCGCGGAGCTCGAACGCGCCTCGCGCGCTCTGGGGCACGGTCGCCGCGAGAAGGAGCGAAAAGGCCAGGACTCTCAGCGCGGCCATCGGTCCACCACCGTCAGCGCGAGACTTCCGCTGGTCGCCGGAGCGCCGCCCTCGGGAATCGTCTCCCCCCGCACGACGTAGATCCCGGCCGGGACCGGCGCTCCCTCGTCGTCCTTGCCGTCCCAGACGAACGCGACATCCGAGAGAACCCGCTGGCCATCCATGAGGCGTCTTCGCACGCGGCCCAGGAGGTCGTGCACCACGACGCGGACCTTCCTTCCGCGCGCGGATTCGCCGAACGCGAGCACGACGGGTGCCTGGGCTTCCGCGGACCGCCGCACGAGACGCGAGCTGGCGACGAGGAGCGCCCCCTTGGGGCGCCCTTCTCCTTTCGGCGCCGAGAGCGAGTTGGGTCGTCCGGGGGTGCCCGCGTGCGGGTCGACGGTTTCGGCCCAGGTGTTCGGCGACGCGGAGGGGAGGCCGATTCCCAGCCTCTCGATGGAAGCGCGGCGTTCCGCGTACTCCGAGCGGTAGGGAACGGCATCGCAGGGGATCCCGAGCGAATCCACGACGCGGACGCGATCGGCGAATCCATCGTCTCCGTCGGTGTCGTTCAGGGACGGCCAGCCGCCGTGAAGGCCAAGGACGGCGCTGTCCGGAAGGGAGTACGCCGAGCGAAGGAGCGCCGGGGATTGCGCCACGACGAGAATCTCTCCCGCGCGCACGGGCCGCGCCAGGGGCCCGCGGTCGATCGCGTACGCCCGCGTGCCCGCGTCCGTGAGCGCGAAGGCGCCAAGATCGGGAATCGCGTCGCCCGCGAGGAGCTCGACCCATTCTCCGGCGCCACGATCTCGGAAGGCGATCTCCTGGATCACGAGCGGCGCGGCGGTGGATCGGGAGCCCACCTGAATCGTGTCCGCGATCGCGGCCCCGCGCAGCGTGGCGCGCACGTCGAAGCGTCCCGGCGAGGGCGTGGTGATCTCGCACCGAACCGCGGTGCTTTCTCCGGGAGCGAGCGCCGCGCCGGCCCCAAGCCCCTGGTCCCCTTCCGGGAGCGCGGTCCAGTCTCCGCCGCCCTCGAGCACCTGGCGCAACGCGACCTCGATCCCCCATCGCAACGCCGGCACCTCGAGCCGCCCCACGTTTCGCACCGTGAGGCGGAGGACGGCGGTCTCTCCCGGCCACGGGACCTCAGGCTGGATCGAGGCGCTTCCGCGCACGATGCGGAGCCTGACGTCGGGATGGTTCGGAGATCCCGGCGTGGGATCCGGCTCGATGCCCCAGTCCGCCGCGTTCCGTCCCGTGTCGCGGCCGTCCTCGACGCGGGCGAGGCTCATTCCGGAGGGAGCGTCCTCGGCGGGCGCTTCCTCGTAGAGCTCCGGTGCTGCGAGCGCGCCGTATCCCAGGAGATCGAGCACGGAGCCTCCGCGGCTCATGCGGATCGCGTCCGGTCCGTTCTGAAGCGTCGCCGTCAGCGCGGATCCCGGAATGAGGAACGCGCGCCGGGGCCCGACCGAATCCGCGGCGGCGCCCGCGTACACGGCGGTCCAGACGCCCGGGCGCGCCCCGTCCCCGGCCTCGAGGAGGATTCCCGCGAGCGAGACGGCAACGGTGTCGGGGTTCCAGAGCTCGACGAACTCCAGCCCTTCGTCCGGACCCGCCGGGTCGTAGAGCACCTCGTTCAGGACGAGCTCGGCATTCGCCTGCGGCGTGGACGGAAAGACGAGAAGAGAGACTGCGGTCAGGAGCGCGGACGCGCGGACTTTGGACATGGTTTCCCCCCGGTGGCGAGGCAGGGGGAAAGAACGGGCGACGCGTCGGGATGGCCGGGGTTGGTGGATCGAAGACGAGCTACAACAAGTGCCACCTCTTCCGCAGAACCCACTCGGTCGTGGCTCCCAGGATGAGCACCACGAAGATCCAGGTGTTGTGGAAGAGATCCAGCTCCACGATCCTCGCCTTGGCGATCTCGGGGGAGCGTAGCCTCGCCAGCACGGGCGTCGGCCGGTCCATGGGAGCGGAAGCTCCTCCGGATCGCGAGGCCAGCCGCTCGAGGACACCGGAATCGGCGTTCAGGGATTCGAACTCCACTCCCTGCTCGCCCACCGCGACCCGCACGCTGTCGGTTCCGAGCGTCCGGCCTCCGCGATCCACGCGCCCCTGCAGCGTATAGATTCCCTCCGGAAGCTCGATCGAGCCCGCGAAGTCCCCCTGCGCCGAGGCGCTGAGGGCGACCGTTTTCCCGCCGCGGCCAGGTACCGTCACGACGGCGCGGGCTCCCCTGGCGAGCGCGGGATTGGAAAGCGCCAATCGGACCGGAATGGGACGCTCGGCGGGGGTCAGGTCGGGTGCCGTGATTCGAACCACGCGATCGTCCTCGCTTTGCGCGAGCCACGTCGTGAGCCCGCCAAAGAACGAGGGCTCGATGCCCGCGCCGCCCGCGAGACCCGACGCGGTCAAGCCCCATCGGTACACGCCCGTCGCGTTCAGGACCGCGACACGGCCCTGGCCGATCCTCCCGGCGAGGAGCACCGGGGTGGCTTCGTTCCCGAACCGCACGAGAAGGAGCGGGGCGAGGCGGGGCTCGCGCAGGCTCAGGACCAGAGGAACCTGCACGGGCGGGAGCGAGCGCCAGGCCGCGGCCGCGCTTGCCGCGTCGCCACCCAGAAGCGTGACCTCATGGGAACGCCCTTCCGGAGTGAGCTCGAGCGAAGTGCCCGAGAGAATCGGGCGGCCGAAGTCGCGCCACTGGAGTCCGAGCGCCTGCGTGAGGGCACCTTCCGCCGGCGGCCGGTTCAAAGGATCAGCCCAGAAGAGGACCCCGCCGCCTCGCTCCAGGAAACGCAGGATCTCGGCGCTCCGCTCCGGGGTGAGGGTTCGGGAATCGTACCGGACCGCGGCGACATGGGCATCCCGGAGGGCCGTAGCCAGGCTCTGCGGGCCCGAGTGCGCCGCCGCGCCGGTGACGCCGAACGGGACGACTCCGGACGATCCCGAAGGCACGAGCCTCATCACGGCCCAGGAAGTGTCCGCCTCGACGCCTCGCGAGAAGGACCGGAGATCCCAGTCCCACGCCGAGGCCAGGAGCGGGACGGCGCGCTTCGCCGGTCTCGCGCTCACCGCGACCAGCCGGCGTTTGTTCTTCACGATCGGGTCTCCGGGCAGACTGTCGAGCCTCACGGTGATAAAGTGCTTTCCGCGCTCCTGGATCGTGAACGGGATGGGCACGCGCGTCGTCGAGCCCGGATGCGGGAGCGCGAAGGCCGCCCGGCCCAGCTCGCGCGGCCCTTCGCTCAGGCGCGCCACCCCGCGCGTGGCGGGGCGCGATCCCTGTCGGACGGTCACCGTGAGAACCGCGGGCTGGCCCATCACCACCTCGGCCGGAACGTCGATGCCGCCGATCCCCGTGGTGGGAGGATCGCTCGCCGAGCCCGTGACGAGCCCGAACGTGGGCACGGACGATCCCAGAGCGCGCTGCGGATCTTCGCCCCGGTTCACGGCGCCGTCGCTCAGGATCAGGAGCGCCGCCAGCGAATCGGGATCGATGCGGTCCAGCGCCTCGCGCAGCGCGTCCCCCAGCGCGGTCTCGCCCGCGCCGCGCGCGGACGCCGCTCCCTTCCAGGCCCCCGGCGTCATGATGGGTCCGAGGGAAGCATCGAAGGGAGCGATGCGCACGTCATAGCGCCCCTGGAGGTCGCTGGCGATGGCACCGGCGGCGCTGTCGGCGACCTCGCGCCGCGTGCGCCCGGACGCATCCCCATCCCGCACCTCCATGCTGCCGGAGTGATCCACCAGGACGAGCATCCGGTTTCGCTCGCGGGACGCCGTGGAATACCGCACGACCGGGCCCAGCGCCGCGAACAGGAGCGCGGACAGCGTCAGGGTTCGAACCGCGAGCAGGACGGCGCGCCGCCTGGGATGAAGGGCGGGATAGCGCGTGACGTAGAGCGCCACTCCCAGCGCCAAGGCCAGGAGGATGAGCGCCGGCACGAGCAGATTGGAAGCGGTCGTAAACGTGACGTTCACCGATCAGTCCTCGTGGAAACAGTACACCGGATCTCGAGCGCGGGGTTCGTACAGGGGGCTTCCATCGGGAGGAGTGCGTGAGAAAAATACGAAAACCCGAACGTGGCGTCAAGCGGGAAAAGGAAAACGCCCCGCACGCATCGTGCGAGGCGGACGAGCCGAGGCGAGGCGGGAGCTAGCTTCTCGTGATGCCCGAGGTCGTGTGCCCTTTCGCGTAGGCCTCGCGGCGCTCCCGCGTATCGAGCTCCAGCTTGCGGAGGAGCACGTAGAGCTGAACCGGATTCATCTCGCGTCCACCCAGCTCCGGACGGCGCAATTCTTTCTGGATCCGCATGAGGCCGTAGTCGGGATGCTTCCGGGCGATCTCGCGCACGAGATCCTCGTCCGAGAGGATCGTCTCGCTGCGCTGAAGCTCCATGCGATCCTCGGAGCCGAACTCCGAGCCCGCCGGCGATCCGGCAGCGGAAGAAGCGGGCGGCTCCGCGTTGGCGGGAACGATCGGTCCGAAGGAGGCGACCGCCAGGTCGGAGTCGGTGTAGGCCTGGAGGATGTTCTCGAATTCGAGGAGGTCGAAGACCTCCCGCACGTCGGGCGCCATGCCGGACAACTTGAGATCGCCGCCGTGCTCGCGGATCTCGCGGATCTCGCTGATGAAGATCCCCCACCCGGCGCTGGAGATGTATTCCACGCGAGCGAGATCCACCACCACGTGAAAGCGCTTCTCGCGGAGCAGGGCCTGCAGCCGCCGCTCCAGATCGGGACTCGTCGTGGTGTCCACATAGCCTGAGACGCGGAGGATGGAGACTCCCCGATTCTGCGGCGCCTCTTCGACGTAGACGTCGATTCCCTTCATGTGCCCCCTCCTGGTTCTTCTCCTGTTAGGTCAGGAGCGCGGTCGGGCCGGGCGGTCTCCGAGAGTGCCCGGGCCAGCCTTGCCATACGTCTATCGGTGCCGTTCTGGGCGAACTCAAGCCTTTTTTCCCGGGTGTTGAGTCCGTTCCTCCTTAGAGTTACGTAGATCATGGCCTCGGTCAGGCCGGGTCCCGCCTGGCCCGTTGCGCGGAGCAGATCGCCCATTTTCTTGGCGCCGAGAAGAGGCTCCGCCTTCACGAGCGCGAGGATCACGGCCTCTTCCTCGAGGCTGGCCTTCTGCATTCCGGTTCGCGGCCGGATGCTCTTCAGACCCTCTTCGCCGCCCACCTCGGCGACGCGGCGCCGGTAGCGGTAGTAGGTGGACGGCGCGACTTGGAGACGCTCGCATGCCTCCGCCACCGGGACCTTCTCCTCCTCGATCAGGCGGAAGAGCTCGCGGCGCGCGGACTCCAGGCGCACCTCGGGCTGCACCTTCTCCTTGATCGCCACGAGCGTGATGTCGTCGTTCTGGGCCGCTCCCGACGTGAACTCGTGGATTTCCCGATCCAGGGCCTCGGTGAACTCCTGCGCCGTCAGATGCCCGTACTTCTTGATCGCGGCCAGGAGCCTCGGCTCCCCGAACTGGTCGCGCCCCGGGTTCATGGCTTCGGTGATCCCGTCGGTGTAGATCACCAGCATGTCGTCCTGCTGGAGCGTGAGCCGCTCGACCGAGATCGTCCGGCGAAAGAGATCCGCGTCCGGCGCGTCGATTCCCACCGGGATGCCCTTGGGCTTCAGGAAATAGGTGGCATCCGACTCTCCGCGATACAGGATCATCGGATTGTGCCCCGCGCTGGCGTAGGTCACGATGCGGTTCACCGAATCCAGCACCACGTAGAACATGGTCACGAACATTCCCTTCTTCATGTCCTCCGTCACGAACGTATTCATGCGGGCCATGACGTCGGAAGCGGATCGATTCCCGCGCGCTTCCATCCGGAGCGCGGTCCGGATCATGGTCATGACCAGGGAGCCCGGCACGCCCTTGCCGGAGACGTCCGCGACCACGACGCCGATGGTCCGCTCGTCGACGTGGAGAAAGTCGTAGTAGTCCCCTCCCACTTCCTTCGCGGCGCGATAGAGCGCCCCGATCTCGTAGCCCTCGAGCTCGGGCACGTTCCGCGGAAGCAGGCTCTGCTGGATCTCCTGCGCGACCTGCATCTCCTTCTGCAGCCGCTCCTGCTCCACGAGGTTTCCCTGCGCGGCGCGGAACTTGGCCGTGATCTCGTTGAAGGCGCGCGCGATCTCGTCGATTTCCTCGTTCCCGGACACTCCCACCTCCGCCACCATCGACCCCTCCCCGATGGCGCGCACGTTGTCGGAGAGGACCTGGATGGGCCGGACGAACACGCCGATCAGGATCACGGAGAGGCCGCAGCCCAGAAAGAGCGTGAGGAGCGCGATCCCGGCCAGCTCGGCCCGCGCGGCGAGGATCCTGCCCTCGACCGCCTGCTCGCTGACGCTCAGCACCACGTAGCCCAGGATGGCGCCCGGCGTGCCGGTGGCTCCGGCGCGCACCGGCTCCGTCACGGTGCCGCGCAGGCCGTGCTGCGTCGTGAAGAGCTCCTCGAAGCGGTCGCTCCCCCACACGCGCCCGGT
>Ga0099791_10000309_pt1 | contig 17428 bp, 15 predicted proteins | sample Rivendell_Oct201_7_FD_77318 | JGI IMG/M metagenome (GOLD analysis project Ga0099791, IMG submission 77318) | Vadose zone soil and rhizosphere microbial communities from the Eel River Critical Zone Observatory, Northern California to study diel... | ecosystem: Environmental > Terrestrial > Soil... | reverse complement strand
TGGGGTGGCGCCGGTTCGCGCTCGTCTGAATTCTGATTATCATGCTCTCGGTGTATCGTAGCCGGCTCTTATCAACTCTTAGGCATACTTGTCGCAAGGATTATTCGCGGCCCTACCAACCTTCAAAATAAAGAGGAGACTCAAATGAACAAGCTTCGCTTCACTTTCAACGCATTAGCAGTTGTTATCTTCACCTTGACCGTCGCATCGATTTCCCAGGCACAGGCGCCTCGAACCTGGGTGTCAGGCGTCGGCGACGACGTCAACCCGTGCAGCCGCACTGCCCCCTGTAAGACCTTCGCCGGCGCCATCTCAAAGACGGCAAAGGATGGCGAGATCGACTGCCTCGATCCGGCTGGTTTCGGCGCCGTTACCATCACCAAGTCGATCACCATCGATGGCAGCCCGACAGTGGTAGGCGGCATTCTTAACGCAACCACGAACGGGATCGTTATCAACATTACCGATCCGGCCGACGTGCGCAAAGCGGCGACCATCCGCGCGGTTTCCCTTAACGGCCAGGGCAGCGGCCTCGACGGCATCAAGATATTTGCAGCCACAAAAGTCTTAGTCGAGAATTGCTTCATCACGGGTCAGAACGGAGCGCCCGGGAACGGCATCGAGGACGTCCGCACCGCCCTCAGCCTGCTGGAGGTTAACAACACGACGATTACCAACAACAACGGAAACGGCATCTCCGTTAATCCCAGCAGTGGCTCAAACGCGATTAACGTCCACATTAACAACTCGCGTATGCTCACGAACGGCGCGAGCGGCGTGTTTTTCGGGAGCAACGTCCATGCCGTTATCTTTAACTCAGTGATCACCCAGAACGTCACTGCGGGAGTCTTTGCCCAGCAGACTGCGGGCGGAACCACTGATGTCAACGTTGACCAGTGCGTGGTCTCCGCAAACGTCACCGGCTTCCAGGCGAACACGGCCAACTCTATCATCCGCGTCTCGAACAGTACGGCGCTGCACAATGTTAACCTGACAATCATTGGCGGCAGTGGAAAGGTTTCATCTTACGGAAACAACCAGGCCGGAGGATTGCCCTTCCCGAGCACTGGTACGAACAAGACCTAGAAACAGAGGGAACACCGAGCTAGTTAAGAACTTGCCGTTGCCGGCCATTAGACATTTATAGAAGGAGAGTCCGGCGCTTCTCTATCTGGTGCTCCGAACCGAAAAGGCGGTCAGTCAGGCAATAACGGTTAGCTGCCTGCTCTTGTGTCTTTCGCAAGGATCGTCGCAATGGTCGGTATCAGTCGCTGTTCACGGAATTAGCGCTTTGCGCGCACATCGGTCAGTCCGGCAGGATTTCGCTCACAGGCAAGCGTCCGCAAAAAGTTGTGCGCGGGATGTACTGATTAGTACGGTCTCGGTGTATTATTAGCCCGCTGTTATCGATATCTCAGGGAGACTTGGCTAGCGGCCGGAACTGATCCGTGGTCTCCTGGCGACCATTTCAAACTTCAACAGAAAAACTAAGGAGACTCTAAATGAATAAGTTTCGGTTCACAATTAAGGTATTGGCAATCGCGATCTTCATGTTCGCGTTTGCTTCACTAGCTCAGGCGCAAGCAACGCGCACCTGGGTGTCCGGCGTCGGCGACGACGCCAACCCGTGCAGCCGCACCGCCCCCTGCAAGACTTTCGCCGGCTCAATCTCGAGGACCGCCACCGGCGGCTACATCAACTGTCTGGATCCCGGCGGCTTCGGCGCCGTGACCATTACCAAGGCAATAACCATCCAGTGCGACGAGGAGATCGGGCACATCTTGCCCGGCGTCGCCTCTGCCATCATCGTCAACACGCCCGCCGGCGCCGTCGTTACGCTGCGGGGACTCTCTCTCGAGGGGGCAGGATCGGGCATCCATGGGATCAGCTACGTCGGTTTCCCCGGGGTCTTGAACGTACAGGAGGTCGTAATCCATGACTTCTCCCAAAACGGCATCAACTTTGCTCCGAACGGCGCGGGCACCGCGCAACTCCACGTGTCTGAAGGTTCCGTGATCATGAACAATAACGCCGGGAACATCAACTTTGCCGGCATTTTGATCAAGCCGACTAGCGGTGCAATCGCCAACGTCAGCATCAACGGAGTCCAGTTGGAAAACAACACGAACGGCGTCTTTGCCGACGCTTCGGGCGGCGGTGGCATCTCTAACTTTAATGTGAACAACAGCCGCATTAGCAATAGCTCCAACGTTGGGATCGTCGTTGTCAGCAGCGGCAATTCCTTTAGCGGAATGGTCAACGGCACTTTGATCAATGCCAATAACTTTGGCATCGCTTTAGCTGGCTCAGGCGCCGCTCTGCGGCTCGGCGGCAACACCATCACCCACAATTCAACGGGTGTATCCAATTCCGGCGGGACATTGGAGTCGTTCAAAAACAACCAGATCGTGGCGAACACTGCCAACGGCACTCCGATACCGGCAGTCAGCGTGTCCGGGGCCATTTTGAACTAAGGTCGTCTGCTGCAAACTAAAGCGTGACTGCGCTCCGGACGCTGGCCATATCGTCCGGAGCTTCTCTCTTGACACGCATTTTTGTTCCGCGCTAATTAGAAATCTGCCTCTGCCGACCACTCGTGCCGACCGAGTGAACCGGCAGGGGCGGTTTTTGTCTATGCTACTATCCTCGCGCCCGGATCAAGGAAGGAGATCAGAACGATTGGTTCACAGCGTCGAACGCAAGCCGAACCTGTCAGTGGTGGTGGTGGTTTACAACATGGCTCGCGAGGCGCCGCGGACGCTCCTCTCGCTTTCGGCCGGCTATCAGCGCCACATCGACGCCGACGACTATGAAGTGATCGTCGTCGACAACGGCTCGAATCCGCCGTTCGATTCCAAAGCGATCGAGGGTCTATCCGGCAACTTCCGTGTGATTCGCATCGACGATGCCTCGCCGTCACCGGCACAGGCGATCAATCGCGGTCTCGCCGAAGCACGCGGTGACGTCATTGGAGTGATGATCGACGGAGCCCGAATTGTCACTCCGGGTCTTCTCCATTTCGCCAGTCATGGCGCCGGCCTCTATGACAAGGCAGTTGTTGCCACCCTCGGCTGGTATCTCGGGCATGATTTTCAAACATGCTCCATGCAAAGCGGATACGATCAGAGTCGCGAGGATGCTTTGCTCGACGCAATCGATTGGCCCAGTGACGGCTATCGCTTATTCGAGATTGGCGCCATGGACGAATCATCCGTAGATGGATGGTTCCAGCCGATTGCAGAATCGAATGCGTTATTTTTGCGACGTCAGTTATGGGAATCGCTGGGCGGTGTTGACGAGCGCTTCGATGCTCCGGGCGGCGGTCTCCTCAACTACGATACTTTTTCCCGCGTGCTGGAGTGTCCGGACGCCGAGCTGGTTATTTTGTTAGGTGAGGCTACCTTTCATCAGTTGCACGGCGGCTTCAACACGAACGCACCGCGCGAACGTCAGCTCGATAACTTGAGGCGCTGGTACAGCCAGTATGAGGCAATTCGTGGCCGGCCCGTTGACGTTCTGCGGCTAAGACGCTCACCCACATATGTCGGTGCCTTGCCACGAGCCGCGCTGGCCCGAATGGTTCGGGCGGCCGTCCATCCGATTCCGCAGTACGACGAGCATCCGCTCGGCGCCGGTTTTGATACAGCGGTTTGGACCGGGACGCTGACGCGATCTTCTGATGAAACCAATGCCGGCCTGATTGATCTCGCGGAGAATGAATTTCGTCAGGGCCGCTACGAGGCGGCTTGCGCCGTTGCGCGCCTGATCCGCGAGCGTGCTCCCGACGAGCCGGAGCCGCAGCGTCTGCTCTCTCTCGTATCACCCTGGCTGCACCCAGGAGAGGTTCCCGCAGAGTCTCAACGCGCCAACTATTATCTCGCACTCGGCGAAGCCTATCGCCTGCTCGCCGAAAACGACGCGGCAGCCGCGAATTATCGCGCGGCCCTGAGTCTTAATGGAGATCTACATCAGGCTCATGTTGGCCTGGCCCGGCTACGGCTGCCAGGGGACGGTTACCTGGTTTGGCTCGAAAGACTTTATCGAGAGCTCGCGCCGGAAACGGCGATCGAGATCGGCATCCGCCAGGGCGACTCGCTCGCACGATTGCAATCACCCACAATTGCAATCGGAGTCGATCCGAACCCGACCGTCATTTATCCTCTCAAGACCGAAACTCATATCTTCACTGAAACCAGCGACGAGTTCTTTGCCCGGCGGCGGCCGGAAAAATTACTAGCGGGACGACCTCTTGCGGTTGGTTTCATCGATGGTCTGCATAGTTACGAACAGGCGCTGAGGGATTTCATTAACCTCGAAGCTTGCTGTGGGCCGGGTTCGGTAATACTTTTCCACGACACGCTCCCTTTAGATGAAGCAACGCAGAGGCGAACCCGAGAAACTGAGTTTTACACAGGCGACGTGTGGAAGACCGTTCTCTGTCTCAAAGAGTACCGGCCCGAACTGGATATTTTTACTATCGCGACTTTTCCTACCGGCCTTACCGTCGTCACTGGTCTGGATCCCACTTCGCGCGTACTCACTGACCGGTATCGCGAGGCTGTCGCGCAATTCAGAGACACGTCGTTCGCCTCTATTGAAGGCATTCAAGATATTACGTTCAATATCATGCCCAACGATTGGAGTGTCGTGTCGGCGCGGCTTAAGGCACGTGGGCTTTTTCAAGAATCTGAAGGGCGGTAAGATTAGCGCGCGCTTATTAATTTCCCCGGAGACAAGAGTTAAAGAGCTGGCAACGCGAATGAGCGTATCTATTGGCACCTATTTCATCGATCGGGATCAACCACAGTTGTCTCCCGAGGACGCGGAAGTTGTACGCCGCTTTCATCAGCTTTATTACGGAAGCTGGTTAGCAGAAATCGCCGATACGATCAATCTGAGTTGGTTCGGCCATCAACTGCTAAAGTGTCCACTCGACCTATGGATTTATCAGGAGTTATTGGTGCGGACCCGACCCGATTTCGTGGTCGAAACGGGAACCTGGTGCGGGGGAAGTGCGCTGTACTTCGCGATGCTCTTCGATCACCTTGGGCATGGTCGAGTCATCACCGTCGATATCGATGCCAAGTCCAACCGGCCGGAGCATCCTCGGATCAGTTATGTCACTGGATCGAGCGTCGACCCGGCAGTCGTCGCTCAGGTCCAGGAGATTGTCGGCAACGACCGCGCCCTGATAGTGCTCGATTCAGACCATCATGCCGGCCACGTGTATGAAGAGTTACTCGTCTACAGCAAGCTGGTTCAGACAGGCGACTATCTGATTGTCGAAGATACTAACATTAACGGGCATCCTGCCTATCCGGATTTTGGACCTGGTCCCATGGAAGCCATCGACAAATTTCTTTCTGGGAACGATGAGTTCGTAATAGATCGGCGCTGCGAACGGTTCTTGATGACCTTATATCCCAGGGGCTATCTCAGACGAAGTCGGCCTGCGAGTACCTTGGTCTGAACACGCAGCGCGCAGCAGAGCAGACTTGTATAGAAGTCCTTCGAGTTCCTGCGCGATCTTTCTATGGAAAACAGAATGGAAAGTAAGGGAAGTGCCGACGCCTCACCGCGTGAGCTTTATCTTGATCTGCTGATCAAGATATTGACCAATATGATTTATGGCGATCCCTCGACGAATCCGGAGAGTGCCGGAGCCTTCCAAGCGGAGCTTCGATTCGCCGGCCGCGACTGGCCGGCCCTGGCTCACACAATGATTGGCGTGCGACGACTTGAGAACGTTCGACAGCTTGCGCAACGGGCGATCGATGAATCCATTCCCGGCGATTTCGTTGAGGCGGGTGTTTGGCGCGGTGGCTGCTGCATCCTGATGCGCGGCATACTTGCTGCCAATGCGATCAAGGATCGCAAAGTCTATGCGATTGATTCATTCGCGGGCCTGCCGCCGCCGAAGCCGGATCTGTTTCCCGAGGACGAAGGCTTGAATTTACATCTGTATCCGGAATTGGCGGTCTCGCTTGAGCAGGTCAAGGCCAATTTCGCCCGCTACGGTTTGCTCGACGAGCAAGTGATCTTCGTCAAGGGCTTGTTTCAGGACACGCTCGCGCCGTTGGATGCCGGTCCCTTCGCTTTGATCAGACTCGATGGAGACTTGTACGAATCCACATATGTTGCTCTGGAGTCGCTTTACCCAAAATTATCACCGGGAGGGTTCATCATCCTCGACGACTACAAACTAATACCATCTGTCCAGGCAGCGGCGCTGGATTATCGCATGCGAATGGGAATTGACTCGCCGATGCACGACGTCGACTGGAACGCCGTTTGGTGGCAGAAGGAAGAGTTGTGAAAAAGGCTGTTTTGAAAAGAGCGATTTTTCGTCGGATTACCCTGAGCCTCTCCTTAGTGTTCTCGGCATCCTCCTATACTTTCTCTTGAACGCGTCATAAGGTAAGCAATAAATTAGAACGGCGGTTGGTCGCTTTCAACCCAACATCGCTTCTCAATCCTGCCAAGAATGGGACCGAGAAGGTTTTGAGCGACCAGGTCATTACCCCGGTCCCCGAAGTGGGCGGTATCGATGAAGATGTCTATGTTGCCGTCGCAGGCGTCGAAACTCGTGGTCGCGTCCACAAAACTAAAGCCCGGCCGCTCCAGCGCCTGCAGCGTTCTGCGAATCTCCTGATAGTAATCCCGCATCTCGATGAACCAGTTTAGGGAACTCACGGCATTAGCTGCGCGTTCTTCGCGTGGCGTACGGACCTTTTCACTGACCTCCATCACCGGTTGCAGAGCGAATACATAGTCCGCGCCCACTGTAGCCAGGGCGTGATGGGCGCACGCTACATTGCGCGCGATTCGTTCGGCCGTCAGGGAGGGGCTTACTGGCACGCGGGCGCCCAAGTCTCGATTCGGAAACTCCTCCGCGAGATTGGCAGCCAGGACGGTATTCAGGAGCACGAGGAAATAATTGTCCTGGAACGCCCGGAACCAGAGGAGGTTCTGGCCGAGCACACTCCAGAAGACATCGTTATGGCCCGAGAATGAGATGACGATATCCGGTTCCAGCTCCACTAAACGGTTCTCGATCAAGATACGTTCATGCGTGGAACCCCACGCGCCCGCCGCAGCGGTGATGACTTCGCATCGGACGCCGCGAGGACGCAGAGCCTCATTGAGATACGCTTCCAGGTAACCGGCGATCGTGGTGTCGTTGCTGCTCGCTCCAGTGCCGAAAGCTGTCGAGGCGCCGGTGACGAAGATACGGCAGACGTCTTTCGGCTTCGGGACCTCGATCTCGCGGGCATAGCGAAACTGCATATCGTTAATGAAGCCGCTGACGAGGCGGCCGGGCGCGGGAGCGAAGCCGACGAATGGCGTGGGCACTTCCCTGCTGACCCAGGTCACCCGCTCGAAGTCAGGCGGACTGTAATAACATCGATCCAGCCCATCGAGCGCTTCGGCGGTTCGGTCTGGCGATAGACACAAGGCGAACGCTCCGGCCACCGTCTGGTTTTGCCGCGACTGCTCAATCTGCTCAACCGCAAGCCTATTACCCTGTCGGGCCTTTTTCGGCATTCTCAGATAAGCCAGGCAGTGTCGCGCAAAGTCGCTGGCGGCCACCACTGCATTTGAGCGCAGAATCGCAGCCGGGATCAGCTTGGACATGAATGCCTCCCCTTAGACGGGTATCCACGCAGCGATTGCATCCAGCCGAGCAGCGATAATGGCCGTGGCCCCGCCGTCGGCTCGTTGCCGCGATCCTGAAGCGCCCTTGGTGTCATACGAGCAGGTACCGGACGAGTATACTACGCTTGCGAACCTTGACTTGGGCGAGGATAACCAAGCAAACTGTGCAGCAGTTCGAAAGGAAGAATCGCATGGCTCTCTTTCAGTGGTTTCTCAGTCTGATAAGCCGATTCCGGTTGCCGAAGCGGGATCCTCTTCATCGGGCGCGAGAGCATTCCTCGACAACCAGCGCAAACGAAAATAAGAACATCTATCCTCTTTTTTGATCCAAGACATTTGACGCCGGACAAAGATCTTCTGGTTTCACAGGCCTTGCTCCACGTGGGTTGCATCTCCTCCACGACGCTTCAATCAACTGATCGGCCTGAGACATTCAGGATGAGTGAGAGCGTCTTTGAGCCAGGACCGTGAAAAAACCAGGGAAGTATGTTTTCTCGCGAACATTGCGTTGGTAAGACAGCTCGTACATCTTCTTCTCTTCTTCAAAGAGGGCGCCCCAATCGTGGGGAGTCTGAAATCTATTGATGCTCGTCGAAAGACACTGAAACCCCATATCGGTCAGCCAACCGTACAGCTCCTGAAGCGTGTGCTGCGACTCATGGGGGTGAAAGACTTGATCACGAAACCATGAACGCAACAGTGTTTCGTCTGCCGTGAATGGGCCGAGTGTTTTATAGACGCGGAAGGCCTGCTGCTCGATCGCCTGCCGATCGCTTTCTGTTGTAGCGGTGTCGTACTTCGCCCGGTACGGCTGAAACAGATCCAAGAACGGTTGTCGACCATACCGATGGTACAGACCAATATGAACGAACCCGTCCGGCTCAACAAAGCCCGCAATATTCAGTAACGCCTCACGGCAATCATGGGTATGATGCAGGACGCCGAGACTGTTCACCAGGAAGAACTGATTCGCCCGAGTCAGCTGGCTGGTCTGCAACTTAAAAAGGTCAGCGCAGGTGTACCGAACCTTGTCCTCCAGGCCGAGGCGCTCGCTGACGGCTTGCGCTCGATGAACAGCCGGCTCACAGAGATCAACGCCAACCGCCTCTAACCCGTAGTGGTGAGCCACCGTATTGACAAACCAGCCAGCCCCGCAGCCGACATCGAGAACGACTCTTTGTTTGGCAGAGGCGAGGATCGCATCGAGGGTAGGGTAGGCCGCGGCAATCTGATTGCTTGCCTGAATCGTCCGGCACGCCTCCGCCAACGTTTGCTCATAATTAAATGGGAGGGAACGATAGAACTGCGTGACTTGTTCGGTCACCATCTCCTGATGAGAAGCCATGTCAGGACAATATGCCGTATTCATGGGTATGTGTTTCGCGGTAAGATAGGTCGGTTCTCGGAGCCGTCACCCGCGTTCGATCAAGAAGACGATTATCGCGCCCCCATCCGGAGGATTGTCAAGCGGGCGAGGCAACTCTTTAGATCTTCGGTAGCGACGGAATGGGGAATTCGTTTTGCTACTTACAACCTGGGAAAAGCGATAGGCTACGCGAAACCGCTTCGCCGATGAGCAACACCATCAAACCCAAACTGAGCGTACTGCTCGTTACCTACCATCACGAAAAATACATTCGCCAGGCGTTGGATAGCGTGTTGATGCAGCAGACGGATTTCGACTTTGAAATCGTCGTCGCGGATGATTATTCGCAGGACTCGACGATGACAATCATCCAGGAATACAGGGCCGGCCATCATAATATTCGCATTCTCCCCTCCGAGCGGAATGTCGGAATAACGCGCAACTATCAGCGCGGATTCGCGGCCTGTCGCGGAGAGTATATCGCCGTGCTCGAAGGAGATGATTTCTGGATCTCGCCGACTAAGCTGAAGTCTTTAGTAGCGTTCCTGGAACAACATCCGGAGTGCGCTTTCTGTTTCCATCGATTTCTCAGGCTCGGCGAGGCATCGAGCTTCTCAGTTCACCCGCCGCTGGAGATCGGAGGCGAATTCGCTCTATTCAGCGCAGCTCAGCTTGCGAGCGACAACTTCATCGGAAACTTTTCCGCCTGCGTATACCGGCGCGAGTGTATTGACCGCCTTGACCCCGCACTTTTCGAGATGAAGGTTTATGACTGGATGTTGAATATCACGGTCGCGCAGGAGGGAATGATTGGCTATCTTCCCACGATCATGTCCATCTACCGGGCTCACCCTGCAGGGGCCTGGTCCGGAAAAACTTTGGCCGAGCATACGCCAGAACTCCTGAATCTGATAGGCGTTTATAACAAGTACCTGGATTTCAGGTTTGACTCCGAATTTCACTCTTTCAAATCCGCTGTGCTCGCGGAAGTAGCTCGGAAGCAAAACAACTAAACAGACATCGGTAGTCTCTCGATGCGTCGGCGATCGCGGTATCAGAGATAGCAGCTTGACCCCTGGTAAAGTGTATGGCTAGACTGATGACCTCTTTTTCACCGCCGGATCCTTCTTATGCAAGGAGCGACATGCAGGTTGAAATGTGCGGAAGATCTTCGTGAATTCGCTCCTGCAGAAACCAGATGGGTATTTCCACCACCGACAGCGTCAAAGCGCTGGAATCCACAAATGAGGCTGCCAACGCTGCTCATCACGTAAGGCCGCATCTGGCATCCGTCTGTCTGCCGGACGAGCCGCTGGTTTTAATTCAGGCAACCAGCAGATGGCTGCCGCTTAACTTCGGCGATCTGTGGACGTATCGCGAGCTCCTGTATTTTCTGACCTGGCGAGACATTAAGGTCCGTTACAAACAGACGCTCCTGGGTATTACCTGGGTGGTCATGCAACCGCTTTTGATGACGCTGATCTTTTCGGTGTTCCTGGGAATCCTGGCGCGCGTTCCGACTGGCGGACTACCTTACGCTCTGTTGGTCTATACCGCCCTGCTACCCTGGAATCTTTTTTCCAGCGGTGTGATTACGGCTGCGTACAGCCTGGTCGGCAACTCAAACTTGATCACCAAGGTCTATTTTCCGCGCATGCTGGTTCCGGCGGCTTCGATCGCTGCCCGACTGGTTGACTTCGCGATTTCTTTTGCGATCCTGGTGGGACTGATCGTCTACTATCATGTGGCGCAGCATTTCAATGCTAAGCTGAGTTGGAATCTCGCCGCGATCCCATTTCTGATTGCGCTAACTATCCTGTTGTCATTCGGCGTCGGCATACTGGTTTCGGCCCTGAACGTAAAGTATCGCGATGTCGGCGTCGCCCTGCCCGTCCTGTTACAGCTTGGGATGTTTGTCTCGCCAGTGCTCTACTCCTCCGTGGTTATCCTGCCCGCAAAGTGGCAGAGGCTATATGCATTGAATCCTTTGGTCGGCATCATCGAGGGGTTCCGCATCGCGTTGCTCGGCGGAAGATTCAATCAGTTTGCCCTCGCAGTTTCGGCCGGTTTCGCCATCGGCTTGCTCATCATCTCTGCTTACATATTCCGGCATTTCGAAAAAGGCTTTGCCGACTTCGTCTAGATCGGAAAGATGTCAATCGCTACCAAGTTTCGGCGTCTGGTCAATCTTTATAAGCTCGCCTGGGCGGGCGACAGGCTGGACGCGTTGGAAACTCACCTGAAGCTCGTGCGCGGAGAACTGACCGCCGTTGCGGATTTACAATCGCAGATTGATCAAGTACGAGGCGATTGCTCGAGCGTTGGTGAAACGATGTATCAGATAGCAGCCCAGACCGGTTCTCAACTGAGAATCCTGGGCAGAGATCAGGATACGCTGAAATCAAGTCTGGAAGTCCCGCAGGAAACGGTCGACGATTTTTTAGCCTGGAAATCTCAGAACCCAATTCCTGCTCAGCCGCTGGTAACTGTTATTGTCGTTACATACAATCGATCTCGACTCTTGACTGAGCGATGCATTCCCTCAATCCTGGGACAGACCTACGACAATCTTGAGTTGATCGTCGTGGGAGATGCTTGCACCGACGATACTGAAGAACTCGTTTCACGGATCAAAGACCCGCGCTTGAAGTTCCATAATTTGCCTGAGCGTGGGCGGTACCCTTCCGACCCGATCCGGCGCTGGATGGTAGCGGGCACCGCGCCGACAAATGAGGCGCTCTCACTGGCGCAGGGTGATTTTATTAGCCACCTGGATGATGACGATGAATACGTGCCGGATCGACTTGAGAAGCTGGTGAAATTTGCGGCCGACAATCAATGCGACTTCGTCTGGCATCCATTCTGGTGGGAGCAAGACGACGGCAAATGGATTATCAACCAGGCGGCGGAAATTGCTCACGGCGAAATAACCAACGGCGCGGTCCTGTATCGCCGTTGGTTCAAGAACGTGCAAGGGAAGATGGACGCCTACCGGCTCATGGAACCGGCGGACTGGAATCGGTATCGCCGGATCAGCTACATCGGTCCGGTGGCGATGAGATATCCTGAACCGCTGCTCAGACACCACCGGGAACGAAATCAGCCGGACGCGAGTCTGATATAAAAAGCAAACAAGTTCAGGAAGAGACGCAGGCATTGAAACCAATTGTTCGGGTCCAGGAATTAAGTAAGCAGTACCGCATTGGCGTGCGGCGAGCTGCCAATGACACTCTGCACGAAACCATTTCTCGAAATGCTCGCTCAACCTGGAGCTTGATGAAGGGCAATGGCGACCTCCGCCACGAGATGATCTGGGCGCTCAAGAACATCAGCTTTGAGGTCGAACCCGGCGAAGCGCTTGGCATCGTTGGCCGCAACGGAGCGGGCAAGTCAACCCTGCTGAAAATCCTTTCACGAATCACTGAGCCAACCAGCGGCCGCGTAGAACTCTTCGGGCGCGTCGGCAGTCTGCTCGAAGTGGGGACGGGATTTCACCCTGAATTGACCGGCCGAGAGAACGTCTACTTGAATGGCGCGATTTTGGGAATGAAAAGGGTCGAGATCGCGCACAAGTTTGATGAGATTGTTGCTTTCTCGGAAATCGAGAAGTTCATTGACACTCCCGTCAAATGGTATTCAAGCGGAATGTACATGCGCCTGGCCTTTGCCGTCGCGGCAAATTTTGAACCGGAAATTCTGATTGTCGATGAAGTGTTGGCGGTCGGCGACGGGCCATTTCAAAAAAAGTGTCTGGCGAAAATGGGGGAAATATCGCGCGGCGGACGCACGGTGATCTTTGTCAGTCACAACATGAGCGCCATCGAAGCGCTGTGTAATCGAGTGCTCTGGCTGGTCGACGGTGAAATTGCCGAGCGAGCGGAAACCGAAAAAGTTGTATCCGATTATGTAAACACCGGCGTTTCGGTTTTGACCGAGAAGGTCTGGGGTGATCCGTCCGAGGCGCCGGGCAACGAACTGATCAAGCTCCACTCTGCGAAACTGCGATCTCTGACCCAACAGAATTCCCGAGAGATTAGCGTTGGGTTTCCGATCGAACTACAGTTTGAATTCTGGAATTATCAGTCAGGTGTCGACTTGAGCTTTACCATACACCTGTTGACCGTCGGCGGTGCGCACGTCTTTGCCGCGTCCTCGGGATTGAAGCCACGCCCGCGCGGATTGGTAAGAGAAACCATAGAGATACCGGCAAACTTCCTAAATGACGGAATGTACACAGTCACTGTTCAAGCCGCGCAAGGCGCTTCGGCTGTGCTCTACGATCATCCCGACGTCCTGGTTTTCGAGGCGCTGGACTCTAGTGAGTGGCGCGGCAGATGGCCGGGTGTTGTCAGGCCCAAGCTGGAGTGGGTTTCAGAGGATGTCAGTGAGGACGGCGCCTTTCATCAATAACCGTTCACTCGTTAGTGGGAATCTCTCATAGTTGAATTAAACTAGCGACACCTTACGTGCGGAAAAAATTAGTCATCTGGGGAGCATCCGGACACGCGCTGGTCGTTGCCGACGCGGCGCGTTTGGGCGATGAGTATGAAATCGCCGGTTTCATTGATGACGTGCACCCGGGGCGGAACGGCGAGGAATTCCGCGGCGCGGTGATTCTGGGTGGGCGAGAGCAGTTAGATGTCTTATCTTCGCAGGGCGTCAACAACCTGGTCTTCGGATTCGGGGATTGCCGAGCGCGCTTAGAGTTGGCGGAGTTTGCCCGGAGGAAAGGGTTTCGACTCGCCACCGTCATACATCCCAGGGCGTTTGTCGCTGCTGATGCTTCTGTGGGCTGCGGGACCGTGATACTGGCCGGTGCGATCGTGAATCCCGCGACCCGCATCGGCGAGAATGTGATCGTTAATACCTCTGCAAGTGTCGACCACGAGTGCTTGATCGAGGACGGCGCGCATATCGGCCCGGGCGTTCATCTGGGCGGAAGAGTTCGCGTCGGACGCGCGGCTTGGATCGGAATAGGAGCAACGGTGATCGATCGTTCGAGTATTGGTGCGGAGGCGGTGATTGGTGCTGGCGCGGTTGTGGTAGCTGACATCCCTGGCGGCGTCCTCGCTTATGGCATTCCCGCTCGGGTAATAAAGAGGGTCGAGACCAACGGCTAGGAACTCGGCGAGCTTTGCGCCGGCTCTTTAACTGATGAAAACCAGCGTGACCAGGAAAACACTCATCTATCACCTCGCTTCGCAGAGTTTCGTGGCCGAGAGTTTTCAGGACACATTCCTGGGGTCCCGGTAGCCATCGGGATTATAGATGAGCAATAACTCCTTGCACATTCCATTTAACCGTCCGTTCTTCTCCGGGCGCGAGTTTGAGTTCATTCAGCAGGCGATCGCGAACTCGCAGATTTCGGGCGACGGAATCTTCACCAGGAAATGTCATGCCTTACTTGAGAACGCGCTTGGCGTGTCCAAAGTCCTGCTGACTACCTCCTGTACGCACGCGCTGGAAATGGCGGCGCTTCTCCTGGACATCAAACCAGGTGATGAAGTAATCATTCCCTCGTTCACCTTCGTATCAGCCGTTAACGCTTTCGTGCTGCGCGGCGCTCGCCCCGTCTTCATAGATATTCGGGCGGACACGCTCAATCTGGATGAGGCGCAACTCGAGCGTCTCATCACGCCGCGTACTAAAGCGATTGTCGTAGTTCATTACGCCGGCGTCGGCTGTGACATGGATACCATTATGCAAGTGGCTGGGCGACACGGCATCCCGGTGATAGAGGATAACGCGCACGGTTTGTTCGGCAAGTACCGCGGCAAGTATTTGGGTACCTTCGGCTGCCTGGCCACCCAGAGCTTTCACGAGACCAAGAATTTCACCTGTGGCGAAGGTGGAGCTTTGTTGATTAACGACCAACGGTACATCGAGCGGGCCGAGATCATTCGGGAGAAAGGAACTGATCGCAACCGCTTCTTCCGCGGCGAAGTGGACAAGTACACCTGGCTGGATGTCGGTTCAAGTTACCTGCCTTCTGACATTCTCGCGGCCTACCTCTACGCTCAACTGGAAGTGCGAGAATTGATTCAGTCCAGGCGGCAGCGGATTTGGGAGTATTACTATGAACACCTCGAGAGTTGGGCGAGAAGTTCCGGCGTCCGCCTCCCGACCGTGCCGACTCACTGTGAACAGCCATACCATTTGTTTCATTTGCTCTTACCCTCGATTGAGCAGCGCCAGGCAATGATCGCTCATTTGAACGCGCGGGGAATCAATAGCGTTTTTCATTACCTGCCTCTTCACCTCTCGAGGATGGGCCGGCAATTCGGTGGGCAAGAAGGCGACTGCCCGATCACTGAAGAGGTAAGCGATCGTCTGGTCCGCTTGCCCTTCTATTGCGACCTCACAGAGGACGAACAGATGCGAGTCGTGAATGCACTTCACGAATTTGCAGAGCAGGAACTTGACGAGGTTCGTTGAAAATACTCATAGCCTGAGCGCGCGGAGAAAGACCAATCTTGATTACACAAGACTTTTCGAGATGAGAGGTTAGCGGATTCATGAATTGGAGTTCCGATCGATGGCGCGCTTTTCCTTTTGATGCCGTTGTGATCACGGCCGTATTTCTCGCTATTTCCGCTGTGTTTTGGGGTCACATCGGACTGAACGTCTCTGACAGGGGGCAACTTTGGTATGGGACTATACAGACTGCTTTGGGCGAAGTGCCAGTAAGGGACTTTCAATCCTACGATCCAGGGCGATACTACTGGGGCGCCCTCTGGTTCAAACTCCTTGGCAACGATGGCTTCAAGTCGTTGGCAGTTTCGGCTTTAGCATTTCAGTTCATCGGCATGTTTCTCGGGCTACTGGTTCTGCGGCGGCGAATATTGAAGACCTGGTGGGCGCTGGCGGCAGCTGGTCTGATGATATGGATATGGCTTGGAGGTCATGAGTCAGTCATCATCCTCTCCGCCGTTTACTTCGCCGTCCTGCTCGTGGAAAAACCTTCTAACCTCAGACATTTCAGCGCGGGCGCATTCGTCGGCATCGTAGCATTCTTTGGGCGCAACCACGGGCTCTATTGTGCCGTGGCTTTCTCGGCATTGATCCTGTTCATCTGGCTCAGAATCGACCGGCGTAAGCTCCCCGTCCGCGCCTGCCTATGGCTTCTTGGCGTCATCGTTGGTTATCTTCCCATGCTGGTAATGATCGCCTTGATCCCCGGCTTCTTTCACGCAGTGATCGAGGGGATTAAGTTCAACGTCTACGTTGCCAGACGTCTCCCTTTGCCAGTCCCCTGGCCCTGGCGCCCGGACTATTCTCGTTTGGGTTGGGGAGAGTCAGCTTTTGCATTTGGAGTTGGCATCTTGTACGTGATCGTGCCGATTTCTTACGTTGTGGGGCTAGTACATCTGCTGACTACAAAGCGTGACCTCCAACGAAAGACGGTGCTAATTGCATGTGTCTTCGTTGGGCTGGCATTCCTGGACTATACCTTCAGTCGCGCCAGCTTCGATTATCTCGCTATCACCATTTGGCCTGCACTAATCGGTTTAATGGCACTTCCTGCCGCCTTCGGCGAGCGCCATAAGAGAGTGCTAACGATTGGCGCGTGGGCGTTCATCCTCGTCGTCTCACGGGTTACTGTTTGGTCGGGAGGCTGGAGCGCTCGTTCCTGGCCTCTCAAGGTACCGGTAAATGCACTTGTGCGCTACCACGGCAATTTAGATCTTGCCTACCGGGAGTATGGGTTCGTAAGAACCGAAATCAGAGGAGATGATTTGTGGATAGACATGGCCACGGCTAAGACCATCAATGATGTAAAAAAGTTGGTCGGTCAAAAGTTAGCGCCGGATGAAAACATTCTGATCGCTCCATACTGGCCCGGCTTCTATCCGATCCTGCGCAAGAAATCTCCGGTGTGGGAAAATTACTTCTTGCTTCCACAGCCACGTGAGAAGCAGGAAGAGATGATCAACGACCTGGAGAGAAAGAACGTTAACTGGGTGATTGTACAGAATCCGCCTTTGGACGGACGCGAGGAGTTGCGCTTTAGCAACACGCACGCCTACATGTGGCAGTACCTCATGGAGAATTTTGAACGGGTGGACACGGACTTGTTGCCTCCGGACTTCCAGTTTCGGCACCGAAAAAAGGTTAACGGAACAGCCGGAAGACGTCCCGACGGGTAAGAGATCGCATGTCTGAAACTTATTGCCTTCGCCGAACGCTGATTACCTGTCGAGATCGAACTCACTCCCATGAAGAATGGACGGTGGAGACTTTAGGAAGCGTGATCGCTCATCGCATGACACGGAAGTCTACGACGAAAAACCGCGCCCTTTAACCCCGGCTGGCGACGATGATGCCCGCCATTATTAGCCCGACGCCCAGAACCTTCGGCACAGTCAAGGTTTCATGGAAGAGGACGGCACTCAAGATCAGCACCAG
>Ga0099791_10000307_pt1 | contig 17440 bp, 18 predicted proteins | sample Rivendell_Oct201_7_FD_77318 | JGI IMG/M metagenome (GOLD analysis project Ga0099791, IMG submission 77318) | Vadose zone soil and rhizosphere microbial communities from the Eel River Critical Zone Observatory, Northern California to study diel... | ecosystem: Environmental > Terrestrial > Soil... | reverse complement strand
GCTCGGCGCCGACATCGTGGACCTCAACATGGGCTGTCCCATGCCCAAGATCACGGGCAAGGGCAAGGGCGCCGCCCTCATGAAGGACGTGCCCGGCACCGCGCGGCTTCTCCGCGCGATGCGGCAATCGATCGCCGTGCCCTTCACCATCAAGATCCGCGGCGGCTGGGACGACCTGCACCTGAACGCCGTCGAGATCGCTCGCATCACCGAGGGCGAGGGCGTCGACGCGATCACGGTTCATCCGCGGACCCGCTCGCAGCAGTACGCGGGCGTCGCGCCGTGGGAGATCATCGCCTCGGTCGTCGACGCGGTGGCCATCCCGGTCGTCGGCAACGGTGACGTCCGGAGCCGCGCCGACGCGGCGGCGATGGTCGCGGCGACCGGCTGCGCCGCCGTCATGATCGGGCGCGGCGCGCTCGGCGCCCCGTGGATCTTCGGGGCCGGCGACACCCCGCGCACCGAGCGGGCGCGGATCATCCGGCGTCACGCCGAGCTGATCGCGACGCATCTCTCGGCGCCGACCGCGCTCGTTCAGCTCAAGAAGCACCTGGCCTGGTACGCGAGCGGATTCCCGGGCGCGGCAAAGCTTCGCGAGACGCTCTTCGGTCTGGAGACGGCCGCGGCGGTTCAGGACGCGTTCTGGGCGGCCTGGTGAGCGAGCGGTACTTCGAGGACTTCACGGTCGGCGATCGCTTCAAGAGCCCGTCGCGGACGCTGACCGACGCGCACTTCATGTTCTTCGCCGGGATGACCGGCGACAACCACCCGATTCACTACGACGAGGAATACGGCAAGAAGACGCGCTTCGGTCACCGGCTGGCGCACGGTCTGCTGCTCAGCTCGCTGACCGCGGTCGGCGCCTCCACCCTCGCGCCACTGCTCGAGCATTCCATCGTCGCGTTCGTCGAGCAGACGACCCGATTCCGCGCGCCGGTGTTTCTCGGCGACACGATCTACCCGGAGCACGAGGTCGTCGGCCTGGAGCGCAAGCGGTCGTCGGGACTCCTGACGCTGCGCGTGGCGCTGCGAAACCAGCGGGGCGAGATCGTGCTCGAGGGCGAGCACCGCTACCTGATCGCCTACCGTCCGACGGCCTAATCGCTCCGGCCGCGCGCCGCGACGTCCCACACCGCCTCGACGGTGTCGCCGCGCATCGCGTAGATCCGATCGTAGAGGTTGATCGTCGGGTCGCAGTGGGGCGGGAAGAACTCGATGCGCTCGCCGAGCCGCGGCGGGCGCGAGGGATCGGTGACGGTCAGCCGCCCGTGCTCGTCGCCGGCGAACGTGAACTCGACGCCCGGGCGCTCCACCGACTCCGGTGGAAACGGCTTGTCGGTCGAGAAGGACTTGAGCCCGCCGTCGACCATCGCCCGGTCGGCCGTGGGCGTGCTGACGACCGTTGTGATGACCGTGAGCGCCATCTCGAACTCGCCGAGCGTGGCGCCGGCGCGGCCGCCGATGCGCCGGTACTCGAGGTCCATCACGCAATAGGAGCCGGCCTGCAGCTCGGTGAGCCCCGGCAGCTCGACGTCGATGTCCCAGGTGCCCGTCGAGCCGCCCGCGACGATCTCGACCGGCAATCCGGCCGCCTCGATCATCGTGCGCGTCGCCATGAGCGGCGCCAGCGCCGCGCGCGACGCAGCCTGCCGCGCCTCCCAGCCGATGACGTGAGCGCAGTGGCCCGCGTAGCCCTGCAGCCCGCGAAAGCGGAGCGAAGGCTGCGCGACCACGGCGCGCGCCAGCGCGAGCGCAGGCTCGCCGGGCGCGATTCCGGTACGCCGGTTTCCCACGTCGATGTCCACCAGGACGTTGAGGGTGACCCCGTCGGCGGCGGCCTCGCGCCCGAGCGTCTTGACGTTGTCGGTGTTGTCGACGACGAGCAGCGTGTCGGGCGCCGCCGAGACGAGCTGCATGAGCCGCCGGATCGCCGCCGGCGAGACCACTTCGGTCGTGATCAGGAGGCCGCGGACCCCCGCGCGCGCCATCACCTCGGCCTCGCCCAGCTTGGCGCAGGCGACGCCGAGCGCCCCCGCGCTCACCTGACGCCGGGCGACCTCGGGGCAGCGGTGCGTCTTCGCGTGCGGCCTGAGGTTCTTGCCGGCGGCGCGCGCATGCGCGGCCATACGGCGGATGTTCCGCTCGAAGCGGTCGAGGTCGAGGAGCAGCGCCGGCGTCGGAATGTCGTCGCGTGTCATTCGAAGACCGCGCTCACTCTAGCACGCGCGCGATCAGCGCAAGCGCTGGAGGTTCCGCTGCTGGATGCCGCTGGTGACGTCGTAACTGAGATCCGGGCGGCGCTCCGCGGCGGAGGACTGCTCGCGCAGGAGCTCCGCGGCGCGCTGCGCGCTCTCGTACTCGGCGGTCGCCCGCTCCGCCTCGCGCACCGCCTCGTCGAGCGGGGGGGCCGGATGCACGATGGCGCGGCGCGGCGAGGACTCGCCGGCGCGCCGGAGCTCGAGCGCCGACGGATCCTGGCCCGGCGCGTCTTGCGCCGCGGCGGTCAGCGGCAGCAGCGCGACGAGCGCGCTGGCGACCAGACGGAGAACCATGAGCGCAGTATACCCGCGCCTCACGAGAGGCTCACCTCGTCGCGCAGCTCGTTCCGGTCGTCGGGCCTCCGCGGATAGTGCTCGGCGAGCGCCCGGCCGAGCACCTCGATCGCGCGCTCGAGCGCCCGGCGCGGGGGACCATTCTCCCGCAAGGTCTCGACTATCAGGTCGCGCACCTCGTTCCAGTGACCGTCGCCGACGCGGCCATGGATGCCCTCGTCTCCGACGACCGCCAGGCGCCGCTCCTCGACCGCGACGTAGATCAGCACGCCGTGTCGCTCGGCCGTCCTGTGCATGCCCAGACGCCTGAACACGTGCTGCGCGCGCGCGAGGACGTCGTGGCGGCGGCGCAACAGCCGCCGGGGCACACGACGCTCGAGATGCACCCGGATCTCCGCCGACGTGCCCGATTCGGCGGTCTTGATCGCCTGGGTGATCGCGTCGAAATCGGCCTCGCTCAGGAACCGTCGCGCCCACTTGGGATGCCGGGCCATCACCAGCTCCCGCTCGCGCCGCCGCCGCCCGAGCTGCCGCCGCCGCCCGAGAAGCCGCCGCCGGAGGATCCGCCTCCACCGCCCCAGCCCCCACCGCCGAAGCCGCCGCCATACCAGCCCCCCGTGCCGGGCGAGCCCCAGCCGCGGCGGCCGGCGGTGTAGCCGCGCTGATGCGACGCATTCCACGCGAGGCTGACGAACGTGATCCCCACGCAGGCGAGAAAGAACAGCAGATAGATCTCCCGGGTGGACAGGCCCCGTCGCGCCGCCGCCGCCTTGCGCTGCTCGGTTGCGGCCGACGGCGCGATCCGCTCGTATACCGCGATCACCGCGGCTTCGAGCCCCGCCGCGTAGCGCTGCTCACGAAAGCGCGGCGCGAGCGCCTCGCGGATGATCTGGGAGGAGACCGCGTCCGTCAGCACCGCCTCGAGCCCGTAGCCGACCTCGATGCGCACCTTCCGGTCCTGGACGAACAGGACGAGGAGGACACCGTTGTCGAGCGCCTTCGAGCCGAGGCGCCACTTCTGGAACAGCCGGCTCGCGACGTCCTCGACGCTCTCGCCGTCGAGCGATCGGAACACCGCGATGGCCATCTGCGGCCCGGCGGCGCGCTCGCGCTCGGTCAGCAGCGCTTCGAGCCGCTCGCGCTCGGCCGGGCTCAGGAGCCCGGCGTAGTCGTTCACATGGCCGGTCGGCGCGGACGGCAGGACGAGAGCGACAGCGAGGACAACCGCGAGGAGCAGGCTAGAATTTCACCTTGGGCACGGTGGCCGCGTCGGGTGCCGCTTCGAAGAACGGCCGGGCCTGAAAGCCGGAGAAGCCGGCGACGAGCGAGCCCGGGAAGAGGCGAAGGCGAGTGTTGTAGTCGCGCACGGACTCGTTGAACTTGCGGCGCTCCACGGTGATCCGGTTCTCGGTTCCCTCGAGCTGGCTCTGCAGGGCCAGGAAATTCTGGTTCGATTTGAGCTCGGGGTAGCGCTCGACGGTGACCAGCAGGCGCGACAGCGCGCCGGAAAGCTGGCTCTGCGCCGCCTGGAATTTCTCGAGCGCCTTCGGATCCTTGAGCGCTTCCGGCGTGAGCTGGATCGACGAGGCGCTGGCCCGCGCCTTCGTGACCTCCTCGAGCACCGTGCGCTCCTGCGCGGCGAATCCCTTGACGGTCTCGACCAGGTTCGGCACCAGGTCGGCCCGGCGCTGGTAGACGTTCTGCACCTGCGCCCACTTCTCGTTGACGTCCTGATCGAGCCTCACGAGCTGGTTGTTGATGGAGACCGCCCACGCGGCGACGCCGACGACGAGCACGACGATGACGACCAGAGCGATGAGGAGCCCGCGCGCCATGAGCGGGATGATTATATACTTGCCGGCACCGGACTGCAGCGAAGGAGGCCGCTACGGAACGCCTGCCCGACTATCACGTGAAGGCCCGTAACACATCGTCGAGCTCCGAGAACAAGATCCACGACGACGAGACCGCGCGCCGGTTCGGCTTCCGCGGCGCCCTCGTCCCCGGCGTGACCGTGTACGCCTACCTCACGCATCCCCTGGTGGAGGCGTTCGGTGCGGCGTGGCTGGAGCGCGGGACGGCGAGCGTGCGTTTCACGAAGCCCATCCACGACGGCGAGGAGGTGCTCGTCGCGGGCGCGGTGACGGCGCGTGACACGAAGAGCGTCGCCGCGACGGTCTCCGCCTCGACCGCGGCCGGCGGCGAGTGCGCGACGCTGACCGCCACCTTGCCGGCGGGCTCGCCGGTGGCCCTGAACCTCGCGCACTATCGGGCGGCGCCGCTGCCCGAGGATCGGCCGGTGGCGACCCGGGCGCACTTCGCGAGCCTCGACGCCCTCGGCACGCCGGTCAACGCGTACGACGACGCGCGCGCGACGGAGTATCTCGACCGCTTCAGCGACGCGCTCGCCCTCTATCGCGGCGCGCGCGGCTGGGTCCACCCCGCGTTCCTCCTCGATCAGTCGAACAAGGCGCTCTCGCTCAACGTCCGGCTCAGCCCGTGGATCCACGTCGGCAGCGTCGTGCGGCACCTCGGCGGCGCGCGCGTCGGCGAGACCCTGGCCACGCGCGGGCGCGTGCGATCGCTCTTCGAGAAGAAGGATCGGCAGTTCGTCGAAGCCGATCTGGCCATCGTCGCCGAGACCGGCGGCCGGCCTCGCCCCGTCGCGCACGTGCTCCACACCGCGATCTACTGCCTGGCGTCCCCCGCGCGTTGATTCGCGCCGGCCGGCGTGCTAGAAACGTCCATTCACAGGAGGCCGACCGATGGATTTGACCTACGCGCCTGAGGACCGGGAGTTCCGCGGGAAGACCCGGCGCTGGCTCGAGACCAACACGCCCACGCACGAGCTCAAGACGCTCGACGAGCGCAAGGGGTGGCACCGCAAGCTCTACGAGGCGGGCTACGTCGGCATGCAGTGGCCGCGCGAGTACGGCGGCTGGGGCGCCACACCGATGCAGCAGGCCATCGTGCAGGACGAGATGGCGCGCGTGAGCGCGCCGCCGACCATCAACGGCCTCGGCATCGGCTTCATCGGCCCGACGATCATCGTCCACGGCACCGAGGCACAGAAGAAGCGCTACCTCAAGAAGATGCTGACGGCCGAGGAGATCTGGTGCCAGCTCTACTCCGAGCCGAACGCGGGCTCCGATCTGGCGAGCCTCAAGACGCGGGCGGAGGATCAGGGCGACCACTTCCTGGTCAACGGCCAGAAGATCTGGACGTCGAGCGGGCCCATCGCCGACTGGGGCATTCTCCTGGCGCGCACCGATCCGAAGGTGGCCAAGCACCGGGGCATCTCGTGCGTGCTCCTCAACATGCGGCAGCCCGGCGTGGAGGTGCGGCCCCTCAAGCAGATCACCGGCAGCTCGCTCTTCTCCGAAGTCTTCATGACCAACGCGCGCGCCGAGAAGTCGGACCTGATCGGCAACCTCAACCAGGGATGGGAGATCGCGCAGACCACGCTCGGCTACGAGCGGGGCGCCAACTCGCTTGGACGAGTCACCCGGCACGCCATCGCCTTCACCCAGCTGGTGAAGGCCACCCGCGAGCTCAAGCGCGGCGGCCGGCCCCTGATCGACGACCCCGCCGTCCGCGCGAAGCTGGGGCGGGTCTACGCGGACCTTGAAGTACAACGCTATGCTGCCCTGCGCGTCCTGTCAGCGCTCCAGAAGAGTGACTCGCCGGGAGCCGCTTCGTCGATCACCAAACTGTCTTATACCGAGTTCGAGAAGCGCTACTACGAGACGGCGCTCGAGATTCTCGGGCCGTACGGCCAGCTCATGGTCGCGCGCGAAGAGTTCGAGGAGGTCGACACCTCCTCCGGCGAGCCCGGCACGTTCGCGACCGCGTTCCTGTGGTCGCGCGCCGGCACCATCTACTCGGGCTCGTCCGAGATCCAGAAGAACATCATCGGAGAGCGCGTGCTCGGCCTGCCGAAGGAAGTGCGCGCCGACCGCCTGAAGGCCTGACGCCATGGATTTCTCGTTCACGTCCGACCAGCAGCTCCTGAAGAATTCCGCCCGCGCGTTTCTGGACGAGCACTGCAAGCCCGCCGCTGTCCGTCTGTTGTGGGACGATCCGCGGGGCGAGAGCGACACGATGTGGAAGGAGATGGCCCAGCTCGGCTGGCTCGGCCTCTCCCTGCCCGAGGCGTACGGCGGCAGCGGGCTCGGCATGGTCGAGTCGGCAATCCTGCTCGAGGAGCTGGGACGCGCCGCGTACCCCGGACCCTACTGGCCGACCGCGCTGGCCGCGGCGGCCGTCGAGGCCGCCGGCACCGACGCGCAGAAGAAGCGCTGGCTCGCCGCCATCGCCACCGGCGACGCCCGCGCGACGCTCGCGTTTCTCGACGCCGATCTCGACTGGGACCCGGCGGCGATGACGACGCGGGCGGAGAAGACGCCGAAGGGCTGGGCGCTTTCCGGGACGAAGCGGTTCGTTCCCTGGGCCCACGTCGCCAACGTGCTGCTGATTCCCGCGCAGGCACCCGAAGGACCGACCCTGTTCCTCGTCGAGCCCGCGGCCTCGGGCCTCAGCATGTCGCCGGTCCAGGGCATGGACCTGGCGACGCGCTGGGTACAGGTCGACCTCGACAAAGCTCCGGTGCCGGCCGACGGCGTGCTCGGCGCGGCCGGCCAGGCAGCGCCCCTGCTCACGAGCCTGCTCCGTCGCGGCGCCGTCGGCGCGGCGGCCGAGATGCTCGGGGCGGCGCGCCGCTGCCTGGACATGGCGGTCGGCTACGCCAAGGTCCGCGAGCAGTTCGGGCAGCCGATCGGCTCGTTCCAGGCGATCCGCCACAAGTGCTCGGAGATGCTCCTGGAAGTGGAGAACTCGCACTCCGCCGTCTACTACGCGGCGTGGACCCAGGACGCGAAGGCCGAGGACGAGGCGCTCGCCGCGTCCGTCGCGAAGGCGTACGTGGGCGACGCCGCGCGCAAGGTGTGCGGCGAAGCGATCCAGGTGCACGGCGGCATCGGCTTCACCTGGGAGTACGACCTGCACATCTACTTCAAGCGCGCCAAGGCGCTCGAGCCGATGTACGGCGACGTCGATTACCATCGCGAGCAGATCGTCCGGTACGTCGCGCGGTAGCCGGCCAGCCCCGTGCCCCCGTCTCCGCCGCCGCTCGACGGAATCCGCGTCGTCGATCTGACCAGCTACATCGCCGGCTCGTACGCGGCGATGCAGCTCGCCGATCTCGGGGCGGCCGTCATCAAGGTCGAGGCGCTCGAGGGCGACTCGTTTCGCGAGCTGCCGGGCTTCTTCGGCTGGAACCGCGGCAAGCGCTCGATCGCGGTCAACCTCAAGAATCCCGAGGGGAGCCGGATCGTCCACCGGCTCGCCGAGCGCGCCGACGTCGTCATGGAGAACATGCGCCCGGGCGTCGCCGAGCGGCTCGGCGTCGGCTACGAGCGCCTCAGCGCCATCAACCCTCGCCTGGTCTATTCCTCGGTCACGGCCTTCGGCTCGACCGGTCCCGACGCCGACCGTCCCGGCTTCGATCCGATCTTCCAGGCGCTCGGCGGCTTGATGACGCTCCAGGGCTTCGGCGGCCCACCGGTGTATCTCCGGACCGCGCCGACCGACTACTACACGGCGGCGCTCGCGACCCAGGGCATTCTCTCGGCGCTCTTCGCGCGCGAGCGCACGGGGCGCGGCCAGCGCGTCGAGACGTCGCTGCTCCGCGGCGCGCTGGCGCTCCAGGCGGGCGTCGCCATCGACTATCCGACCAAGCCGACGCTGATGCGCGACAACCCGACCTATCGTCTCTACCAGGCGGGCGACAGCAGCTGGTTCTTCCTCGCCGTGGGCAACCAGACCTTCTGGCTGAAGCTCTGCAAGGCGCTCGAGCTCGAGCACCTGGCCGACGACCCGCGCTTCGGGTCGTGGCTCGCGCGCCTCGAGAACAACCAGGCGCTCCTGCCGCTCATCGAGAGCAAGTTCAAGTCCAGGCCCCGCGACCACTGGCTCGAGCTGCTCGCGCAGCACGACATTCCGGCGGCGCCGGTCCAGACGGTCATGGAGTTCATGCGCCATCCGGCGGTCCGCCACCACGACATGATCCGCGAGTACGAGCACCCGGAAGTCGGGCGGCTGCGCTTGATGGGTCAGCCCATCGCCTTCACCGGGACGCCCACGCGCGATCCGGGACCACCGCCGACGCTCGGCGAGCACACGGACGCGGTCCTGCGCGAGATCGGCTACACCGACGAGGAGATCGCCGGGCTCGTCGCGCGGGGCGTGTGCCGCGGGCCGGCGCGGGCCTGAGGAGGCATCGATCGATGGCGTACGAGGCGATCCGCTACGAGCTGGCCGACGGCATCGCGACGATCACGCTCAACCGTCCCGCCGTGCACAACGCGATGAACGAGCGCATGCGCGAGGAGCTGACCGCCTGCTTCGCCGAGCTGGCGCGGGCCGAGGATGCGCGCGTCATCATCGTGACCGGAACGGGCGAGCGCGCCTTCTCCGCCGGCGCCGACATCCGCGAGTTCGTCGCGCCCCAGGTGCCGGTCCGGTTCCGCGACAGCCGCCGCCGGGTCGACTTCCGCGCCGCGATGGACCGCTGCCCTCAGCCGATCATCGCCGCGATCCGCGGCTTCGCGCTGGGGGGCGGGCTCGAGCTGGCGCTGGCGTGCGACATCCGGATCGCCGGCGAGGACTCCCAGCTCGGCCTCACCGAGGTCAACCTCGCGATCATCCCGGGCGGCGGCGGGACGCAGCGGCTGCCGCGGCTCGTGGGTCGCGGCAAGGCGCTCGAGATGATCCTGACCGGGGCCCGGGTCGACGCGCGCGAGGCCCTCCGCATCGGCCTCGTGGAGCGCGTGGTACCGGCGACCGAGGTCCTGTCCTCGGCGCAGGCGCTCGCCCGGACACTCGCCGAGAAGGCGCCGGTGGCGCTCCGCTACGCGAAGGAGGCGGTCGTGAAGGGCCTCGGGGTGCCGCTCGAGGACGGGCTCCGTCTGGAGAACGACCTCGCGACCCTCCTGCGCACGACCGACGACCGCGTCGAAGGCGCCAAGGCGTTCCTCGAGAAGAGAAAGCCCCGCTTCACCGGCCAATAGCGGTGCCGTTCGCGTACTACGCGCGGCTCACGCGTTCGCAGCAGGCCGTCTATCGCAAGAGCGACGCGCTCATCGAGATCCGCCTCGAGAACCCGGCGGCGCTCCGCCCGCGCGTGGCGGCGCTCGAGCTCGCGCTCAACACCGAGGAGCGGGCCGCGACCGAGCGGGCCAGCCGCGAGCTGGTCGACGGGCTCACCGACGCCATGGGGCTCCCGAACGTGCGGGTCGACGTGCTGGCGGCGCGGCCCCATTCACACTGGGGCGAGCTGCACGGGCTCTACACCCGCGAGCGCGGCCGGCAGCCGAAGATCCAGCTCTGGATGCGCACGGCGAAGCGCAAGCGTGTCGTCGCGTTCCGCACGTATCTCCGGACCTTGCTCCACGAGGTGGGCCACCACGTGGACTATGCCGGGCTCCGCCTGGCGGAGTCGTATCATACCGACGGGTTCTACAAGCGGGAGTCGAGCCTGTTCCACCAGCTCGTGCCCGAACTCGCGGGGAGGATCACGATGCCGACCATGGAAGAGTACGCGAAGCTGCCGGCCGCCGACCGCCTGAAGCGTCTGACGCGCACCGCCGACGAGCTCGCCGCCGCCGTCCGCGGCCGCGACGACGCGATCCTGTCGCGCCGGCCCGACGGCAAGAACTGGGCGGCGAAGGAGATCGTCTGCCACCTGCGCGACATCGAGGAGATGTTCATGGGACGCTTCGGGCTGATCCTGGCCATGGACGACCCGAAGCTGGCCTTCGACCCGACGATGCCGGATCGGTGGGCGGAGGAGCGTCAGTACCTCCGTAACGACGGAGAGCACGCCCTCGCGGCCTTCCGCAAGCGCCGCGACGAGTCGCTCGCGTTGCTCCGGACGCTCACGCCCGAGCAGTGGAAGCGCGCCGGCGTTCACGCCACGCGCGGCCCCCTCACCATCAACGACTTCGTCACGCTCATGGCGTGGCACGACGACAACCACCTCGACCAGCTCCGGCGCGCGCTGGAGGGCAAGGCCTGAGGGCCGGCGCTACCGAACCCGGGTAAGCTCCACGCCGTCGACGACCATCTTCCACGCCCCGCCTCCTGGTAGGGCGGCTTCGACACCTCGAACGTGGTGGACAGAATGGGAACGCCAACGATGAAGTTGTCGCCCTCGAACCGGCGCAGCGGGCCGTTGACACTGGTCGTGACGCCGCCCCTGAGCCGCTTGTAGGCGACGGTCCCGTCCTGCGTGAGCAGGAGGGCCATCGTCTGGGCGCGCCACTCCCCGACGTACGCGGCCTTCTCCTGCGGCACCGGCTGCCCGCACGCCGACAGGATCAGCAGAACCGGCAAAATCACCAATAGGGTGCGCTTTCGCATGACGGCCTTCTCCCGTTCGCTCGCCCGAGAGCCTCAGGTGGCCACCTAAAATTCAATCACGGCGCCACCGCGGGACCTCAAGATTCTCGGGCTCGACGGGCGGCACCACCGGATGTGGAGCGATCGAGGGGGAGAACAACTCGTAGCGCGGGCTCGCCGGCCGGGCGTTACGCCGGCGGCTATCCCTGGCGCTGGCACGGGGGCAGACATCCCCGCCTTACGGCGCTGGCCGCAACGCCACGGCTTCACCCTCCACCTCGGCGGCGGCGCGGCGAGCCCTCCTTGAAACGTACTACTCCGCGCGCCCGAGCGAAAGCGCCGCCGGAGTCGCGGGAGCGAGGGCCTACCGCTCGCCGCTCTGCTGGAGAAGCTTGGCGACGAGGCCCGTCCACCCGGTCTGGTGGCTCGCGCCGATACCGGCCCCGTCGTCGCCGTGGAAGTATTCGTAGAACAGGACGAGGTCCCGCCAGAGCGGATCCCGCTGGAACGTCTCCGTGCCTCCGTAGACCGGCCGCCGCCCGTCCGCGTCGCGCAGGAAGATGCGCGTGAGCCGCCGCGACAGCTCCGCGGCCACCTGCCACAGATTGAGCGTCGTCGCCGAGCCCGTCGGAAACGGAATCTTGAACGCGTCGCCGTAGAAGTAGTGGAACTTCTGGAGTGACTCGATCAGCAGGTAATTGACCGGGAACCAGACCGGGCCGCGCCAGTTCGAGTTGCCGCCGAAGAGCGCGCTCGAGGACTCGGCCGGCTCGTAGTCGACGCGATGCTCGATCCCGTCGAGCCGGAGCGAGTAGGGATGATCCTGGTGGTAGCGCGACACGCCGCGGATGCCGTGCGGCGAGAGGAACTCCGTCTCGTCCAGCATCAGCCGGAGGACGCGCGGGAGCTGCGCGCGTCCGACGATGGCCAGGAGCCGGCGCACGCCGACGCCGGGCCGGGTCGCCATCTCGACGTGGTCGCGAAACTCCGGATGATTGTCGATGAACCACTGCATCCGTCGCTTGAAGCCGGGGAGCTTGTCCACCACATCCGGCTCGAGCGTCTCCACCGCGAAGAGCGGGATCAGCCCGACCATCGAGCGCACCTTCACGGGATAGGCGGTGCCGTTGCCGTGGAGCACGTCGTAGTAGAACCCGTCCGCCTCGTCCCAGAGGTTGATGCCGGTCCCCGGGCTATCCACCGCGTGCGCGATGTAGACGAAGTGCTCGAAGAACTTCGACGCGACGTCCGCGTAGGCCGGATCCTGCTTCGCGAGCTCGAGCGCGATCGCCAGCATGTTGAGGCAATACATGCCCATCCACGAGGTTGCGTCCGACTGCTCGAGGCGGTCCCCCGTCGGCAGCGGGGCCGAGCGGTCGAAGACGCCGATGTTGTCGAGACCGAGGAAGCCGCCCTGGAACACGTTCCGGCCCTCGGCGTCCTTCCGGTTCACCCACCAGGTGAAGTTCAGCAAGAGCTTGTGAAAGACCTTTTCGAGGAACTCGCGGTCGCCCCGGCCCCGCAGGCGTCGCTCGATGCGGTACACGCGCAGCGCCGCCCACGCGTGGACGGGCGGATTCACGTCGCCGAGCGACCACTCGTACGCCGGAATCTGGCCGTTCGGATGCATGTACCACTCGCGCAGGAACAGGACGAGCTGCGCCTTGGCGAAGTCCGGGTCGACGAGCGCGAGCGGAATCGTGTGGAAGGCGAGATCCCACGCCGCGTACCACGGGTATTCCCACTTGTCCGGCATCGAAACGACGTCTTCGTTGTAGAGGTGCCGCCACTCGTGATTCCGGCCCTGGAGCCGCTCCGCCGGAGGCGGAGGACCCGCCGGGTCACCCTCCAGCCAGCGCCGGACGTCGTAGTGATAGAACTGCTTGGACCACAGAAGCCCGGCGAACGCCTGCCGCATGACGTTCCTGGCGTCGTCCGATAGCTTCTTCGGGATGACCGTCGCGTAGAACAGGTCCGCCTCCTGCGCCCGCTGACCGAAGACGACGTCGAACTCCTTGCCGAACGGGTCGCCCGGAATCGGCGTGTTGGAGAGCCGGAGCCGCGTGACCGCGCCCTGGCCGGGGGCGAGCGTCTGCCGGTAGTAGGCCGCGGCCTTCGTGCCCACCCCGTCGGGATTGACGGCGTCCTTCCGGCCCTCCACGACGAATGCGTTGATCGAGTCCTTCACGTACGGACCCGCGTTCGGCCGGCCGTAGAGGCGCTCGACGTTCGTGTCGTTCTCGGTGAAGAGCCGCTGCGGCGCGCCCTCGCAATAGAGCCACCGGGCGCCGAGCGAGGCGTGGTCGCCCTCGATCACCGCGTAGCCGCCGGCGGCGGCACCCGCGCGCAGCGCGGGCCGCTCGGGGCCGCCCGTGTCCCACGACCAGGTGTTGCGATACCAGAGGGTCGGCAGCACGTGCAGATCGGCCGCCTCGGGGCCGCGATTCGTCGTGGTGATGCGGACGAGGATGTCGTCGGGCGCCGCTTTCGCGTACTCGACGACCACGTCGAAATACCGGTCGGCCGCGAAGACGCCGGTATCGATCAGCTCGTACTCCGGTGCCCGACGGTCGCGCCGACGGCTCTCCGTCACGAGGGCCGCGTAAGGGAACTCCGCCTGCGGGTATTTGTAGAGGTACTTCATGTAGGAGTGGGTCGGCGTCGAGTCCAGGTAGAAGTAGTACTCCTTGACGTCCTCGCCGTGATTGCCCTCGTTGCCGCTGAGACCGAAGAGGCGCTCCTTCAGGATGGGATCGCGGCCGTTCCAGAGCGCCAGGGCGAGGCAGAGCCGTCCGTGGTTGTCGGTGATTCCGGCGATCCCGTCCTCGCCCCACCGGTACGCCCGCGACCGCGCGTGATCGTGCGGAACGTATTCCCAGACGGTGCCGTGCGGGCTGTAGTCCTCGCGGACGGTTCCCCACTGACGCTCGGCCAGATACGGGCCCCACCGCTTCCAGTGGGCCGTGCGATCCTGGGATTCCTGGAGTCTCAGCTCCTCTCGGGTCGCGCCTCTTCGACGGCTCGAGGCCGGGGAGCTATCGGGTGCCTTGGGCACGGCGCGCTCGAGGGACAGCCCGGGATCGCAGCGATCTGGCGATAGCGGCCGCCCCGAGGAGCGCCGCCCGCGGCTCGAGGACCAGACGCACGGGAATCGAGGCCAGCATTCCGCTCAGCCGACCCTTGTCGCGGAACGCGGTAATGAACGCTCCGTCCTCGAGCTTGGCCCGGATCTTCGGCGCGATGCCGCCCGCGACGAAGACGCCACCGACCGCGAGCGCCTTGAGGGCGAGATTGCCGGCTTCGGCGCCGTAGACGGACACGAAGATCTCGAGCGCCTGGACGGAGCGAGGGTCACGGTGCTCGAGGGCTGCCTCGGCGACGACCGCGCTCGGATCGCCGCTCTCCATCCGCGAGCGCAGCCATTCAGGCTCCGGCGTGCCGTCGCTGGCCACGAGGAACCGGTAGATGTTGTAGAGCCCGGGTCCGGAGACGACACGCTCGTAGCTGACGCGCCCGAACTCGCGCTGCAGGAATTTGAGGAGATCGATCTCGAGATCGGTGCGCGGGGCGAAGTCGGTGTGGCCGCCCTCGGAGCTCACCACGCGGTGGCGGCGGCCGTCCCAGGCGAGCACCACTTCACCGAGCCCCGTGCCCGCCGCGATCAGCGCCATGTTCGCCCTGTGCCCCACGCCCGCCTGCAGCGTCGCCAGCGCCGACGGTCCGAGGCCCAGGACCCCCTGGGCGGTGGCCTCCAGATCGTTCACGAGCTTCACTCGCGGCGTCCCGACGCTCGCCGCGAGCGATTCCTCGTCCACCGCCCACGGTAGATTCGTCGCCGTGCATCGCCCGTCGATCACCGGGCCGGCGACCCCGACGCAGGCGGCGTCGATCGAGACTGACGGGCCCTCCAGGAGAAATTGCCGGATCGCGTTCTCGAGCGCCGCGTAGCCGTGGCTCGCCAGCACGGTTTCCCGGACGACCGCCTGGCCGCGCCCTCGCTCCTCGAAGAGGGACAGCGCCGTCTTCGTACCGCCGACGTCGCCGGCGAGGATCACCCGGTCGTCTGCTCGACGTGACCGCCGAACTTCTGCCGCATGGCCGAGAGCACTTTCTCGGCGAAGGTGTGATCCTGGCGGGAGCGGAACCGTGCGTAGAGCGACGCGGAGAGCACGTCGGCCGGCACGCCTTCCTCGACCGCCGCCATGACGGTCCACCGCCCCTCGCCGGAATCGGCGACGACGCCCGTGTAGTTCGACAGCGTCGGATTCTCGGCGAGCGCCTGCGCCGTCAGGTCGAGGAGCCACGAGCTCACCACCGAGCCGCGGCGCCACACCTCGGCGATGTCCCGGATGCTCAGCTCGTATCGCAGGTCGGGCTCGAGGGTCTTCGCGCCGGCGTTCTTGAGGATGTCGAGCCCTTCCGCGTAGGCCTGCATGAGCCCGTACTCGATACCGTTGTGGATCATCTTCACGAAGTGCCCCGCGCCCGCGGGGCCGCAGTGCAGATATCCCTGCTCGGCCGTGCCGCCCACCGTCTCCCGTCCGGGGGTGCGCGGGATGCTTCCCGACCCGGGGGCGAGCGTCTTGAAGACCGGCTCGAGCCGCTCGACGATCTCCCGCTCGCCGCCGATCATCAGACAGTATCCGCGCTCCAGCCCCCACACACCGCCGCTGGTGCCGACGTCGACGTAGTGGATCCCGTTCGGCCGCAGCATCTTCATCCGCCGCACGTCGTCCTTGTAGAACGAGTTACCGCCATCGACGAGCGTGTCCCCGGACGACATGCGCTTGGCCAGATCCGTCACGACCTGCTCGGTGGCCGCACCCGCCGGCACCATCACCCACACGACGCGCGGCGGCCGAAGCGCCCGGACCAGGTCGTCGAGCGTCGTCGTGCCGGTCCCGCCGTCCGCCGCGATCGCCTTGACCCCAGCCGGGTCCGAGGCGTAGCCGACGATCTCGTGGCCGTCCCGCATCAAGCGGCGCGCCATGTTCCCGCCCATCCGGCCCAGCCCTACCATTCCGACTTGCATGCGATCCTCCGATTCTTCGTTGCCGCGCCGTCGCGCGTCACGCCTCGATGGCCTGGCGGAACCGGGCCAATCCGTTCTTCACATCGGTCCCGAGATGCACGCGCGGCGCCCGCGCTCGCGCAGCACCTGGAAGTCGCCGAGCGCCTGAGCCGCCTTCACGACGCCGAACGAGTCTCGGCGACCCGGCACCGGGAGATCGTCCGCGTCGTCGCAGGTAACCTGGACGAACACCCCGGAATTCGGGCCGCCCTTGTAGGCCTGTCCCGTCGAGTGCCGCTCACGGCGATCTCCGGCGGACAAGCTCGCGAACGGAATTGCCCTCGGCGACGACGACCGTGTCGGCGGTGCCGAGAAACAGGCCGGTGTCGATGACGCCGGGGATCGCGCGGATCGCCTGCTCGAAGGCCGCCGGGTCCTCGATGGGGCCCACCGCGCAGTCGAGGACCACGTTGAAGTTGTCGGTCACGAACGGGCCGTCCTCGTGAGCTCTGAGGGTCGGCTTCAGCTCGAGGTCCCCCAGACGTCGCCGGCAGAGCGGGAGCGCGAACGGCAGAACCTCGACCGGGAGGCGGCCGTGACTGCCGAGGGTCTCGACCAGCTTGTCGGCGGTCACGAGGATGACTTGCCGCCGCGATGCCGCGGCGACGATCCGCTCCCGCACGAAGGCGCCGCCGTAGCCCTTGATGAGGTTCAGCTCGCCGTCGACCTCGTCGGCGCCGTCCACGGTGAGGTCGATGTCGGCTTCGAGGCCCACGAGCTCGATGCCGAGCTCGCGCGCGAGGCGCGCCGTTTCTTCCGACGTCGCGACGCCTCGGACCCGGAAGCCGTCATGCACGCGGGCGGCAAGGGCGCGCACGAACGCGCTGGCGGCCCGGCCCGAGCCGAGCCCGACGACGGCGCCGTCCCTGACGAAGCCGAGGGCGTGTGTCGCCAGTGCTACGAGCGGATCGCCGGTCGTTGCCGCCATGCCTGGGCAGGCCTCGTCACCAAGGATACCGCCAAGCGCGCAAGCGTCCCCGTCCGATTTAGATCCGCCGGGCATCGCCGGCGATTCAGAATCCCCGAGGGCCGATCGGGCGTCGCAATGGCCGGAGGCGATGACCATGTTGACGATGCTGCTGCCGACCATCCTGCTGCTCGCCCTGGTCGTGTCGCCGCTGGCCTGGCGAATCCGCGCCGACCGGCGTCGCGACCGGGCCGATATCCTGCGCGCCGACATCCACAGCGCCATCAATCGACGGCTCCACGGTGAGTCCTTGCTCACGGTCGAGGTCGTCCCGAAGACGCTCTGGCATCCTGGTCGCGTCGTCCTCTGGACGCCGGCCGGACACGAAGACCTGGCCGAGACCGTGTGGCGGGACGTCGCGGGGCGCATGCCGGTGGACTACGAGCTCGTCGTCAGGCCCGGGCACGCCGAGGTGCAGGTGGGGCGCGCGGCCTGACACCGCGCGCCCGGCGC
>Ga0099791_10000305_pt1 | contig 17512 bp, 15 predicted proteins | sample Rivendell_Oct201_7_FD_77318 | JGI IMG/M metagenome (GOLD analysis project Ga0099791, IMG submission 77318) | Vadose zone soil and rhizosphere microbial communities from the Eel River Critical Zone Observatory, Northern California to study diel... | ecosystem: Environmental > Terrestrial > Soil... | reverse complement strand
TGGCTGGCACATCATCAAGCGACTGAAGTAGCGCTGCCCGCGCTCCTCTCCGGGAGGCCCAGAATCCGGAGCACGTAGGGCGTGATGTCGGTGAGACGCCGTGGGACGAAAGTCTCCGCGGCGTCTCTTGTTTTGTCGCCCGGCCCCCACACCTCGAAGACCGCCGGGTTTCGCGTGTGCGTCGCCACGGACATGTCCTCGAGGTTCCCGTGGTCGCTGACCACGAGCACCGTGAGCTCTCCGAGATCGGCCGTGGCGAGCACCGTCTCCAGCGCGCGGTCGAGGTCTTCCAGGCAATGCATCGCGCGCTCCCGGTCCCGAGCGTGCCCCGCGCGGTCGGTCTCGAAATACTCGAAGAGCGAGAAGTCGTTCTGCATCGCCTCCGTCGCAATGATCCGTCCCGCTTCCTCCGGCGTTCTCAGCGGGAGATCGTATCCGCGCTCCCGCACCTTCCAGTGCGTGAGGTCGTGCGTCACCGCGCGTCCCTCCAGGAGATCCTCCCAGGAACGGAATCGCGCGCCGGACGCGAGCGTCGCGAGCGACGTGGCGGAAAGGCGTCGCTGCGCGTGCGGCATCTCGAAATACTCGGGGCGGAAGGCGTTCAGGAACGTGGCGCTCCGTCCACGCTCGCGGACCTGTTTCAGGATCGAATGCTCGAACAGGACCCGGCGCAGCGTCGGTCCTGGAAATCCGGAAAGGTGATGTCCCATCACGGCGGGAGCGTTGACTCCGGTGAGGATCGCGGTCTGGCCGGTGGCGCTTTGCGGCAGGCCCGGCACGCCGAGCGCGGCGTCGATTCCGTGCGCCAGGAGCGGAGGACCGGCGCGGGCGCGGGGAGTGCTGGTCTCGGTGAGGCCGAGCGTCGGGAAGGAGCCGGTGGCGAGCGGATTGCGTTCCGGGTCGCTCGAGCCGACGCCGATCCCATCGATGAAGAAGAGGAGGACGCGTGTCATTGCGAAGTGGCGGGATTATAGCTTCGGAGGCGGGGATGGAAATCGAACGGGAAAGAAAACGGGAGCCGCTAATAGCGCAAGGTAGAAGCAGGCCGGCGACGCAGGATCAGAAACCTTCGCTATGCGACTCCCGAATTCTTGCCCGTCCTCGGAAGACTCGCAATCGACGTGCCATGAAGGGTCTCCGCCGGCGCGTTGGTAGCCCAACTAAATCACTTGTCCATAATGAGTTAGGCTCGTGCATCGCGCACCCCGTCGGGCGGTCCGCGAACGTGCCCGTAGGACAGGCGGTCTGCACCCTTCGGCGGTGCGGAATCCCGCATTGTGCCGGAAGTATCAGCGGGAAAAAGCCTTGACAGCTTTCGTCAGCGGCCTATATTCGCAGATCGCAGGACCGGGACGCGCTTATGTTCAATGCCAACTCCGCCTTAGGCGCTCCGCGGCGCTCCCTTTCGATTTACGGGACTGGGTTCGATTCACCGCCCGGCTTAGCCGAGGGGCTCTCTTCAGGAGGCGCTGAATGACCAAGGCAGAAATCGTCGACGAGATCGCGGAGCGGACAGGCCTTACCAAGAAGGACGTAGCCGACACGGTCGATCAGTTCCTGGAGGCGGTCTCCCGGGCTCTCGCCGCGGGCAAGCACATCGAGATTCGTGGCTTCGGCACGTTCAAGGTGAAGGACCGGAAGTCGCGCCTCGCGCGGAATCCGAGGACCGGCGAATCGGTGCCGGTTCCGCCCCGTCGCGTTCCGGTATTCAAGGTCTCGAAGGAATTGAAAGACATCGTCGCCCAGGTCTGAGGCGGCGCTGCATCCAGGTAGAAACACGGGGCGTCTCGCGTGAGACGCCCCGTTCGTTTTCTGAGGATTCGCGCCGGAGGCGCGGAAGATCAACGCCGGTCGCGAAGGAGCAGGAGTCGGAGCAGCTGCAACACGGCCGCAGCGGCCGCGGCCACGTACGTGAGGGCCGCCGCGTCGAGAACCTTCTTCGCTTCCGCCTGTTCTTGAGGAGCCACCAGCCCCAGGCGGTTCAGCTGGACGATCGCTCGCTTGCTGGCGTTGAACTCCACGGGCAGCGTGACCAGCTGGAAGATCACGGCGAAGGTGAAGAGGAAGATCCCGATATCCAGGAGCCCCACGCCGAATATCGCCAGCCGGTTCGCGAAGATGAATCCCGCGATGATGAAGATCCAGGCCAGGCTGGACCCGATATTCGCGAGCGGGAAGATCGCCGTCCGCAGCTGGAGCGCGGCGTAGCCTTCCTTGTGCTGGATGGCGTGTCCGCACTCGTGCGCCGCCACGCTCACCGCCGCGATGGAGGAATCCTGATAGTTGTGCGGCGAGAGCTGGATCGTCTTCTTGATCGGATCGTAGTGGTCGGAGAGATATCCCTCGCCCGGCTCCACGGTCACGTCCGGAATGCCGTTCGCGGACAGGATGGCCTGAGCCACCTCGCGCCCCGTCCGGCCGCTCGCGGAGCGGATCTGGCTGTATTTGGCATACGTCGACTGGACCTTGGCCTGCGCGTACGCGGCCAGGATGAGCGCCGGGATCAGAAGGATCATGGTCGGATCCCAGAACGGAAAGAACATCGAGTTCTCCTTTGTGGTCTTGGTTTGAGGCGGGTCCCCGCTCCCCTATACTGCCTCGATCAGGGAAAGTTTCGGGTCCGCCACCTGAATTGAGACTATCACCGGCACCTCTCCGATTCAAGAATCCGGGGACGATCTGACAACAACTTACGTCGATTTGCGAAGCGACACGGTCACCCGGCCCACGCCCGCGATGCGCCGCGCCATGGCGGAGGCTGAAGTGGGGGACGACAACTACGGGGAGGACCCGACCGTGCGTCTTCTCGAGGAGGAAACCGCGGCGCTCCTGGGCAAGGAGGCGGCGCTCTTCGTACCGAGCGGGTGCATGGGAAACCAGATCGCGGTGTCCGTGCACGTCAAACCGGGGCAAGCGATCCTGCTCGACCGGCTGAGCCACGTCGCGATGGTCGAAGCCAAAGCGGTCACGGAATTCCTCGGCGGCCGGTTGCTTTCGATCGATACCGATCGAGGCACGATTACGGGAGCCGACATGGAGCGCGCGTTTCACGACGCGGGAGGCACGATCGGGCTGGTGGAGGTGGAGAACACACATAACTGGGCCTCCGGAGCCGTGTACCCCATGGTCTTCCTCGCGATGGTTTCGGTGGAGGCCGCAGGTCGCGGGGTGCCCGTCCACATGGACGGCGCGCGGCTCTGGAACGCGAGCGCTGCTTTGGGAGAGTCCCTCGACCGAATCGCCCGCTACGCGCACAGTGTCATGGTGTGCTATTCGAAGGGGCTTGGCGCTCCCGTGGGCTCGGCCCTGGCGGGCTCGAGTGCCTTCATCCAGAAGGCGCGCGCCGCGCGAAAGGTATTTGGCGGCGGCATGCGGCAGGCGGGCATCCTGGCGGCCGCGGCGCTTCACGGAGTGCGGCATCACCGGGAACGGCTCGTGGACGATCACCGGCGCGCGAGGAGGCTGGCCGAGGCGATCGCGGAGATTCCCGGAATCCGCCTCGACCCCGAGAGCGTGCGCACGAACATCGTCATCGCGGACACCGGCGAGGACGAGGCACGAAGGGACGCGCTCCTGCGTGCCACGGCGGCCGAAGGCGTCCTCTTCGGGCCTGCCGCCGGAGGCCCGGGGAGGTTTCGCGCAGTCACGCACCTCGACGTGGACGATGCGGGGATCGAGCGCGCGATCGCAGTGGTGCGAAGCGCGGCCCGATCGGTTCTCGTCGCGTGAGCGAGCCCAGCCCGGGAACGCTCTACCTGGTCGGAACGCCGATCGGCAACGTGGAAGATCTCTCCCCGCGCGCGCAGCGGATCCTGGCCGAGGTGGATCTCATCGCCGCCGAGGACACGCGGCACACGCAGGGGCTCCTCTCGCGGTTCTCGATCCACCGGCCGCTCGTCTCTTACCACGATCACAACAAGGAGCGGCGCACGCCCGAGCTGGTCGAGAAGCTGCAGGCGGGGAGCTCCGTCGCCATCGTCTCCGACGCGGGCTCGCCGGGGATCTCCGATCCCGCTTTCACGCTCGTGCGCGCCGCGGTCGACGCGGGCGTACCGGTCGTGCCCGTTCCGGGAGCGTCGAGCGCCCTCTGCGCGCTCGAGGTTTCCGGCCTTCCCACCGACCGGTTCGCCTTCGAGGGATTCCTTCCGCGCCGCGCCGCGCGCCGCCGCGCCCGCATCGAGGAGTTGCGCCGGGACCCGCGGACCCTCATCTTCTTCGAGTCGCCGCACCGGCTTCGAGAGAGCCTGCGCGATCTCGCGGAAGCCTGGGGAGAGCGGCCGGCGTCGATCTCGCGCGAGCTGACCAAGAAATTCGAAGAGACCCGCCGGGGCACGCTGCCTTCGCTCCTCCAGTGGGTAGAGGCAACCCCGCCGCGAGGCGAGTTCGTGCTGGTGGTGGGGGGCGCTCCGCGCGCCGCGGAAGACCAAGAGGAGGGTGATTGAACGGGAACTGGAAGGAACAGGGGCGCGAGATCTTCCGGCCCATCGGGAAATATCTCGCGGCGCGGGGCGTCATGCCGGATCACCTGACGATCCTCGGCGTGGCCCTTTCGCTCCTCGCGGCGATGTTCCTGGGCCGCGGCTCCTTCTTTGTCGCGGGCCTCGTGCTCCCGCTGGCCGGGCTCTGCGACATCCTGGACGGTGACGTGGCGCGAGAGCGCGGGATCGTGAGCCCCTTCGGCGCCTTTCTCGATTCCACGCTGGACCGGGTCAGCGAGGGCGCCCTCTACGTCGGGCTCGCCTACTACTACTTCACGCGCAGCCAGACCGCGACCGTCTGGATGCGCGGCACGTTCGAGGGAAGCGCCGAGTGGGGAGACGCCGACGGCGCGACGCTGGGAATTCTCGCGCTCGCGATCCTCATCCTCTCCTTCCTCGTGTCCTACACGCGTGCGCGCGCCGAGGGACTGGGCATGGAGTGCAAGGTGGGGATCATGGAGCGCCCCGAGCGGTTGCTCACGCTCGGTGTGGGCGCCCTTCTGGGCCACCGATTCATGCCCGGCGTGCTGGGCGTGCTCTTCATTTTGACGCTCGTCACGGTTCTGCAGCGCGTGTATCATGTCCGGAAGCTTACTCAGACGAACTCCGCGTAACGTTTGTCGGGGCACGCCTTAGCATGGGTCGCGCCCGGATCCTCGAAGCCGTGCCCGTAACATCGGAGGATGGAACCTCATGGGGAAGATTCGCGTCGGCATCATCGGCGTAGGGAACTGCGCCTCATCGTTCGTTCAGGGCGTTCACTACTACCGGAATGCCAAGGACTCGGATTTCGTGCCCGGTCTCATGCACGTGAACCTGGGCGGATATCACGTGCGCGACATCGAGTTCAGCGCCGCGATCGACATCGACAAGAACAAGGTCGGGAAGGATCTCTCCGAGGCCATCTTCACGTGGCCGAACAACACCTACAAGTTCAGCGACGTGCCGCGCCAGGGCGTTCCCGTGGCGCGCGGCATGACGCACGACGGGCTGGGGCAGTACCTCTCCAAGATCATCCACAAGGCGCCGGGCTCCACCGCGGACATCGTGCGCCTCTTGAAAGACACGAAGACCGACGTGGTCATCAACTACCTGCCGGTGGGCAGCGAAGAGGCCACGAAGTGGTACGTGGAGCAGATCCTCGAGGCGGGCTGCGCGTTCGTGAACGCCATCCCGGTCTTCATCGCGCGCGAGAAGTACTGGCAGCGCCGGTTCGAGCAGAAGAAGCTCCCGGTGATCGGCGACGACATCAAGTCGCAGGTGGGCGCCACCATCATGCACCGCGTGCTGGCGCGCCTCTTCCTGGACCGCGGCGTGCGCCTGGAGCGGACGAGCCAGCTCAACGTGGGCGGAAACACCGACTTCCTGAACATGCTCGAGCGGTCGCGGCTGGAGTCGAAAAAGATCTCCAAGACGAACGCGGTCACCTCGATGCTCACCTACGACATCGGCGAGAAGAACGTCCACATCGGCCCGAGCGACTACGTCGAGTGGCTGGACGACCGCAAGTGGGCCTACATCCGCCTCGAGGGCCGCACGTTCGGGGACGTTCCGCTCAACGTCGAGCTGAAGCTCGAGGTCTGGGACTCGCCGAACTCGGCGGGCGTGATCATCGACGCGGTCCGCTGCGCGAAGCTTGCGCTGGACAACGGCCTCTCCGGGGCGCTCATCGGGCCCTCCGCCTACTTCAAGAAATCTCCTCCCGTCCAGTATCCGGACGACGTGGCCCGGCGGATGGTGGAAGAGTTCATCGAGAAGTACGGCCAGAAGAGGAAGGCGGCGCAGAAGCCCGCGCTCCTGAAGCGGCCGCGGGCCAAGGCCACGCGCGGCGGCATGAAGAAGGCCGCGCGGAAGAACGTCTAGTCCGCCTCGCCCGCCCGTGACGGGACTCCTGATCACCCTGGAGGGGATCGAGGGGTCCGGCAAATCGACCCAGGCTTCCCTCCTTCACAAGGCTCTCAAAACTCGGCAAATTCCGGTATGCTTGACACGCGAGCCGGGCGGCTCCCCCATCGCGGAGCGTATCCGCGAGCTGATCTTGCACTCGGGGGATGAGCCCTTGGCTCCCGGGGGGGAATTGCTCCTGTTTCTGGCCGCGCGCGCTCAAAACGTGGCGCAGACCATCCGTCCCGCCCTCGGCCGCGGCGAAGTCGTTATCTGCGACCGATTCACGGACGCTACCCTGGCGTATCAGGGGGGTGGACGGACGATTCCAGAGACATTCCTGACCTCGCTCAACGACTGGGCCACGGGGGGGCTGAAGCCCGCCCGGACCTACCTGCTCGACATCGCGGTAGCCGAGGGGCTGGAGCGGGCGAAACACCGGCTCGGGGCAAGACCGGACCGGTTCGATCGTGAGAGCCAAGCCTTTTTCGAGGCCGTGCGGGCCCGTTACTTGGAGCTCGCGCGGCGGGAGCCGGAACGAATTGTGGTGCTACGGGGTACGGATCCAGAGACAAGTCTCGCGCATCAAATCGAGACAGACGTGCAACGGATTCTGAGCGGCTGGACACCCAAGGTACAGAGGTAACCACTCCATGAATCGAAGGCAGATTTTCGCGGTTTGCGTCCTCGTGGTCGCCCTGATCGCGGGTACGTGGGCGGTCGCTCGAGTGCAGGAATCGAACGACAACACGTATTCCAATATCGAACGGTTCATCCAGGTCCTGACGAAGGTCCGCGACAACTACGTCGAGCCCGTCAGCAGCGACAAGCTGATGGACGCGGCGATCCGCGGCATGCTCCGGACGCTGGACCCCTACTCGCAGTACCTCGACAAGGACGAGGCGGAGCGCCTCGAGACCACGACGCACGGCGCCTTCGGCGGAATCGGCATCTCGATCGGGATGCGCGACCGCTGGGTCACCGTGATCGCCCCCATCGAGGGCACCCCGGCCTGGAAGGCGGGGATCCTGGGCGGCGACCGGATCATCAAGATCGACGACACCTCCACGGAAGGGCTCTCGCTGGACGACGCGATGAAGAAGATGCGCGGCGAGCGCGGCACGAAGGTCAAGCTGACCATCTACCGCGAAGGGCGTGAGAAGCCGATGGAGTTCGACATCACGCGCGACATCATCCAGATCAAGAGCGTTCCCTACGCCGGCATGCTGTCGAACGGCGTCGGGTACGTGCGCCTCTCGAATTTCTCGGAGCGCAGCCGCCAGGAGATGGACCAGGCCTTCGACAAGCTCGAGAAGATGAATCCGCACGGAGTGATCATCGATCTCCGCTACAACCCGGGGGGTCTGCTCTCCCAGGCCGTGGAAGTGGCCGAGGAGTTCACGCCGCGCGGGAAGAAGGTCGTGTATACCCGCGGCCGCGATTCCTCGCAGAACCGCGACTTCTACTCGACCGCGGAGCACACGCACGACAGCTACCCGATCGTGATCCTCGTGAACCAGTGGACCGCTTCGGCCTCCGAGATCGTCTCGGGCGCCCTGCAAGATCTCGATCTGGGGCTGGTCGTCGGCAAGACGACGTTCGGAAAGGGGCTGGTGCAGACGGTGATCCCGCTCACGCGCAGCGTGAAGGGCCCCAAGCTCAAGCTCACGACCGCGAAGTACTACACGCCGAGCGGCCGCTGCATCCAGAAGGACGAGCAATTGAAAGACGGCGCCCTTGCCGAAGACGATTCCGATGATTCCGACACCAAGCCCCAGGACTCCGCCGCGGACTCGAAGAAGCCGAAGCCGGAATACCGCACCGAGATGGGGCGGGTGGTCTACGGCGGGGGCGGCATCACGCCCGACATCGAGCTCGTGGAGGTGAAGCTTCCGCGCGTGATCGAGGACCTGGAGCAGAAGCAGGTCTTCTTCAAGTACGCGGTCAAGTACGCGTCCAAGCATCGCGATCCGCCGTCCACCTACGCCCTCACGCCCGGGATCCGGGATGAGTTCATGCAGCTCCTGCGCGACGAGAAGGTGGAGTTCAACCCCGACTCGCTGGCGGACGCCCGCAAGTGGGTGGACAGCGGTCTCCGGCGCGAGCTGGGCCGCCGCTATGGCGGTGAGGAAGAGGCCTACCGGATCGCGCTCGAGGACGACGACCAGGTGAAGTCGGCCGCGGCGCTCTTCGACAAGGCTCCGACGCTTCCGAAGCTCCTGGCGCTCGCCTCCGAGATGAGCAAGGGCAAGCTACAGACGAATCTCCTGAACAACAAGCCGGTCCGCTAGGAGCGATGCGTGCCGGGCCGGTCGAGCTTCCTGGGAATGTCCTTCTTTCGCCGCTCTGCGGCGTGACCGATTCGCCGTTCCGCCGCATCGCGCGGCGGAACGGCGCTGCCATGGTCTTCTGCGAGATGACCTCGTCGGATGGCCTGGTGCGCAAGAACCCCAAGACCTTCGAGCTTCTGGAATACCGCCCCGAGGAGCGCCCCATCGGGGCCCAGCTCTGCGGCTCCGATCCCGCCGTCATGGCGGAGGCGGCGCGCATATGCGAAGGGCTGGGCTTCGACACCCTCGATCTGAATTACGGCTGTCCGGTCCGCAAGGTCATCGCGCGTGAGGCCGGCGCCGCCATGCTCACCGATCTCGAGCGTCTGGAGCGCGTCACCGCCGCGGTGGTGAACGCGGTTCAGCTCCCCGTGACGGCCAAGATCCGGATGGGCTGGGACCAGACGACCACCAACGCTCCCGAGGTCGCCAAGGTGCTCGAGCGCTCGGGCGTGAGGTGGGTCACGGTGCACGCACGCGCCCGCTCCGAGAAGTTCACCGGACAGGCGCACTGGGAAGTGATCGCCGAGGTGAAGGCCAACACGACGCTTCCCGTGATCGGAAACGGCGACGTGAAGACCCCCGAGGATGCGCTCCGGATGATCCAGGAGACGGGCTGCGACGGCGTGATGGTGGGCCGGGGCTCGTTCGGAAATCCCTGGCTCTTCGCGCGCGCGCACCGCCTCCTGAACGGAGAGGATCCGGGCCCCGAACCCACGCCGCGAGAGCGCATCGCGACCGCGATCGGCCATCTCCACGATCTCGCGGAGAAGAAGGGGGACTATGCCGCGACGCTCATGCGGAAGCACGTTGCCTGGTACGTCCGAGGCCTCTACGACAATTCCAGCCTCTGCCGCGAGGTGAACCATGCCGCAACGCCGGCCGAGGTGGAGTCCCTTCTCCTGAACTACCTGGAACGAATCGAGAGCGCTCCCGAGCCCCAGATCCCAGAGCCCGATTCGCCGGACGCCGGGTGGAACGGCGGGGGCGTGGACGCTCATGGATCCTGCGCGGCTTCGTAAGCTTCTCACCGGAGTACGGCGCGGACGCATCACCACGAGCCAGGCGCTCGAGGCGATCGCCCATCTTCCCTTCGAATCCATCGGCGCGGGAACCGTGGACCACCATCGCGGCATTCGCCAAGCGCTCCCCGAAGTGATCCTCTGCCAGGGAAAGACCAAAGCGCAGTGTGTCTCGATCGCGCGCTCCATCGTGTCGCGGAGCGGGCGCCTGCTCGCCACCCGTGCCAGCGAGGAGCAGGCCCGCGCCCTGATGGAGGCGTTCGAGGGCGAGGCGCGATGGAACGAGGCCGCCCGGACCGTGACGGTGGAGCGCGCTCGCCGGAATGGATCCCGGTCGCGCCGTTCCCGGCGCACGGGACATGTGCTCGTCGTGAGCGCCGGGACCTCGGATCTTCCCGTGGCGGAGGAAGCCGCGGTGACCCTCGATTTCATGGGCGTGCCCGTGGACCGGGTGTACGATGCGGGCGTCGCCGGGATCCACCGCCTGCTGAAGCACGTCAAGGCGCTCCGTCAGGCCACCGCCATCGTCGTGGTGGCCGGGATGGAAGGGGCGCTCGCGAGCGTGGTCGGCGGCATCACCGACCGGCCGGTGATCGCGGTGCCCACCAGCGCGGGCTACGGCGCTTCCTTCGGCGGCCTGGCGGCGCTCCTCGCGATGCTCAATTCCTGCGCCGCGGGGGTCACCGTGGTGAACATCGACAACGGCTTCGGCGCGGGATACGCGGCGGGTGTGATCGCGCTTCGTTCCCGTTCGGGAGGCAGGTCGTGAGCATCGTCTATTTCGACTGCGTCGGCGGCGCGAGCGGCGACATGATCCTGGGCTCCCTGGTCGCGGCCGGCGCTCCGCTCCCCGAGATCGAGCGGAATCTCCGCGCCCTGCCGCTCCCGGGAATCGCCCTCTCGTCCACGGTCGTGAAGCGCCACGGCTTCGACGCCCTGCTCTTACAGGTAAGCACCGAGGAGACCAAGGCGCACCGCCACTACACGGAGATCCGCCGCATGCTGGAGGGAGGGGCGCTTCCTCCGCGCGTGCTGCGCCGCTCGCTCGCCGCCTTCGATCTCCTGGGCCGGTGCGAGGCCGAGGTGCACGGCACCTCGCTCGAGAAGGTCCACTTCCACGAGGTGGGAGCTCTGGACTCGATCGTGGACATCGTGGGCACGGCATGGGCGCTCGAGATCCTGAACGTGGAGCGCTGTCACGCTTCCGTGATCCCCCAGGGACGCGGCTTCGTGAAGGCGGCCCATGGTACGCTGCCCATCCCGGCGCCCGCGACGGTTCGAATCTTAGAGGGGGTTCCCGTGCGCATGACCGAGATCGAGGCGGAGCTGACCACGCCCACGGGCGCCGTGCTCCTGCGCACGCTGTGCGACACGATCGGCGAGCCGATCGGGATCCGGCCCCGCCGCACCGGCGTCGCGACCGGAACGATGGACTTCGCCGAGCGCCCGAACATCATGCGCGCCATGCTGGGCGAGCCCCTGGGCGCTCAGGATCGAGGCTCGGTGGAGGTGTTCGAGACGACGATCGACGACATGAATCCCCAGCTCTACGGGCACCTCACGGAAAGCCTCTTCCTGAGCGGCGCGCGGGAGGTGTACCTGACGCCGGTCCAGATGAAGAAGGGGCGCCCGGGAGTGCTGGTGACGGCGATCTGCGACTCGGGCAAGGCCCACGCCGTGCTGGAGCGGCTCTTCAAGGAATCGACCACGATCGGCGTGCGGGTGCGTCACGAAGGACGCGTGGAGCTGGCGCGCTCGGTCGCCGAGGTGCAGACACCGCTCGGGATGATCCGAGTGAAGACCGCCATCCTGCCCACGGGCGAGGAGCGGCGCGTGCCCGAGTACGAGGACGTGAAGCGGATCGCACAATCTCTCGGGCGCCCTTTGGTCGAAGTCATGGACGAGGTCCGCTCCTTCCTCCACGAGAGCGCGCGGACCACCGTGTAGTGATCCGCCTCGAGGCGGTCTCGTACACGACACCGTCCTCTCCAGGGGGAGGAGCGGGCCGGACCCTCCTCGGCCCCGTCGAGTTTTCCGCGTTCCCCGGCTCGAGCCACCTTCTCCTCGGTCCCAACGGCTCCGGCAAGACCACCCTCATCCGCATCGTCGCGGGGCTCCGCGAGCCCTCCAGCGGCCGCTACCTCCTCGAGCGCGAAGAAGTGCGCGCGGGGAAGGAAGGGCGCTCTCTCTGGCCCACGGTCGCGGCACTCTTCGAGGAGCCCGACCCGCAATTTCTATCCGACACGGTGGAGGCGGAGATCGCGTTCGGGCTCGAGTCGCTGGCCATCTCCCCGCTCGAGATCCGCGCGCGAACGGAGGAAGCGCTCCGCGCGTTTTCCCTCCTGGCATTTCGGCAGAGGGCGCCCCAGAGCCTGAGCGCGGGAGAGAAGGCGCGCACCCTTCTCGCCGCCGCTCTCGCCGGGAACCCGCGCTGCATTCTCCTCGATCAGTCGCTGGCGCATCTCGACCCCGGCTCGCGCCGCGAGCTGGAGGGCTCGGTGGTGAGGGACGCGATCGCCGGGGACCGCGCGGTCATCCGCACCCACCAGGAGGCCGATCCGCCCTTCCTCGGGGAAACCCTTCACGTGATCGAGGGAGGCTCCCTTCGCTCCCTCTCCCAGCTCACCCCGAAAGGGGTGATCGACGGAGCGCGCGTGCCGTATCCCCTGGCGCTTCGCGTTTCGGCGCTCCTCGCGTCGGGGCGGCGATGGTCCGGGCCGCTCGCCGCGGACGTGGAGCCCCTGGAGCGCGCGCTGGACCAGGCCCTGGGACCGGAGGAGGAATCGCGGGCCGCACTTCGTCCCGAAGCCCCGGCACGGGCGCCGTCCGAGGCGCGCCGCGGCCCGGTGGCGATCGCGATGAACGGCGTGGCCTGGTCGCCGTCCGGCGCGCGCGGCGCTCCGGTGCTCCACGGCGTGGACCTCGAGATCGGACCCGGCGAGATCGTCGCGGCGATCGGCAGGAGCGGCAGCGGCAAGACCACGCTCCTCAAGCTCGCGGCCGGCCTCGTGGCTCCAAGCGGAGGAACGATCCATCGCGAGCCGCCGATCGTGGGAAGGGTGCGGCCGGTGGCGCTCGCGCTCGAGTACCCCGAGCGGCAGCTCTTCGGACGCACGGTGCTCGAGGATGTGACCGCGCTTCTCTGGATCGAGGGAATTCCGGCGGAGGAGCGCGAGCGGAGCGCGCGCCGCGCGATGACGGAAGTGGGGTTGGATCCCGACCGCTTTGCGGGGAGGTTCCCTGGGTCCTTGAGCGAAGGAGAGAAGCGGCGCGCCGCGCTGGCCGGGGTGCTCATCGAGCCGCCCCAGCTTCTCCTCCTCGACGAGCCCACGGCGGGACTGGATCCCGAGGGGAGGCGCGCTCTGGTGCGGGTTCTCGATTCGCTCCGATCGCGCGGGCGGAGCGTCCTCCTCGCGAGCCACGACCTGGCGTTCGTGGGCTCGGTGGCGGATCGCGTGTGTCTGCTCGGAAGGGAGGGGGAAGGTCCCGGCTCGATGCTCGCCCTGAGGGGAACCGCGGAAATCTTCCGGGATGACGCGCTCCTCATGCGCGCGGGCCTCCCGTCTCCCGACTTCGTGCGTCTCGAGCGCGTGCTCCGCGCTCGCGGCCTCCTCAAGCCGGTTCCGGTCAAAGACGACGCGGCGCTGCTCGACGCTCTCGTAACCGATTCACTGGCTGCTCTTTAGCGTCTCCAGGGCGGCTTGCCCTGCGACCCGTCCCCCTCGCTGCCTCATCAAGATCACCGATCCCGAGGCCGATCAATTCCGAATGCGGGCTCGCGGCTCCGCGCGACCCCCCAAGGCCAGGCACGAGGGATCGGGAAGCATGGTGAAGTCGGATCAAATCGTCGCCGATCTCGAGCGGCGCCGTCGCGAGGGCGCCGCGTTCGAGGATCTGCTCCAGGCCGCGGTGCGCGCGCTCCACGATCTGGACGAGCGGTTCCACTGGACCGGCATCTACGAGCTCTTTCCCGACAACGTCCTCCGCCTCGGTCCCTTCATCGGCGCTCCCACCGATCACGTGTTCATCGGCGTCGGGCGGGGCGTCTGCGGAACCGCGGTCGCCGAGCGTCGCAACATCAACGTGCCCGACGTCCGGCTGGTCACCAACTACCTGGCCTGCAGCACCGAGACCCGCTCGGAGCTCGTGATCCTAATCCGGAGGGGCGAGCGGATCTTTGCGCAGATCGACATCGACAGCCATCAGGTCGCCGCGTTCGACGAGAGCACCGTGGCGAGCGTGCAGGTGGTCGCGGACTGGCTCGCCGGGCTCTACGAGTCGCGCGAGCGGCCCGGGCGGGATTCCTGACCCCGGAGCGGCACGAGAGCCTCGAGCGTCTCCTCGAGGCCATCCCTCGAATCCTGAAATCGGATTCCCTCGACCGTTCCATCATCGAGGCCCTGCAGCTTCTCCGCCGCGGCACGGGGGCGGACGCCCTCGTGGTGTTCCTGGCGGACGGCGATGCGCCCCTGACGGAGCGCTGGGCGCCCGATGATCCCGCGACCAAGTCCCTCCTGCGTCCCCGACTCAAAGTTCAAGCACTGGATGCGATCCGGAGCGGCGGTACCCACCTCTTGCTCGGCGAGTGCCATGTCCAGAACGGCCGCGCCACCCGGACCGTGCTCCTCTGCCAGGCAGAGGCTCCGCTCGGAGCGGTCGCGATCGCGTGGCCCACCGAGAAAGCTCCGGACGATCCGGTCTCCGCTTCCTGGATCACGGCGGCCATCGAGCTCGTGGCCTCCACCGTGATCCGCAAGCGCGAGGTCTCGAAGCTGGAGATGCAGGCGGAGCGCGACAAGCGCTGGTTCAAGACTCTCGACGAGCACCTGCGCGTGCTCGACCGCGAGCGCCAGAAGTTCGCCGCGGTGGTGAACCAGACCGACACCTTCGTCTTCGTGACGGACGAGGAGCGGGTGATCCGATGGAACAACCGCGCCATGGCGGTGCTCCTCCCCTTTCGGGACGACGCGTCGAGCTGGGTCGGCAAGCCCTGCGGCGAGCTGTGGGCGCGCCTGGGCCAGGTCCAGGACAGCAACCATCCCTACGATTGCCCCATCAAGCGCGCTCTCGAGCAGAACGAGGTCACACATCAAGAATTGCGCATCCTGGTTCGCGGAGCGCCCGGCGTCCTCTACCTCACCGCGCTCCCCATCAAGGGGCTCGACGGGAAGCCGCGCGAGGCGATGATCCTGATCCAGGACCTGACCGGTCTCGAGACCCTGCGTCAATCCGAGGTCCGCTACAGTGTCCTCTTCGAGCGAAATCCGGAAGCGATCCTGATCGTCGACCCGCCGACCCTGGCCATTCTGCTCGCGAATCCGGCGGCGCAGCGAATGCTCGGCTACACGGCACAGGAGATAGCCCAGGTCGGCCTTCCGGCGCTGCATCCCGGGTCGGAATGGAAACGGCTCCAGGGCTTCTACGAGCTGGCCTCGCGGCAGAACGCGCCGACCAAGACCCAATGCCGCGTGCTCGCGCACGACGGAACGGAGCGGATCGCGCTCGTCTCGTCCGCTCGCGTGACGCTGGAAGGAAAGAGCGTCGATCTCATCCAGATGGTGGACGTGACCTCGAGCCTCCAGGCCGAGCAGGATCTCGGGGAGAGCCAGGCGCGGCAGGGCGCCATGATCGAGGCCGCGCCCGACGCTATCGTCTCCATGGATCATGCCGGGCGGATTCTCGAATTCAATCCGGCAGCGGAGCGGATCTTCGGATACCGGCGCGAGGACGTGCTGGGCCGGGACCTGGCGGGCCTCGTCATCCCTCCCGATCTGCGCGACCGGCACCGCCAGGGGCTCGAGCGCTACATGGCCTCCGGCGATTCCCGGATGCTGGGACGTCCGATGGAGATTCCCGCGCTGCGCTCGGATGGGACCTCCTTCCCCATCGAGCTCACGATCGCGCGGATCTCCTCGACGGGGGCGCCGGTGTTCACCGGCTTCATCCGCGATCTCTCGGAGCGGAAGCGGGCCGAGGAGGCGCTCCGGAGCGCCGAGGACCGGCTCCGCACCCTGATCCACGAGTCGGACGTGGTCATCTTCGCCCTCGACAAGGACGGAATCTACAAGGTGTCGGCCGGAAAGGGGCTCCAGGCGCTCGGACGCCGCGAGGGGGAGGTGGTGGGCAAATCCATCTACGACGTGTACCGGGATCACCCGGACGTCCTCGCCAACATCGACCGCTGCCTCGCGGGCGAAGAGTTCACGGCCCATGTAGAGATCAAAGGCATTTCCTACGAGGCCCACTTCCGCCCCGAGCGGAACGAGCGCGGGGAAATCGTCGGACTGTTTGGATTCGCCACCGATGTCACGGAGCGGAAACGGCTGGAAGCCCAGCTCCGCCATGCGCAGAAGATGGAGGCGGTCGGAAGGCTCGCCGGCGGGGTTGCGCACGACTTCAACAACCTCCTCACCGTGATCCAGGGGCGGAGCGAGGTGCTGCTCTCGAAAATGTCGCCGCGCGATCCTCTTCGCGTGGGCGCCGAGGAGATTCAGAAGGCGGGGGAGCGCGGTGTCCTGCTCACCCGCCAGCTGCTCACGTTCAGCCGCAAGAACGTCGCCACGCCGGAAGACTTGGACGCGGGCGAGGTGGTGCGGAGCTTGGAGAGCCTTCTCTCCCGGCTCATCGGGCCGGACGTGCGCCTGGTGACGCGCACGGGGAAGTGGCCGCTTCACGTGCGCGCGGACCGGGGGCAGCTGGAGCAGGTGCTCGCGAACCTCGCGGCCAATGCGCGGGACGCGATGCCTCAGGGGGGGGAGCTTTGCATCGAGGTGAGCGCCACCGATGTCGGGGCAGAAGTGAAAGGCCCGGCCGTGCCCCCCGGCCCCTACGTGGTGGTCTCGGTCACCGATCAAGGGTGCGGGATGACCCCCGATGTCCAGAGCCATCTCTTCGAGCCCTTCTTCACGACAAAGGAACAGGGCAAGGGGACCGGCCTCGGGCTGAGCGTCGTGTACGGCATCGTCCGTCAGTCCGGGGGCGACGTGCTGGTGCAGAGCGAGCCCGGGCGAGGCTCCACGTTCCGGGTCTGTCTGCCCCGCCTCGGCGCCCCGGAGCCGGCCGCTGGAGCGGCCGCCCCGCCGGCCGCGCGGACGGGCAAGGGGACCGTACTCCTGGTCGAAGACGAGGATGCGGTGCGGGCGCTCGCGCGTGAGTTTCTCACCATCTTTGGATACGAAGTGGTCGAGACCTCCTCCGGAGAAGAGGCGCTCCGCGTGTTCGAGCAGGTGAAGGAGACGATCGACGTGGTGGTGACCGATCTGATCATGCCCGGAATGGGCGGGGTCGCCCTGGCCAAGAAGCTCGTCAGGACCAAGCCGGGGCTCCGCGTGCTCCTTGTTTCAGGATATGCCCGCGACACCCTCGAGGATCTGGAGTTCAAGAGCGAGGGATTTGCGTTCTTGCAGAAGCCCTACACGATGGAAGATTTCGCGCGCAGAATCGCGGACCTGCTCCGCGGCGCCTCGCTTGGAGATCGCGGCCGCAAGGTCTAGACTCGCGCCGTGCCAGCGGCGCGTGAGGATGCCGAACCAGAGCTCCCGGCGGCCTCGCCGGGATGGGAGCCCTTCCCACGCGGCGAGCTTCTCCTTGCCTGCGCCTTGGCGCTGATCCTCCGTCTCCTCTACCTCGCGGGTGCGGTGAAGAGCCCCCTCTTCGCGCATGCGTCCCTGGCGGCGCACGCCGTGCACGTGCCGCGTTTGATTCAGGCCCTACTCGATGTCGCATCGGTCTTTCTGCTGGGCGCGGCCGCCCACGTGATGTGGGGCCGGCGCGCCGGAATCCTTACGGCCGAGATCGC